>Ga0137393_10002413_pt1 | contig 12113 bp, 6 predicted proteins | sample 15con2h34BmetaG_FD_101396 | JGI IMG/M metagenome (GOLD analysis project Ga0137393, IMG submission 101396) | Vadose zone soil microbial communities from Angelo Coast Range Reserve, California, USA - 15con2h3.4B metaG | ecosystem: Environmental > Terrestrial > Soil > Vadose zone > Saprolite...
GTGCCGTGTTGACGAAGCAACAGCAATGGAGAGACCGGAAGCGTCCATCGCAACTGATGAGCATGCTCTTCATTCCGCGCAACTCTCCGAAACTCCGCTTTCTGGTGGAATCGAACTCCAGTCCCCTCACGCTCCTGGCTGCGCGGTGAGAGTGTTACCTCGATACTGTCGCCGTCCCTCGAACTTCGGCCAGGCTCACGAGCTGTCAACACACAGGACGGCGACTTTTGCGGGTGATCCGGGATTTGCTTCTGTGAGCATCTCTGGGGGGGCCAATCGCTTCTCCGACAAACCGACTATCCAGCGCAGTCAACAACGGACCATCAGCTGAGGAGTCACATCAGAGCACTGGTTTTATTGCGGCATTGTGCGCGGCAATTTGACCTTTACCGCGCAGCCTCGCTGTCCGGGGCGGTTGGTTAGTTCCAGGGACCCGCCATGGGCTTCTGAGATCTGGCGAGAGAGTACAAGCCCAATACCACTGCCTCCTGGTTTCGTGGTGTAAAACGGAACGAAGGCATTGCTCGGATTCATCAGTCCTGGGCCGTTATCTTCGATTGTGAGTACCACGTCGTTTTCAGTCAGTTTCCATGTGAAGACTATTTGTGGTCCCAGATCGCCGGCAGCGGGAAGCTTCGATCCATTCGAATTATTTCCTGAGAATGACGGCTCAAGCACAGCTTCCGCCGCATTGCGCAGCAAGTTAATAAGCATCTGCTCGAGTTGGTCGGGGTCCGACATCATTGTGATGTCAGGCCCTGGGACCACCGTGACCTCGACCCGAGTTTCTAATGCGGCGATACGGTTCACCAAGGTTGATATCGAACATTCTTGCAAAATTGGAGGCGGCATCTGCGCCAACTGACGATAGGCTTGCAGAAAACGATTGAGTGAGGCGGCGCGAGTCTCGATGATGCCCAAGCCACGTTCAAAGTCTTGGCGCTGTTCGGCGTCAAGAGTCGTGGCAGAAAGTCGCGCATTCAGGCTGCCGGCGATCGATTTGATCGGAGCCAGAGAGTTGTTCAACTCGTGGCCCATCACTCGGATCAGGCGTTGCCATGCCCGCCGCTCCTCTTCGCGCAGAGGACGGCTCAGGTCGGACAATACAACCAAGGTATGCGGCACTCCTCGCTGGCGAAATGAGCTCCGCCCCACAAACCAGCGTGCGTCGCTCTTGAAATGCAGTGAGACGAGAGTTTGGTTCTCACAAGACATGGCACTCTGCAGTCCGAGCTCAGAAACTGTCCTGCCAAGCAATTGTGCGGAGGACTGTTGCAGAAGTTTTTTCCCGGCAGAGTTCACAAGGCGCAGCTTGTCTGCCGGATCAAACGCAAAAATGGGAATGTCCACTTCTTCCACTACGCGCTGCAGCAATGCCGTCGCCTCGATCGCTCCGGTACGGTGCTGGGCGAGGAGATCGGCCAGCGCATTGATCTCAAGCGAGAGCTCGCCGAGAGCATCATTGGGGACCGCCAACCGGGCCCGAAAGGAGTAATCCTCTTCACGCAGAGCACTGACTACATTAGCCAGGGTTTGCAATGGATGAACGATGTGATCCTGAAGGGCAGCGCCGATTAATAAACAGGCTAGCAACTCCCCGCCAAGCACAATCAGCTTTGATTCAATCGCCCAGGCTTGCAGCCAGACGAGAATGCCGCTGACGAGGAGGCCCGGCGCAACCAACAGCACGGAAAAGCGGGTTACACGGCGCTCGAAGGGGGCTCGGTGCGGTTTTCGTATGTTGCGTTTGGATGAATTATTCGCGCTTGGGCTAGAGCCCATACTTTTCCATCCGGCGGTACAGCGCACCTCGGCTGAGGCCAAGCACTTCCGCTGCCTGGCTCACGTTCCCTTGAAAGCGCTGGAGCGCCTTGCGAATCAGAATACTTTCTACGGACTCCAGACTCAATTCTTCCAAATTCTGCGCTTGCGGACGCTGCACGCCCAATCCAAGATCGGCAGGCTGGACCTCGTCTGAGCGGCACATCAGGACCGCGCGCTCGAGCGTGTGCTCAAGTTCGCGGACGTTCCCCGGCCAAGAATATTGGATGAGCATATGCAGCGCGGCAGGATCGAAACCTTGCACCTGACGCCGGTATCGCAAAGCGTAGTTCGACAGGAAATGCACGGCGAGTACCGGGATGTCTTCGCGGCGTTCACGTAATGCAGGCAAATGGACTTCGACCGTGTTGAGCCTGAACAACAGGTCTTCGCGAAATTGGCCGGCTTGGCAAGCAGCATGAAGATCGGTGTTGGTGGCCGAAATTACGCGGACATCAACCTTTCTACTCCGAGATGACCCTACCCGTTCCATTTCTCCGGACTCGATCACGCGGAGCAACTTGGGCTGTTGGCGCAGAGGCACGTTACCGATTTCGTCCAGAAAAATGGTCCCGCCGTCTGCGAGTTCGAAGCGCCCGATGCGATCCGTGCGGGCGTCAGTGAAAGCGCCCCTGACGTGGCCAAACAACTCGCTTTCAAAAACTCCTTCAGCTAGGCCACCAGTATTGACTGTGATCAGAGGTCGCGAAGCCCGTAGTGAAAGGGCGTGGATCGTGCGGGCGACCACCTCTTTTCCTGTGCCATGCTCTCCGGTAACCAAGACATTCGCATCAGATGGGGCGACACGCGCGATGCTTTCGAGCACGGGAGCCATTGACGGGGCGGTGGCGATGAACTCAGGCCGTCCTTGAGCACTGAGCAGCCGGTTTTCAGCAGCCAATCGTTCAGCCTGCTGCAAAGCACGACGGAGTTCTACCTGCGTGCGCAGGATGGAAAGCAGGCGTTCGTTTTCCCAGGGCTTCTGGATGAAGTCGCGAGCCCCGCGCCGCATGGCCTCAACTGCAAGATCGACGTTTCCCCAGGCGGTCATAACGATCACAGGCAGCGTGCTGTCCAGCGCAACGATTTCTAAAACCAGATCTAGGCCTTCCCGCCCAGATGTAGTATCGCGCGTGTAGTTGAGATCGATTAGCACCGCGTCGTATGAAGTGCCAGCCAGCGCCTCACGCGCAAGTTCAGGGGACCGTACCCCATCGACTTTGTATCCTTGGGGCTTCAGCAGAAGCTCAATGGCTTCGAGAATATGTTGCTGGTCATCCGCCGCTAAAATTCGCGGAGTATTCGAGCCACTCTTTGTCAGGGGAGGGAGGCTGACTTCTCGCGGCTTGGCCGAGGTTGGCATGGACTAGGGAGCAGGACTGCGGACCGTGCCGTTGACCGCATCCTGGATCTCGATTCCATTATGTTCCAAAGTGCCGCCGGTTGCTCGGTCAAGTTCAACTTTGGCCTTTTCGTAAATCGTCCTAGCCGTGACCAGGTCTACCTTTGCGAGGGCCAGATCACGCTGCGCCGTCATGGTCTGGAAGGTCGAGCCCGCGCCCAATGTCTGCTCTTTTTGCATGATTTCAAAGGTTCGCTGCGCCAGGTCACGGGCTTTCTGGGCCGCTGCAACTCGGGCGGCGGTTTGCTCCAACGCGTATTGCGCATTGCGCACTTCGATTCGGATCTGTTTTCGCAGTTGTTCGCGGCGCAACTCGGATTGCCGGTACTCAAGTTCGGAGCGGTACTGATCGGCCTTGGCTACACGGTTTCGGATTGGAATGTTGAGATTAAATCCAACGTAGTAATCGGGAGACGAGTTTTTGAAGGCATTTTCCAAAGCACCGGGAAAGTCGGTGGGAACGTTCGAAACGTTCGGAAGCCCAGGAATGTTGTAACTCGGATTGAGAGGGCCGGCTAGACCGGAACCTCCGTAAAATCCGACCAGCGAGAGGGTTGGCAGCAAGGCATTGCCTGCGGCCTTGCGGCTGATTTGCCGGTTCACCAAATCAACGTCAGACTCGGCGAGTTCAGGACGGTCGCGCAGCGCCTGGGCGATGAGATCCTGCACAGCTGCGCTGGCTGGCTCTTGCGTCGAGTCCAAGCTGTCCGTAGGTACGACCGGAACCGCTTCCAGAACCGGGTCATCCAGACTCTTCGTCACTGCATTTTTTATCAGCAGTTCCTGCAATTGCAGGTTCGTTCGCGCAATGGTCAGGTCTTGGTCGCGTCTTGAAACCTCGGCTTCGGCGCGCATTACGTCCATGGCCGGAATGCTCTCGAGTTGCAATTGTTTCTTGGCAGTGTTGAACGACTGTTGGGCGAACGCCAGCGATTGTTCGTTCACCTGCGCCTGCTCGTAAGCATTCACCAGGTCCCAATAGATGTTCTCGATTTGGGTGACGGTGGCCATTACCTGGTCTTTGAATGCAATGTCGGAAATCTTCTTATTGTTCTTGGCGATGCGGAGATATCGGAGGTTGGGCCCGAAGCCGAATCCGGCGAGCAATTGCTGCTGAAAGGAAAGGCGGTACATGGAGCCCAGGACCGGAGAAAGGTTGAAGTAAGGACTGTTTGTAGTCTGGCGGCTGTTATTGAATTCGAACGAAATGCTGGTTCCGGTGGCGAAGGCCTGTGCGTACCCCACGCTGGCCTGTCCAGTGTTGAGCTGCAGTGAAGGAACGCCATAGTTTCGCTGGTTGGCCAAAGGAGTGGTTTGATGTTCCGCGCCCACGGTTCCGATGATCGCAGGATCATAAGACGAAACTGCGGTCCCGGTGCCCAAAGTCGATTGCACTAGTCCCGACGCACCCGCGCCGGCACCGCCCGCACCGCCAGTGGTTCCTCCCGCTCCAGCTCCGGGAGCTCCCGCTCCAAAGCCGCCGACCCCGCCACCCGGAGTCCCTTGCACGACGCCGGTGTTGACGCCGCGAAAAATACCTCCGGCTTTGGTGCGAAGAATATCCATATCAGCAATGGGCAGATTGTAGCGGGCAATGGCCAGATCGAGATTGTTTTCCAAAGCCAGGCGGATGGCGTCTTTCAAAGACAAATACAGTTTGCCATCGTGAATGAGCTGGTTCAGCAGCGGAGAATTCGCAAGCTGCGGTTCTGGCACTTGACTGGGTGAATATGCGCTGAAAGGATTGCGCGACTTTGGCATGTCGAAGGAGACCGACGTGTTGGTCTGGGCGCCTGCCGTTGCCGTGAGGGCGATGAGCAGCCATGCTAGGAGTTGCCTTGTTTTGCCTGGTCGGCGCGAAAACTCGCTCATTGCTTCACCGCTTCGTACGGCTGCAATTCAGGATTCGCCGTGTCGCCAACCATCCAGCCATCGCGCAGTTGGATCGTGCGCGACCCGTAAGCGGCGTTCGCGTCGGAATGTGTTACTTGGACGATGGTTGTCCCATGCTGATTCAAGTTGCGAAAGAGTTCCATAATCTCCTTGGCCTGCGATGAATGCAGGTTCCCTGTCGGTTCGTCAGCAAGCAGCAAGGCTGGTTTGTGAATCACCGCCCGCGCAATTCCTACGAGCTGTTGCTGTCCGCCAGAAAGTTGGCTGGGAAATAAATCTTTCTTGGCGACGATTTGAAAGCGGTCGAGAGTGTCAGCAACCATGCCCTGCCGCTGCTTGTTCGGAACATCTTTATAAGAAAGAGGAAGATCAATGTTCTCGCGTACCGTGAGATCGTCGAGTAGGTGATAGCTCTGAAAAACCATGCCAATGTTGCGCTTGGCCACATCAGCGCGCTGCTTACGCTTCATGTCATGTACAGTTTCTTCGCGAAACCAGTATTCGCCCTGCCAGCCGTCATCAAGCAGCGCCAGCACATTTAATAAAGAGGACTTCCCTGCCCCAGACGGCCCCATGATGGTGATGAACTCGCCTTCGCGAATCTCCAGGTTGATGCGGCGCAGGACCCAGGTTTGACCGGCCGGAGTCTTGTAGCTGCGTTCTAGATTTTTCAGTTGGATCATATTTTCCTTAAACTTCCTTACGAATTCACTCGTATCGCAGCGCCACCATGGGATCGACCTTGGCTGCCCGGCGGGCTGGGATGAAACTCGCAACCAGTGCCGATGCCAGCAGAACCAAAGCGACACTAATGAAAGCACCGAAATCAATGCTGCCAACTCCATATAGCGTGCTTTGCATGGCACGTCCCAGCAAGAGAGCGCCTAAAAGTCCCAGGGTTAAACCGGCCAAGGACAAAAGAAAGCCTTCGCGCAAGACCAGTCTCAGCACTTGTTTTTTGTCTGCTCCAAGAGCCATACGTAATCCAATCTCGTGCGTCCGCTGCGCCACGCCGAACGCCATAACGCCGTAAATTCCGACTGCGGCCAGCGACAAAGCCACGGCCGCGAAAGCGCCAAACAGGATCGCGATGAACTGATCGCCGAGAAGAGCGCGGTCGAGAAGCTGGTCCATGGTGATTGGGTTCGCAAGCGGCAACTCAGGATCGATGGAGTGGATCGCGGCTGCGAGGCTCTTGGTCATAGCTTCAGGATTGCCATTGGTGCGCACCGCAACTGCTGCTTGTGGCCAGGGGCTCTGCGAAAACGGAACATCAATCTCGGGATCATCATCGTTGCGCAAACCGTTCGTTCGAACGTTGTGGAAGACGCCGACAATTTGCCACTGTACGGGCGCGCCAGTACGCGTCTCACCAGGAATCAATTGTTCGATGGAAAGAGTTTGTGTCAGCGGATCCAGACCGGGCAGATAGCGGCGAACAAGATTTTCATTCACCATTGCTACTCGGGCTGTGCTGGCCGAGTCCTGATCGGTAAAACTACGCCCGCGGACAACTCGTATGCCGTAGGTGTTGAAGTATCCGGGTGTGACCATCTGAAAGGGCGAGCCAGGCCGCAATGACGGATCGCTCACAGGCTTTCCGGATACGCTGAAAGCCATGCCACCGAAAGTCCCCTGCAATGGCCCGCCGGTCGAGACCGTGGCGCTGAGAATTCCAGGGACTGATTGAATTTTCTCGAGGATTTGCTGGTAATAAGGATTGATTTGATCAGGGTGGGTGAATCGTTTGTCCGACGCTGGGAGAAGGAAAGTCAGCAGATGATCTCTACGAATGCCAAGATCAATCTTCCGGACATTCCACAAGCTGTGCATTGCCAGCCCGCATGCGGCGAGCAGAGTCAGCGCCAAGCTGAACTCTGATACCACCAGGATCCTGCGCAGTCGATTCTTCCCTGCGCTGGTGCCCGCGCGTCCGCCTTCTTTTAACGCCTCATTCGGATCCACACGTGAGGCATGCCATGCTGGTGCGCACCCGAAGAAAATTCCTGCCAGCGTGGTGGTAGCCAAGGTGAATAGCAAGACTGGAATGCTCAAGCGCACGTCAGCTTCAGACGGTAATTCGAACGGCATCGTGACGATCAAGACTCTCAAGACAACCGCGCCCAAGCTTATGCCTGCAGCTCCTCCAACAGCCGCAATGATCAAACTCTCAGCCAGAAATTGAGCAAAGATGTGTAGTCGGCTGGCACCCAGAGAAGCCCTGACTGCAACCTCTTTAGTGCGTGAAAGCCCACGGCCCAATAGAAGATTGGCCACGTTGGCGCAAGCGATCAGCAGAACGAAAACCACCGCGCCCATCAGCAGCCACAAGTTTCGTATGAGCTCTGGTGGGATGAAATCGAGGTGCAGTGGTTCTACGCTCGCTCCCCAACCCTTGTTTGAGTTGGGAAACTGTTGCGCGATCCGGTCTGTGACCACCTTCATGTCGGCTTGGGCTTGCGCCAGCGTCACACCGCGCTTCAGCTTTCCCATGACCAGCAGCCAGTGGAAGTCGTGATTGATTTGCGCCGGCTTGAAGGCTAACGGCACACTCACATCACCACCTGTCAGGCGGTCAGCCAGGCCGGGGGCAAAGACTCCGACCACCGTGTAAGGCTCATTGTTCAAGCGGATGGAAGTGCCGATGATTGTTGGGTTGGAACCGAGACGCTCCCACGTTTTATGGGTAATGATCGCGACGTGGTCTTTGCCCGGAACACCTTCGTCCTCAACGAAGTCCCGCCCCATGACAAAACTGAAGCCCTGCATGTGGTAATAGCCGGGACTTACGACGCGCGCCTGCACCATCTCTGGCTGCTCAGGTGTCGCAAGGTTAAACTGGGCGCCGCTCCAGGCCTGCAAATCCTCGAAAGTAGTGTTTTGGTGTTTCCAGTCGAGGTAGTCACCGGCGGAAACCCCGTTGCGGCCTTGCGCAATCTTCGACCACACCATTACGAGGTGATCGGCGTCGGGATACGGCATGGGAGCCAGAAGTGATGCGTAGATCACACTGAAAATCGCAGTGTTCGCACCGATGCCAAGCGCGAGGGTGATGACGATCACGGCGGTGAACCCAGGATTCTTGCGCATCTGGCGCAGTGCGAACTGACCGGCGGACGTGAGCTGTCTCATAGCGAATCTCCTGTCATGCATCCTTATTCGTAACGGAGCGCTACCATGGGATCGACCCTGGCCGCGCGGCGGGCGGGTATGTAACAAGCCAGCAGCGCAACTGCAAGCAAAAGCAGTATCACTGCGGCGAAAGTCAGCGGATCGGTCGCCTTCACACCAAAGAGCAGTGACTGAATGGCGCGTGTAAGTCCAAGCGAACCCGCCACCCCGACGACGACACCCATAAGCACCGTGCGCAACCCCTGACTCAAGGTCATGGTTAGAACGTCTCGTGAGCTTGCTCCCAAAGCCACACGCACTCCGATCTCGCGGGTGCGCCGGCTAACCGAATACGCCATCACGCCAAATACGCCTGTCGTCGCGAGCAGCAGTGCTATCGATGCAAAAAACCCGATGAGGATCAGGTTGAAACGGCGCGAGGTCAGCGATTCGGAGTAGATTTGCGAGAATGTCCTGAAGCGCGGTGGGATCTCCGGATTAAGCTCGTGCAGGATTCTGCGAGCAGCCGAAGTAACGAGTTGCGTGTCCGCGTCGCTCAGCATCGTCACTGTCATCGTCGAATGTGGGCGCTGAAACAGATTGACGTAGACAGTCGGGTCCGGCGACGCATCGGCGCCGTATTCATGAACATCGCCGACCACCCCAACAATGGTTAGCAAGCGGATGTCGCCATCCATGTTTCCGAACTCAATGGTGTGCCCGATGGGATCTTGGCCGGGCCAATGCTCGCGCGCCAGGGAGGCACTGACTACAGCAACATGAGGAGAATCGGGGCCGTCACGTTCATCGAAAATGCGTCCCTTGAGAAGAGGAATTCCTAGGGTCTGAAAATATCCGTCCGTCGCGACGCAAAAATCCGCTTCCCCGAGTCGCTCTTTTTGTCGGAAGAGAACGTCGAAATCGCGAGACAGCTCTTGCAGATTCGTGGGATTCTTGGGGACCTCATTCTGCGTCATCGGCAGAAACTCGCCATTGGAAACGCCCCCGGTCATGGGAAGGTCGCTTGTGGCACCCACTTGGCGCACCCCCGGAATCTGCTTTAATCGTTCAATCAGATTGCGAAAGACGATCGCCTGACCTGACTTCGCTTTCCAATCAGTCCAATCCGGCCACGGAAGTGACACATCCATGGTGATAATCTTGTCCACCCGAAAACCGGGATTCACTTCGAGCACCTTCATCAGACTGCGTCCGAGCAGTCCTGCTCCTACCACGAGAACCAGTGTGGTGGCAATCTGCGCCGCCACAATTCCTCGCCCTACTCTTTGGCTGGATTGAGAACTCGCCTGTTCGCGGCCGCCTTCCGCTAAGCCCGTGCGAACATCGACAGCGGTAGCTCGCATTGCCGTAAATACGCCGATTCCGATTGCGACGCCGCAACAAAGCAGAAACGCGAATACAAGGACTGGCATGTTGATTGAGACTTCGTTCAGGCGTGGCAGGTTCCGCGGCGCGAGGGCGAGTAATCCAGTCACTCCGAAATCGGCCCCGACTATGGCGAGGCTACCGCCAAGAAGTGAAAGCACGAACGCTTCCGTCACGAATTGCCGAATCAATCGTCCTCGCGGTGCTCCCAGCGCGCTGCGAATGGCGAGTTCACGCTCTCGCACGGAAGCTTGGGAGAGCCGCAGATTCGCGACATTCGCACAAGCAACCAATAAAAGAAATCCGACAGCTCCGAGCAGAACGAGCAGTGCCGGCCTGGCCTGGCGCGTCATTGAATCTTGCAGTGGGACGACGGTTGCGTCCTTCAGGAGAAAGTCGCCCTGCTCGCTGGAGGTGTCGTGAATGCGGCGCGCAATCGCACTGATTTCCGCATTCGCTTGTTCGACCGTGGCACCATTTCGAAGACGCCCGACTGCGTTGAAGTTATGCGAACTCCTGCTGGGATTTTCGCCTTTGAGGTCCGCCGGTACCCAAAGCGCGGCATCAGACGGGAATTGGAATCCTTCGGGAAGCACACCGACGACCGTGAAGATGGTGTTGTCGATTTTCAGGTGCAGCTTCGCAGAATCCAGAGATGATCCGAGATACTGCTTCCAGTATCCGTAGCTGACAAGGACAAGCGGAGCCGCACCTTTATTATTGGCGGCGGCCGGCAGATCGCGACCGATGACCGGCTGAACTCCGAAGACCCTAAAGAACTCGGGAGAGACGTGTGCAACCATCGAGCGCGTCGGCTGCGAACCGCCGGAAACGGCTGCGATATAGGCGCTGTACTTTGCAATCGCCTCAAAACTGCGGCTTTGATCGCGAAAATCATCGAAGTTCGGGTCGGCCAGGCGGTTCCATGTACCCTTGATCGTGACCTCGAAGATTGCCATAATCCTGCCCGGATCGGCGTAGGGCAGAGGCTTCAGCAACACTCCGTAAACTACGGAGAAGATTGCCGTAGTGGCACCGATTCCCAGCGCAAGCGTAAGCACCCCCACGGCAGTGAATCCGGGGCCCTTGCGGAGTTGTCGCAGCGCGTAACGAAGATCTTGAAGTAGTCCAGTCATGTTTTTCTCATTCGTACCGCAGCGCCACCATGGGATCGACCTTGGCGGCGCGGCGGGCTGGGACGAAACAAGCTGCAAGCGCGACTGCGCCCAACAACAGAGCGACAGCGATGAATGTCTCCGGGTCTTTTGGAGTTACCGCGAACAACATGCTCGACAGAACTCGCGTAGCGGCCAGCGACGCAGCGAGTCCCGTGACAATTCCCGCTAATGCCAGCTTCGATCCGTGCCGAAGCACGAGCTTCAGAATGTCCGCGCGTGTAGCACCTAACGCCATACGGATTCCAATTTCGCTTCTTCGTTGATTGACGGAATACGCCATCAATCCGTACAGGCCAATCGCAGCCAGCAATAGCGCGAGCGCAGCGAATACGCCTATCAGCTGCGACGAGAATCGTGGCTGGGAAACTGAGGCGCCGAGCACATCATCCATCGAAGTCACCGCAGAAAGCGTCAAGTCCTTATCCACAGCCCTGACTTGCGCTTGCAGTGCGTTCACCAGGTTCTGTGGATTTGCGGCGGCGCGCACGACAACATTCATCGTTGGGTGTGCAAACTGTGCGTAGGGAACGTACATTTCCGGCCAGTCGGGCTCGCTGAGCGCAATGTGGCGAACATCGCCGACAACACCAACGATTTGACGAGTGGATTGGAGATCACCCATCAGCTGCAAAGGCTGACCGATCATGTTCTTGCCTGGAAAGAAACGCTCGACAAAAGCTTGATTGACGACAACTACTCCCTGGGAGTTTGCGTCGTCATGGTCATCAATCCATCGGCCCGCAATCAGAGGAATTCTCATGGCCGAGAGGAAGCCGGGCGTAACCTGGCGAAATTGCGCGTCGTCGAATTCGCTTGGGCCGTAACTTCGCCCCGGAATGTGGAATGGATCATCACTGTGCGCACCGCTGAGGGGTAGCTCGGAGGTCGCCCCTACGGCTTCTACTCCGGGCAATGCTTGTACGCGTTCCTCAAACTGATGCCAAGCCCTGGCGCGTGCGTCAGGAACGCCGTAGGCTCCGTAGGTCGCTACCGGAAGCTCCAGACGTGCTGTCACCACATGGTCAGTCTGAAAACCAGGCGAGACGTGAATCAGCCGCCAGAAGCTTTTGAGGAGCAGACCAGCACTGACTAGCAATGTGAGCGATATAGCGATTTCACCAATTACCAGCACGCCGCTCAGTCGCTTGTGCGACGCTGGAGCCGACGTTCGCCCCGATTCTTTTAATCCCTCTGTGAACTGCGCTCCGGAAATCTGCAAGGCTGGCACAACGCCAAACACGATTCCCGCGAATACAGATATTCCGAGCGTGAAAGCCAGTACTGCCGGATCGACTCCGCTCTCGTTAAGGCGGGGCACGTCA
>Ga0137393_10002419_pt1 | contig 12106 bp, 16 predicted proteins | sample 15con2h34BmetaG_FD_101396 | JGI IMG/M metagenome (GOLD analysis project Ga0137393, IMG submission 101396) | Vadose zone soil microbial communities from Angelo Coast Range Reserve, California, USA - 15con2h3.4B metaG | ecosystem: Environmental > Terrestrial > Soil > Vadose zone > Saprolite...
ACCCGTTTCATTCCGTCCGTCCCGGGCAAGGCACTAATCGGACCTCCGGCAGCAGCGTGGCTGCGCGCGCCGGGCAGGCCAGGGGCAAGCCAGGGCCAGGGAGATGGGCCTGGCGCGCTTGGTCTTCCAAGTACCAGCGATCCCCAGGAGGCGTCCCATGACCAACCCCGACATGCCACGTCACCTCGAAGTCAAGTACGGCGACCAGACGGTCGCGGCCGCCGAGGTGACGACCGCCAATTGTCCGGCGGGAACCGCCCGGACCTGGCTGCATGCGACGTCCCCGCACGTCCCTCGCGGCCTCCGTGCGAACCTGGTCGATGCCGTCATGGACCTGCCTGAGGTTCAGGCGAGTACCCGCCTGGAGGCCGCCATCCCGCTCGGCGACAGTGAGTTGCTTGAGCGCCTGCGGGAACGAACCACGGACGCGGTCACCCGTCCGGCCGGCTCTACCGCTCTTCTGGACGCGAACATACCGGAAGGAGTACATCGTGGCGATCGCGACCATCAACCCCGCGACCGGGGAGACCGAGAAGACCTTTGACGAGATGAGCGAGGCGGACGTCGAGCGCTGCCTGGCCGCCGCGGCGACGGCGCATGCAAGCTACCGCCTCACCAGCTTTGCCGACCGGGCCGGCTGGATGCAACGAGCGGCCGGGATCCTGGACGACGAGCAGGACCAGACCGCGGCGATGATGACGACCGAGATGGGCAAGACGCTGGCCGCCGCCCGGCAGGAGGTCGCCAAATGCGCCACGGCCTGCCGGTATTACGCCGAACACGCCGCCGGGTTCCTCGCCGACGAGCCCGCCGACGCCGCCGCCGTGGGGGCCGCGCAAGCCTACGTCAGCTACCAGCCGCTCGGGCCGGTCCTGGCCATCATGCCCTGGAACTTCCCGCTCTGGCAGGCCATGCGGTTCGCCGCCCCCGCCTTGATGGCCGGCAACGTCGGTCTGCTCAAGCACGCCTCGAACGTGCCGCTGACGGCGCTGTTCATGCAGGACCTGTTCGCCCGGGCCGGGTTTCCCGAAGGAACCTTCCAGACCCTGCTGGTCGGCTCCGCGCGGATCGAGGCGATCCTGCGCGACGACCGGGTGATGGCCGCGACGCTCACCGGATCCGGGCCGGCCGGGCAGTCGGTGGCGGCGATCGCCGGCAGCGAGATCAAGAAGGTCGTGCTCGAACTGGGCGGCAGCGACCCGTTCATCGTCATGCCCTCGGCCGACCTGCAGGCGGCGGCCCGGGTAGGCGCCTTCGCGCGCTGCCTGAACAACGGCCAGTCCTGCATCGCGGCCAAGCGCTTCATCGTGCACGAGGCGGTCTACGACGAGTACGAGCGCCTGTTCACCGAACAGATGTCGGCCAAGACCGTCGGCGATCCGATGCTGGACAGCACCGACGTGGGCCCGCTGGCCTCCGAGCAGCAGCGGGACGACGTCGAGTTGCTCGTCGCCGACGCGGTGGCCAGGGGAGCCAGGGTGCTGTGCGGCGGCGCGGCGCCCGAGGGCCCCGGCTTCTACTACCCGCCGACCGTGCTGACCGGCATCACCCCTGACATGCGCGTCCACCGCGAGGAGGTCTTCGGCCCGGTGGCCACCCTGTACCGGGTCGCGGACATCGACGCGGCGATCGAACTCGCCAACGGCACGGAGTTCGGGCTCGGCGCGAACGCGTGGACCAACGACGAGCAGGAACGGAAACGGTTCATCCGGGACCTCGCGGCCGGGATGGTCTTCATCAACGGCAACGTGACCTCCTACCCTCAGCTGCCCTTCGGGGGCATCAAGAGTTCCGGTCACGGCCGCGAGCTATCCGTCCACGGCATCCGTGAGTTCTGCAACATCAAGTCGGTGTGGATCGGCTGACCCTGGCCCGCGGCCTGAGCAGATCGCCTAAGCTCAGCGCTCATGCCGAGGCTGCTGGTCGTGCACCACACGCCGTCGCCCACCTTGCAGGCGATGTTCGAGGCCGCGGTCAGCGGAGCGCGGACCGATGAGATCGAGGGCGTCGAGGTGGTCATCAGGCCGGCCCTGACCGCGGCGGCCGCCGACGTGCTCGAGGCCGACGGTTACCTGCTCGGCACGCCGGCCAACATCGGCTACATGTCCGGCGCGCTCAAGCACTTCTTCGACGGCATCTACTACCCGTGCCTGGAGGCGACCAGGCGGCGGCCCTACGGCCTGTATATCCACGGCGGCAGCGACACCGGCGGCGCAGTGCGCGCGGTGGAATCGATCGCCGCCGGCCTGGCGTGGCGCCGGGTCCGGCCGCCGGTCACCGTCACCGGAACTCCGGGCAAGCCGGATCTCGACGCCTGCTGGGAGCTAGGCGCGCTGCTGGCCGCCGCGATCACCGGCTGACCAGCCCGCCCCTTAGGGCTCGCCCATCGTGGCAGCGTGCGTAATGAGCAGCGAATCCGGCGGAACGAGGTCCACCCCGTCCGGGTCGTTGAGGTACCCCGGCCCACGCCCGGCGACCCCGGTATGCCCGTACTGCCACACGATGCGACCAGTCGCCGGATCCACTACGCACACGCGATGATTGAAGTCGTCGTTGAGCAGGATGTCGCCGTTGGGCAGCGGCAGGGCCAGCGAGGGCTGGTTGAACCCGCCGCGCCGCCACAGCACCCGGCCGGACGACGTGAACTCGGCGATCTGGCCGGGATTGGAGTAGTCGGCGGTCAGGTACCGTCCCGGGTACACCTCGTTGGTGTCCGACGGGTAGAACACCCCCGGCGGATTCGCGGACCAGGACACGGTGCTGCCAGAACCAGGGCCGCCCAGGGACATCTCATTGGCCCAGTCGCCGTTGATCTCGGTGACCAGGTAGTGCCCGTTGGTCATCGGAAACGCGCCGTTCGGGCTGCCGAACCGCCGGGGCGGATCGTGCCAGCAGGCGTTCGTCGTCTGGCCGATGACCCGGGTCAGGGTGTGCGCGGGCGGCGTGATGATCACCACACGGCAGTTCTTGATGTCGGCGGAGACGATGGCGCCGCCCGGGGTGAGCATCGCGTCATCCGGGTTGAACAGGTGGTTCGGCCCGGAGCCCGGCACGCCCGGCACCCCGTACCGGTAGACGATCTTGCTGGTGGCAAGCGATATCACGCTGATGACGTAGTTGTCTTCCTGCGTCACGACGATGTACTTGCCGTCGGGGGAGAAGAACGCGTCGTCCGGCTGCAGGAACGTCTGGCCGGGCGCGAGGTCGCCGGGCCGCGGGAATTCCCATCTGATCCGGCCCTGCGGATCGACGATCAGCAGCCGGTTGTTGTGATGGTCGGCGATGAGGACGTCGGCCGGCAGCGCCGAAGGGTCAGAGCCCGGCGCGAGGCGGCCGGGCCCCGAGGCCGGCGCCAGCCACGGCGCCGCGGCCGGGTGCGGCAGCGTCTGCCCGGCCGGCACCAGCCGGAACGTCGTCACCGTGGGCACCGAACGCGTGCCGTTCTCGCCACCGACCAGGTACCCCACGCCGCCGGTCACCGCCGCCGCCGCATAGCCGGCCGGCACCGGCAACTCGCCTGCGGCCGTCACGCGGGAGGCGGCCGGGTCGAACCAGAGCACCGTCCGGCTGGCCTGCCCCGCCGTCACGCCGCCCGCGACGTAGATCCGCCCGGCCAGGCTGATCACGGACGTGCCCTGCACCGGCTGCGGCAGGTGCCCCACCACCGTGGCCGCGCCAGCCACGGGGTCGACCCGCTGGATGACATCCGTCGCGCCCGCGGCCGTCTCGCCGCCGAACACCCAGATCATGCCCGCGACCGCGGCCACCCCGGCGTACCGGACCGGCACCGGCAGCCGGGCCGCCACCCGGAAGTGCTGCCCGTCCGTGGTGGCGAGCACCTGCGGGTCCAGGGTGGTGCCGTCGTAGCCCCCGAGCACGTAGCCGACCGGCCCCGCCGCTACGCCACTTGAGTCCGAACGGGGCCGGCTTAGACGCCCCACCACCCCCGCCTGCACTCCCGGGCCGAGCGTCAACGCCTGGATCGTCGGTACGCTGGCCGTCGTCCCCCCGCCTGCCACGTACGCGCGCCCGCCGACGATAAAGCCCGCGGCGTCATGGGTAGCGGCGGCCAGGTGACTGACCACGCGGGTGGCGCCGGTCACCGGGTTGAGGCTGGTCACCGTGTTCGCCGAGGCTCCCGATGGCGTCAGGCCGCCCACGATGAGCAGCCCGTTCGCGCCAGGCAGCAGGACCTCGCGGGACACTGTGGCCGGCAGCTGGTACGGCGCCGGCATCACCTGGAGCGCCATCGCGGTGTCCGGCTTGCCTGGCTGGGTTGGCTTGGGTGCGGCCGCATGCGAACCCGAGCACGAGAGCCCCGAGCACGAGAGCAGAGAGCACGCCAACACGGCTATCGCCCCACTGCCGAACCGACGCCGGGCTGACATCAAGGCAACCTCCCGTGCGCGGCACTACCCTGGTGCGGGTGGCCGAACCCGATTACCGCAGCTGCGCGGCTACCGGAATCACCGCGCTGCAGCGGTGATATGACCCGTCCACCGGCCTGTGGAAGGGGACCGGCTGGTGGAACTGCGCCAACGCCCTGACCGCGGTGATCAGGTACACCAAGCTAACCGGCGACGGCAGCCATGCGGGCGTTATTGGGACGACGTTCACCGCCGCCCAGCGGCAGCACGCCAATTTCATCAATGATTACTACGACGACAACGGCTGGTGGGCGCTGGCCTGGGTCGCGGCCTTCGACCTGACCCGCGACAGCCGTTATCTGGGCGCGGCCCGCACCATCTTCGCCCGCAACACGGCGGGCTGGGACGATACCTGCCGCGGCGGCCTGCGGTGGACCACGACGAGTAGCTACAAGAACGCGATCACCAACGAGCTGTTCCTCACGCTCGCGGCCCTGCTGCACCAGCGCACGCCGGGCGACCAGGCAGGCTACCTGACCTGGGCGCAGCGGGAGTGGGAGTGGTTCAGCTCGAGCGGACTCATCGGCCCTGGCGGCCTGGTCAATGACGGGCTCGGCAGAGACCGGCCCTCGACGCCCTCATTGCCGCCGCCGCTCTCACCGGCAGCTAGCCCTCTCACCCGGCCGCTAGCCCTCTCGCCCGGCCGCTAGCCCTCTCGCCCGGCCGCTCCCAGCCCTCCTGAAACTCGTCCTTGACAAGGTAGTGATTCATCACTATCTTAGTGTCTATGACAGAAACCAGGCAGCGGATGTCGGCGGTGGAGCGCCGCGAGCTGGTCCTCGAGGCCGCGGTCTCCGAGTTCGCCACCCACGGGCTGGCGGGCACCTCGACCGAGGACGTCGCCCGGCGCGCCGGGATCAGCCAGCCATACCTGTTCCGGCTCTTCCCGACCAAGAAGGCGCTGTTCCTCGCGTTGGTGGACCGGTGCTTCCGCCGGGTGGAGGACGCCTTCACGACGGCGGCGGGCGACCGCACCGGCGATGAGGCGCTGGCGGCGATGGCCGGCGCCTACGAGCTTCTCCTCGAAGACCGGACGCTGCTCCTGCTGCAGATGCAGGCCTATGCCGCCTGCGCTGACCCCGAGATCCGCACCGAGACCCGGGCCGGGTACAAGAAGCTGTGGGAGCTGACCGAGCGGATCACTGGGCTGCCCTTCCAGCGCGTAGTGGAGTTCTTCGCCATGGGCATGCTGATGAACGTCGCCGCAGCCCTGGACCTCCCCGCCGTCGATGAAAGGTGGACCAGCTGGTGCCCGAGGGACTGACCGACCTATTTTTTTTGACCGATCAAGATAGTGACTACTCACTTCCTAGGAGAGTGAAATGACTACGAAGCACCGTACCGCATGGACCTTCGCCATAACCTCGGCCGCGTTGTTCATGGCCTCACTGGACAACCTGGTGGTGACCACGGCGCTGCCGTCGATCAGGGCCCACCTGCACGCTTCGCTCGAGGGGCTGCAGTGGACGGTCAACGCCTACACGCTCACCTTCGCGGTCTTGCTGCTCACCGGGGCCACTCTGGGTGAGCGGTACGGCCGACGCCGCCTGTTCACGATCGGCCTCGGCTTGTTCACCGCCGGGTCTGCGGCCGCCGCGCTCGCGCCCGGCATCGGCGCTCTGGTGGCGGCCCGGGCCGTGCAGGGCGTCGGCGCGGCCATCGTGATCCCGCTGACCCTCACGCTGCTGTCGGCGGCGGTGTCCCCGCAACGCCGCGGTCTGGCCCTGGGTGCCTGGGGCGCCGTCGGCGGCCTGGCCATCGCCATCGGCCCGCTGGTCGGCGGGGCCGTCGTAGAAGGCGCGTCCTGGCAGTGGATCTTCTGGCTGAACGTGCCGATCGGCATCGCGCTGCTGCCGATCGCCCGGCTCCGGCTCACCGAGAGCCGCGGACCCTCGACCAGCTTGGACCTGCCGGGCCTGGTCCTGGCCAGCGTCGGCCTGCTCGGCATCGTGCTCGGCGTCGTCCGCGGCAACGACCACGGCTGGACCAGCGCGACCGTGCTGCCGCCCATGGTAATCGGCGCGCTGCTCGTGGCCGCGTTCATCGGCTGGGAACTGCGGGCACGCGAGCCCATGCTGCCGCTGCACCTGTTCCGCAGCCGCGGTTTCACCGTGACCAACGCGGCGTCGCTGCTGATGTTCTTCGGGATGTTCGGCTCGATCTTCCTGCTCGCGCAGTTCCTGCAGGTCGTTCAGCACTACAGCCCGCTGCAGGCCGGACTGCGGACGCTGCCGTGGACCGCGATGCCGGTCTTCATCGCCCCGGTCGCGGGCGCGCTGTCCGACCGCATCGGCGGGCGGGCGCTGCTGGCCGCCGGACTGGGCCTGCAGGCCATCGGACTCGGCTGGCTGGCCGCGGTGGCCAGCCCCACCGTGCCCTACCTCACCCTGGTCCCGGCGTTCGTCGTCTCCGGCGTCGGCATGTCCCTGTTCTTCGCGCCCGTTGCCAACGTCGTGCTCAGCTCGGTGCGGCGGGACCAGGAAGGCATCGCCTCCGGCGCCAACAACGCGATCAGGGAACTGGGCGGCGTGTTCGGGATCGCGGTGCTCGGCGCGGTGTTCTCCGCCCGCGGCGGTTACACCAGCGGAACCGCGTTCGTCTCCGGCCTGGCCCCCGCGGTCTGGGTCGGCGGGGCGGCGGTCGCCGTCGCCGCGGCCACCGCGCTGTTCCTGCCGCGGTTCCGGAAGGCCGAGCCCGTCAGCCTGGCCGTCGAGTCGGCCCCGGAACTCGACCTCGCTCGCTAACCCCGGCAGACCAGGAGCCCGGATCCCCGCGCCAGCCGCGGGATCCGGGCTCCGGCGTGCGCGCCGCCGCCTACCGCTCGGCGATGCTGTCCAGCATGGGTTTCACGTCGATCACCGGCGTGCCGTCCAGGGCCTCGAGGCCGTCTACCTGTATCCGCAGCCCGTCGACCGCGATCACCAGGCGGACGGTGCGCCCTCGTCCCCTTGCCGGGGCGCCTGAGCCCGCTCGGTCAGCGATGATTCCACCCATCCCACCGGGACGACCTCATAGCGCGACGTGGTCACGGTGCCTCCCCGCGCAGGCGGTAGAAGATCCTGGTCTGCAGCTGGGCAGGGTCTTCATGCCAGTCGCCGTACACCTCCCAGCGTTCGCCGGTGAGTTCGTGGCCATGGCTGGCGCACCAGCGGCGGACGGCCTGATGAGCCGCTCCGAGTCCGTCGTAGGGGCCGCGATGCATGGTCTCGGCGGCTAGCCCGGCTGGCAATGCCGACACGCTGACCTGGGCCGACCCCAGGACCATCCCGGCAGCCGGGAACGGGTCGCTGACCTCGACCCCGACCTCCACGCCGACCTGATCCGCCTCCGGTAGGTCCCGGTAGAGCATGACGTTGCAGCCACCCTTGACCCCGGCCCGGTCCAGGCAGGCGTAGACCTCATCGAGCATCTCCGGCCACTGACCGGGGAACCGTTCCCAGGTGGTCGTGGCCGCGACGGCCGCTATCGGCCGCCGTGGCTGGGCCGCCACCGAAACCTCATATCTCATGCGTCCTACTCAAGCAGGTGCGACATCAAGGCGTACCTGGTGGATGGCGTTGTTGGCGTAGCCGAGCGGGTTCCATTGCGGCTTGTCCGGCTGGGTTCGCCCAGCCAGGTCGGTAGCCCTGGCCCGGTCCAGCACCTCGGTGAGCGGCACGCCGGTCCACTCGGCGGTACTTACCGCGCCGAGGCCCCACTGCTCACCCGGAACCGGCGGCTTGAGGCGGCCACGGCCGTTGCCAGCGCACTCCAGTGTGACGACCGCGCTCGTCGACGGCATCGCCCGCAGCTGGGCGAAGTCGAGTGAGAGGCGCCGCTTGACCAGTCCATCCACGTGCAGCCGCCAGCTCGCCGGGTCCAGGTCGGGGATGCCGAAGTGGTTACGGATGTAGAACCGGGCGCTGGGCATGACGACTCCCCCCGTGAGCGCGGGTAGCGGTGTCTCGCAGTTCAGCGGGTGCGCCCTGTGCACGACCAGGCCGGCGTCGAGCGCCGCCAGGCAGGCCTCCTCTGGATTGAGCGCCCGTACTTCCGGGTCCACCGCAGGCATCGTCCTGGCGCATCCGCCGCCGGCTACCACCCGTGCACATGTTGACGCCAGATCCACCTCCAGCGTGCCTGCCGCCTCGAACGGCCGCAGAAATGCGCGGAGGGTATCCTCGCCATCTGCCTCGGCGATCATCACCAGCGTGTGCGCAGCCAGCACCGCTTCGCCGCAGATGCGCACGCCGTGGCGGGCAGCGTTAGCGCGGCTGAGATGGTTGAGCAGGCCAGCGCCGGCCGTGAAGTCGGCCGCCGGGCAGCATTCGGCCGGATGCTGGTGGTGCACGACGAACAGGCTCATGCGCTGTCTCCCCCTGCCGCCCATGCCTGGTAGCCGCCTATGAGGTCGGACACATCAGCGAACCCGCGGGCTCGCAGCAGGCTGGCCGCGATCGATGAACGGTAGCCGCCCGCGCAATAGGCGACGACCGGCCGAGCCGGGTCGAGTTCGCCCGCCCGCTCCCGCAACTGCGCGATGGGAATGTGGATACTACCGCCGACGCTGCCCTGGGCCCGCTCGCCTGGACCGCGAACGTCCAGCACGACCAGATCGGGGATCTCAGCCCGGGCTTCCGCCAGCTGGCGGGCGGTCAGGCGACTGGCGATTCCGGCCACGCCGGGACGCTCGAAGAACGCTTTGGCTGGCTGGTCGAGCGCTCCGATCACACTGTCCAGGCCCACGCGCGAGAGCCGTACCCGCGCCTCGTGGTCGCGGCTCGGATCACACACGAGCACGATGTTCTCGTCGGCGCCCACGATCTCGCCCGCGTGCTCGGCGAAGCGACCTTCCAGCCCGACGTTGAGGGAGCGGCGGAGGTGGCCCCGGGCAAAGGCCTCGGGGGAACGGACGTCGAGCACCACGGCACCGTCGGCTTGGTACTGGAGCACCTCATCTAGCGGCAGGCCGTGCAGCTGCTCGTCGGGGAGCAGCTGGTGCGGCTCCCGGTTGAGTTCGGCCACATGGGCGAAGTAGCCGGGCCGGGGTGGCTGCCCCTCGGTCACCGCCCGCACGAACTCCTCGACGTTTGGGAGCCGCAGCGCGTAGTTGGTGCGGCGCTGTTCGCCGATGGTCGATACCGTCGCGGTCGAGAGGTTCTTCCCGCAAGCCGACCCGGCCCCATGGGCGGGGTAGACGCGGGTGCTGTCCGGCAGGCAGAGCAATCGAGTGTGCAGCGACCGGTACAGCTGGCGAGCCATGTCCTCGGGCCGCTGCCCCCGCGATGCGAGCAGGTCGGGGCGGCCGACATCGCCTATGAACAACGTGTCGCCGGTCAGCACCCCGTAGGGGACGGCGGCACCTGGGGTCTCCCAGACCACGATGCTGATCGACTCGGGGGTGTGACCCGGGGTGGCCCGGAACTCCAAGACGACCTGTCCGAGGTTGAGGCGTTCACCGTCGGCGACCTTGCGGTGGGGAAAGTGAACGTCAGCACCGGCCCCGTAGATCACGGTGGCGCCAGTCAAGGCGGCCAGCTCCAGGTGGCCCGAGAGGAAGTCGGCATGCACGTGGGTTTCGATCACATACTCGACCCGCTGCCCGGCCGCGGCGGTGTCGTCGAGGTAGGCCCCCACGTCCCGCCTGGGGTCTATGACGACCGCCCGCCCGGTGGTCTCATCCCCGATCAGGTAAGAAGCCTGCGACAGGCAGCCGAGGTAATACTGCGTGAATCGCACCGAAGACCACCCCTGTCACTGCTTCATGAGCGAGGGATCCCTGACCGCGGGTATGTCGAGGTTCACCACGACGGGTTCACGTTGAAGTCGGCGTCCCCGATGACCGGAAGTTGGGCGCCTGCCCCTGGGTCTCCTCGATGTCGGCTGCCCACCGCTCGTGGTCGCCAATCGGATCGACCGACAACCCGATGATCTTGACGTCGCGGCGGTCGAACTCCGGCTTGATCTTGGCCATGTATCCGAGTTCGGTGGTGCACACGGGAGTGAAGTCCTTGGGATGTGAGAAGAGCACCGCCCACGTGTTGCCGATCCAGTCGTGGAAGCTGATGCGGCCTTCTGTGGTCTCAGCCTCGAAGTCGGGTGCGGTGTCGCCGATTTGCAGTGTCATCGGTTCTCCTTAGATGTGTTAATAGCTGAACGTAGTTGCTGCGTCGGTTCCGATCCACTTCCACATCACGACGGTGCCGCCGATCTCCGGGTTGGGCAGGATGTCGCCCTTGTCGATCTGCTTGGCGTCTACGCAGATGGGGCACACCAGGTAGCGCCCCCCGGCCCGCTCGTATCGCTCGAACAACTCTGGGATCGGCGGGCAGCTGGCACACGCGACGCCCTGGGCGACACCATTGACGGCGAGGCGCACCGCCTCCTTGGCCAGGAACATCAGCGTCGGGCGACGGCTCTCGGCCGCGCCGAGCGCGACCAGGAACGCGACCGTGACCTTCTCTGGGTCCTCGAGGCCGGTGGTGAGACTGATCACTGCCTTTCCAGGCATGGCATCTGCCAGTCCTGCCCGCGACGGCCGGCGTGCTCATCCTGGTGGCAGTCACCCTGCGGATGGGCCAGGCCGGCTCCCGGCTGCCTGGCACCGCCCGTGGCCAGGGTCCCGTGGCTGGCGCCAGCCGGGATGACGACCGGTTCTGGAAAGGCGGCCTGATATACGTCAACCGCGACGACCCCGCCGTCATGGTCGGCAACCGCTTCGGCGTCGGCTTTACCTTCAACTTCGGGAACCCGGCCACATGGCTGATCTGCGGGACGATCGCGGCCGTGCCCGCCGGGCTGGCAGTGATCAGGGCGGCAGCGGGCATGTGAGCAGACCAAACGCAACCCGGACATACCCTGACCCCTCCACCAGGGCTCTCTCCCAGTCGACAGCCACACAGCCGCCTCACGCAAGATTCGCGCAACGACAGCAGCCTGTCCAATTGACAGCAGTCTGTCTGTCATGACAGACTGCTGTCATGAACACGACACCAGTGCACATCGCAGTATTCGACACCCTCGCCGACTGGGAGATCGGCTACGCCACCGCACATATCCGCCACGACCAGTGGCAGCGTGAGCCGGGCCGATACTCGATCAACACGGTCGGCCCGACACGTGAGCCGGTCACCACCATGGGCGGCCTGCGCATCATGCCGGACATCGCGCTGGACGAGCTGCGTCCGGAAGACAGCGCGATGCTGATTCTGGCGGGCGGCGACCTGTGGGCCGAGGAATCGATGGCCGGCTTTCGCGCGGCGGCCCGGCGGTTCCTCGCGGCCGGGGTGCCAGTCGCGGCGATCTGCGGCGCGACCTTCGGGCTCGCGCTCGAGGGGCTGCTTGACGATCGCGCGCACACGAGCAACGCCGCCGAATACCTCGCTACAGCGGATACGCCGGCCGCGACCGGTTCGTCGCCGAGCCCGTGGTGGTCGACGGGGACCTGATCACCGCCAGTGGCGTGGCGCCCGTGCACTTTGCGCAGGCGATCTTCGGCCGACTGCGGATTTACGAGCCAGGAATCGCCGCGTCCTGGTTCAAGCTCTACGGAGACCGTGATCCGGCCGGTTTCTTCGAGCTGATGTCGGCATGAGCGGTGTCGGCCCGGGCGGTGCCGGCCTGGGCGGGCCCGCGTGACCCGCCGCGAGCAGGACCTGCTGTCTGCGGCCTCGATCACCACGTTCAAGCTAAACGGCCAG
>Ga0137393_10002421_pt1 | contig 12106 bp, 9 predicted proteins | sample 15con2h34BmetaG_FD_101396 | JGI IMG/M metagenome (GOLD analysis project Ga0137393, IMG submission 101396) | Vadose zone soil microbial communities from Angelo Coast Range Reserve, California, USA - 15con2h3.4B metaG | ecosystem: Environmental > Terrestrial > Soil > Vadose zone > Saprolite...
AACACTGTGGGTGGGGTAAGTCCGTCTCCGCCTATTTTCGAAGTGAACAATGGCGCACCCAAATGAATGATTCCGGCCACTCAATAGAACACAATCACCGGCCATACCGGCTTGCTCTTGTCGCGCAAGCTCCTGACTCCCGTCTTAATCCCGTCCGCGAGCGCGGTGAGATCGATGCCTCGATTGTTCGCATTGGACGCCACCAGCAGCAGCCCCTCCTCAATCCGTTCCACCGCCGGACGCCATTGACCCATCTGCGCGTGGTGAATTCCTACGCTGAACTGGAGGAAGATGCGGAGGAAGTCGGGCTCGTCGCGGATGCCTTCGAAGAAGAGCTCCTCGAAGCAATCGCTTGCTTCGAGGTACTCGCCTTCATTGAAGAGTGCGATGCCGCGGATGAATCGTGGGTCCCTTATCAATTCAACGATCAGTTCCAAGTGAGCGACCGGAGCTGATCGAGGTTCACGTTTCCGCCCGAAAGCACCACCGCCACCCGTGAGCCGGGCGGGAGCTGGACGAGGCCGTGAAGCAGAGCGGCCACCGGTGCGGCGGCGGCGCCTTCGACCACCAGCTTGCAGCGCTCCATGATCCAGATCATGGCGTCGAAGATCTCGCGGTCGGGGAGGGCTACGATCTCGTCGACGAAGCGTTGGACGACGGAGAAGTTGATCTCGCCGGCGCGGCGGACGCGCAGGCCGTCGATGATGGTCCTGCAGTCGATCGTCTCGAGGTGGCCGGCTTCGATGCTCTTCTTCATGGCCGGTCCGTCGGACGATTCGACGCCGATCACGCGGATCTTCGGATTGTGACTCTTGACCGCCATCGAGACGCCGGAGATCAATCCGCCGCCGCCGATCGGGACGATCACCGCGTCGACCTCGGGCCAGTCCTGGATGATCTCCAGGCCGAGCGTTCCCTGGCCGGCGATGAGCTGTTCGTCGTCGAACGGGTGGACGTAGGTGAGTCCCTCCGTGCGCACCAGCTCCTTCGCCTTCTCGTTCGCTTCGTCCCAGATCATCCCGTGCAGCACGACCTCGGCGCCGTAGCCGCGGGTGGCGGCGATCTTGGCCGGCGTGGCGTTCTCGGCCATGCAGACGACGGCGCGGATGCCGTGAATCTTCGCCGCCAGCGCCACGCCCTGGGCGTGGTTGCCGGCTGATGAGCAGATCACGCCGCGCGCCTTCTGCTCCTCGGGCATCAATGCGAATTTGTTGAGCGGTCCGCGGATCTTGTACGAGCCGACGCGCTGAAACATTTCGGCCTTCATGCGCACGTCCAGGCCCGTGCGCTCGCTCAACTGCCGCGACGTGAGCAGCGGCGTGTGCTTGATGTGCGGCGCGATCCGCGCACGCGCCGCGATGAAGTCGTCGAGTGTCAGCGTGAACATTATTGAGGCCGCCGTCCGCCGGCACCGCCGCCGGCGGGGATGGAGATGTAGGGTACGTTCGCGTCGCGCATCATCTTGTTCAGCGCGTCCAGATCGGTCTTCGTGATCGTCTGCACCGCGGACGCCGATTCGGTGAGCAGACCCTGCAGCACTTTGATCTGATCGAGCTGGTATGCGGTCGGTGCGGCGGCGTAGTTCTCGATTCCGCCGAGGAGTTGCGTGATGCGTTGCGTGACCGGAGGCGGTGTGTAGACGACCGGCGGTCCGGCCCATCCGAGGCCGGGCGCGGGCTGCCCGCACTGTACAGTCGTGGCGATCTTGAGGCAGGTATCGTCGACCTTTTTCGTCAGGTCATCCAGCGCCTTCTGAACGTTGTCGGGTAACTTCGTCTTCTTGTAGTCCTTGAGGGCTGTGTGCAGGCCGGTGATCGACCGCCGGATCGCCGCTCCCTGCTGCGCCATTTGCGCGATCTGATTCAGGGCCTTGCGCCGCGCCGCGCGATCCTCGGGCGAGATCTCGATTCGTGGATCTTCATCGACGACCACCTTCGTCGTCTTTTCGCTTTTCCCGGCGACGACCTTCACCGTGTATTCGCCCGGCTCGACGCGCGGGCTGCCCTGAAATCCGCCGAAGCCGCCGCCACCGGCACCACCCTCACCGCCTAGTTCGCCCGCCGGTTCGGCCGGGCCTCCCTCGACGTCGCGCGGTGCCTCGTTCACCGACCGCACGCGCAGGTCCCACGTCACGCGATTGACGCCCACGTCGCCGGTGCCGTCGATGTCACGAATGATCTTGCCGTCTTTGTCCGCGACGGTGATCTTGACCTTTTCCTTCTCGGCCTGCTTCGACTTCAGGAAGTAGGTGATGAGCGCGCCGTTCGGCGGGTTCGGTCCGAAGAAAGCCTTGTGACCGGTGACGCCGCTGCGGTTGACGACGCGCCACTCCGTCGCCGTGCGCGTATCGAACAGATGCAGATCCTCGGAGGGGATGGCGTCGGTCATCTGCTCGATCGGACCGAGGTCGTCGAGGATCCAGATGGAGCGCCCGTGCGTGGCCAGGACCAGATCGTTCTCGCGCGGATGGATGGCGATGTCGTCGACCGGCACGGTGGGCAGGTTCAGTTTCAGGCGCGTCCAATGCGAACCCTGGTCGTAGGAAACGAACAAACCGCGCTCCGTGCCGAGGAACAGCAGCTTCGGATGGCGGAAATGCTCACGTATGACGTGGACCGTGCCGGCCTCGTCGCTGATCCCGGTGCGGATCGGCTTCCAGGTATCGCCGTAGTCGCCGGTCATGAAAACGTAGACGCCGAAATCGTTGCTGCGATGGCCGTCGAGCGTGGCGTAGGCGGTCCCCTCGCTGAAGCGCGAGGCGATGACGCGGCTGACGTAGACCCCCTTCTTCGGCGAGACGTTCTTCCAGGTCTTGCCGCCGTCGCGGGTGACCTGGAGGTTGCCGTCGTCCGTGCCAACGTAGAGGAGATCGCGGTTCATGGTCGACTCGCTGATGGTGGTGATGGCGGGCCAGGACTGCACGCCGTCGTGGCGCGACATCGTCAGCTTGTCGGGCACGCGACCCATGATCGGGAGCTTGTCGCGGTCCTGATTGTTGGTCAGATCGCCGCCCAGCCGCGTCCAGGTGTCGCCGCGATCATTCGATCTAAAAAGATAGTTGCCGCCGTAGTAGATCGTCTTGTTGTCGAACGCGGAGACGACCAGCGGCGAGTTCCATTCGAAACGAAGGCGTTCTCCCTCGGCCGCCGGAGGCCGGATCGAGCGCGACTCGTGCGTCTTCAGGTTGCGGCGCAGCAGATTGCCGTCCTGCGATTCTGCGTACACGGTGCTCGGATCGGTGGGATCGATCTGCGCGTAGAAACCGTCACCGCCGCCGACGGTGAACCAGTCGGAGTTGGCGATGCCGCGCGTGTCGAACGTGGCCGACGGGCCGCACCAGACGTTGTTGTCCTGCAGGCCGCCGCAGATGTGATACGGCCTCTGCATGTCCAGGCCGATCTCGTAGAACTGGCCGATGGCGATGTTGTTGAGGTAGTCCCACGTTCTGCCGCGGTCGTGGCTGGCGTAGATGCCGCCGTCGGAGCCGGTGATCATGTGATTGGAGTCGCGCGGATCGATCCACATGGCGTGGTAGTCGCCGTGAATTTTCTGCACGACGGTGGTCTTGAACGTCTTTCCGCCATCCTCGGAGTAATACATCTGCGCGCCATGCACCCAGACGCGCTGATCGTTGTTCGGATCGATGACCACCTGGCTGTAGTAGATGCCGCGCGGGTCGGTTTCGGAGACGCGCGTCCACGTTTCGCCGGCGTCGTCGCTGCGGAAGACCCCGCCGTTGGCGTGCTCGATGAGGGCGTAGACGATGTTGGCGTTGCGCCGGTAGAAGTTGACGCCGATGCGTCCGATCTCTTTGACCGCCTCGGGATCAGGTTCCTTGGCGTCTTTGTCGGCCACGGCCGGCTTCTTCGCGTCCGGATCCCACGGCAGCCCCTTCTCCAGCTTCTTCCAGGTCGCGCCGCCGTCGGTGGTCTTGTAGAGACCCGATCCCGGTCCGCTGCCGCTGTATCCGAAGACGGTTCTGCGGCGCTGGTACATCGCCGCGATCAGGGTGCCGGGCGAGTCGGGATCCATGGCCACGTCGGAGGCGCCGGTGTCCTCGTTGACGAAGAGCACGCTGGCCCATGTTTTGCCGCCGTCGCTGCTCTTGTAGACGCCCCGCTCTTTCGACGGTCCCCACAGGTTGCCGCCGGCGGCGACGTAGACGGTGTTCGGATCGGCGGGCGAGATGACGATGCGCCCGATGTGCATCGAGGCGTCGAGCCCCATGTGCTTCCAGCTCTTGCCGCCGTCGGTCGATTTGTAGACGCCGTTGCCCCACGAGGAGCTCTGACGGTTGTTGGCCTCGCCGCTGCCGACCCAGACGATGGAGGGATCGGAAGGGGCGACGGTGACGTCGCCGATGGTCGAGTTGGGCTGATCGTCGAACACCGGCTCCCAGGTCGTACCGGCATTGGTGGTCTTGAACACGCCGCCCGCGGCCGTGCCGGCGTAGATGATGTCGGGATTGCTCTCGACGACCGCGAAGTCGTCAATGCGCCCACCCATCACCGCGGGCCCGATCTCGCGGAACTTGAGACCTTTGAAGACGTCGTTGTAGTCAGTCGGAACGGGACCAGGCTTGGGAGCGGCGGGCTTCTCCGCCGCGAGGACCGCCACCGAGACGAACATCGAGAGCAGAACAGTTTTCACACTTGCCTCCGATCGGACGATTTGCGGGGGGAACAGTACTCGGAGGGGGGAGGGGGAGGCAATCGGTATCACCGGAGCGCTGGCGTCCCGCCGCCGAGGGAGGAGGGATGGACCGAGACTGGGACCACCGCAGAGACTATCCGCCTTACAAAGTCGCCGAGCGGACGCGAATGCGACTCTCGTCAACGATCCAAAGCTCATGCTTCAAATCGTGCTCATGCAATGCCGCGATCACACGCGAGGAAACCGAGAGAACATGTAGTTTGTCCTGGCTTCTGAGACGAAAAACGATAAAGCCGGGGTGAGACTCTGGCGCGTACGCTCTGATGTTCGAGAAGCCGCGATCGAAGGTAATGAGAATTCGATCTTCAGCATCGCAGACGTCTCTGATTCGCGCGTCGTCTGAGCCGCCAAGCTGTTGTTCGACGACACTTTTCGCGTCCCAGCCTGCGTCACGAAGAAATTGAGCCAACTCCTCAGGAAGATTCTCGTCGACCTTGAACCGCATGCTGCGTGACTACGCTGGCAGCGCCAGAACTTCTTCACGAACAACTTCGGCAGCGTAGGCGATGCAAGCCTGGATGGCTTCGTGAGAAAGACGGGGATAGCTTTTGAGAATCTCCGACTCGGAGACGCCCGCCGCGAGATTGTCGAGTACAACGGAGACAGGTATTCGGGTTGACGCGACACATGCCTGTCCATGACAAACGTTTGGGTCGACGGTGATGTACCGATGCCAATCCATTTTCATTCCGTACATGAATTCTACGCGAACATTTCAGCGAGCGTGGCGAGGATGTGTTGTTGCGTGGCGGGGGAGATCCTGCCGGCACGCTTGACCAGACGCACTCTGTCGACCGTCCTGAGCTGATCGAGGACGACCTGGGCCTGTCTGCCGCCGAAGGTACACACCACGCGCGTCGGATAGGGGTGCGCCTTGGTGGTCATCGGCGCGACGATGACCGTGCGGATGTGACGATTCATCTCGTCGGGGGAGACGACCACGCAGGGACGTGTTTTCCTGATCTCGGCGCCAATCGTGGGATCAAGGTTGACGAGGTAGACCTCGAAGCGCCTCGCTACCACTCCCACTCCGCTTCATCGAAGGACGTGCTCGTTGGCTTGTCGAGCAGGTGATCGTCGGCGCGCTGGGCCATGCGGCTGAACTGCGCTTCCCAGTCCGCTCGCGGTGCGCGTGTCGAGCGAATGATGATCTCACCGGCCTGCGCTTCGATCTGTACGTCATCGGTCAGGTTGGTTTGTTCGAGTAGTGCCTTCGGAATGCGAATTCCTCGGGAGTTGCCGATCTGGATGATTCGAGCCTTCATAAGCACAATGTAATTACATGGTAGGCCGACTGTCAAGTGGCATGCCGCGCTGGTGATCAGGTGCGGAACGATCGAGCAGCGCACGACCGGCCGCCCTCGGATGGGCAGCGTCAACGTGCGTGCAGCGGATTCCGGGCCAGGGATTCTTCGCGTCGCTCAGAATGACAGGGTGATCACTGTCCGCAGATGCTTCGTCCCTTGATCGAGATCGTCCAGTACCTCGTTGATGGACGCGGCTTCCAGTGAGACTCGCCGCGTGATCACGCGTGAGATGTCGATCGCTCCGCGGTCCGCGAGGTCGAGCAGCTCGACCAGCTCCTCCCGTGTGTGATCGGAGACGCCGATGATGTGGCGCTCGGCGGCCAGCACGTCGCGATAGGGGTCGATGGCCAGCTCGCGCAAATTGATGGCCACGATCATGATCCGGCCGCCGCGGGCCAGCGAACGAAGGGCTTGCAGCGTCGTGGCGGGGTGGCCGGCGAAATCGAGGACGACGTCGATGTCGCGGAGCTCGTCCACCGCGGCCGGAATGGCGCCGAACGATTTGGCGATGTCCACCTTTTCCGCGACGCGGTCGACCGCGAAGACACGGCTCGCGCCCATGAACTTTGCGAGCTGCACCGCGGAGGCGCCGAGTCCGCCGAAGCCGAGGATGGCCACCGATTCGCCGGGCCGGAGAGCGGCCAGACGGAGGGCGTGATACGCCGTCGCCGTCGAGCACATCATCACCGCCGCGGCCTCGAACGAGACACGATCGGGGATCGGGACCGCGTTCGCGGCGGGAACGGCGATGCGCGCGGCATACCCGCCATCGACTTCCTTCCCGAGCATCCGGCCGTCACCGTGCAGGTAGTGCAAGGCTACGCGCTGCCCTGTTCCGGCGACGACGCCGGCGATCTCATGTCCCAGCGTCAGCGGCAGCGTCACCGATCCGCCGCCGGCGCGGTAGTGCGCGTCACTGTGGCAGATGCCCGCGGCGCGGATGTCGACGAGCACGTCGCCGCTCCCGGGCGCCGGCTCGCGGATGTCGTCATCGATGAGGGGGGTGCCGAGGTGTGTGAGGCGGATGGCGTGCATTGGGGCAGTTTAAGGGGAGGATTAGGCCAGCCGCGAGAGGAAGAGATCCCAGACGGTGGACGTTGACAATGCACACCGCTGGATGTAGTTTCAGCGGCGCTGGTCCCTACGGGGAATCCAGCGTTTGACCCCCCCGGAGTCTGGCAATCGCCACACGCCGGGGTTTTTTTTGGTACGTGGCTGCGGATGACTGATCGGGCCGTTGTCTTTATCGATGGTAACAATTGGTATCACGCCATCTGCAACGCCTGCGTGCGAGATCGATTTCGTCTCGATTACCGGCTGATCAGCCTGAAGGTACTCGGGCCGAGAGAATGGGTGGAGACTCGATATTACATAGGTCGCGTCTCACAGACCGGAAATTCACAGCTCTATTCAGATCAAAGAAAAATTCGTCGCATCACTGCAGGCCTCGGACGCCAGGATCTCGGTACATTTCGGACGCCTCGAGCAACGGGTGCAGGAGAACGACGCAGCGACGGAGCTCCAGCGCTATCTGGCGAATCTCCCCGGGCGCATCGATGCCGCGATGTACCGCGATCTTGATGACATCGTTCGGAAGCATCGCAACATCCAGGTGATGGTCGAAAAGGCTGTCGACGTGATGCTTGCCGTTGATCTGGTTGTGATGGCAGAGCGTGATCTTTTCGACGCGGCCTATCTTTTCTCAGCGGACGGGGACTTCACTCCGGCGGTCGAGGCGGTTCGCAAGCACGGCAAGAAGGTCTATGTCGTCTCGCCAGCATCGGGAGCACAATTGGCAAGGGTCGCGAACTCGTTCATCAAGCTCAGAGGCGAATGGTTCGACGACTGCTACTCGGCGTAGTGGCAGTCGAAGGATCTCGCCCGAGTCTTCACGTGGAAGCCGCCATGTAGAATGCCTCTCCGGAACCACCGATGCCACGCGTGATACGCCGAACCATCATCCTGCTCGCGCTGATGAGCGCGGCGGCGGCGCATGCGCAGTCGATCGTCACGGTCGCGGGCGGGGGGACGGACGACGGATTGCCGGCCACGCAGGTGGGGCTTTATGGCGTCAGCGGGCTGGCCTTCGATCGCGAGGGCAACCTTTATTTCGCGGAGACGGACGCGAATCTGGTGCGGCGGCTGAATGTCGATGGCACCATTCTCACGCTGGCGGGAACCGGCGGGGCGGGATATGCCGGTGATGGATCGCTGGCCACCCGCGCCACGCTCAACTCGCCGACCGGCGTGGCGGTCGACAGCAGCGGCAACGTCTATATCGCTGATCGCAAAAACAGTCTGGTGCGGAAGATCGACGCCGACACCGGCATCATCAGCCGTTTCGCGGGCGGCGGAGCCGAGCGCAGCGATCACACGATCGATGGCCCGGCCGACGGCGCCATTCTCAAAGAGCCGTTTGGACTCTGGCTCGACGGCAACAATCTCTACGTGTCCGAGATCGGCTTCGATGGCAACCGCATCCGTCGCATCGATCTCACGACAAAGACCATCACCACCGTTGCCGGCGCGATCGACGGTACGTCCGGTTATGCCGGCGATGGCGGCCCGGCCACCGCGGCACTTCTCAGTTCGCCGACCGCGATTGCAGTCGACGCCGCCGGCAACATCTACGTGGCCGACAACGGCAACAACGTCGTGCGGCGCGTCGACGCGGCGACGAAGAAAATCGAGACGTACGCGGGCGGCGGAACGTTGAAGGCGGGAGACGGCGATGGCGGCCCGGCCACGCTGGTGCAGTTCGCCTACCTCGGCGCGCTGGCGTTCGATGCCGACGGCAACCTGCTCATCACGCAGCAGGATCGGGTGCGGCGCGTCGACAAAACGAGCAGGAAGATCAGCACCATCGGCCTCGGCATTTCCATCAGCTACGGCATGGCGCTGGCGAACGATGACTCGATCGTGGTGGCGAGTGACGACGGCACGATCAAGCGTTTCGTTGCCGGGTCCACCGATCCGATCATCATCGCCGGCGGTGGCAATTACATCGGGGATGGACTCCTGGCCACCGCCGCCGTGCTGCGCGACCCAAGGGGACTGGCGGTGGCTCCCGACGGGACGCTCTACATCGCCGACGCGGTGAACACGGTCGTCCGAAGTGTCGACCCAGACGGCATCATCTCGACATACGCCGGCGTGACTGGGCGCTTCTATCAGGATGGAGGCGACGGCGATCCGGCCACCGAGGTCGCCGTCGGAGGCGTTGCCGACGTCGCGCTCGATGCCGCGGGCAATCTCTACATCGCCGATCCGCACAACGGCCGCATCCGGAAGGTCGATGCCAGGACGCACATCATCACCACCGTTGCCGGCGGCGGCAATCCGCCCGGAGGGATCAACGAAGGCCTTCCGGCGAAATCCGCGCGCTTTCAGGGGCTGACCGGCATCTTCGTCGATGCGGCGAACAATCTGTACATCGCGGACAGCGATGCAAATCGCATCTGGAAGGTCGATGCGGCGACGCAGACCATCCACGCCTTCGCCGGCAACGGCAGCAGCGGATTCGGAGGAGATGGCGGCGCAGCGACCGCGGCTTCTCTCTCGGCACCGGTACGCGCGGTGACCGACCTCTCCGGCAACGTCATCATCGCCGACGCCGGTAACGCCGCGCTTCGCAAGGTCACGCCGGACGGCAGGATCTCCACGATCCTCCGAGGGATCAGCGTGACCGATCCGAACCTCGGCGACGGCGGCCAGGCGTCCGACGCCTACGCGGAACCGGCGCACATCGCCATCGATCCTCGCAACGGCGACATCTACATCGCCGACCGGGGAACGCAGCGTGTGCGGCGCATCGATGCCGCCACCGGAAAGATTTCGACGATCGCGGGGACGGGCACGTCGTACGTCGACGCAGGTTTCTCCGGCGATGACGGCAAGGCCACCGAGGCCAGGATGAACTTCCCGTTCGGGTTGAGCGGCGTGGCTGTCGATCGATCGGGCAACGTCTTCGTCTCCGACTCGCGCAACAACCGCGTTCGCGCCGTCTTCGCCTGCACGACCGTCGCCGCGCCGGTCCTCGACGCGCCGGCTGAGGGAGCGCAGGCATCGACGGCGCCAACGTTCTCGTGGAGCACGGTGCCCGGCGCGTTCCGCTACGACGTTCGTCTCGACACCTCGTCACAACCATCAAGGGTCGTCGCCGCCGATGTGAGCGAGACTTCGTTCACGCCGTCGAATCTCGCACCGGGGACGAAGTACTTCTGGCAAGTGGTGGCGAAAGGCGATCCGTTCTGCCCGTCGGGCGCAGTGGCGGCGTCGCCCATCCGTTCGTTCACGACCGCCGCGGGCTGCGGTGTCGGATCGTTCGACACGATCTCGCCGGCGGACAACGCCGAGAACGCGGGTGATTCGACCGGCGTCGTGCTGACGTGGCAGGCCGCGGACGCCGCTGCAAGCTATGACGTCTACGTTGGCAACACGAATCCGCCGTCGTTTGCAGCCTCGGTCACGGCGACCAGTTACAAGACCGTCGTCACCGGACGGACATACTGGTTCGTCGTCGCTCACGCTTCGTGTGATGCCACCGAAACGTCGTCGACGCCGGTCCGCTCCTATTCGGCGAGCGTCACCGGCGTCTCCGGCTGCGACGCGCCGGCCGTTACCCTCGGCGCGCCGGCCGCGGGCGCAACGAATGTTTCGACGACGGTCGATCTGACCTGGACCACGAACCTCAGTTTCGATGGCACGTTCGACGTTTACTTCGGCACGGTCTCACAGCCGCCGCTCCTGCGCGACCATCTCTCCGACAGTACTCGCTCGCTCACGTTGCCGGCGCTCGCCAATGGCACGACGTACTTCTGGCGCGTTGTCGCGAAGAGCAGTTGCGTGCAGGGAGGGGAGGCCACAACGCCGGTTGCCGCGTTTACAACGCGCACGGCGTGTGTCGCCCCCGGAACGCCTGTCTTCCAGTTCGTGCCGACGACGGCCGCATCCGGATCGACCTATGCGATCGTCTGGTCGCCGGCCGCGGGGCTCGACGCCGATGGAGGCTATCTCGTCGAACGATCCTCTTCCCCGACGTTCAGCGCCAATGTGGAGACGCAGGTCACGACCTCGGCTGCCGCGGCCTTTGTCGCCGGCAGCGCCGGCAGGTTCTATCACCGCGTTCGCGGCTTGCCGTCGTGCGACCCGAATCTGGCTGGTCCGCCGTCGGATGTACGAGTCGTCAACGTCATTGAAGCAGCGCCGAACGTGATCTTCACGCTCCAACCGCGCGCGGTCGTGACGGCGCTCGGTGACCTGCTCGAGGATCATCCGACGACATTTGCGCTGGAGAACCTTTCGTCATCAAACGTCCATATCTTCATCGGGCAGCAGGAACTGGGCAACTCGCGGCCGTTCTTCCGCATCGCCGAGGATGCCGCGTTCGTCACGCTGGAACCGAGGAAACCGAAGACCTTCACGATCCGTTTCGGTGGTCCGCCGAACAACGTCCAGGCGTCGTATCAGGCAGTGATCTTCGTCGCCTCGACCGGTACCGGTCTGGCTCTGACGCCATACACGTTCGTCAATCTGAAAGTCGGTGGCGGCACAGCCGCGGCGCCGCAATTCGAGGTCGATGGTGTGCCGAGCGACTATGCCGCGTTCAAAGGATTCAGCGGAGACGACGCGACGCGGCCGCCGCTGCAGGTCACGATCCGGAATCCCGGCTCGACGACGATGGATCTGGCCGCGGAGATCGGCCCCGAGGCCTGGCTGGTTCCGGAGAACGGCTGGAACACGCCGCTGGCGCCGAACAGCGCGCGAACGGTGAGCCTCTTCACGCGCCGCACGCTGGCGCCGAACGGCTCGGCACTCCCTCGCTACACCTACTTCACCGTGCGAACGAAGGAGGGCGCCTCGGCGCGGCTCCTGGTCCAGGACAACGACGGCATTGCCGTGAGCGCCGGCCGCACCACGAACATCGATGTGAGCGGACGCTCGTTCGTCGTTCCGGAAGTGGTCAGCACGACCTCGGCCGGCGGTCACCGCCTGTTCACCCGCATGCGTCTCACGAACCTCGGCGGAGACTCCGTGCAGGCGGAAGTGATCTACACGCCATCGGGATCCGACGGATTCGATGCCAG
>Ga0137393_10002442_pt1 | contig 12057 bp, 8 predicted proteins | sample 15con2h34BmetaG_FD_101396 | JGI IMG/M metagenome (GOLD analysis project Ga0137393, IMG submission 101396) | Vadose zone soil microbial communities from Angelo Coast Range Reserve, California, USA - 15con2h3.4B metaG | ecosystem: Environmental > Terrestrial > Soil > Vadose zone > Saprolite...
ATGTAAAGCGCCAGCGATTAGGGCGGCGCATAGCGCAGCCATTCCTCGACCGAGAGCCCGTTGCCCTTGGACTTGGAGATCTTCCGGCCCTCCTCGTCGAGGAAGAGCTCGTAGTTGAAGCCCTCCGGCGGCCGGCCGCCCAGGATGCGCACGATCTTGGCGGAAAGCTCGGCCGACGGAATGAGATCCTTGCCGTACATCTCGTAGTCGACATCGAGCGCGAACCAGCGGCCGGCCCAGTCGGCCTTCCACTGCAGCTTGACGTTGCCGCCGGTGACCGGCGTCTCGACCAGCGTGCCGTCCTCGTCGCGGTAGACGATGGTGCCGGCCTGAGGATCGGTCCTGACCACCGGCGCCTGCAGCACGCGGCCGTTCTTGGGCGACACAGGCAGAAAGACCGAGTAGGTCTGCTGGCGTTCCTCGCCCAGGGTCGGCAGCATCACCGCCTGCACCTCGTCGTAGTGCTGCAGCATGGTGAGCAGCATCTTGTCGAAGCGACCCGACTTGTACCATTCGGTCGCCGACTGGAACTCGTATTCGAAGCCGAACGAATCGAGGAAAGCGCGCAGGCGGGCATTGTTGGCCGCCCCGAAGCTTGGATACTCGTTGCTGAAGGGATCAGGCACGGAAGTCAGCGGCTTGCCGAGGTGCTGGGCCAGCATCTCCTTGTTGGGCACGTTGTCGGGCACCTTGCGCAGCCCGTCCATGTCGTCGGAGAAGCAGAACAGCCGCGTCGGGACGTCGCTCAGCCGCTTGAACGCCTGGCGCACCATGGTGGTGCGCACGACCTCGCCGAAGGTACCGATATGGGGCAGGCCCGACGGGCCGTAGCCGGTTTCGAACAGCACATAGCCTTTCGCCGGCACCTTGCCGGCGGTGCGGGCGACGAGCTTGCGGGCTTCTTCGAACGGCCACGCGCGCGCGGCCTCCGCGAGGGAACGATCGATCTGCGACATGAATCGGCAAAGGTAGGAGCGGCCTGCATTTGCGTCAATCCACGCCAAGGCCCAAAGTGCCGCGCGCGCAATGAACAAAACCCCTTTTACACTGGCTTTGGGCGGCCTCTTGGCGTTGGCGGCCGCCATCGGCATCGGCCGCTTCGTCTACACGCCGATCCTGCCGCCGATGGTCGAGGCGCTGCAGCTCAGCAAGGCGCAAGCCGGCCTGATCGCCTCGGCGAACTTCGTGGGCTACCTCGCCGGCGCGCTTGTGGCCGCGCTCAGCCTGCCCGGCTCGCGCCGCGCCTGGCTCATGGGATCGCTCGCGGTCAATGCGCTCTGCCTGGGCGCGATGGGCGTCACGACGGCGCTGCCGCTCTTTCTTCTGCTGCGATTGGTCGCCGGCATCGCCAGCGCCTTTGCCCTGATCTTCGGCTCGGCCCTGGTGCTCGATCGCTTGGCGAGTGCAGGTCGCGGCGGGCTCTCCGCGGTGCATTTCGCCGGAGTCGGCAGCGGCATTGCGGTCTCCGCCGCCTTGGTCGCCATCCTGGTGCGCGACGGTGCGGCGTGGAGCACGTTGTGGTTTGCCAGCGCCGTGCTGGCGGCGATCGCAGGCCTTGCCGTCCTCTGGATGGTGCCGCCCGAGCTGCGCGTCGCGCCGGCTGCCGCGCCGACCGCGCGGGCAAAAGTCTCGGCCGACTTCGCCGCCCTCGTCGCGGCCTACGGCCTGTTCGGCTTCGGCTACATCATCACCGCGACCTTCATCGTCGACATGGTGCGCGGCACCGCGGCGCTGCGGCCGCTCGAGCCCTACATCTGGGTGCTGTTTGGGCTGAGCGCTGCGCCCTCGGTGGCGCTATGGACCGGGTTCGGACGGCGCTGGGGCATCCTGAAAACATTCGCCGTGGCCAGCATCGTCGAGGCCGCCGGCGTGGCGGCGAGCGCGCTCTGGCTGCACGCGCTGGGCGTCATCGTCGCTGCCCTGTTCGTCGGCGGCACCTTCATGGGCCTGACCGCCCTCGGCCTGATTGCCGCGCGCGAGACGGCGGACGGCGATCCGCGCGGCCGCATCGCGCTAATGACCGCCTCGTTCAGCTTCGGCCAGATCCTCGGCCCCGCCTTCGCGGGCTTCGTCTATGACGCCACCGGCAGCCTCGCCATGCCCTCGCTGGTCGCCGCCGCGGCGCTGGTGCTGGCGGCGCTGCTGTCGGTCGTGGCGGAGACTCAGCGACGTCCCAGCACCGCCAGCGCCTCGCGCGCGGCGCGCAGGCCCGACGCGTAGGCGCCGCCGACCCGCGTCGCCCAGACCGGGTCGGTCGCCTCGCCGGCGAAGAACACGCGGTCATGATGGGGCTGGGCCAGCACCAGGCGCTTGTCGCTATTGCCGAGCGTCGCCATCGACCAAGAGCCGCGCGAAAAAGGGTCCTTGCCCCAGCGCGTGGCGAAGGAGCGCGTGAGCAGCCCGCGCAATCCGTCGCCGTAGATCTCCGCCATCGCCGAGAGCGCGAAGGAGACGGCCGCACCCGTGCCCTCGTCCTCGATCTGGCGCGCCTGCGCGCCGCCCAAAAACACCAGCGCGGCGTCTTGATTGTAGGGCCGCACGATGGCGTCGAAGGCCTGCCCGTTGCGCTTCAGCCCCGTGACGCTGCGTCCGGCCGGGGCGTCGATCGCCTTGCGCGAAAATGACAGCGCCACCTTGTTGTAGAGCGCCATCGGCAACTGGCTGATCGCCTCGCGCTTGGCGGGGCTGAGCGCGGGGGCAAAGCCGAAGGGACCGGCCGCCAGCACGCCGGTCGGCACGGTGACGATGGCGGCCCTGGCGCTCGTCTGACCGTTGGTGGTGATCACCGCCACCGCGCTGCCCGTCGAATCGAGCCGCACGACCCGGACACCTGTTTTCACCGGCACCTTGGCGCCCCAGCGCGCGATCAGGGCGCCCAGGCCCTCGGCCACGGAATATTGCGGTTCGGTCTCGGGCTGGCGGGTGAAGTCGCGCGCCGACAGCTCGGCGTTCTCGACCCCCGCCTCGAGCGGGCCGATCATGGCGTAGGCCAGCTGCTCCAGCGGGTCCTTGGGCTGCAGCACGCGGCCGATCACGACATCGGGCTGGGGCTTCATCACCACGCCGGGGCCGATCATCGGCGGCGGCTTCTGGAGGGCCTCGGCGATCTTGCGCGAGGCGTCGACGGCGATCTTCTCGAAGCGTGCGTATTCCGCCTGCGGGATCTCCTTGCCGGATAGATAAATCGCCTGCTCCTGGCGGTCAGGGATGGGCTTGGCGTTGGCCTCGCGCAGGATCGCCATCGCCGGATTAGTCTTGCCGGCCTCGATCCATTGCGCGCCGTGGTCGAAGGGAAAGCCGAAGGTGGTGCTGTCCGTGAAAGCACGCCCGCCGATGCGATCGCGCGCCTCGAGCACAAGCACGGTCTTGTGCGCCGCCATCAAGGTCCGCGCCGCGGCCAGGCCCGCCACGCCGGCGCCGATGATGACGACGTCCGGATCGGCGGCCTGGGCGGGCGTGGCGAAGCCCGCCGCCAGACTGGAGAGGAAGAGACGGCGGCTCAACGTCATTTCGCCGGCATTGTATGCTATCGGACTCGAAATGGCGTCTTCTCCGCAGACTTGGCCCGCCCTGATCGCGACCGCGCGCGGGGCTTTGTGGCGCACGGTCGACGGCACGATCGAGCGGCTGGCGGCGGCCGATGCCGCCCAGCGCGCAGCCGGCAGCCTGCCGCTGGTCTGCCACATGCCGGCGGTGGCGGCGCGGCTGGGGCTGGACGACCTGAGGGCGCGCGATCTTTTGCAACTCTTCGCCTTCGTGCGGCCGGCGCGTTTCTGCCTGCCGACGCCGCGCGGCCTTTGCGAGGCGCTCGATCTTGCCATGCCGACGACGCCGGAAGAAGAAGTGGCCTCTTTGCCGCAAGCCGCGCGCGCCCTTCTGGATGAACTCGAGGACATGGCGGCGCTCGCCTCGCCCGAGATGAAGGACACCGCGCTTGCCATGGCGCGCGGCCAGTGGGCGTGGGGCGCGGACGTGCTCGCGGCGCTCGGCCTCGACCAGGTCGCCAGGAAGCCGCGACCCGGCGCCGGCCTCGATGTCTGGAGGAGCCTGCCGATCTGGGAAGAGCCGCCGCCGCAACCGCCGCCCGCCAGCAATCCGGTCGAGCCGCGCGAGGCCCGCCTGCGGCTCGCCCAGCTGATCGCCGCCGGCCCCACCATGGCCGAGGCGCGGCCGACGCAAAGCGACTACGCCTCCGCCGCCAGCCAGGCCTTCGCGCCGCGCGAGCAGGAGGACAAGCCGAACGTCGTGCTGGTCGAGGCCGGCACGGGAGTCGGCAAGACCCTGGGCTATGTCGCGCCGGCCTCGCTATGGGCGGAGAAGAATGGCGCGCCGGTGTGGATCGCCACCTACACCCGCAACCTGCAGCGCCAGATCGACAACGAGCTCGACCGCCTGCACCGCGATTCGGCCGAGAAGCGCCGCCGGGTGGTGATCCGCAAGGGCCGCGAGAACTATCTCTGCCTGTTGAATTTCCAGGAGGCGGTGATGCGCACCGGCTTGGTGCCCGAGAACGCCGTCGGCTTGGGCCTGCTGGCGCGCTGGGCGCTCAACAGCCGCGACGGCGACATGGTCGGCGGCGACCTGCCGGCCTGGCTGCTCGACCTTCTCGGCCGCAGCCGCATCACCCGGCTGGCCGACCGGCGCGGCGAATGCATCTATTCGGCCTGCGAACACTACCGCAAATGTTTCGTCGAACGCACCATCCGGCGCGCCCGCCAGGCCGACATCGTGATCGCCAACCACGCGCTGGTCATGATCCAGGCGGCGATGGGCGGGCTCGACGACGCTACGCGCCCGCTGCGCTACGTGTTCGACGAGGGCCATCACCTGTTCGACGCCGCCGATTCGGCCTTCGGCGCGCACCTGAGCGGCGTCGAAGCCTCCGACCTGCGCCGCTGGCTGCTAGGCGCCGAGGGCCGCCGCGGCAGCCGCGCCCGCGGGCTGGAACGCCGCCTCAACGACCTTTTAGGCGACAACCTCGACGCCCACCAGGCGCTGCGCCGCCTGCTCAACCTGGCGCAACAGCTGCCGTCGCCCAACTGGCAGACGCGGCTGGTCGACGGCACGGTGCTGGGACCGGCCGAGGAGTTTTTGGCCCTGGTGCGCCAGCAGGTGCGCGCGCGGGCGTCCGGCGAGGACCAGGGCTTCGGCCAGGAATGCGACGTGCGCCCGCTCAATCCCGGCCTGCTGGAAGCGGCCGATCGGCTGGGCGAGGCGCTGGAGCTGATGCTGGCGCCGGTGCGCCAGCTGCGCGCCGCCTTGCGCGCCAAGCTCGAGGGCGAGGCCGACAAGCTCGATTCGGGGCAGCGCGCGCGCATCGAGGGCGTGGCGCGCTCGCTCGCCAACCGCTGCGAGCTCACGCTGGAAGCCTGGCGCGCCATGTTGCGCGGCCTGCATAACGAGCCCGATCCCGCCTTCGTCGACTGGTTCGCCATCGAAAAGAGCCAGAACCGCGAGATCGATGTCGGCATGTACCGCCACTATCTCGATCCCACCGAGCCATTCATCAACGCGGTGGTGCGGCCGGCCCATGGCGCGGTCATCACCTCGGCGACGCTGCGCGATTCGCTGGGCGTGCCGGCCGCCGCCAACGACGAGGACGCCGAGGCGCTGGCCGACTGGACGGTGGCCGAGGCTCGCACCGGCACGCGCCACCTCAGCCTGCCGGCGATGCGCGCCGCCATGGCCTCGCCCTTCGATTATGTCGACGCCACGCGCGTCTTGATCGTGCGCGACGTCAAGCGCGACGATTTCGGTCAGGTGGCCGCCGCCTATCGCGAGCTGTTCGTGGCATCAGGCGGCGGCGCGCTCGGCCTGTTCACCGCCATCGGCCGCCTGCGCGCCGTCCACCAGAGGATCGCGCCGGCGCTCGAGGAGGCCGGCCTGCCGCTTTATGCCCAGCATGTCGGCGGCATGGATGCCGCCACCCTGGTCGATATTTTCCGTGCCGAGGAACATTCCTGCCTGCTCGGCACCGATGCCGTGCGCGACGGCGTCGATGTGCCTGGCCGCTCGCTGCGCCTGATCGTGTTCGACCGCGTGCCGTGGCCGCGGCCCGACATCCTCCACCGTGCGCGCAAAGAGGCGTGGAAGAAGGCCGGCGCCGGCGCCAATGCCTATGACGACATGCTGGCGCGGCTGCGCTTGAAGCAGGCCTATGGCCGGCTGATCCGGCGCGCCGACGATCGCGGCGTGTTCGTCATGCTGGACTCGCGGCTGCCGACGCGGCTGTTGGGCGCGTTTCCGCCGGGCGTTTCCATTGAACGTGTCGGAATAGCCGACGCTGTGATCGCGGTCCGTGAGTTCTGCAATCGTGAACGATGACAATAACCAAATTCTTTGAGATACTTCGGCGTCGAGTTTGACAGGATGGTTCATGGGTCGTTGGCTGGCGGCACTAGTGACGGCTCTGGTGGTCACGTCGTCGTTTCTTTGTCCGGCCAGCGAGGCGGCAGAGCCGCCGCTCAACGTTCCCATCCTGCTCTATCATCGGCTCGGTCCCGTGCTCACCGACGACATGACGGTGACGACCCCGGTGGTCGAGAGCCAGCTCAAGCTGATCCAGGAGCGCGGCTATCAGGTCATTCCCCTGCGCAAGCTGCTGGAAGCCTACAACGAGCCCGAAGCGCCGCCGCCGGAACGTTCCGTGGTGCTAGTTGCCGATGACGGCCATCGCAGCGTCTACACGGACCTGTTTCCACTGATCAAACGCTTCCAGATTCCCGTCACCCTGTTCATCTATCCCTCGGCGATCTCCAATCCCAGCGCTCCCTATGCGATGACCTGGGAGCAGCTGGCGGAGGTGAAGGCGTCCGGCCTGGTCGACATCCAGTCCCACACGTTCTGGCACCCCAACTTCAAGGTCGACAAGAAGCGCCTGGCGCCGGCGGCCTATGAGAAGTTCGTGCAGGACCAGTTGGTCAAGTCCAAGACCGTGCTCGACCAGCGCCTCGGGCTGAAGGTCGATCTGCTGGCCTGGCCGTTCGGCATCTACGATGACGACCTCATCAAGGCGGCCTCGGAAGCAGGGTACGTCGCCGCCTTCTCGATCGAGCGCCGGCCCGTCACGCGGACCGAAAAGGTCATGAGCCTGCCGCGCTTCATCGTCACCGACGCCGATCGCGGCGACCGCTTCGAAAGGCTGCTGCCCGCTAAATAAGGACTCCCAATGAAACTGCTTGTTGCCGCCGTCGCTGCTTGTTCTCTCCTGCTGCCAATGGCTTACGCCCAGGATCGAAAAGAGGCGGCGCGCGAGGTGGAGCGCGAGGGCACGGTCGTCGACGGCACGACTGGCGCGCCGGTTGCCGGCGCCATCGTCACCGTGGGCGACAAGGCCCTTCTCACCGATGCCCAAGGGCTCTACCGGGTGGACGGCACCCTGCCAATCAAGGTCCGCGCGGCCGGTTACGCCCGCGAGACTGTCGCTCTCGACGAGTCGGCATCGCCCCATACGGTCAAGCTCACGCCGCTTCTGCCCAAGGCGCTCTATCTCACCGTCTACGGCATCGGCGCCCCCTTTCTGCTCGATCCGGCCCTCGAGGTGATCCAGAAAAGCAAGCTCAATGCCCTTGTCATCGACGTGAAGGGCGACCGCGGCCTCATCCCCTATCCCAGCGCGCTGCCGCTCGCCGCCAAGGCAGGCGCGCTCAAGCTCCGCACCATTCCCGATCTCAAGGAACTGGTGAGCACGCTCAAGGCCAAAAACCTCTACCTGATCGCGCGCATCGTCGTGTTCAAGGACGACCTGCTGGTCAACGTCCATCCCGAATGGGCCGTTCGCAACACGGGCGGCGGCATCTGGAAGGATCGCGAGGGGCTCGCCTGGATCGATCCCTACCGCAAGGAAGCCTGGGACTACACGATCGGAGTCGCCGAGGAGGCTGCCGCCGCCGGGTTCGACGAAGTCCAGTTCGACTATGTGCGCTTCCCCGATGCCTCGCAGGGGGTGGTCTTTTCGCAGCCATCGACCGAGAACGGGCGCGTAGCGGCGATCACCGACTTCCTGCGCGAGGCGCGGCGCCGGCTGGTGCCGTACAACGTGTTCGTGGCGATGGACTCCTTCGGCTACGTCTGCTGGAACCAGAACGATACCGGCATCGGCCAGCGGGTCGAGGACCTGGCGACGGCGGTCGATATTATTTCTCCGATGCTCTATCCATCGGGCTTCCAGTTCGGCATCCCCGGCTACCGCAACCCGGTCCAGAACCCCTATGAGATCGTTTACCGCTCGCTCGAGGAGTGCAAAAAGCGCACGGCCGACAAGCCGGCGCGCTATCGGCCCTGGCTGCAGGCCTTCACCGACTATGCCTTCGGCGGCGTGGTTTTCGGGCCCGACCAAATCGGCAAACAGGTCAAGGCCTCGCGCGACGCCGGCACGGTCGGCTGGATGATGTGGAACCCACGCAACGTCTACTCGACCAATGACATCAAGCCCGAGACGCCCTAGCCGCGCCGCCGCGCTTTGCCTGCTGATCGTCGGCCTTCTCTGCCAGGCGGTGATTTCCTGCACGTCGGCGACGACGCCGGCCGCCGCGGCGCCGCCCACCAACCCATCGTCGAGCGGCGCCGCGCAGGCGATCAGCAACATCGTCAACGAGGAGATCGCGGCCGGCCACCTGCCCGGCGCCGTGGTCGTGCTGGGCATCAATGACAAGATCGTGCTGCGCCAGGCCTACGGCCAGCGCGCGCTGATGCCGGCGGTCAAGCCCACCACCCTGGATACGATCTACGATGCCGCCTCGCTCACCAAGGTGATGGTGACGGCCGTCGCCATCCAGCAGCTCGTCGAACGCGGGCAGATCGATCTCGACCGGCCGGCCGCCGCCTACTGGCCGGCCTTTGCCAACAACGGCAAGGGCAACATCACCGTCCGTCAGCTTTCGACCCACTACGCCGGCCTGCCCGCCGGCATTCCGACGCGCGGCTGGTCCGACACCGCGGGCGCGCTCGATACCATCGTCGGGCTGAAACCCGTGGCGCCCGCCGGCTCGCGCTTCGTCTACAGCGACGTCGATTTCATCGTGCTGGGCGAGATCGTGCAGCGGGTCTCGGGCGAGCCGCTGGAGAGCTACGCCGCCAAGCACATCTTCCAGCCGCTCGGCATGCGCGACACGTTCTTCCACCCGCCGGCCGCGCTCAGGGACCGCATCGCGCCGGCCGATGTCGAAGGCGCCGAGCTGCGCTGGGGCGAGGTGCAGGATCCGATCGCCTACCGCATGGGCGGCGTGGCAGGCAATGCCGGGGTGTTCACCACCGCCGACGACCTCACCAAATTCGCCCAGATGATGCTGGCGGGCGGCCAGAGCGTGCTGAAGCCCGCATCGGTGGCGGCCATGACGCAACCGCAGAGCCCGCCCGGCGGGGCGGCCTTGCGCGGCCTCGGCTGGGACATTGATTCGCCCTACGCCGTATGGTTCGCGCCCTCCTTCTCGACCCGCTCCTATGGCCATACCGGCTACACCGGCGTGGCGATCTGGATCGATCCCGAGACCAAGACCTTCCTGATCGTACTCACCAACCGGCTCCATCCCGACGGCAGGGGCGACATCCTGCCCATGCTCAGGCGGATCGCCGAGGTCGCGGGCGCGGCGGCGCGCGGCGGGCAAGCCCACGTTTTGTCGGGCATCGACGTCCTGGAAGCCTACGGCTTTCGCCAGCTCGCCGGGCGCCGCGTCGGCCTTGTAACCAACCGCTCGGCGCGCGATTCGGCGGGGCGGCGCACCGCCGATGTCCTGCACCAGGCGGCCGGGCCCAAACTGGTGGCGCTGTTCAGCCCCGAGCACGGGCTCGATGCCTCGGCCGAGGGCAAGATCGCCTCGGGCCGCGATGCCGCGACCGGCTTGCCGGTGCTCAGCCTGTACGGCAGCACCATGCGGCCGACATCCGACATGCTGGCCGGGCTCGATGCCCTGATCTTCGACATGCAGGACGTCGGGGCGCGCTACTACACCTATCCCACGACCATGGCCTATGCCATGGAGGCGGCGGCGCGCGACAAGGTCGACTTCTTCGTGCTCGACCGGCCCGACCCGATCACCGCCTCGATCGTGCAGGGGGCGGTGCTCGACCCGGACCTCGTCTCCTTCATCACTTACATGCCGCTGCCGGTGCGCCACGGCATGACGCTCGCCGAGCTTGCGCGCCTGTTCAACGCCGAGAAACAGCTCGGCGCCAGGCTGCACGTGATCACCATGCGCCGCTACCAGCGCGCCATGTGGTTCGACCAGACCGGCTTTGCCTGGGTGCCGCCCTCGCCCAACCTGCGCAAGCTCGAGCAGGCGATCCTCTATCCCGGCGTCGGCATGATCGAAGCCGCCAATGTCAGCGTCGGGCGCGGTACCGACACGCCGTTCGAGGTGGTGGGCGCGCCCTGGATCGACGGCAAGGCGCTGGCCGATGCCCTGAATACGCGCGGCATCCCGGGTGTGCGCATCGAGCCCACGACCTTCACGCCGCGCGAATGGGTCTATCCGGGACAGGCCTGTGGCGGCGTCCGCATCACCCTCACCGATCGCAACCGGCTGGACAGTCCCCTGCTCGGCCTCGAGCTGATGGCGACACTCTGGCGCCTCTATGGCAGCCAGTTCCAGATCGACCGCACGGTCAGCATGCTCGGTTCGCGGGCCTCCCTCGAGGCGGTGAAGGCCGGCGGCGATCCGCGCGACATCGCCCGCTCGTGGACGCCGGGCCTCGACGACTTCCTCCAGCTGCGGCGGAAGCACCTGCTGTATTGAGGGCTGTCGGCCTGTCATGGTCTTCCGGACCGCGAGCCTCTGGCTCGCTCATGAATCATGAGCGCGCTGGAAGCGCGCGGTCCGGAAGAGCATGAAGCCCGCGGGCTTTGACGGCAGCCGAACTTGACGCGACAATGCCGGCAAACGCCGCGAGGGAGCGAAAATGCCGTACAAGATCATGATCATGGGCGCGTCCTACGGGTCGCTGCTTGCCTCCAAGATTCTTTTCGGCAGCCATCAGCTGCACCTGATCTGCCTGCCCGCCGAGGCCGACCTGATCAATACAGAGGGCTTTCGCGTGCGCATGCCGATTCGCGGCCGCAAGGACCCAATCGAGATCGATTCGCGCAAGCTGCCGGGCAAAGTGACGGCGGGCGGGACCGCCGGCGTGAATCCCGCCGACTACGACCTCGTCGGGCTCGCCATGCAGGAGCCGCAATACCGCTCACCGGGCGTGCGCGAGCTTCTGGACGCCGTGGCCAAGTCGCGGGTGCCCTGCATGTCGATCATGAACATGCCGCCGCTGCCCTACATCAAACGCATCCCCGGCCTCAACTACGAGCTGCTGAAGCCCGCCTATACCGACCCCACGGTGTGGGACAGCTTCGATGCCGAGCGACTGACGCTCTGCAGCCCCGACCCGCAGGCGATCCGCCCGCCGGAGGAGAAGGTCAATGTCCTGCAGGTCACCCTGCCGACCAACTTCAAGGTCGCCAAGCTCAAGGACGACAAGGCGACCGGCATGCTGCGCCAGCTCGAGAAGGACATCGACGCCGTGCGCTTCGACGCCGGGGCTGAGAAGATCGAGCTGCCGGTCAAGCTCCGGGTCTACGACTCGCTCTTCGTGCCGCTCGCCAAATGGGCGATGCTGCTCGCCGGCAACTATCGCTGCGTGACCAAGGACGGCATGCGGACGGCCCAGGAAGCCGTCCATAGCGACATCGCGACCTCGCGCTCGGTCTACAATTTCGTCAACGATCTCTGCGTCAAGCTGGGCGCCAATCCGGGCGACCTGGTGCCGTTCGAGAAATATGCCGCTGCCGCGCAGAGCCTCACGCGTCCGGCCTCGGCGGCGCGCGCGCTCAACAACGGCCTGCCCAACATCGAGCGCGCCGACAAGCTGGTGCAGCTCATCGCCAAGCAGAAGGGCCTCAGCCATCCGGTGATCGACGCCGGCGTCGCCCTGGTTGATGCAAGGCTCGACGCCAACCGCAAGAAGGCGGCGGCGGCTTGACGGCGACAGCCGTCATCCTGAGCGCAGCGAAGGATCTCATGCCCGCGGCAACCGGCGATGAGATCCTTCGCTGACGCTCAGGATGACAAA
>Ga0137393_10002443_pt1 | contig 12055 bp, 7 predicted proteins | sample 15con2h34BmetaG_FD_101396 | JGI IMG/M metagenome (GOLD analysis project Ga0137393, IMG submission 101396) | Vadose zone soil microbial communities from Angelo Coast Range Reserve, California, USA - 15con2h3.4B metaG | ecosystem: Environmental > Terrestrial > Soil > Vadose zone > Saprolite...
GAGAGCCTCCACAACCTTTTCGCCGCCACGCATGTTCAGCAGCCAGTAATGGACGATCGCGGCGCGCAATGATTCCTTTCGTGGACAACCGTGTAACCGCTCCCTTACGGTCGCGGCTCGGAACCGGCCCCGTGCCGCCCACGTCTGTGAGCGGTTCTTGGGACTTTTGTCAACCGGTCCTTTCGTAGGAAGTATGCCATGCTTGGGTTACCGAAGAACTCAACACTGCATGAAGTCCACTTCAGGCGCTAAAACTTCAGCGGCATCACTCTCCCGGCGCTTCACTAGTTGGCGCATGTTGGCGGACACCGCAACGGTGGGCGGTTGGACCTCCATCGCAAAGGTCGCCGGTGCTGTTAAGGTGATTCTAGCGGCGCGACTGTTCGGAACCGGCGACGCGATGGACGCTTATCTCATCGCGTTCCTACTGCCTTCATTTTTCATCGACATGCTTTCGAGTCCGCTGGATTCGGCGCTCATCCCGACCTTGATTGAAGTCCGCGAAAACAAAGGTAGGGCTGCGGCTGAATCGCTTTACTTATCGGTACTCGCCGCGGCTGGTATCGGATTCTTCGGCGCGGCTCTGCTGGCGGCGTTGACGTCGGGTTTGTTTCTCCCGGTTCTTGCTTCCGGCTTTGAACCTGCCAAACTTGCTTTGACGCAGCAATTGCTACTGCTGATGATTGTCGTGGTGCCCTTGAATGGAATTGCATCCACATGGCGCGCCATTCTGAACTCTGAGCACCGCTTCGCCGCGGCAGCCGCGATCCCCGCCATCACACCCGTGGCGTCGATCGTCGCACTGCTCTTCGGCGGCAAGCAATATGGAGTGCTGGCGTTGGTCATCGGCACAGTTACCGGAGGCACGTTGGAAGCCATCGCTGCAGGCGTGGGTGCGAAGTGGGCAGGATACACGGTCGTCCCACGATGGTCCGGCATGAACCTCGCGTTGCGCCAAGTGGCTGCACAATACGCGCCGCTGGTGGCTGTGACTCTGGTGATGACAGGCTCGGCTCTGGTGGATCAAAGCATGGCCGCGCGTCTGGGTTCTGGTAGCGTGGCTGCGCTGAGTTACGGCACTCGATTACTGGGAGTGCTGGTAGTGATTGGTCCTACTGCTGTCGGTACCGCGGTGCTTCCGCACATCTCAACCGCCGCCGTGCTCGCCGAACCCAAAGCCCTGCGGCGGACCTTGCGCACTTACGGACTGTTCGTGCTAGCCGTCATTCTTCCCGCCACTGCCGGATTGATGTATTTTTCCGAGCCGATTGTGAGGGTTCTATTTCAAAAGGGTGCGTTCAGTGAACAGGCCGCCCAATTGGTGTCGGCCGTGCAGAAAGCTTCCCTGTTGCAGCTACCCATTGCAGTTCTGTTAGCGCTGGAAGTTCGGCTTACTTCCGCACTGAAGGTGAATCGACTTCTTTATCGAGTGGCTGCCTTGAGCTTGATCCTCACGTTTGGCTTTGACCTGCTGTTTATGCGATGGCTGGGCGTGGTGGGAATTGCGTTTGCAGGAGGCGCGGCGAGACTTGTTTCGAGTTTGTATCTTTCTTGTAAAATATCCACTCTCCGCGGCGATGGCTATGGTTTTCAGAGCAACTGATCGCGTAAGCTGACAACGAGCGCGCAAATATGAGCCTGGAAAAATCTGTCGCGGAGCAAGTCCTGTATGATCCAGTGCTTTCCGCGCGTCCGCTGCCCTTGCGCGCCCGTTTTTATCCACTCGGGTTTCCTTTGGATTTAGAAACGAATTCGGCCGACGTGATGCAGGCTGCCTCCGAAGGCTGGGGTTTGTTTCAACAAGCCTTTGATGAGACGCCCATGCGCATCAGCTTGGGGGTTTTGGAGAGTGAGAGCCGCGAAATACCCCCGCCGTCAAAGTTTTTCTCACGAGAGCATCTGCTGTCGATCACGGCGGACACCGAAAACGTCGTCGTAATGGATTTCAATGAGGGCTATGCTCTTGGCTGGGTGACACCGGCGGTCGCCGCCAATCATCCGGTTCTCCGTTATCGTTTTCTTTCGGGAGCCATGCATCCGATGGTGGTGCATCGAGCGCTCGCTGCCCTGCACTGCTCGTTTGTGGCGCGGAATGGCCGCGGAGTAGCACTTTTTGGCGACTCCTTTGCTGGAAAGAGCACACTTGCATATGCCTGCGCGCGCGTCGGGTGGACGTTCTTATCCGACGACAGCACACATCTGGTGCGCAAGAGCACAGACCGTTACGCGATAGGCGATCCGCACTATATGCGCTTCCGGGAAGATGCCAAATTCCTATTCCCCGAATTGGCGGAACGCCTGGTGGTTTCCCGGCCGAACGGCAAGATAGGAATCGAAGTTCCGACGAATGAGTTGCCGATCCGGACCGCTCCTGGTTGTTCCATCGAGCACCTTGTTTTCCTGAATCGGAATGATTCAGGCGCTGCGCAACTCCAGCGTTATTCCAAAGCCGATGCTATGGCGCGGTGCGAGCAGTACGTCGTATTTGGAACGGAGGAAGTACGCGCCGCGCAGTTGCGATGCTATCAACGCTTATTGGGGGCCGGCATTTGGGAACTGCATTACAGCGATTTCGACGGCGCAATCGCACGACTGGAGCAATTGGTAGATTCGGGAGCGTGACTATGAATCAAGCGAAGCTACTGGCTTTGCACAGGCTAAAGCCTGTGCCACCTTTGCACATTCACGCCTTGGTGGCACAGGCTTTAGCCTGCGTAGCTCTCGTAATCCTGGCACTACCAACCTTTGCTCAGGTCTCCTCCGGCACCTTGCTGGGCGACGTTCGCGACGAAAAATCCGCAAGTGTCCAGGGCGTGATCATCGTCGCCCGTAACAATGCGATTGGTTTTTCCAGAACCACCTCTACCAACGCCTACGGAAGTTATCGCCTCGACGATCTCCTACCCGGATCCTATACGGTGACTGCGCAACGGGACGGCTTCCAAATGGTCACGATATCGCCCGTGCTCGTGGAAGTAAATCAGAAGGCGCGTGCCGATGTCGAACTGCGCATTGGTTCCGCCAGCGATACGGTAACGGTCGTGGCGCATACATCTCCATTGCAGACCGACGATGCATCCGAAGGCTATCTTTTAGGCTCCAGCTTTGTGAAGGCCCTGCCACTGCTCGGCCGCAACATCATTTCGCTCGTCACCTTGGGGCCGGGCGCAATTCCGCGGCAGCTTGGCGGATTCGTTCACGACATCATAAACGACGTCCAGGGGAACCGCGGCGCTGTGGCGTTCAATGCGCCGGTGAATGGCGCGCGATCCACACAGAACACCTACATACTGGATGGCGCGTACAACACCGATGCCCATGTTTACAGTATTGCCGTGGTGCCGTTGATGGAATCGGTGGAAGAGTTTCGGATTCAAACTGCACTCGCTTCAGCGGAGTTCGAGCAGTCGGCTGGCGCTGTGATCGACGTGGTGACCAAGCCAGGCAGCAAGCGTTTTCACGGGAATGCATTTGAGTTTTTCCGCAATGAGGCGACCGACGCCAGGGGCTTCTTCGAAATACCCAGTCTGCCACGCGGCATCTTTCGCCAGAGCCAGCAAGGGGCCACGCTCGGTGGTCCACTGGCGCGTTCGACTTTCTTTTTTGCTTCCTATGAGGGACTTCGCAGCCGCTCCGCCAGCGCCACGCAACACATAGTGCCAAACGCGACGGTCCGCAGCGGCGATTTCTCGGGCGGCATGCTCATTTTCGATCCGCTCAACCTAGATGCCTCCGGCGCGCGCAAGCCATTCCCAAACAACAGGATTCCCGACGGCCGGATCGATCAAGCAGCGAAACGCTATCTCGCAACCTACGAGCCTCTACCCAACATCCCCGATAGCGGCGGAAACAACTATCTCGATGCCACGCCCAACCGCGACCACGCCGACAACGGATCCATGCGAGTCGATCGTGCCTGGGGCGATCATAGCCGCCTTTTCGCGCGTTACACGATCAATGACGAGCGCACGCTGCTCGCTGGTTCCTTCCCCGCTCTTCCGACTTCTGAAAACACTCGCGCTCAGCAGGCCATTCTCGGACACACGTTCGCTGGTGCGTCCTGGGTGAACGAAACACACTTTTCGTTCACACGCCTTCGGGTCTTCGATCTGCCGGTGAACGCTGGAACAAATGTTCTCGCAAATCTGGGCATCAACGGCGCTCCAACCGATCCGTTCACTTTCGGACTTCCTTCGCTCACCGTCACCAATTACGAAACCGTGCAGGATTCTCGAAACCTACCGCAAATCCAACGCGATAACACCTGGTATTTCTCGTCCAGTTTTTCGCGCTCCAAGGGACGTCATACGTGGAAGACGGGCTTCCAGTTTTCGCACTTCACCATGGCCTACCTGGAGAGCCTGTACGTTCGAGGCAATTACATTTTCAACGGAACTTACACCCAGGACCCATCGGACCCGAATAATACAGGCGATCCGTTCGCGGACTTTTTGCTCGGCTTTCCCGCCCAGACCAATCGGGCCGTGGGCAACGCCCAGGCTTACTTGCGGCACAACACGTACTCCGGCTTCGTTCAAGACGACTGGCGTATCACTCCTCGCATCAGCATTTCGGCCGGCTTACGCTACGAATACTTCGCACCGTTCAGGGAGGATCGCGGGAATCTCTTCAACCTGGATTACTCGACGCTGCCACATGCCCCCGTGCTGCGGCGAGTGAGCACTGGCGTGAAACCGAATTACCACGACTTCGCTCCCCGCATCGGGGTCGCTGCGCGCTTGCCATACGAAACCGTATTTCGCGCGGGCTACGGCATCTACTACAGCCCGGAAATCGCCGTCGAGTCGTATGACCTCCTTCGCAACGGCGTAACCAACGAGTTCAACGAACCGAACGGCCTGCAGCCCGTACTCACCTTCGAGAATGGCTTCCCGAAAACCGCCTCCACTGGCTTTCCAAGTTACTTCGGCGTGGACCAAAACGCGCGGACGCCTTATTCGCAGCGATGGTCGGCAAGCTTGCAACACGAGCTGCCGGGAAGGACCCTTCTCGAAATTGCGTACATCGGAACCAAGGGAACCGAGCTGGGACGATTTCGCCGGTTCAACACGCCGGCCCATGTTGAGACCGGTGAGAATCTACCGCCGCGGTCCGGCGATCTGCAATCGTTGCGCACCTTCCCGCAACTGGGCGCCATCTTTCAGCGGCAGCACCTGGCTGACTCGATCTATCATTCGCTGCAGATCAAAGCGGAAAAGCGCTTCTCCAGCCGGCTGGGCTTCATAGCCAGCTTCGTGTGGGCCAAATCCATTGACGATGCCGACACCGTGATACCGGGATTATACGAGAGCTTCGGCGCGCAGGACGAAAGAAATCTTCGACTCGAGCGCGGCCTTTCAATCTTTGATGTCAGGCGCAGATTGAGTGCGGGTTACGTTTACTCGCTGCCGGGCGCTCCGGTGCTGGGGCCTGTTCTTAAGAATTGGCAGCTCAGCGGGAATCTTACATTTCAGGACGGCATGCCGGCCAATCCAGTTTATTTCGCTACCGACATTGCAAATTCCGGTACGCCGAACCGGCCCAACGTCGTGCCCGGTCAATCGGCCAATCTTCCCGCAAGCCCGCGAAATGCGGATCGTTTTTTCAACACGGACGCGTTTTCGACTCCCGCGGATTTCACCTTCGGAAACGCGGGCCGGGACATTCTGCCGGGCCCGGGCAATGCGGTGGTAGACGTCGCACTCCATCGCCGGTTCCTTATTCAGGAAGGAAAGACCATAGAGTTTCGCGTGGAATCGTTCAATCTGTTGAATCATCCCAACATTGGAATTCCGGGCCCCTACCCCGACTTCGGGCCATTCTTCGGCAAAGCACTTACGGCGGGCGATCCACGACGCCTGCAATTTGCTTTAAGATTCGATTTCTGAGCCGATTTCACACAAAACTTCCAGCACAGGTCCGCGCAGTTCTCGCGGCGCTTCGTTTTTCATCTCCGGATCGCACCGGGATCTCGGAATTCAGTGAAAAAGACTGGAAGAAGGCGCTGGGCTTTTGCGATAGTACGCACCTAACGCTGGCCTTAGGCTTGCGTTGCCGCGAGGATCTGCCGGATTCGGTTCGGTCCCGTATCGATGGCAATCTCACGGCGAGCGCGGAGCACTGGCAGGAAGTAAAGTCGGCATACATTGAAGCGGCCACAGCGTTTCAGGCTACCGGGCTGGAGTATGTCGTCCTAAAAGGTTTCAGTCACTGCCCGCTTTTAGTCGATGAGCCGCATCATCGCTGGCAAGGCGACATCGACTTGTTATTCTCCGACGATCAGCTCGCGGCAGCCCGCGATGCCGCACTTCAGTTGGGCTATGAACCCATCACGCCCTTCGACCGTCACCCCATTAATCATCTGCCAACCCTGGTTCGTAAGACTGGATGGGAATGGCGAGGAGATCATTTCGATCCGCATATTCCGGTATCGCTCGAATTACATTTCCAGTTTTGGGATGCCGGTACGGAGCGATTCGGTCCCTCGGGCCTCGAGAAGTTTTGGGAGAGGCGCGAGAGCCGACAAGTCGATCAATTACGATTCGTTTCATTCCACCCCGCGGATGTGGCGGCTAATGCGGCATTGCACATGCTGTGGCACCTCCTGCGCGGTTCTCTGCGGCCTTTTCATGTTTACGAACTGGCGTGGTTCTTGCACAACAGGTCCGGTGACACGGCATTCTGGAACGTTTGGGTGCAGTTGCACGACGAATCGCTTCGCCGGCTGGAAGCGATATGTTTCGCCATCGCGCAGCAGTGGTTCGATTGCCGCTTGTCGCCGGCGGTGGCAGAAGAGATCGAACACCTTCCGGCTGAAGTTTCTCGCTGGCTCTCAACATATGGCTGTTCGCCCCTAATTGGTCTCTTTCAACCCAACAAGGACGAACTTTGGCTGCACTGGAACCTGCTCAATTCGACAGCCGACCGCATGGCCGTATTAAAGCGCAGGCTGCTGCCAGAGCAACTGCCCGGACCCGTAGCTGCCGTGCACATTCCCAAGGACCAGCTCACGTGGCGCATCCGATTGCGCAGCTACTGGCGTTACGCGGCATATGCCACCTCTCGCATCACCTATCATCTCCGTACACTCGCGCCCACCGCCACCAGCGCCGTGCACTGGTTTGGAAGCAAGACTGAGCTAGGCGCAAATTTCTGGCGTTTCTTTTTTGCCGAGGGTTTCTTCGACTTTGGCCTGGGCGTCTTTATCGTTCTCTACAATCTCTACCTGCTTCAGTTGGGATTCCGCGAGGATTTCCTGGGCACGATGTCGGGACTGATGACGGCTGGAAGTGTTGTGGGTTCCATTCTGGCGGCAGCGGCGACGCAGCGTTATGGATTGCGAAGAACTCTGCTGGCGGGCTTCGTTCTGACAGCATGCATTTCCGCTCTGCGCGCGTACGTCACTTTTCCGCCGGCCCTGCTTGGACTGGCAGCGGCCGCTGGAGTTTCTTTTTCACCATGGCCAGTGGCTCTCTCACCGGTCGTCGCGCAATTGACCACCGCGAAGAGCCGCTCCTTGGGTTTCAGCCTGGTGTGCTCGTCGGGAATCGCGATAGGAATCGCGGGCGGGCTTGCGGCCGGGCATATGCCCGGATGGCTTCTACGATTCCATTTGGCCACTTCGCGGGTTGAATCGTTCCGAGAGTCACTGCTGATCGGGTGCGCATTTGTGTTACTCGCGTTGTGGCGATTCTGGCGGATCGATATGGGAACGGCGCAGCCGGATAAGCGAATATTCACTCGCCCTAGCCCGATTCTGATTCGCTTTCTTCTTGCGATGGCTGTCTGGAACTTGGGGACCGGAATGCTGAACCAGTTCTTCAATGTGTTTTTCGCGACACGCGTACATCTGCCGGTGGAGCAGATCGGGACGGTTTTCGCGATCGCGCAAGCTGCACAAGTGGGCGCAATCCTGCTGGCGCCGCTGGTGTTCCGGAAGTTCGGTCTCATCCGCGGCATTTCGGGCATGCAGTACGCCACCGGGTTGGCATTGATTGGACTGGCGATCGGAGGTGGTCCTGTGTGGGCTGCGACCGGTTATGCGGCGTACATGATGTTTCAGTACATGAGTGAGCCGGGCATGTTCACGCTGCTGATGGAAGGCGTGCCCGAAGGGGAACGCGGCAGTGCTTCGGCGTTAAATTTTGTGGTGGCATTTTCAGGACAAGCAATCGCGACGGCTACCGCGGGGCATCTGCTCACGAACTTCGGCTATCCACCCGTTATGATCGGGGCCGCGATCGTATGTGCGAGTGCGGCGCTGATTTTTCGGGTTCTGCTTGCCAAGCCGCCCCGGAAACACTAGCTGACAGTCACCACTGTCCACGCGCCGTGGAACTTACGAGCATGATTCAATACTTCCGCGGCTTGGGACAGTGGTGACTGTCACCTAGTGTTTCGGCCCCCCAGTCACTCACTGCTTGCGCCATCAAGTCCGTGATGCGTTGCTGAAAGGCCGCGACCGTGTAGCGTTCCTCCCACGCCTGCCGCCCATTGCGCGCGATTCGTCGCAGAGTTTCCGCATCGCCGTTCAACAATTGTCGAATCCGCGCAGCGAGTGACTCGGGAGTGGCATCGTCCACTAGAAATCCAGTCTCGCCATCGGTGACCACCTCTGGGATTCCGCCGACCGCAAATGCAACCACAGGAACGCCGGCCGCAAAAGCTTCCACCAACACCCTGCCCATAGCCTCTTCCTTCGACGGCACAACCAATAAATCGAGTTCAGAAAAGATCGAAGCGATGTCTTCCCGCCAGCCCAGCAACTCCACATTTAAATCGCGCGCCAACGCCTGGATGCGGCTGAAATATTTCGGTGCAGCAGGAGCGCCACACAGCACGAAGCGCGCACGGGGGAATTCAGCCTTGAGCAGCGCCACAGCATTCAGAAATTCCATCTGCCCTTTTTCCGGACTAATACGGCCCACCAGGCCGATAGTCCACGTCGCGTCATCGGCAAACAGGCGTTCCCGAAAGCCAAGATCGGACGTGCCATTCGGAATCACAAGTAACCGGCTTGGCCTGGCGTAGTGCCAGAGCGGCTGCGCGGCCCATTCGCTACAAGCCACCACAGTGGCGTCCAGTTTGCGAATGTCGGATCCCACCGCTCGCACCGCATACGACTGTTGAATGCGGCTATGCGCATGAAACCACACCGGTGCGCGGCCCCGCGCAACTCGCGTTGCGGCTGAGAGTAATCGCGGACCGTTCACATAGATCAGGTCGTAGCGATCCTGGCGCAACAGATTATCAATGACCCGCACCTGTTGCCGGATATCCAACGCAAATCGCAGGAAGTCGGCGGGGCTCTTGCCGCCCGATCGATACGGCCCGCAAGTAATGTGTCCGACGGGAACGTTACGCGCTTGAAGCTGCTCGACCAGCGGACCATCGCCGGGAACAAGCACATGCGCCTTCCATCCACGGGTTAGCGCGCCATCTACAACATCCAGCAAAACACGTTGGCCACCGCCCATTTCACTGAATTGATCAAGGAATAGAATGTTCACGTTCCCGCGCCGCCAGCGCCAAGACCAAGAAGTATACGGGTAAGACTCGCCAATAGGTCAGCAGATCGGCCGAGAACATTTGCACCGCTTGGCCAGTCCAGAAGCAAAACATCCATGTTCCGCAGAACGAACGCAGAGCATCAGACGAGCGCGCGGCGCGATAGGCACAGCCGAGAATTGCAAAGTTGAGCGCAAGCACCGCCGCCAACCCAACGATTCCCGTTTCAAGCAGAAGGCTGAGGTAGGTGTTATCCGCAATCGCCGTGGTTCCGATGTAATCCGAGTAAGGCAGCGTCTTGTATCCCACACCCAACAGCGTGTGCCAGGGGTTCACGATCAGGAAGTCCAGCAGCAGACGCCAGCTCGCGAGGCGTCCGGATAACACGGCGTTCGGTGCTTCGGAAAAATACTGAAAAACAGACGCCACCCGCTGCCAGTAGAACCCCGTGAATACCGGAAAAGCGATGGAAAGAACTGCTGTGGCGCCAATTCCGAAAATCGCGACTCCGGCAAACAAACGTGCCCAGCGGATACGTTTGCGATGCAGCCAGAGTAAGACCATCAGAGCGACGGTGAGATTGATGAGCGAGGCGCGGGAATAGGAAAGTACCAGGGCCGCGGCGAGCAACGCGCCTCCGGCAAGAATCGCCAGCCGGCGAAAGGGTTGCTCGTCGCGGGGACGGAAGAGTACGACGGCGATCATTTCCAGAAAGAATGCGCAAAGGTTGCCGAGCGTGCTGGCTTCGTAGAAGACACCTTGCGCGCGGCGAAAGACGCCACTAGGCAGCCAAATAAACTGTGGACCGAATCCGGCGGGAGCGGGAAATTGAAAATAGAAATCGACGCAGGCAAAAAGAGCGGTGAGCGCCGCCGCCCAAAAGAGAATGCGAATCAATCGCAGGGCTTGCCGGGAGTCCAAAGGGCACGGACCGTCTCGAACATATAGGAACACGTATACCGAAATTCCGAACAACAGTACGCGCGCGAAACTGGCGGCCGCGATCTCGGCGCCGGAATAAATCAGCGCCATGCCTATACTTGCCAGCATCACGGCGCCAAGCGTCAATAGCGAGAGGGCCACGGGATCCGCACGGAACCGCCAGTCCGGCAGGCGAATCAATCCGCTAAATAGACCGGCGCAGGCAAACAAGAGGGCCACATGTGGTCCCGAATTTCCGAGAGCTATCGGCAGCGGCGGCGCAAGCAGCGCACATAGCAGAAAGAGCGCTAACCAGAGATTGGGGACGCTGAGGATGCGCCACGCCAAGGGAATTGCGATCAATGGAGCCGACAGCACCACTTTCGACTTGAACGACGGAACCAACGCCACCGCAGTCGCATACAGTCCCAGACCTACTCCAATAAGAGCCTGCCGGGGATCGCGCGCGCGGGTGTCCGAAATCATCCTCGCATCCCGCGCGAGACAGCAGGTTCGAAGCCTACGGATCGCCTCCGGAATGAAAACGCAAAACTCAAATAGACAACAGAGGCCACCAGTGCCACTAGCAGCGCAGCGGCGACGTTCAGCGGGATATTCGGCGAACTGGGCCGCTGCGGCACAATTCCAGGGTCCATCACCCGCAGCCTTTCACCGCGCGTCCCAGCGGCGCTACGCAAGTCGCGTAAACGCGCAGCGGCGTTGTCGTAAGTTGCCTGCGCGATCTTAAGCTCATTCAGCACTTCGTCTCGCTTGGCCGTGCGCTTTGCCACTAGCGCGCCCTTTTCGCTAATCGACCGCGCCAGTTCCACCGATCTCTTTTCGAGTAGGTTCACCCGCGCCCGCGCCGCCTGCAGTTGCTCGCGGGCAAATTGTCCATCGGTTTGTTGCTGATACTCAGCGACACTCGCCTCCGCATCCAACAAGTCTTGCCGCAACTTGGTCTGCAGTTCCACGCTGGCGTCGAGGTCGGCTTGCAGCGGTCCAATCGGTGCAGTGCCAGTCAAATTGGCCTGAGCTTTTTGTGCTTGATCGAGACGCTGTTGAGCCTCCGCCGCACGCTTTTCCGCATCGTCCAGGAATTCACGGTCAGCCGCCAGATTCGCGCCGCGATTCATATTTACGGTTTCTTCCGCCACATATTGCGCGAAACTTTGCGCCAGCTTAGGATCCTGCATTGTCGCGCTGATTTCCAGAATCTTGGTGTCGCGAATCTTCGAGACCTTCAAGATGCCGCGCTTCAGCGACTCAATGGCCTGCGATCCCCCAGGGCTCACAAGATGAAAATGCTCGGCGGCTCCCACAAACAAACTGTCGCTTGCGGCAAAGTGCTCGTAAGTTTTGAGCGACTCCAAATACACCGGGCTGAGCACTGTGGCGCTTCTTGCATCGGCGCCACCTGGCGGCTCGATCACGATACTGGCTGTGGCTGTATAGCGTTTGGCGAGCAACAAACTCACGGTGAGGGAGAGCGTTATGGCGACGGCACCGGCCACCGCTACGACGAGCCAGCGCCGCCGTAAGTACTCAACATATTCGAAGGGGTCAAACGACTGGTACATATCCATCTCCCATGACGGGCTCCTGTGACTAATTGTTACCTGCGCTA
>Ga0137393_10002458_pt1 | contig 12022 bp, 11 predicted proteins | sample 15con2h34BmetaG_FD_101396 | JGI IMG/M metagenome (GOLD analysis project Ga0137393, IMG submission 101396) | Vadose zone soil microbial communities from Angelo Coast Range Reserve, California, USA - 15con2h3.4B metaG | ecosystem: Environmental > Terrestrial > Soil > Vadose zone > Saprolite...
CTCGCCCGGAGGACCTACCACCGATGAGGGGGGGTAACGATACCTTGAGTGCTACCCTCCTGCTTTGCTTCATCCTGGCATGCCTCATTGTACTTGTGATGCTGGGCCATATGGGGGCCTGAACATTATCGGTAGTTTGTTGACATGAGCATTTTACTCAATGCAGAGCAACCGAGCCATGTTTTCTCGTGAGCGAAGAATCTACAGCGGTGTGCCAAAAGATCGAGCGGATAACAGGAGGCGTCTGCTGTACACTCAGCCGTCCTTTTAGGGTCCGGCTATGGCCCAACCCTGGTACTTATCAACGTTGTGACACCATAAGACTGCAGAAGTCGCTGGTTGCAGGGCACACAACTGTTGGTTGAGATCGTTCAGTCTGGAAAAGACGATGAGTTTTCCATCAGCAATGATCTCTCTATACACGACCCATTGCTGATTTTGCCAGAGCGTTGCACCATTTCCAGCGTTCAAGCCAATGAGGGGACTGTGCTGCGAGTCGCTCGACTCTGCAAACACAGTGGAGGCAGTTGTTCCGTCAACAATGACCAGGCCAGGGGCTCCAGCCTGGCCTGGGTGCTTCTTCCAGCGCAAGGCACCATCGCTTGCCTGAATTGCCTGGATGAAGAGTCCGGCTGTGCCCTGAGCCAGGACTGTATAGGGCAGGTAGAGCGTCCCATCGCCCAGAGCTAATTCTCTTCCACTTATGCTCTGCTGATCTGTGACCTGTCGATGCCAAATCAGCGTTCCACGAGTAATCTGCAAAGCATTGAGTTCGAGATCATTCTGTTCAGCAACGTTGGTGGCAAAATAGAGCAGACCCCCGCTTTCCTGAAAAGGTGAGGAGAGGTCCCCTGGAAACCCTCCTTGCTTCGAGATTTCATGGCTCCACAGGAGCGTACCATCGCTTTCCCGAAGGCCACTCAAGTTGAATGTGGGATGGGAAATGATCTCCCCTGACGCTCCTTGCAGTACGACCACTCCATTCGCGGCTATGAGAGGACCCGAAGGCACCATTGCTGCCTGCGTGCTATATTGCCAGAGCGGCTTTCCCGTGCGTACTTCTAGCGCCGAGATAGTCCAGGGGTTTCCTTTTCCTATGTAGAGGATTCCATCAATTACCTGAGCAGTACGCTCACCATAGCTGATGTGCTCAGCCATCCGACGTTCCCAAACCAAAGAACCGGTATCAGCACGATATCCAAAGGCGGTAAGCACGTCGACAGTCGAGTTTGAACCCACTGCTACCTGTGCCACGAGGACGCCATTGCTGATGCCCACGACTTCCAGCGCGGTTGCCTGCATCTGATGCTGCCATAGGAACGCCCCCGTATCTGCCCGCAACGCCGTGAGGCTGTATGTGCTCATGGCTGGCCGGTCTGGACGAGCATCAACTACTTGGGCAAAATAGACGATCCCCCCCACTAGTCGGACGGCTGTCCCGGCCTTTAACTGCTCCTCGATCGGGTTGGTGTACGAGTACCCATTCGCGAGTGCGCCTTGTAAATGATATTGCCAGAGCACTTTGCCATCACTGATGCGAATCATCGTCAGGAGAGTCACTAAAGCAAACCGATTTTCGGTAGGATTACTGAGCAAGAGAACCGTTTTCCCCAGGTTCGGAGAAAGAGAAGAACGGCCAAAAAGGAAGGTGCGCAAAAGGCCGCCTACAAGTACCAGGATGAGAAGCACGCTCAGGGTGAGTCCCACCACTCGGCCTCGGTGCTGAGATGGGTACAAGCGACGAATCCAGGTTGTGAGCATGAGTCATTCCTTCCTGAAAACGGTATGCAAAGAAAGAGCCTCAGAAGCCCTCATAGCCACAATACTCTTGCATTCCCATAGTGACGAAGTATAGCATAGGAAAGGATAAACATGCAAACATGCTTTGTCCGGTATCTAAAATCCTGGATCTTCGCTCCTCCTGCCCTGTCCTACTCTGAGCCGCCAGCCAAGCAACCCATATAGCTCAATCTTTTGGCACACCGCTGTAGAGAAACCAAAAAATCCATAGTAACTTTAGAAAAAATTCTCAAAGAGGGTTGAGTATCTCCGGAGTAGTTTTAGAATAAGCTGATCAGTATTCATCTCCTTGCGGTCGTTTTTGGATGTCCAGTAAGGATACCTCGGCACATCATATGCTGAGGGACAGAGCATGAGTTACTTGCGGGGAATGTGTCCGAAGTACATGAGTTCCCATAGGGACTCGTCGTGGCGTGACTCAACAAGCGTATCTGCCTGGTAATTCCCAATCTTGCCTCGTGCCCAGTACCAGTCGTGCATGAGCTTAAGCATAGAGATATTTCCCCAGTTATGATCGTGATAGCCGATGCTGGGGTAGTGTTGTGGATCTCCGCCATTGACCGCAATGGTGACTTGCGCATCCCCCTGTGGCACAGAAAGGAGCCAGGCGAAGTAGTTGTCATGACACGCTCCTGAGCTTGAGACTAAGCTGCTTTGTCTCTCACTTTGCCCCGCGTTTCCATCCAAATATAGAGAAGGGTGCTGGCAACGAGCAGGAAGAGGATTGCAAAAGCTGCCAGCAAAAAAGGGACGATGATCGCTGAGACCCATGGTGTTTCCGGGAGGATACGATCATTGCGAGCGCGGGTCCTCCGAACGTTTTCCACATTTCCAGTGCTTTCCATAGCCTCCCCTTACGTGAAGATACTTTTACGCTCATGCTTGCAAGAGCTATGACAGCTCAGGTAGTATAGCAGAATGTAAATTTTGGAATTAAACGATTGTGTCCCAATTTTGCTGAGCAGAGCGAGAGATCTCTCCCTACGATCTCTTTCGCTCTGCATTGGAAAGCCTCACATAGGTAACACGCCGAGTTGGCGCATGATGCCAGCGAAGTCGAAGTAGACCCGCTCGCACACCAACTGGTCCTCCTCGAACTCATACAGGCAGGCCACTCGGGCATCGAATGAGCGTCCAGTGGCAGGAATACCCACGAAGTCCCCCTGTTGCGTTCCTGTCATCCGAACCTCGACGAAAATGTGGTTATCGCCATGATACAGTGGTCCAGGTACGATATGGATGTCCGGGAAGGCCGTTATGATGCCTACCCACATCGCTCGAACGGCGTTGGCGTCGGCGGGTTGCCCCGCCTCCCCCATGGAAGGAACGTCATAACTGGCCCGGTAGCTGGAGAACGTCGCCACCGCTCTGTTGGGATCGTGATGGTTCTCTGCATCGATGTGCTCCCTGATGGTTGCCTCGCGGCGCTGACGCAGTTCCATCTGTGCTGACGTGATTGTCATACGTTTTTCCTTTCTTGTGACGCATTGAGCACACGTTTCCGGGTCACGTTGCTCACGTGCATCACCATGTACTCGATCATCTAAGTTTTCCGCTGTGATGCTCATACACGCGTTGCGAACCAAGAGATAACCTGTTCGTGACCGTTGCCGCTCCCCGCCCCGGCGGCGACCTCCGGCTGTAGGTCACTCTGCCCTACTCTCACCAGGCGCTCCTGCACATAGGGATTGGTACATCCGCAACCACCCAAACACCGCTTCCAGTGAACTGAGTATGGTTACTTCCACTGCCTGCGGTGTGATGCGATAGAAGGTCATTGAAAGCTTCTCTTCCGTGCGCATCTCGTGCAGAGACGCTGTGTCGCAGTTCGGCCACTCGCCACAGCCGCGGCTGACAGTGGGATTACTCATGTTCTTGTTGAAGGAAGTTCGTTGCGGCGCAGAGCAGCGAGGCCAGGTAGTTCGCGTAGATCTCGCCATCTCTTTGCCAGCGGGAGCGCTCGCTCGCCATCATGAACCCTGCGTGCTGCGGACACAGGGCCGCCGTGAGCGCCTTGATCGTGGGCTTCTCCCACGCGGAGTTACGAAACGGTTGCGCTGTCCACTCGCTCGTGCGCAGTAATACGATCCTCATGTCCCCCGCAGAAAGCCTGGTCCATGTGCGGTCCCACCCCGGAAATGCCTCCATCAGCGGACTCAGTTGTGCCTGGATGCTGACATAGCCCTCAAATGCGCCGCGTGCTGAAACACCGTCGACATGGACGTGCGGCAAAGTCAACTCTATCACAGATACCGTTTCCCCCGTCGCGGTGGAGAGCGCCCGGTGCGCAAGTTCGAGCAATGATCCCATGTGCCGCCGACCTCCCCAAGGGATCAGCAGCAGGCGTCGGAAGCCCTGTTGAGAGTACGTCGTCAGCGCAGAGCATGCCTGCTCAGCAAACGTGTGCTCCTCGCTGGCTCGCTCGGTCCCGCCAATGAGGGACGCCGTGGTCACGGACAGGTGCTTGGCGACCAGTCGGGTCACCTGTGAGGCCAGACCAGCAAAGTGGCTCTGTACTTGTTGCTCGCCCGCTGCTTGATCGACCAGGGAGAGAAGGTAGGGCAGTTCACGGAGTGCTTTCCCTTCTTCCAGATTGGAGGGTATCTCATCTTGGTGTAAATATATTGGTGTCATCATCATATTCCTCCTCGAATGCTACGCTGCTTGTGCAATTTTAGCTGGCAGCAGATCCTGAGGTGAAAGCTCGATCCAACGAGTAGCAGTGGCATAGGCTCGGGCTGCGTACTGGCGTAGGATCGCACGGAAGCAGTGGAGCGGCAGGAGCAAGCTCTCGAAGAGCGAGAGGGACACACCGACGGCACAGCCCATGTCATCCCAGTCGGTCGACCAAGGTGCCTGCACCACCGCCACCAGGCGAGTTGGATGAAGCAGTGGAAGGAACGGCGATACCATCCCCGGCAGCATTGCAAATTCCTGCTCGGGCCTGCAGGTGGCAGGATTGGTCGAGCACTGCTTCGCAGCCCGGCGCGGCAGGCCAAGCGCGCTGGCGACAACGCGGCGCTGGTCAAGGGTGTGCTCGTATTCCCCGACGCCGGTCCACAGTAACAAGCGTCCCGCCATCTCCACCGAGACCGTTTTCTGCACTAGCACCTGCGTTGGCAGTACGGCCTGGGTTTCCGACGCGCTCAGGGTCGGAGCATGCCAGTAGATGCGCTCCGGCAGATCATCGATGAACTGCGAGCAGATGTCGTAGAGCAGGCGCAGGCTCGCACTCGAGAGCGTCGCGGGACCAAGCAGTCGTTCACGCAGCACAAGCGCCTGTGATCGGGCGCTCGCGCCGGCATGCTGCCAGCTGGCGAAGATGTCCTGTACAGGGAGCAAGCGACGATGCGCCTGCTCGAGGTGCGCCAGGGGATCGCTGGCGGGCGGTGTACAAAGGAGTTGCATAGATTCTTCCATCCCTTTCTCCCTTTCCAGGGGGCGTCCAGGTGCGGTTCGCGCTGCACCATTCACTACCGACAGTCTACCTTACTGGAGGCGGCCGCGTATCCGTAAAATAACGTGGGTCATTACGTATTTCTGTAAACGGGCGGGTACATAGGCGAGGGACGGATACGTGGGGAAGTGGGGTCAGCGCGGGGGTATTCGCGGAGAGCGGTCAAGTAGAGCAGGGTGCGGGCCACCCTGCTAGACGAGCTGGCGTTCCACTGCGTAGCGTGTGGCGGCGGTGCGTGAATCGACGCCCAACTTATTGTAGATGGAGGTCAGGTGGGTGTTGACCGTGCGCGGGCTGATGACGAGCCGCCCAGCTACCTGGGCATCGGAGAGCCCCAGGGCCACCAGGCGCAACACCTCTACCTCGCGGGTGGTCAGGCCCGCTGGGTAGCTGGGAACCTTTACATGAGGAACTGACACCACCCCTGTAGAGACCTGCTGGCGCGTTGTTTCCGGACCTCGCGCCAGCAGGACTTGCTCTGGCGTCAACATTCGTCCTTCAGCCCATGCGGCGGCAAAGGCTTTCTCGCCCAGATGCATGCGGACAGCAGCCGTCGCTCGTTCATAGTTCGCATGCTCGATAGGTGGCATAGGAGCGCCAATCGTTTCACGCAAGACCGTTGCGGCTCCCCAGAGCCGTGTAGCCCACACGGGCTCTCCTTGCGTCGCGACCACTCCCGCCAATCCTTCCAGGCCTGAGGCAATCAGCACCTTGTCGCCTACCTCTCTGGCTAAATCAAGGCTCTTTTGATACAGTGCCAGTGCTGCCGTCAGGTCATGCTGGACATCGGCTACCTTCGCTAAGATGGCGATCGACTGGATCATATCCCACCGATGCCCTACCTCCCTGCAGAGTCGCACGCTCTCCTCGGCTAAAGAGCGCGCTGTGATCACATCGCCTTGCTGCAAGGCCGCACGCCCCAAGAGCATGAAAGCCGTAGCAACTCCCCACTTGTCGCCTATCTCCCTGAAGAGCGCAAGCCCTTCCTCGATCATCGAGCGGACGGTTGCCAGGTCGTATTGGGCATCAACGAGCATCTGTACCAACATACAGAGCGAAAAGGCAATGCCTCTCTTGTTTCCTAGCTCCCTTTGCCTCTTCAGGTTCTCCTCGAACAATATTCGTCCTTCAGTATAGTCGCCCTGTCTGCCGGCCGTAACCCCCAGGTGCAAAAACGACCAGGCGATGCCATTCTCGTCGCCAACCTGCCTGGAGAGCACTACGGTCTGCTCGAGTAGGGAGCGTGCTGCGGTCAGGTCGCCTCTCATCCATGAGGCCCATCCCAGCAGATAGAGGGCGCGCGCGCTGCCAGCGATGTCTCCAAGTTCCTGGCATAATGCCAGGCTCTCCTTGCACGCCGCCTCGACCCGATCATAGTCGCTCTGGATGATAGCTATGTGCCCCAGAGCGATGAGCGCCTTGACGCGCACGGATGTCACGATCCCCTCGCTTTTTGCCAATACCTGTTCCAGAAATGTCCGTCCTTCACTCAAGTACCCACGCACCTGCCAGAACCTGCGCAGTGCTACCCCAAACCGCAAGGCGGGCTCCCAGTTGTGTTCTGTCTCCCCTTGCTCCAGCGACCACTGCATTGCCGCTCGCACGTTGTCATGTTCTCGCTCTAATCGCTCCGACCACGCCGCTTGCTGGGGGCCTTCCCACCCGGGCTCCGCCTCCTCTGAAAGACGCAGGTAGTAGTCAGCGTGAGCCTGTCGGATAGCCTCTATCTCCCCAGAGACCACCAGTGCCTCCAGCCCAAACTCACGCATGGTTTCCAGCATCATAAAACGTGGTTCGTCGCCTGCCTGCTCATCCTGCAGGATCAGGCTTTTATCGAGCAGCGAGGCAATGACATTCAACACGTCTGTGCTCTGATCCCCTACCCCACGACAGAGAGCCTCCACCGCCAAAAGTTCGCAGCCGCCAACGAAGATCGAGAGGCGCCGAAAGAGCTGCTGCTCTTGGGCGTCCAACAGATCGTAGCTCCATTGCAGCGTATTACGCAAGGTTTGCTGGCGCGTTGGGAGCGTACGTGCTCCACCCGTGAGTACCTGTAATCGAGACATCAGTCGGCTTAGGAGTGCCTGTGGCGGCAACAAGCGAATACGTGCCGCCGCCAGTTCAATGGCCAACGGCAGTCCATCCAGACGCACGCAGATCTCCGCAATGGCTCGCACATTTGCTGGGGTAACGTGGAAAGTGGGCGTGACGGCCCGGGCGCGTTGCTGAAAGAGAGCGATTGCCGCGTATCGCACGAGCACCTCGTACTCCGGTAGCTCGTTCAGGCCGGGGAGTGTGAATGGAGGCACGAGGAAAAGGCGCTCTGCTTGCAGGCGCAGCACCTCTCGGCTGGTGACCAGGACCTTCACATAGGGACATGCTAGCAGAAGCTCTTCCACAGCCGGAGTGGAGGTGGCAACCTGCTCAAGGTTGTCTAGCACCAGGAGGAGATCTTTCTCGCGCAATTCGGCTTGCATCTGCTCGATCAAGGACCGTTCCTCTGTTTCCTGGATGCCCAACGCACGTGCGATGGTCAGCATCACGAGATCGGGATCTCTGATAGGAGCTAAGCCAACGAAGCACGCTCCATCGGCGAAGGACGTGCGCATCATACCCGCGGCCTCGATAGCCAGGCGTGTCTTGCCGATCCCGCCCGTTCCCCATAGAGTGAGCATACGTACCTCAGGACGTGAAAGGAGTGCGCAAATTGTAGCCACCTCCTGTTGACGACCAACGAAGGGTGTCAGAAAGGCGGGCATCTTCCACACTGGTTTGGACTTGGGGGAGCTATGAAGCGCCTCGCTCACAATGGAGGGTTTAGGGGAGGAGAAATAGGCCTGTTCTAACGACGGGTCGCGGGCAAGCGGTTCCTGCTTGGAGTGGAAGGCAGACGAAGCCGCGATCTCGCGAGCGACCTCCTCTAAGTAAGCAAGGGTGAGTTCGAGAGTCCGGCCCAGGTATTTCTTGACCATCCTCTTCCCGGTTCTCCGGTAGGCGTACCAATACGCCCCACCGCCCGGCCTGGCCTCCTGGCGCACTGTGAGTTGACCGTGCTGGCCGCTGAAGGTGAAAGACGGGGTGTTTGACAGCAAGGCGAACCACTCCTGACTGTCTGGGGTCACGGGAAGCTTTCGCTTGCTGGAGTTGTCACAGAGTGTATAGACCTCCTGCTCGGAGTCCCAGGTCAAACGGTACGGAGCAGCCTTAGGCATACTTGATGCACCTCCTTCTGCTCGGTACTACCTACCTATGCGTTTGGGTGCTACCCAATAGCTCATTAAGAAGAATTATACCTATTGGGTAGCAAAAACACAAGTGGCCTGTCATTTGATTTGACAGATAAAAAATAGCGCTTGCCAAATAATATGCCACGCTGCCAAGCGCTTTCAGCAGACTGGCTCTGCCCTATAAAGTGGCATGACATCATTTTCGCGGGTTCGCTCTGACTTTCACCGTCTTTTTGGCTCTGTTTTCTGGGCTCATGCAAAGATGAGCTTACCCCGCTTTCATGGAGCAGGGAAACCAGGAATACAAACAAACAGGGAGGGGACCCCTCACCTTCAGAATTGTGATGACACGAAAAGTACTTTTTCTAAAATTAGCGCGGATTCGAGTCCTTTTTCTAATTTTATGGCGGAAATTTCTAACGGGAGAAGGTCGTTTTTCCGAACCATCACGCTCATTCTATTCTAAAGATAATCCGGACGGCACATGCCGACTGCGGCCCGGCGCCCTTGCTCGCTCTGGTTTCTGCGACTTCCAAAAAACTCTGCCCTGGCTTCACATAGGTCTTGACGCCGCTGGTAAACCTCTCCTACTGCTCCGTTCCTCTCTCAGCTACCTTCTCCTCTCGTATCGTATCACCAATGAGGAACGGAGCAGTATCGATAGTTTGTGGACTCAGGATTTTACCTCATTTTAAACCCATCCGATAGTGATAATCTGAGCTCAAGTTGCTCAGGTTATACGCCCAAAATCAGGCACGATTTCCCGAGTCAACAAACTATCGTTATCGCGGTGTTCAGAAAGATCGAGCCTGAGAGCTTAAAGCATGTTCTCCTACTTCCACCGCGTTACATAGCTCAATACTTCGATAGAGTACTGCATAGGAATGATCTTTGTAGGACGTAGTTGATTGAGCCGTTGTCCGATTTATGGACATCCATGCCTCGGTTCCTGCTTCGCGGAGGGGAGTTTCACTGCACTCGTCTGGGTGACAGCCAGCGCTCCCCTCTCCACAGGCGTTTGCCTTCCTGCCCAACTGGCAGTAGGTTGCCACGCTAGCGAGCCAGCGCAGCCAGGTTAAGGGCGGCATTCAAATCTCTGTCGATGATGAGGCCGCACTCGGGTTGTTCGCACACATAGATGCGCTCAGAGAGGTCCATCTCCTCTTTGACGTTGCCACACTTCGAGCATTTTTTAGTCGAAGGGAAAAAGCGGTCTGCAAGCAGGCAATCTTCCCCTTGCCACACGGTCTTGTAGCTCATTTGCCGTCGAAACTCCCCCAAGCCCACATCGCTGATCGCAAGAGCCATCTTGCGGTTTCGTTTCATCCCCTCCACATTGAGGTCTTCCAGTACCACTACCCGTGGACGCAAGGCGGCATCCGCCTCGGTTGCCAGCCTCAGCCTCCGCTTGAGCTGCTTCTGCTTGACCTTTTTCGCTATCCTCTCTGCTAAGGGGGGCGCTTCCGTCGTCTGCGTTGCCTGAGATTGCTTGCCGCGCCTCGGTTTGACCTTGGCTTTCGGTTCTGGCAAGGTGGAAGCAATCTGGGCGCGCCGGGCGGCTCGCTCTTCTGGCGAGAGGCGGGCGCGGGTGAGACGACTGGTGGCTTGGTGCTGGGCATTCCGCCGGACGTGAGCGACACGGGCGTACTTGCGGGCCAAACGCTTGCGGGCTTTGGCGCGATTCTTACTGCCCTTTGTTTTCCGCGAGAGGCGACGGTGCAATCGCTTGAGCCGCTTGAGTTCTGAGCGCAAGGCTTTGGGATTCTCGATGGCGGTGCCATCGGACCCCATCGCCAGCGCCTTGATGCCCAGATCTACGCCCAGGGGAGCACCGGTGGCAGGTGGGGGATCAGGCACCTCTTCTTCGACCTGAATGGACACAAACCATCTGCCTGCTTCTTCAGAAACGGTTGCTGACAGGATATGCACCCCACTTGTTGGGAGATAGCCGCACTCTTTGAGCCGCAGTTGACCGAGCCTGGGCAAGTCGATGGCCTTCTCGTAGACGTGGATGGCACCGGTGAGCCGAAAACTGCCCAGGCCCTTGCGCTTGGTTTTGAACTTGGGGTAGCCGACCTTGCCTTTCCACTCGCCCGCTCTCTTCAACTGGCAGCGCTGAAAGAAGCGGGAGAAGGCGTTATCCAGGTCACGCAGGGCTTCTTGCGGAGCGGCTTTGCTGCATTCGTACATCCAGGGAAAGTCCGTCTGCTTGAGTGCGTTGAGTTCGCGATGAAGTTCCATCGCGGAGATGGAGCGTCCCGTCTGCTTGTAGACCTCTTGCTTGCGGGTAAGACCCCAATTGTAGGCGAACCTGCGGACGCCCGCATGCTTCTTGCAGAGCGTGATTTGCTCGTTATTCAAGTCGAGTTCCGTTCGGTAGCCCCGCGTGATCTGCATACGCTCTTCTCCACACAAAGTGCTCTACAAAACCTTTCTTTCCGAGCTAGCGGGATGCGGAAGGTCTTGTGCGATAATCCAGCCAATAAGAAAACCTGCATTATCCCGCAGCCGCCCTTCAAGAGCTAATGCTACGATGGTGCCTTGTAAGCAATCAATGACATCTTCTTCCGTGACGGGACGACATGGCTCATCCCCGTAGCAATACCAGGAAACGCCATCTTCCATGCCATGCTGCAACGCGCTACTGGTGACACTAACGAGAGACGACTGTTTAAGTTCGGTTGCCATCGTGCAAGTACTCCTTGCGCTTAGCAGCAGGCCGCCTGTACGTATCGTGATCTTTCCTTAAACCTTACATTGCCTTATATTTAACTTCTCTTTAAGTATACTTGTTCCTCACAAAAAGTTCAAGAGGAAGCAACACCAATTTACAGGAAAGTTCAAATAGCGTATACTAGCCTTCATCAAGGGAGGAAGAGGTGATGGCAGATGCCAACAGTGAAGCAATTACGGGACTTGGCTATTCTCACACAAGCCGAATTAGCGGAGGAGGTAGGTGTTTCCGTCACTACTATTTCCCATTGGGAAACAGGGAGTAAACGTCCAAGAGCCTCAAATATTCGGAAGTTAGCAAAGGTATTAGGTGTCAGTCCCCAGGAGGTTCTTGCAGCCATCAATGAAACGAGTTCCCAGCAGAAACAATCCTGATTGCTTGATGTTCAGGGCTGTTCTCTTCTTGTTTCATCACCTGTTCCATGCAGTGTTTCATCTTTTCCGCTCGTCGTTTGCTCTTGCTCCCGCCAAAGCAATTCGACTGCTCGGCTGTCTTTCTTCTTGCTTATTACGGACAACTACCGTGCCTGCCGGAGTCTGATAGGCATCCAGCGTTCCCGCTTTCCACCAGCGGTAGGCCGTTTTGTAACTGATTCCTACTCTCTTCGCATACTGACTCAATTTCATGTCTACGTTTGACCATGAAATGTCCATAGGAGTCAACGGAATTTAAAATGAATTTGCCCTACGAAGATCATTCTCCGTTTCAATGCTTGCGGGTCACTACGAAGTCAATAAGCTCATCCAAAACCTGGCGGTTCTGTGAGGGGGGGAAGTGAGTTAGTGCCTCTCTTGCTTTACCGGC
>Ga0137393_10002461_pt1 | contig 12013 bp, 19 predicted proteins | sample 15con2h34BmetaG_FD_101396 | JGI IMG/M metagenome (GOLD analysis project Ga0137393, IMG submission 101396) | Vadose zone soil microbial communities from Angelo Coast Range Reserve, California, USA - 15con2h3.4B metaG | ecosystem: Environmental > Terrestrial > Soil > Vadose zone > Saprolite...
CCGCGGAAAAGTTGTCAAGCCCCCTAAAGCACGCGAATCCCTGCAACCTGCACATTCTTAGAGAGAAATAAATGTCTCAGTCGTGTCCGATTAGCTATACTGGACTTGATATAATATAGTTATAGGCAAACATAAAGAGCGCGGCCTGCGGGCTGCGCGCTTCTTTTTCGCAAAGGAGATACTGCGCAGCCACAAGCTGCGCTTTTTTTATGCCACGAGAATCGAATCCAGCTGAGAGGCAACAGATCATCCAGATACAGGCGGTCGGGGTGCCTACACGAAAGCGCCTTGGGGAGGCGGTGGAGGCTGCGTTCCTGGCGAAGGCGGCGATGCTGGACTTTCCACTGTCGAAGCCGTGGGGGGATAGCCGTGCTTATGACTTTGTCGTCGACGGCGGCCATGGAATGTGGCGGGTGCAGGTGAAATGCGCCACCAGCCATCGCGGCTCGCGATGCAGTGCGAGAGCCGCCGGCAGTGGCCCGCTCTACACAAAAGAGGACATCGACTTTCTGGTGGCCTACGTGATCGCGAAAGACCTATGGTATGTGGTTCCCGTAAAAGCGTTTGCTCCGCGGGCGACGGTTCACTTCAATTACGGCAACCGAAGCGAGGGAATGTTCGAAAAATATCGCGAGGCGTGGTGCCTGTTGGCTTGTGAGGTGAAGGCGCGGGGAAGGGAAGACGTCCCCAAGCGATGCCGATGCGAAGAGTTGCCGGTCCGGTGCGTGGTCTGCCCGTGGAAGTGACAGGGTGTAAAGCGGGTTCGATTCCTGGTGATACCTTTCATGAACGGCGGCTCCAAAAACCTGCCGCCGCGCAGCCCTAGGTTGGGATCGCGGTATGCGGTCGCGCTCGTCCAATTGATTCGGTTTTGCTAACGCGGCCATTCGGCTCTCGTCTAATATTTGTGTCTCGTAAGCCCCTGCATCGGACTAATTCCAATCCAAAGGAGAACTCACGATGAAGCGGTCTTCGCTTGCACTAGTTGCGATCACTCTGCTCGCCGTCGCCGGAACCAGTCTTCACAGTCAATCCCAATCGCAGACTCAAGCTCCGCAACCTGCGCGCTCGCGTGCGGACGAAACCCTGCAAAGATGGAACGACATCGGGAACAAACTCGTCGCCATGGCCCAGGATTTTCCTGAAGATAAGTACGACTACAAGCTGCAGAAAGACCAGCGCACTTTTGCGCTAAATCTTCTCCACGCCGCAGCATTCGAATATGTCGTGTTACGCGCGGTCTCCGGATCAAACATCGGTCCCGACTTCGGCAAAGGCGACAATCCAACGCGCGACGCTTTCAAGACGAAAGCCGACGTGGTTAAGTTCGTGCAGCAGGCAGTAGCGGACGGAGCAAACGTGATCCAACAGCAGGGCGACGCGGGGCTCGACAAAACGATTCCCTGGGGCAAGCAGCTAGTCCACAGTTCCTACCTTTGGACGTTCGCCATCGAGCACAGCGGCGAGCACTACGGCCAGCTTGTGGTTTACTATCGCGCGAATAACATGGTGCCGCCGGATTCGCGGCGGTAGCAACCACTTACTCCCGATAGCACCCGGCCCACCCTTCGCGCTTTTTCGAAGGGTGGGGATTTTCCATCCACATCGCTGTGCTCCGAGGCACTTGTTCTTCCGCACCTAGTTCTGCCGCAGCGCCGGCATCGGGAACTGAATGCTATAAGTCTTGGCACCCACTCCCACTCCGCCCTGGCACGTATTCGGCGGGGTGGTGCAGATCGAGCGCGTACCCTGACACTCCGCCGCCCAGAACATATATCCCAGCATCCCGGACGTCGTGCCTGCGCCATTCGGGACGACAGTCCGAACATAGGTTCCTGTGCTGTTCTCAAGCGATGCGCTGAAGTTCGTACACTCCGGCGCAGGATTCTGCCCGGTCACGATGTAAAGGCTCCCGGTAAACTTGGCCGGCGCCAGCGGCCCAATCGGGGGACTGTATTGCGGCTTGCCGTCAATATGCTCCTGCCAATTCGATTCCGCTCCAGAGGTGTTCGGCTGCTTGTTCGGCACCATGGCGTTGGCGTAATCCAACACAGGCGCTGAGGTCTGCAGCCAGTTGGCAGTCGCATACCGGCAGAGCGCAATCAGGTAACGGTCTCCAGCGGCCAGATCAATCGTCAGGCGCGCCGCAGGATTGGCCCCAGTCGCGTCATACGGAAGTTGCGAGCGATATGCATTGATAAACGCCTGCATCCCGGCCAAGTTCGGACTCGAGCTGTTCTCGTAATCAATTTCAATCCCGACCCCCAGACTCTTAGCCACAGCCGCCGCATTCAAGCCCAACTGCGTCGCATTCTGCGAAAGCGCCTGATCCCAATACGAGGTATAAGTGATGCCGCCAATCGAGAGCATCACCCGGATATTGTGCGCGGTGAAATAATTCACCACCGCCGAATTCATTGCGATGGGCACTCCATTTACCGTTTGCGAGTCATTCGTTTTATTGAGAAGTTTGAGTGGCTGTACAAAACTCAGCACCACAAGATTCACCGAAGGCAGCCCCGACCCATCGCCGCGGTCGATGATCCAGTGGTTCTTGGTATCGAAGTCAGTCATGTCGCGTACCGTGCCCCATGTGCAGTAGTCGCTGCCACAATGCCAGGAGCCGTAGATTTGCATTTGAGTTTGAGCGTTGGCGGAACAGCCGGTGACCAATGCCGCCGCCAGAATGAGCAGGCAATTCAATTTCCCTCGCATATGCACCTTTCGGGTGACACAATTTAACGGCACAGCTTTGAAAATGGAATGCAAGTCGCCTGTTCTTGCGCAGAATCGACAGTCAGGCGGTACGATTGAAAGAAACGAAGCCCTATATGTGAAGCAGAAGCGTGGCAAGATATAAGATGAAACCGCAGACGCGTCAACGCGGAAAAAACTGTAACTTCACCAGGGGTAATCCTGTATCTCGCAAGCCGCGGGTGGCCCCGGTCTCGCGGGCTAAACTTGAACTCCCACACGCTACAATGAGCCGCGCATGGCAAATTGGGCGAAAGCTCTCAGGCTAACCCGCGAGGCTCTCATCAACTCCTTGCGGGCAGCTATAGCTACGGTTCTTTCTCTCCTGCTGGCGCGCAGCCTGAAACTGCCGGAATTTTACTGGGCGCCGATTTCGACCATTGTGATTTTGCTCTCCAACAGTAACCCGCTGAAGCTGGCCTGGCAGCGTTTTGCCGGGACCGCCTTGGGAGCGGTGCTGGGCGCCCTGGTCGCCAGTTTTTTCCCGCCCAACTGGATCGTATATGCGGCGGCCATTTTTGTTTGCGGACTACTGTGCTCGCTCTTGCGGCTGGGCAGCGCGTATCGCTTCGCCGCAATTACGCTGACCATCGTCCTGCTGATCACACATACCCGGCCGCCCTGGATTGTCGCCGTTCACCGGTTCGTGGAAGTTTCGCTGGGAATCGCGGTCGCGCTGCTCGTCGCCAAGGTCTGGCCGGTACCGGTAAGCCGGGTCGATTAAGCCCGAAACATTTCATAGATCACACGACTGCAGACGAGTTGGTACAGGAATCACCCGGGTTGCGCTCAGCAAACGACCCGTCAACGGGGAACAGGCAACCTGCATCCTAGATCGACTACGGTCGGAGGCAGTTGTCGCACATGCGCAGGTTCACTTTGATCTTTTTTGTTTCTCTGATTTTCGGATGTACTTCTTTGATGTCCGCACAAAAGCGCGTCGAAGTGGGCATCTTCATCGATTACCTCAGCATCTCGCAGACCCACACCGACAACTTCGGACTCGGCGGACGACTCGGCTTCCGCATCCATCGCAACGTGATGCTCGAAGGGGAACTCGCTTACGACTACGGCATTAATTTCGACGAGGCTTACCGCAACATTTCAACGGGCAACATAGCCGCGATCGAGCGCACCTCGATTGGCGTTACTGATGCTCTGTTCGGCCCGATGCTTCAGCCCTCGGCCGGCTGGTTTCGTCCATTTGTCACGCTCAAAGGCGGTTTCGTAGATTTCCGGCTCAGCCCCAGCCTGGTTCCGTACAGCGATGTGGCGAGCACTATCCTCGGCATCCGCACCTCAAATCTGAACGGCGCGCTGTATCCGGGAGTTGGCGTGGAAGCAACTGCAGGACCGGTGGGATTGCGATTCGAATTGGGCGACGAGATTTATTTCAATAACGGCGCGCACAACAACCTGCGGATCACCTTCGGTCCAATCCTAAGGTTCTGAGTTCTCACAGCCTCTTGATTTACCCAGTGCTACTCTGTGCCCCCTGTGGTTAAGGTGTTCACCCGCACATCAAGTTCAGAGCCTTTCCGGTAAAATCCATACCAGCATGAAAATCGGAGTCCTGGCCCTGCAAGGCGATTTCGACGCCCACCGCCGCCGGCTCGAAGAGCTCGGCGCCGAAGTCGTGCTCGTAAAGAAGCCCGAGCAACTCGAAGAGATCGACGGCCTGGTCATCCCCGGCGGTGAGTCGGGCACGTTCCTGAAGCTCCTCGGCGGCGCGGGCTTCGAGAAGCTGAGACAGTTCGTGCGGCTGAAGCCAACCTTCGGCACCTGCGCGGGAGCGATTCTGCTAGCCAGCGAAGTGGAAAATCCCAAACAACAAGGCCTGGGCGCCATCGACATCCGCATCCGCCGCAACGCCTACGGACGCCAGATCGACAGCTCCATCCGCGAAGGCAAATTTCTACTGGCCGATTCGCCGCTGGAAATGGTGTTCATCCGCGCCCCCAAGATCGAGCATGTTGGCCCGGGCGTGGAAGTGATCGCCACCGAAGGCGCAACTAACGCTCCGGTCGCAGTCCGGCAGGGAAGAGTCATGGCAGCCACTTTCCACCCCGAACTCAGCGACGATACGCGCGTCCACCAGGCCTTCCTCGACCTGGTAAATAACGGAAGAAGCAAAGCTTGACCCACCGTCTCGTGTAAACTGCGGGCATATATGGGGTCGCCTGCACCTCCGCCGGAAGCGCAAGCCTCAAGGCCACGCAGCCGCTCAGTCGCCTGGAATGCGACTTATTTCGTTCTTCACCTCGCAGCGGTTTATTTAGTCGTCGAGTTCGTTACTCCGTCGTTGACCGGAGGGTTCCACCACTGGCTGCTGCCGATTCTGAGAATGCCCTCCACCGATGGCGACTTTCAGTTCGAGTTCACGCACTTGTTGGCTTTTAGCTCTGTACCTGCCTTCCTTCTCGGCCTTATCAATGCCAAGTACCGGCACAAGGCCGCGCTCCTCGTCTGGACCGTGCCCGTTATTGTTCTCGGCTATAAGTTTGCGACATTTCCAACGAGCCTTTTCCAACCTCATTTCCAGGCTGCATTTCATCACTATTTTGGCGGGAATTTTCTGATCCCTGAGTATCACAGTTATCGAGAGCTATTTGAGATCGCCGGAGCTAACCCAGATATGCAGCGTGGGATGGATCAGCACCAAATAACCGCACCCGCTTACGCTGGAATGGCCTACAGCTTTGCCGCATGGATCGGAATACGCGTGAGGCTGCAGATTCCCGGCCTCGAGTCACTCATCGCGAAGCAGACGCCATCTGATCAAAAATGACACGCGGGTGCATCAGGCATTCCTCGATTTCAAGCGCGAATGAGGACGGACACTCCCTTCGACAATCTCAGGGCAGGGTGTGTCCGCCGCCTTTGACGTTGATTTTGCGCCGTCCGATGGCACCCTGAATCACTTCGCCGGCAGAAATGGCCACATCGCGGCTCGCGGATTTAAATAGGATCTACCCTGTGATCCCCCGTGTCCTCTGTGGTCAAGATTTAATCTTTCGCCCGACCGAAGCCCTGAGCAACGCCGAAGGGGGAGCCGAAGGGAGTGTCTGCCAAATCACCCGCTGCGCTTCAGCAGCAAACATCCTCCGACAAAGGAAAGGACCCACACCACCACGGCCAACACCATCCCTGCCCAAAAAATCGGGCTGTCGTGAGGTGCCTCAACAAAAAAGTGGTGCAGTATATGCACAAAGTGCAGCGTCACCAACAGCACCGCAATCCCGCTCAAGATTCGCAGAGTTCGCATCGTGGTTTCCGTCGAATGCCACACAGTCTCCCACAGGATGTCTGCCCACGCCAATGAATTCTTCGCAAGGGTGGTTTGCACGTGTGGGGCGGACACTCTTGTCCGCCGCCTTTGATCTTGATCGTGTAGGGCGGACACTCTTGTCCGCCGCCTTTGACCTTGATCTTGGTAGCGGTTCCCCGAATGTTTTTCTGGAACTCATGGGAGGACACCCGTCAACACTGCAACAAACTCTTCCTTTGTTCCGTCTTCCCGAACTTTTTCTTCTCGCTGTCATCCCGAGCAGCGCGAGGGACCTAGGTTCCTTCCGGGGATCGGCATGGTGCCGGGTCGCTGGGGGATGCCAGGAAGGCTCGGCTAGCCTCCGACTTGACAACTGCTGAGCTGGTAGTAGACTAGGGGCGTTTTTGGGCTCCCTTCTCCCAGAAGGAGTACCTCATGGCGACTGATCCAGTCCCCGCCGTCCTTCCTGTCGGCGGTGTCGACGTAGGCGGTGTCGTTGGAGTTACCCGCCGCCAACTTTGGAAAGCGCTTGTCTTCCTTGGCACGCCAGACACTGTAGTAAAAGTTCTCACCCACGCGGCCGCCGGCGGTGCCGGCTACGGGTCGAAATGGATGCCGTGGTTCCGGGAGCTTGGGAGGCGAGACTTCAATGCTGAAAATGACGATAGCATGATACAAGTCGCTCGTCTTGACGCCGCGAGAATGGTGGTTACGGTGACGAGAACTTTTAAGTGGCGTGCGAAGAATTCGGGAAAGTACACTTTTTTTCAAGAGAATCCGGATGTCAAATGGACTAATGGGAAATGCGTACTCACCCAGCATGACATCGACTACCACATGAGCATTCGCCTTCCCGATCACGATAATCCCGATCCCAGTAAAAGACATCCATATTCACAACTTGTTGCTCCTACAATCCGCGTTGCGGAGGGGGAACTTCTCACGATTAATTTGGTGAGCTCTGAGACACATCCCACTAGCAGGCGATTCTATTCCTACCGAATCGGCTCTTCCATCGACGATTCAACGTTCACGTGGGCGGCAAATCCTGCGGACTTGACAAGCAGTTTGCAGCTCAGCGCTTGGTTGTATAGCGAGAATGACAAATCCGTTCTCGAAGACCTGCAGCCTGAGGTCCCAAAAAAGGCAACCCAAGTGGATGATGGGTATAATGTTCTCCTGCATTGGAGCGCCTGAAGCCTGTGAGGAGGTCAGAGTTATGCTATTCGACTTGCATCTTCATCTTCCCACGCGTGCCTCGCACGTGCCAGACCCGGAACATGCCGAAGACTGCTGCATAATTAGCAGATCGGCTCGCGACAACTCGAGATGCCTGGAATTTGCTCAGATGGCCGGAACCGCATGCGCGGTATTCCTCGGGCCCGACCCCATGCAGAGGAAGGAGGCGCTGGAGTGGATCAAACAGCGGCGTGCCGTGGCCTACGATCACGGCGTCGAGGCCTCGGGGCGCTTTTCGAAGAACGATTTGGAGCCTGTTCTAGAGACGAGTTGCGAAGTGGGGCTGCCCGTGATTCTCCATCTTAGTCGACATGGCAAGGATGTGCTGCCCAAGCGCGAGGCTTGGCGTTGCCTCGATTACGTGACGCAACATTTCCCGCTTTTGAAGGTTGTCGTGGCCCATCTCGGAGGCGAAAACTGTTTCGAGACGCTGCGATTTGCCGAGCGCAACCCGAACATCACTTTAGAAATGTCCTGCCTCAGAGAGACGAGTCGGCGCCTTGACATTTCCGATCCTGCGGATGTTTTGAAGATCGTGGCCGGGAGGGTGTCCGCAAAACAGATTGTCTTCGGCAGCGATGCGCTCTGGCCCGCCGTCTACGATTGTTCCGATGAGCTGGCCTGTGCCCGGCAGGTGTTCGGGGCCGACGATTTGCAGGCTGTGCTGCTAGCCAATGCTGAGGCCCTGCTGGCCGGTATTGAGAATCAGCGTGCCTTTCAGTAAGAGACTGCAGGGGCAATGCCGGGTGCCCACGCTTCGTTTGGTGAAGGGTGGGACTCCACAATGCCGCATCCGCAGCGTGGCCGCGTGCCTTGATGTGATCGTCGCGAGCGGAGGCGAGATTGTGCAGCCCATCGGCGGCGACGCTCCCGAGATCACTGCCTGGTTCCGCGACCGGGAGGGAATGTAGTCGGGCTCTTCCAGCAAGGCTAAGCGCTAAGGATCAGGACGGCGGACGGGGGCGTCCGCCCCACACGTGCGAAAATCTTGTCAATACCCTAAACATGAGTCTTTTTCTTCAACTCTATGATTCTCCTTGAGATATAAGTTTTTGAAAATGTCCAGTTTACCCCCTGCGATTTGCTATTCTGGATATATAGAGCAAAAACAGCGGCGCGGGCCATTCGGTCTGCGCCGTTCGTGTTTTCACAGCCAAGCACACTTCGTCAGGGGAATATGCGAAATGAACCGGGCAAATCGGGTCACACAGAGTTGATCACCCTCCATGCCGTCGCCGAGCCCACTCGCAAGAGTCGCGGAGAAGCCGCCGAAGCCGCCTTCCTGGCCCGCGCCACCGCCCTCGGCTTCAGCGTCTGCATCCCCTGGGGAGACAGCGACCGCTACGACTCCGTAGTCGAACTCAACCACGGACTCCTCCGCGTCCAGGTCAAATCCGCCACCCTCTACGCCGACAATCGCTACCGCGTCAAAACCTCCGGAGCCAGCGGCAAAGCCTACACCAGCAAAGAAATCGACTTCTTCGTCGGATACATTGTCCCCGAAAACATCTGGTACATCATCCCCATCCAAGCCATCGGACGCCGCAAAGGCGTCCGCTTCTATCCCACCACCCGCCGCCAGTCCCGCGCCCTGTTCGAAAAATACCGCGAAACCTGGTGCCTCCTCGACTCCTGCCTAAACGTCCGCCTCCGCAAGTCAAATCCCCGCCGCTGCCGCAGCAAAAATCTAGAAATCCGCTGCGCCCTCTGCCCCCAACGCGGCTGATCGGGTTTCGTATAGCGGGGGAGCCCCCGCCCGCGTTTGCCGGACTCGCTTAAATGTTGGGGATTCAATGGTTTTCGGGAAGGGAAGAGCTCGGAAAGCGCACGATGCCAGCCGCGAAGCGGCGACAGAATGCAGCCTACGGCGTAAGCCGTGGGTAAACGCCCCATAAAGTTAACCAAGCCCCGGAAGGGGCGAAAGACTGTGGCGACGCGTTGATCCATCACTTGGCGCGGAGAAACTCAATCGCCACATCCCGGCGAGCAGCCTTGAAATCAAAATCAGCCGTCACAAAAACGTGATCTCCCGAATCCCCAGCCAACTCCACTCCGAAGGCATCGACGTAAGGAATATCTCGCTTCAACTTGATCAACGACGCCCGCACCGCGCGATCCCCATCGGCCGAAACCACCTGCAGCCCAAACGCACTCAATCGGGAGAGCACCATCTCCATCGCCAGCTTGCCATGAGCTTTGCAAGTGATGCCGGCTACCTCGCCCCAATGCGGCGCCGAGACGATGGCCACACATCTTCCGGCCAAATGAGATTTGATGATTTCCGCCACCCGCGCCGCACCTGCCTCATCATCAAGGTAGCGCAGTATTGCACTGGAATCGAGGACGTAAGTCACCATGCAAGGTTTATCGTCGACCACTTACCAGCGATCTTCTTACCAACGATCTTTCTTCCGCCGCCGCTCGCGCTTGAGCGCCTTAGAAAGGGAAGGCTTGCCAGAAAAAAGCCCGCGCGTCTTGTCCACCAACTCCTCCGACACCGGTTCCAGGACAATCCGCGACCCGTCCTGAGTAACCGCAATCCGGGTCCCCGGCCCAATGCCCAGAGAAGCCCTCATCTCCGAAGGAATGACGAATTGCCCCTTTGTGCTTACTGTTGTGATCTGACGTTGCATGGCTTACATTATACACAAAGTAAGATAAACTCTGAGATTCAGCAGCGGCGTAGACAAAGAAGAGCAGGAAGGAAGTGGCTCGGGAAGGGCACAGCTTAAGCCGTGCCGTAAAAGAACGCAGGGCGGAGCCGGAAGCAAAAGGACGAAGAGGAGTCCCTGAAAGCGCTGCAGCAGGAGACAGCGCGTGAAAAACAGCTTGCCCTATATCAATACTCATGCGACAAGCTGTTGCAACAATTGTCGCCAGCGGTGGAACAGTTCAATCGAGAATTCCAACACGGGCAAATCGTCCGTGACCGGCGAATGGGTTTCGAAACCTTCCACATACCGTCGGGCCACAACATTACCGTAACCTTCTTCGAGCCCAAAATCTCACGGATCAAGATCAGGGGCGGGGAGATTATCGGAGGAGGGTGGATTGGCGTTTCAGAGGGTAGAAGTGCAAATCTGGTGTTGCTAAAGGAAGGCCCAGACGATTTGTATGGGCGGTGGGTAGCGTGCGAGATCGGCATCATCGCACTTGCCGATGGCCGTAGACTGATCGGCCAATTTGGGCTTACTGAGCGGACGGTGGTGCCCTTCGGATTCAAAGACGCCTATTTTTACGACCAAATGCAATACGCCACTGGCATGATGCATGTCTTCACATACAATTTCATTGACGACGTCGTGGACTACTTCGCTCAACTGATACTTGAGGCCTGCAAATAGGCAGTTAGCACTGGTGCTACCATGGCACTGGCGAAACGATCCCACACAAAATCAGCCCGCGTAAAGGATGTCCGGCGAAGCGTAACTTTGCCGGCCAAGATCGCCAAACAGGTTGAAACCCTGGCGCGGCAACGCGCCCTCAGCGACAACCGGGTTTTCGTGGAACTGATCGAGCAGGGAATCGAAGCCCGTCAGCAGAAAGAGAAGGCATTCTTCCAGTTAGCCGAACGCTTCCGCGCCGCCGATGATCCGGAACAGGTCAAGCAGTTGGGCAATCAGTTAGGGCGCTTTGTTTTTGGCGAGTAACGCCGCAGGTCGAGACAATCTCACGCCACAACCGATAACTCGCCATGCTGCTTACGCGTGGGCCTCACGGTAATCTCCACATCCTGTCCAAGCGCGGTGAGAAACTCTAGGAGGCGTTCCACGGAAAAGGATCCCGAGCGATTGCGCATGAGCGCCGAGACGTGCGGCTGCTTGATGCCCAGGATCTTTCCAGCCTCGGCCTGCTTCAGGCCGCGCGCCTTAATGAGCCGGTAGATTTGCAGTGTTAGCCGCGATTTTAGAAGCTCCTGCTCAGGATGAGGAAAGCCGAGATCGGCGAAAACATTTCCGCTGCTCTTTTCGCTGCGGGTTCTTGTGGGCTGGGCGCGCTTCGTTGCTTTCATGGTCAATTCTGCCTTTCTCGATGCAGTCGCTCGGCTTCCGCCAGACGCTGCCGGATCAGTTCAATGTCCCTCTTCGTAGTGGCGATGCCACGTTTCGATTTCTTCTGGAATGCGTGAAGAACGTAAATCGCTTCCGCGAAACGAACGGTGTACACGGTCCGCCAGGTATCGCCGCGATGATATGTAATGATCTCGACGATGGAGCCTCCGCCAAACCCACGCATGGGCTTCGTCGCAGGATCGGTTTCACCCTCCTGCGCGGCGTAGAGAGCTCGGCCAATGTCGCGGCGCACCTCGCGCGGAAATGCGCGTAAGTCTCGTCGGCTTGAGCCCACCCACACAACCGGGCGCTCCGCTTCACTCATAATACGTATATACGTCTATCCGTATGTTACATCCAGTACTCGTTTGCCGCAAGGGATAAGTGCCCGACCCCACGAGCATCGCTTATACTGGCTTTAGATATGTCCGCCGACCCACAAAAGACTTTCTACCTCGAGACCTTCGGCTGCCAGATGAACGTGCACGACTCCGAAAAAGTCGTGGGCACGCTCCTGAAGGAAGGCTACTCCCAGGTGGAGACGGTCGAACAGGCTGGCCTGGTGCTTTACAATACCTGCTCGATCCGCGACAAGGCCGAGCAAAAAGTCTTTAACCGGCTCTCCGATTACAAAAAATATAAAGCGCAGGGCAAGACGTTTGGCGTGCTCGGATGTGTCGCCCAGCAGGAGGGCGAAAAG
>Ga0137393_10002463_pt1 | contig 12011 bp, 23 predicted proteins | sample 15con2h34BmetaG_FD_101396 | JGI IMG/M metagenome (GOLD analysis project Ga0137393, IMG submission 101396) | Vadose zone soil microbial communities from Angelo Coast Range Reserve, California, USA - 15con2h3.4B metaG | ecosystem: Environmental > Terrestrial > Soil > Vadose zone > Saprolite...
AGGCGGTTACTATGCAACTATGACCGAAATAACTGAGGCATAGGCAAAGTGATATCACGATTTTCATCAGGCGCGTGAAAAGACTGAGAAAGTAAAGATGAAGGAACTCATCAAGAAGATGAATCAGACCGAGTTCGAGCTTGGCAAGCAGCGGATTGCGTGGGCGCGGAAGCAGTGGGCGATTGCAGGGACTTTGACAGGAGAGCAGAGAGTCGCTAGGATGAAGAAATGAATGTCGGCTCACTTTTCTCAGGCATTGGCGGACTAGAACTCGGACTCGAACTAGCTGGAATGAAAACTGTTTGGCAGGTCGAATCGGATGTCTACGCAAGACGAGTGCTCGCCAAGCACTGGCCGCACGTCAAACGATACTTAGATGTAAAAGAAGTTGGAAGAGACAACCTAGAACCAGTCGACCTGATATGTGGCGGGTTCCCCTGCCAAGATATTAGTTCTGCTGGGAAACGAGAGGGAATCAATGGAAAACAAAGTGGTCTCTGGAAGGAGTTCGCACGTGTCATCGAAGAAATGCGGCCAGCGTGGGTGCTCATCGAAAATGTGGCAGCACTCCGGTCAAGAGGTTTGCAGCGTATTTTGCAAGACCTTTCCACGAGCGGGTATGATGCAGAATGGGATTGTATACCAGCGGCAGCCGTTGGCGCCTTACACCGTCGCGACCGGCTCTTCATTGTTGCCTACGCCAAGTGTCAAGGGAAATTACAACAGGAAAGGTGCGTCTTCCAAGTCGAGCAACGGCCTTGCGACAGTGGTAGGTGGAGCATTGAACCCGACGTGGCTAGAGTGGCTTATGGGGTTCCCGCCGGGGTGGACAGACTTAAGTGCTTAGGAAATGCTGTCGTTCCACAAGTCGCGGAACATATCGGAAGATTGATTACGTGCTGGACAGACCAATGACTAGATACTTTTCTTTAGCAGGACTTTGCGGTATCTTATTCTTCGCGGGACTTGCATTCGGTCGATGGACACTTCCAGCAAAGGTTGTGACCAAAACCGAGGTTGTTACCAAAGAAGTCGAAGTCATTAAGTATCGGGACCGGATTGTCAAGCAGAAAGCAAAGCATATCGTCGAGGTCGTCCATCACTTTCCAGACGGAACGCTTATCACGAAGAGGACAGAAGATGACAAAGAAACCAGCAAAGAGGTCAAGACAGGGCGCCGTGAAGATGATAAGGTCAGCGAATCAAGCACCAAGGTCACCACTGAATACCGAAAAGCTAATTGGCGCATCGGGGCGCTTCTCAGCGCTGATGTCACGCGCCTTGGAGCAGGGTTTGATTACGGCGGAAGAGCTGAGCGCCGTGTACTCGGCCCTGTTTGGCTTGGTGTCGAGGCTTCGAAATCAGGGCATGTCGGAGCTTCCGTCTCGGTTGAGTTCTGATGAGTGACTCAATCGTCCAGCTGGTGCCGAGAAAGGGAGACCCCCTGACACCAAAGGACCCGGAGGCTGGTGTGTCTGTCGTCTACGTCAACAGCGACAAAGGCGCTGCTCTCCAAGTTGTCTTCCCGCCATGCGTGACCGCGCACTTCGAGGGGACCACGCTCGTGTTGACAGGCGAGGGGCTTCCTGGTATAAACAAGTTATGGGAATGGTGCAATGATGTTAGTACCGCTCTAGGCCCTTATACACACTTCTCCGAGGATTAATGACAATTCATGACTTTAAGACCTCCTTGGATAGAGTGGTGCCTGAGGAGAAGCGGCTGGACGAGTATCTTAGGAAGAAAGGATGGTCCGTTACGTATGTAAATCTTACGGACCAGAGGCGTGGGATTGACAGGGTAATCGAGAGGCCTGACGAGCTTACGACGGTAGAGTATAAGGTAGATTACAAAGCTGAGAAGACCGGCAATGCGTATATTGAGACCGTCTCCGTTTCCAGACCTTTCAAGCTTGGATGGGTAAAGACTTGTCAGGCGGACTGGATTTTATATACTGTGATTGGCCCGGAGTCTTCTGTTCTGTGGCTGCGGCCCGATGAGCTCTTGAAGAACCTATCGGAATGGCAAGAGACATGTCGGACAGTGAGATGTCAAAATATAAACTATTGGGGTGAAGGCGTACTGGTGCCTTTGGCAGAGGTTCGTAACGTCGCTGCAATGGAGGAGTGCTTAGATGCATGAAGACGGCGGGCCCCGAGGACCCAACCAGTTCCTCGATGACGGCGTAGAGTTTGGTAAGCGCGAGACCGGTTGCCGGAATCCTGGAGAAATCGACGGAGAGAACCGGAGCATGGACGCCAAGACAAGAAAGAATTTACCAGTTACTAGCGGTGTATTGGATTACTTTCCAGACGCATTGTTAGCAATCGCCGAGGTTTCCCGTGTCGGGAACGAGCAGCACAATCCCGGTCAACCTCTTCACTGGGCGAAGGAGAAGTCAACAGATGAGGCTGACGCACTGCTCCGGCATCTCATTGACCGCGGAACCTTAGATTCTGACGGCATGCGGCATACTGCTAAAGTTGCTTGGCGCGCGCTGGCCCTCCTCCAGAGGGAGATTGAAGAGGACAAGGAGTGTGAGAGGTGGAAGGATATTTATGCAGAGCCCGATAACAAAGCGCCTGAGGAGGGCTATGGTGATTTTAGGGACTCGGCCGATTCCTGGGACCGCCATGGCGACTTGATGGATTGGCATGCGGACGAGGTTGAGAAGAACCGTAAAAACCATCCCGAGGATTACTGTGCTGAGTGCGGAGAAACGCTGCCTATGCATTTCAATTGTTCTGTCGCTGGCACTAGAGGAGAGGCCTGCTGTTTTGACAATTGCCGTATAGTTGAGAAGCACACACACGCAACGCTGAGGAGCGGCCATGAGTAACAAGAAGGCTTGGGGACTGTTCTGGGTAGTGTACGGATTGACCCTTATCGGCATTTTCTTGCTTTGTAGTTGTGGAGGGGAGAGTAGGTATAATCTTAGTACTCCTGGCCAGGTCTGCTTTCGTGACCTTAAAGCCCCATCAATCCTGATTCGGGTAGACGGCCGTGGCGACCCTCACGGGCTGATTGAGGTGCCTTGCCCGGTATCTGACCAGGTAAATGTAAGAATCCCTGGCCCCGACGCCGGTGTGAGCCTAAGTAAGGACGGCGGTACTAGACACGGGGGCCAGGATGGAGGAGACTGCTCGCATGGAGACGACGATGACAAGACTAAGTGCCCTTGCGATGATGACCGCCCTTGCGATGACTAGTGGCTGCAACGCTCCCCGCTGCCCGCGCTTGGACTTGGTGGACAGGAACGGTGTGGCGGCATGCTTTGAGGCAGGCACGCCGCTGGCCCCTTCTGATGAACAGACTGTCTCTCAGGAAGACATGGAGAAGATGGACACCTGGCTCAAGATGGAACTCGTAGGCTTCATGCATGAGTATTACAACATGAAGGCTATTGAAGAATGCTTGCCTCAGGTAACGGTCATCTTCCATACCGATGGAGACTTCAAGTGCGTTGAGTCAAGCACTGGCTGGTGTGCTGGGCTCCAGAGTGATACGGTCCTGCAGGTCTCTGCTCGCAAGGGAGATTGTGCTTGGAGGACCAGCTACCGCCACGAGCTGACTCACTGGCTTGAGCGGTGTGTCCTAGGCATCACAGATGAGCATCACCTAGAGCCGGAGTTTCAATTTGTAGAAAGTATCCAGAACGGAATGTGTCCTAATGGAACATAAGAAAGCAGTAATCGATGGGAAGCTGCAGCACGTATCTCCATCTCAGATTAGGCGATTTAGAACCTGTCCTTTGCAATGGTACCGAGAGAAGGTGCTTGGGCAGGAGTTCTCGCCAACTCCTCCGATGAAGCTAGGGAGCAAGGTACATAAGTACATAGAAGAAGGCAGCGGGGAGCTTAGTGATGTAATCAAGACTTCTGTGGCCCTTGCCAAAGGTTTTGTGCCGGCGGGGGGCGAGCACGAGGTTCCGATTGAGATAGACATAGCGGGTATTCCGTGTGTTGGGTTCATCGATTACTATGTGCCTGGAACTGTGGTCGATTGGAAGTCCACGTCAGACTTTTCCAGGAACAAGGCGCCGTCAGAGCTAGCGAGAGATGAGCAGGCGATTATTTATTCTGCCTGGGCCCTGGACCAGTATGATGACCTCCGGCCTATAAGGTTCATGTATGTTTACGTACACACTAAGGAGCCAGGCGCAACGCCAGTAGTTGTCGATATTACAAAATCGATGGTTCAAGACGCTTGGGAAGCCTTGACAAAGACAGTGGAATCGATGAAGATAGCAGCTGGATGGAATGAAACAGGGGTACTGTGCAAGTGTGGCAAGTGCAAAGGAGCTGTCATGGCGAAGACTGAGGTAAAGACCAAGCTAGAAATCACGTTGTACGTATATTGCATTCCGTTGAACGGTGACTACACGTCACTGTCCGATTATGTTCAGGAGATGAACGCCCGGGCCGCTGGAGATAAGCGGGACACTCGGCTCGTAGACTTCGGTAAAGGCAAGGGTGGCCTGGCCGAGATGGTCCGTAACAATCCTCCAGCGGCCGGGTCATACGTCCTTATGACTCAAGGTAGCGACTTAGCATCTACGGTTGCTGAGGCGCTTATCCCCATGGTTAAATTTCCTATTCGGGGCATCTAGTGTATAGGTTTGAGATAGCGAGGTCCGCTGAGGCAATTGGTCTTCGCGATGACATTCACGAACTCGTTAGAAGCAAGTATCTTAAGGCTTCGGCGCGGGATTTGATTGCCGGCATGGCCCAGTTCTTGGTAATATCGTGTGTTGCAGTTGGAGTACGTAGGGAAGTCTTTCTGGAGTACCTCGGCGCGGTGTGGGACCATGCCGAAGTAAGCCAGAATTCACCAGTAGCAAAAGCATAGGAGAATAAAAATGTCGATTTTTGATGGCGCAGATGCGGTTCAACCGAGTCGCGAAGCAAGAGGCGAGACTACGTACTTGAACCGTCTCACGGGAACTCACTTGCTGACGATTGAGCGTGCTGAGATTTCCAAGAACGGTACGCATGTCGTGGCAGAGTTCACGTTGAATGGAGGTACGGTTAAGGACCTCTTCGACTTGTCTCCGAAGAGCGCGAGGGATTCGTGGAAGCGTGACCGTGCACTGGCCGACGTCCGGGCGTTTGTAGCGGCCGCGCTTGGTATTTCATTCGCCAAGGTAACTCAGGCGAAGCTGGATGAGGTGTTTGCTAGCGGCGGACTTGCAGCGGGGCAGGTTACGGCGACCGTGGCTCCGAACGAGGCCGGGTATAATCGGGTCAGCTACAGCAAGGCGTAGTCATGTTGGCCTGGGACACGGAGACATGCTTAATTGAAGAGTATGTCCCTGCCCCAGAGCTAGTCTGTGTTAGCTTCGATGATGGGTCGCTGCTTGATGCGAGGGAGGGGGCAGCGAGGATGGAGGAATTGCTGAATGGAAACGAAGTGCTCATTGCCCACAACGCCCCGTTTGACCTTGCAGTGCTTGGAATGCGCTCTAGGAGACTTTTGCCTGGTATCACAAGGGCGTATATGGACTCTAGGATTCATTGCACTAAGTCCAGGGCTCAAGTTAGAGACTGTTTGGATGGAGCGCTCGGGGACCACAAGTATTCCCTCAAGGACTTGGCCAAACGACATCTGCATCGAATGCTCAAGAAGGACCAATGGAGGCTCGGATACGCTGCCTTAAAGGATATTCCGATTACTGACTGGCCGGAGGGCGCTAGAATATATGCTGTCACTGATGCAGTCATCGCTAAGGAGCTTCATACAGCGCAGGGACCTGAACTACCGGAAGATAAGTATCATGCGTACGCCTCTTGGCTGATGTATATAATGCACACACCTGAACTTAGAGGCGCGTTTCTCATCAACAACGATACAAGAGGATTCCCAATAACCCAGATTGACAAGATTAGGGAGGAGATGATGGGGCGGGATTTAACTACTGACCTGACCCCTATGATGGGGAAGAAGTTCATGCGCTTTGCTTACCGCGTTCGCGAGAACCTTGGTCGAGAGGCGTTCACTTGGGGGAAATGGCCTTGAAACGCTGCCCAAGATGTAAAACAAGTAAGCCATTGCCTGAGTTTTATCCGGATACTTCTAAGAAGGGTGGAAGACGAAGTGCGTGCATACCTTGCGAGCTTCTATACTCCAAGGGAAGGTTGGAGAAAAGACGAGATGTTTGTAGAAGAATAAGGCTAAACTACGAGTACGGTATTACGGTAGAGACGTATGAAGAGATGTTGTCGGCTCAAGAAGGAGTATGCGCTCTATGCTCTAGGCCGCCAAAGACCAAGCGCCTAGCGGTTGACCACCTACATATACCTGGCTATAAGAAAATGCTTCCGGATGAGAAGAAAAAGTACGTTAGGGGTCTTCTGTGTTCCCAATGCAACCAGTTCCTGATAGGTAAAAACACCCTTGACAGCGCCCGGAAGGTTGTTTATTATTTAGAGAAGTTCGAGGAGAGAAAATGTTCTGGTTCATAATCGGAATTGTCGTCGGGTTTTGGCTGATGCTCAAACTTCTAGGAAAGGAATAGGCAATGCGTTTCTATATCGTCAAGCAGTACAGGAATAATAGTCTATACCCAATTCGCATCGAGATGGTCCCTTCTGTGTCTAGGTTAGGGGCATGCAAGAAGGCGCGAAAGCTCTGGGACGTTCCTTGCTACGATGTATTGACTGCTCGGGAGGCAAGTAAGGAGCCAGTAACGCCGCTCCTCACTAGCGACCCCGCCCCAGGATATGAGCGCGACCCCGAGCCAAAGGAGCCTGCGCTGCCATGACATTTCAATCGCATCTCGGGCTGTACGTGGATATTGTTCTCGGAACGTACTTTACAATTGCAATCGGGGAGTACATAGTTGCGTGGTATCGTTGGTACAAGAGAGGGAAAAGAAATGGCCTTCACTAACTTTTGTTGGCTTGTCGGCTTGGCTATTGGAAGAAAGAAATATGAGAACTAAATTGCCGCTTTTCGAAATGCATTGCTCTAAATGCGGAAAGCTGTGTGTAACAAATAACCTGGAAACTTACACATGTTTCCTATGCACACAGCAGTCAAGCCCCCTAGACTCAGTTCTAATCTCTTACTTTGCTGTCAGGTGCTCTGGATGTAACGCCGTAATCTTGAGGCAAGACTCTCTCCCATTTACGTGCGGCCAATGCATGACACAGCCTATAAGTTACAGCATCATGAAACCCGTGTGCTTGAAGTGCGGTGCGGATTGGTGTGAAGCGCTTGACTTCAGCCCGATAAAAGAGAACAGTGGTCTGTGCAAGAGGTGCCAGAAATGAGAAACGTGAGTAACGAGGAGATAAATCACTTGACTGCTGAAGTGAGCCGGCTTAAGGCGGAATTAGAGGAGCACAATGCCGACAATTGTCCCTGGCGAGCGGAGGTCAAGCGGCTGCGGGCGGAGATGGAAAAGTTGAGAGGGCCTTTGCTGGATGAACTCACCTGGGAGTGGGTGGACGGCAGGGTCGACTGCGCCCGCGCCGAGGAGCGAGAAGCTTGCGCTCAGCTGGTTCATCAAAGGTACGAAGAGGTTGATTCAGAGACTGGGGTTGAGGGGGAGTTGTTAAGGCTTGAAGAGGCTATCCGGACCAGGCGCTAAAGTTCCTTAACTCTTGCCTGCCGAATCTTCCCCTGGGCCTTCTTTAGGTCGTAATCATGGACTACGACAAACTTGTTTTTGTTGAAAGCGTAGTCCGAAAGGGCAATAGGCGACTCTGAAGTAGCCACGAGGACCGTCTGTGCGAATAGCCCGTACTCGCCGTTGTGCTCCCGGATATGGACAGTCCGCTCTGGGAGCGACACGTTCTGACTCGCTTTAGGAGCCATTTAGGACCGCCTTTGCTGTATTCCAGTACTTCTGCCTGACCTGGACTCCTGACGTCCCCCCGTTTATCTTCTTGACGATACCGATGAAGTCTCCTCGGTCCGCGAGCTCGTTCAGGCCATTGGTCCTCCAGAACCAGCAAGCAGACAGGAACCCAGGACCGGAGTTGAGGAGCAGGTCGGGATTGGTCACCAGGTCCAGGCCTAGAGCGTCGCCGCACGCCTTGTAGTTCCGCTCCCAGGTCAGCTGCATCGGCCCGCGGCCAAAGTAAGGCGCGTATCGCTGGTGTTCTCCGCCGAGCTCACGCCAGAAATGAAGCTCCCCGGATTCCTCGGCGATGTTGGCTAGGAAGGCCGCTAGTCGGTGAGGAGCAGTCACCTGGAACTTCTCACACGCCTGAATGAGCGGGGCTAAGTACAGTACTGCCTTATCCCGAGGCAGGTGAGGCATAACTTGGCAGAGCTGGTTAAGGGTCAGCAAGGGCGGCAAGGAGGAAGGCTCCTTTGTGGAGAGACACCGGAATATGAGGTCTAGAAGCCATTTCATAAGCGCCTAGAACAGGTGCAGAATCCACTTTCCAGCAGCGCCGAACAACCCAGACCCGGCAGCGATGACCACCAAGACTTTGCCTATGATGTCGTGCAGCTTGACCGTGGTCCTTATTCTCTCCACGATTCCTTCTAGGACCAGTGTGCGGCGCTGATGCTCTTCTAGGACAGCTGTGTTCCTGGCGCTGTTCTCTAGCAGACGGTCAACCTTGTCTTCTATCCTGGTGAGGCGGTCATTCACGGTCGTAGCTCCAGAGGAGTACCACCAAGGAAAACGCGACTATACAGAGTACGTAGACCATACCGAAGCTCACAAAGCCGGAGGGTACTCTTCCTTAGGGGCCACGATACCGTACTTCATAGCCTCTGCGCGGGTCATGACGCGGTCGATGGCCCCAATCTTCAAGGCCTCTCGGTAGTCAAACCAGTAATCTGTGTCATGCGTTCGGCGCTCAAGCTCCTCGACCGGAATCAGCATCCTGGCAGCCATCTGGACCATCATCGTGTGGGTCAAATCCCTCATCATCTTGGCGGTCTTCTCCAGGTCTGCAGGCTTCCCGCCGGCTTCGGCTACACTGACCTCGTGGGCTAGATAGATACTGCCCTCGACGCCAATCCGTTCGTCGCACATCTCCAGGAGGTACAGGCCTGCGCTTGCGGCCATTCCGTGGACGACGCAGACGACCTTAGTCCCGCCTAGCTCTACGTGACGCATCAAAGCTGCAAACGCGAACATGGCCTTGATGTCCCCGCCCGGGGAGTCAAAGTTCAGGACAATCTCCTTGTCGCCCCGTTCCCGTGCCTCAAGCAGACGGACAGCTGCAGGCGTCAGGGACATGAAGGACACGTCTACGATATCGAGCCCCCGCTGAGGGGCGTCTCCATAGCAGGTCACGGAGACTAACAGGGATAGCAGGACAGCCAACATTTTACGCACGGCCTAACTCCTCGTAGATAGACTGAAGCTCCGAAGCAAGGGAACCATACGCGGTGCCTAGGTAACCATGCCTCTGGACCGCAGCAAACTTATCCGACAGTCCTTTTATTCTGACGTACCATCGAGCACGTTCTTCCATCCGAGCTCGCTCTATGTACTCATGGCCCCAAAGAAGGGTCTCATCGCCGAGTACCGTCCTCATCAGCCCTCCGTGAAGATTAGGGAGATGTTCAGGTTTGCTGCACCGGCAGCTCCGGAATCTTGAATCAAGATACTATTCAACGTGCCTACAGGGATGACCAAGCCTTTCAACGTACCCCGGACGGTAAAGTCGTATACAATCGGGGGGGCTGCTGTCAGGGCCGTTGGCACTAAGAAGAGCACCTTAAACCCGGCAGACAGGCCGATAGTCCCAACAGCCGATGGGCCGACACGGGCGATGCCTGAGAACGTATCGGTCGAGTCGTTTGAAGTTGGTACAGTGGCTGTCCCCGTGTTCGCTGTACTCACCCTCTTGAATGCGAGGTTTCGGATTCCGGTCGTAGTCTGTGTGCCAATCGTATGAATGACTAGTCCTTTAAGAACAGTCTGTTTGCTGGCGCCGGACTCGATGACTGCCAGGTTCGTGGGAGAAGCGGTAGGGCTGGCGGATATGTCCAGTGTGAATGATGGGACGGTACTGAGGATACCTACGCGAGTTGGAGCAAGAGACATTAGGTCATCTCAGTGATACGAGCGTTGCCGACAGCGAGTGACCATATTCCGGATATCACCCCGGTGTAGAGAAACGACAGCTCTAACAGGGATTGGCTAGGAACTTGTGCGGTGTACGAGGTCGTCGAAGCTGTTGCCGACAGAGCTAAGAACAAGGTAGACGTAGAATCGTTGTAGATGAATGCGCCTTTCCTAGAGGCATTGCTGGCAAGTAGCGTGACGCTGACTGCAGAACCCGCAACTGATGACAACGTTCCTGTTGCCGACGTCTGGGGGATGTTATTAACCGTGCCAGACACCGGTTGGGTGACGCCCGAGCCATCTACCCGAAGAAGCCCGGCCGTGGTAAGGCTTAGCGGCTGTATGTTTCCGGTAGTGTAGGACGGGGCAGCAGTTGTGACCGACCCTCCAATGAGAGCTTGGGTGTTAGAGCCTAGTGCCGCGTTTTGAGCGACGGTCAGCTTGGCAAGTGTAGCGTCGGCAGCCCTTGTACTCAGCGGCGTATCAAGGTTAGACGGGTTCTGGATTGACAGCGCGTTGCTGCTATTCGCCGACGTGGATGTAAACAGTGGCATTAGGTGTACTCCGTGACTCGAACCTGGCCAACAGACGCTGTCCAAATTCCGTTGATTTGCCCAGTGTAGTTAAACGGGACTTCGTATATTCCTGTTGGCCCGACTTGCACCGTGTACTTGCTTTGAGAAGCCCCGGTGCCCATAGTCAGGAACAGTGTGGCCGTAGATTCATTGTAAATGGACGCGCCCTGTCGGCTTGTGTTGGCGTTGAGTAAGGTTGTGTCTACGGTTGCGGCCGGTACTGTAGTTATAGTAGCTGTAGTGGCCATCCTAGCTCCGAAAATAGGGGCCAGCTGAACCATAGTTCCGCCGACTACCCCATGGTCTCCTTGAGAGGAGATGGGTTGTCCCATCAGGTTTATATCGTTATTTCCGTAGTCTACAAAGTTTGCCTTGCCAGACGCGTTGAAGTAGAAATTACCTTGTGAGACAATTGCCCCTGGGGCAGGCACGCCGGGTGTAGAAACAGCCGATTGTATCGCGGGAACCGCCGGCCCCATGTTGAATTCATTACCCTGTAAAGTGATGGCTCCAAAATGGTCAACTACTACCGCTGTCCCGAGTGCTGATGTACTGGTGATGTAGTTCCCGGTTAGTATCGCCGTAGCTGGATTGTTGCTAAACCCACCGGAGCCTGTAAGCAGCTTTGACTCATTGAAGGATGTTTCTACAGCGCAGCTTGTCATTGACAGAAAACCGCCCCCCATCCGCACAGCTGCTTTCTTGGTGTTTAGAAATGTTACTCCGTCAACGTTGATGTGGCCTAGGTTTATCAAAGCATCGACGCCGTAATCGACCCCCCTCATAACACCGCCCCAAAAGCTGACATTCTTTTGGTTGCCTGGATTTCCGAGTACTAGGTACCCGGCCCCGGATTCAGAAAGCGTTTCGTCGTTATTGAAATCGCAGCTATAGAAATCCAGGGTATCGACTTGAAATGACGTTCCAACCACGCCAATGGTAACTCCGGCAGACCCAACACCAGACCAATTGGCGAATGTACTTCTTTTAAAGGTAAGGTCTGAAGAGCCCGCGCCCCCCAAAGTTTGATTTGACTCAACGCTAAATATACGATTGGCTATGAATCTACCATTAAACCTTAGGTTCTCAACCGACGATTGGTTCAACCCCCGTGTTCTAATCATGGTCTCCCCGCTCAGACCAAACCAAGCAATTTCACTCCCCCCGTCAGAACTAGAATCGCCGATGAACCTAACTCCCTGGCTTACTCCCGAGACAAAGTTCAGAGGGGATGTTATTTTGTAACAGCCGGTAGGAAAGTAGATTTCTCCACTTCGAGCGTTACTTCCGCTCCCAGTCCCGCTTAGGGTATTCAACGCCTTTTGAATAGCGGCTGTATCGTCATTAATACAATCGCCTATCGCGCCAAAAGACTTAACGTTTATGTAATTTGAGCCCAG
>Ga0137393_10002465_pt1 | contig 12007 bp, 14 predicted proteins | sample 15con2h34BmetaG_FD_101396 | JGI IMG/M metagenome (GOLD analysis project Ga0137393, IMG submission 101396) | Vadose zone soil microbial communities from Angelo Coast Range Reserve, California, USA - 15con2h3.4B metaG | ecosystem: Environmental > Terrestrial > Soil > Vadose zone > Saprolite...
CTTGGTCCATGTCGTCTTTCCCGACCCCGTCGGTCCCGAAACCAGAATGTTCTTGCGGCTGCGCACGGCGAGGCGCATGAATGCCTCGAAGTCGCGGGACGATAGTAATCGCAGCAACTCCTCCTCGGTGTCGTCGAGCCTCTGGCCGGCCTCGCGAGTGCCGCGGAAGATCCCCCGGCTGCCCAACTCTTCGATACTCCACACCTGGTCCGCCGGACGGCGAATCGCAATGGCCACGCAGCCCGCCGTGGTGGCCGGCGGCATGACGATCTGAACACGCTCACCGGTCGGCAGGGCCGCCGACAGCAGCGGCGCCGTGGCGTCGATCCGCTGCTGAGTCGAATTGGCGACCAACTTCGCCAATCGACAGCACCAGTCAAAATCGGCGAACGGCAGGGATTCGCGATGCCAGCCGTCCCGAGTTTCGAGAAACGCTTCCAGCGGGCGATTGATGCAGAGTTCCATCACATCGGCGTTCGCGAGCAGTGGCCGCAGTGCGCGCAGCGTGAGGCCGAGCGCGGACGCTTCCTCGTATCTAGCGGTCGGTGACGGATCGGAGCTCATAAACCGACCTGAAATCCAAGTCGCGCGCCACCAAAACTTGAATCCGGTCGCCCTGCCGTTTCACTACCGTCGGTGGAATGTTGACGGTTCCCTTGAGCACCTCGGTCAACACGCCTTGCGTTGCCGACGGATTGACAATGACCGCTCCGTTGCCGCCGCGGGCCGACTGCACCGCACTTTCCACGGCACCGTCAATCACGGAGACCAGCATGGCCGCGCCAAATCGCTGCCAAAAGTGATTGTTGACCGCGCCCGGAAGTCCGGACCGGCCCAACTCATCGGCACCGGGCGAGGCCAGCGGCACGATCACCCCGGTTGGCGTTCGCGCCTCGGTCCATAAGACGAATACCCGCGCCGATCCCTGCTGCACCTGCCCTCGAGTCTCGCCGATCAACTTGGTGCCGCGCTCCAGCAGCACCACTTGACCGTCGACGCCGAAGGTATCCGTAGCCATGACACACGTCGTCATGCCGGGCAGCGTCGAATCGATCGCAGTTTCCAGCGTGCAGTCGATGAACGCGCCCTTGGGCAGCAACAGACGTTGCGTCGGCAACACCTGCGCGCGGACCGCCGCGCTGACCGTGGGCCGCAGCAAGGCGCCCAATTCACCGGGTTCCTGCGGTGCCGCCGGTGACGGCGGAGACACGCTCATCCCCGCCGCGCTCGGGAGCCCACTGTGCGCGGAGTACACGACGCCTGACAATTGACGTTCCAACGCTAACTGCTCGGCGGTCTTGGGCTGTGGTGGGCCATACGCACCGGACGGGGGACTCGCGTCCAGCGGAATCTCACGCAACGGCACCGGATTCAGCGGAACCGATGACGACAGCGGATCCGGCGGCGGCAACGGAGCGGTATCGAACGCGGACGGCGGCGGCGGTGGCGGATCGATCCGGCCCAGGCTGGGCAAGGGCGCATCGCCTTGAGCGCGGTTCGTCGACAATGTCTGCGCGCTCTGCCGCGCTCGACTCTGACGGGTGATCGCATGGGCGTAATACCACGTCAGCATCCCCAGTCCGAGAACGCTCATGAGACCGATCGCCAATACACTGCTGATACGAGATTGCATCGAAGACGCGCGATTGACGGGGGTGGCACTGCGCTCGCCGCGCACCGTCGTCTCCGTGGCACTGGGCTCGCTCATGGCACGCCCCCCTGCACCACGCCACCTTGCACCCGACGCTCGACATCGGGTGTCACGGTTCCAGAATCCAGGCGAGTTCCGCCGCCGATGAACCCCTGGTTCACGATGCAGCCCGTGAGCTTGCCGCGCCGCAGAACGAACTGCTTCGCCACGCGATGCACGATGATGTCACCCGCGTCCATACTGAAGTTCAACAGAGATTCGCTGCCGTCTTCGCTGCGAACGAAAATCGCCGGCAAGTCGGCGTTGGCGGCGAACCGCAGCCGCGTGTGGACGCCATCATCGGAAGCGGCGACCGGCCTAAGGACGGGCTTGCCGCAATACCAATAGTCGATGTTCTGACGCCGCTTGGTCGAGGCGCTCTCCAACTGCGAATCGACACGCTTTGCGGCGACTTCGGCTGAGGTTTGTGCGGGCGATGGCGGGTACGTGAATCGCAATGCGTAAATGACGCCCGGATCGTCCGTTTCGGGACGTTGAGGCAGCGCGATGTAGTCGAATTGATAGTGGCGCCGGCTGGTAAGCACGGTCAGGTTCGTCGCCACCTTCGCTGCCTTTGGCTTGAGAAATAAATGATTGTCTTGGCCGACGAAGGACAACCCTTCCAAATCGCCCGCGCCGAGGCCGGTGAAGGTCTCACCGGCCTCGAACTCGAGATCGATCTGGTAGCCGACGAAACCGCGCAGCTTGTAAACCTCGTCACTGTCATAGGCGGCGATCCGGATACGGCTGTCGACCGAGCCCCTCACCGGCACAGATTCCGCCGCAGCCGCGATGGAGTGGAGCAAGCCGCAGACGGCGAACGCTGCCGCCCCCATCTTGCGCGCACTGCGGCGAATCGAGATTCTACTGTTCATGGTGCAACTCCTTTGCAGCCGGCTGTTCGACCAGAACTTCGGGTTCGGATCGAAAATCGACGATCTTGAAGCCGAGCGGATTCCACCGGCGCGTCTTCGGGTCTTTGGCGGGATCCGTGTACGTGTATTGAATGGTCGCCACCCAATGGGTAACTGATTCCTCGGCTCCGGCGCCCTGGCGCACGGCTTTCAGGTATCGCACCTGCGCAAGATCCGACAACCCGCTGGAGCGCGTAAAGAAGCTCACCGAATTGACCTGCACACGGACCGTGCTGCCATCCTTGTGCACATTGAGGGGAGACTCGGGATTGGTGGCGGTCCACCGCGCGTACCAAGCCTGATTGCGCTGCGTGGAATGAAAGGCGCCGCATTCCTCGTAGTCGCTTTCCGCGGTGGCGAAGTTGAAGCGCTCGCAGACGGTCAGATAATGCGTCAGGAAATACCGAGTCACGGCTTCCTCATGGGTCGCGCGGCCCGTGTACACTGGCACCACATCGACGATGCCCGTGCTGCTGTCCACCCGCACGACGAAGGGGTCGACCCGCTTCAAAGGCATGAGTAGAGCGAGCGCCAGCGCACTCGCCACCGCACAAACCCACCCGGCCGCAGCCACCCACCACGCGGTGCGCGCACTGCGCTGAGCCTGCGCCGCGCGGTCCGCATCCCATGACTCGGCTTCGCGGAAATACTCTTGGATTGCGGGAGCCGTGATCAAGGCGCTCTCCTCGCACCGTGGGTCTGTGCAGCCGCGCCGGGGGCGGTTGCGGTTGCGGCTGCAGCGGCGGCGCTGCCCGGGGCGGGCCGATTGATCGGCTGTAGATGCGCATCGCAGCGTATGGTCGGCGTGGAACACCCGCATAGCAGCGGTATCAAACAAACGATCAGACGCATGACACCCTCCTTGGTATTCGATTCAGCGGTTCATATCTCGCCAGCCGCGGCCCAATGCCTCGGCCTCGGAGACGGCTTTTCCGTTAACGACAAGGCTCGAGCGAACGGGTGTGCCGAGCACCTTGTGGGCCGTGCGGAGCAGGCGGGGCCCCACGTACCTCAGCGCCGGAATCGCGACCTTGTCGCCGGCGTGTCGCGCTCCCCAACCGATACCGCGGCCTGTGGAGCCAATGGAACGGCTCACGAAGCTAAAGGAATTGAGGGATGCGCCGCCCGCCAGTCCCGATGCAATCGGCATGACTTGGCGCAATACCAGGAACACCAGCACGACCATCAACACCATGTGCAGCGCGTCGACCGTCAAGATCGCCGCGCCCCGGGCCGCGGTTTGAGCGGCATACGATTGAACGACTCGGAGCAATAGAGCCGCCACCATGACGGTGAGCACCGTGATCAAGGCATAGTTGGCCAGTTGCGCCATCCAGGCGGCAAAAAATCGCTTGGTGGAATCAAAGAACAAGGACCCGATGAACAGAGGTCCAAGCGCCAGCAGAACCGCCAAGGCGATGGCTGAGAGAGCGATCAGAAACATCGCGTAAACGCATAGAAGTCCCACCAGACACCAGACCACGGCGCCGGCGATGTAGAAGCCGAAGTCACTCACAGGATGAGAAACGGCCTTAGTCCACAAGCTGCCCGCCACGGCGCCGCCGCTTTCCCAAATGGTATCGATCGTACCCACCGGGTCGGCGCTCCCCACCATCGCCGCCGCAAGTTGCGCCGGTGCGTGGTAGAAAGTGTCGACGATCAGCGTGTTATAGAGCCACATCCTAAGCCCCACTCCCAGGATCAGCACCATCACGAGAATGCGCTTCAACCCCGTCAACACGGGTTCGTCAACCTTGCCGGTCAGATGCAAGTAGCCCCAGGCCATCACGTAGACCGTGGCCAGAGTGACGATCGCCGGCTCGAGGACAGACGCCAGGCGCGCCGTGTTGTCGCCGATGTAGGTGGCCAGCTGACCGTTGAGCCATGCCCAAAATGTCGCGAAGAATCCCATGTCGATGCCTTAGGACCAAAGACTCCCGTCAGGGGGAAGGTTGGAAGCGGGTTTCAAAGCGCCCGTGCTCTTCGATCACGCGCTCTCGCGCCTGCTGTCGAATGGCCGACTCCTGCGCCTGTGTCGCCTGATAGAGAACCTGCAGTTTGGTCTGCTCGTTTTGCAGCATCCCCAGCTCGGCACTGATCCTCGCCTGCAAATCGAGGATTGCTTTCTGATCGCCCGCCGTCGCGATGGCGGCTATCAAACCTTGAATTGCGGCGAACCGGTTACTCGTATTCGCGAGCGCCTCGTGGGCCAGAGCCTGCTGCATCGCGCTCCATTGGCGCGCCGCTTGAATCTGCCGCTGATCAGCCGGCGACAGCGTCGCCAAACGCTGCGGTGATAGCACGGCATTGGCGGCAATGGCGCTTTGAACGTCGGCGGCGAGTCCGGGGTACCCGCTCGACCCCTGACCCTGCACAGCACTGGTTACCTGCGTCCAATTGGAAGGCAAGTAGTTGCGCGTGGTGCCGGCGAGCAACCGCGCCATGCCGCGATCTCCCGTCATGACCTGCAGCGCTTGCCGGGCCGATTGCAGCTGCTCGCGGGCGGTCGCCAATTGCTGTTGCATGGTCTGCACTTCCTGGACCAGCTGCGCGATGGCCGGCACGTCGATGACGGCCCATTGCGCCCGCGCGGCCGGAGCGATCGCGATCGAAGCCACCAGGCACACGGTGATCAAGCGAGCATTGAGAGTTGGCATGGGCATCTCCTACCGAATGAGTTGATTGGATGAGCGCCGGTCAGCGGCCGCTCGCGGCCATGAATTGGGGTAACCAAGCCGCCGGATCGGGTCCCGTTGCGGACATGATCTGATGCATACGCTTGACCTCACCGGCTCGGCCCGAAATCACGGCCAGTTCGGCGTCAAAACCCTTGAGGTCGAGCTGACACACCACACTGTGATGAGCTTGCTTGACCAAGAACATCCGCGAACCGGGCTCGAGCTGTTCCTTGATGAGCTTGAATTCCCGCTCGGTCAAACCGAACCCCTGCGTGTACTCCCGAAGATTGGCGTCCGCGTTTGGAAAGAACACCTTTGTGGGTGTCTGCTCGATCAAGGTCCGGCTGATGGGACTGTCGAGCACATCGCTCGGACTTTGCGTCGCGAGACACATCACGCCGTTGAGTTTTCGCCAGGTCTTCGGGCCGTCTTTCGCGAAACTCTCGAAAGCAGGGTCGGCCAACAGCCGCCAGAACTCATCCATCCAACACACGAGCCGCCGGCCATCGAGAAGCTGGCGCACCAAGTGAAACAGATACAGGGTGATCGGCGACCGCGTCAGCGAGTGGTCGATAAAATCCGTCACGTCGAATCCGATGACCGATCGACCGGCCAATCGAGACACCACGGTATCCCGAGAGTTATCGAATACCCACGCGTAGTCCCCGCGACACACGTCGCACCAGCGTGCAAGTCGCGCGTGCAGGCCTTCCGGGTCCGTCGGATCCAGGAATTCCACGAGGCGGGACAAGCGCCGCGCCTCCGGGTCCAGAGCGAGAGTACCCCGCAGCGCCTGATCCAGATCGGCCGTTTCTCGCGCGGAGCCGGCATGGTGTGATTGCAGCGGCACCGCGCTCAAGTTCCGCAGCCATGTCTTGAGGAATTCGACATTGGCCGGCGTGATCGGCAATTGCAGTGGATTGAAACCGGTGGCCACACCGTTCTTCAACGGCAGATATTCGCCTCCCAGTGCGCGCACCAGAATCTCGAGACCGCGATCCTTATCGAAGATGATCTGAGTCGCGCTCTGGCGATCCAGCAGGGCGATCAAAAAGCCGATGAACACTGTCTTGCCCGAGCCGGTGGGACCGCAAATGAGTGTGTGGCCGGTATCTTTTCGGCTGCCGCCATCGGGGTCGGTGGGGTCGCTGGCATGCAGCGAAAAATAATAGGGCGAGCGCGCGCTGGTGACGAACAGGCTCACCGCGTCGCCCCAATGATTTCCCGTTGCCCGCCCGGTGGGATAGTTGTGAAAAGGCGCCATCGCCGCGAAGTTTCGCGACGTGATCGGCGCCTTGCGCGGTCGAACGGGGAAATTGCCCGGCAGCTGCGCCCAGAAGGCGGCTTCCAACGCCAGATCCTCCCGTGCGACCAACATGCCGGTGTCGGCGAGAAGGCTGCGCGCCAACGCAATATGATCGTTGAGTGTTTTGAGACTGCCTCCTCCGGCGGCATCGACACCCAGGTCGGCGACGCGCGCCAGTACCTGAAGGGAGAAATGATGATCGCCCATGACGAACTCGTTGCTCGTGAGCGCGTCCAGTGCGTCCTTGAGCTCCGAAGCCTGGGAGACGGCGAAGTCGCCGGCATTCGCCATTCGATTGAATTGGCGTTGCAGCAGCGCCTGGCCCGAGCCCTTCGTCAGGAACGAAAAGGACTGTGTCAGTACGAAGGCGAATGGCGCCGACAAGAGCCTGTTGTACATCCCGACCACACTTGGGGTTGGATATTCCTTGATACCGAGCATTGCGCCGACGGTCGTCGCGGTCGGAGAGCGGTATTCGATGGCCTCGGTGCCGAAAAATAGTCGGGTGGTTGCGAGCGCTTGGTTCAGCGGACCGCTCCGCAGCGGCGCGCGTTGCCATTCGCCGTTGATCAGCAATCCGAGGTACTCGAGCAGGGATGAGCACCAGATATTTCCCGATCGATAGGTACCCAGGAGATCCGGCTCGTACCGCGCCAAGGACGCCGTGAGCGTCTGCGCGAGCTTCTCACAGGCATCGAGTGCATCGGTGAAGTCCAGCTGAGATCGGTCGCGCTGCGCCCTGGCCAGCACTTTCGATACCAGACTCGTGGCCACACCCGATGTGGGTCTATACACAACGGCGAGGTAGACCTCGTTGATCATCAGGATTTCATCGGCAAGGCGGCTTCGATATTTGGCATGGAGAGCGCCCGCAAAAAGACGGCGCGACTGGCGTTGTGAGGCGGCCTCGTCCGAGTGGAGAGGAATTCCCACGCGGCGGCGAATCACCTGCGTCCAAAGCGCCGCATTGGGGCTGCCGACGTTACGCCACAGCACATTGAGCCGCTCGTGCCAGTTATTGAGCTCCTCGTCGTCGTTGCTCTCGAAGCTGGCGCCCCCCAGCCGGAACACCTGCAGATAGTCACCGAAGGTTGTCCTGATCACGGTCGGCGCTACGTGAGCGGTGTACGGAATCTTGTCCGCCGCCGTGAACTCCCGGCGCAGCGCCGTCGCACGATTGTGCTTGAGCATGATCAGCTGCCCTCCCGCGCAGAGGGCATCACTCCCACGCCGAACGCCTCCAGTCGCCGGCGGCCGCGGCGATTAGGCAGATCGAGCGCCAACGGAGAGTAACTGCTGGCCTTCCAGACTCGCAGGTTGGCGAACAGCGCCGGAAGTCGAGTTCGCGCCCAGAGCAGAACCAGATCGAAGAAGCGCGCATCGCGTGCGCAGAGCAGCATGCATACGCCGTGGATGGGCGCGCACAGCAGCAGCGCCAGCAGATTCTTCGTCAGGAGGAAGGCCTCCAGGGTGAAGACCATGTTGAACAAGAGCGCCGAATAGGTCACACCCCACCGCATCGGTGGGCGGGTCGCGCCCACGAACAGGGGATCGGCGATCAGTCCAGGATTGAGATCGCTCACCGTTCTCTCCTAAACGCCGAACATGCCGCGGACCCACGTTACGATCTGCGGCGCCCCGAAACCAATGGCAATGCCCAGAATTGCGCCGATACACCACCCCCACGACACTCGGTTCGCCATGGCCATTCCGCCGAGTACCATCACGAGAATGATGGCGACGGGCGTCAACCACGCGAGAAGGTTGGTCTGCAACGAGGTGGCTCCCGTCATGAAGGGCGAGGCTTGAGCCATCGCCAAGTCGGGCGTACCTATCACGAAGATGACCAGTAACGACGGCAGCAGGATCTGCTGCAGACCAAGGCGATGCGTACGGGAGTGGTGCACGGCGAATTCCTTTTCCAGATGGATGCGGACGCGCTGGTGGGCTGGCGCGGCTCGGTTTCCTTCAAATCTCGGTTTCTAGCGCTCCCTCTCTCTCGTCGCGCCGCGCCGCCAACTCCTCTCGCTTGATCTTGCCCGGTGCCCCAAAGCGAAAGTTTTGTATGACGAATGAATAGTCGTACTGCTTCTCACCCTCCTTGTCCGTCCAGTTGTTGGACCGGATCTGCGCTTGAAGAATGAGCTGATCGCCCTTGCGCGCGTTCTTTGCGATCGCCTCCCCGAGGCTTTCGAACGCCACAAACCAGAGACTGGTAACCGCTTCGCGCGCATTACCTTGTTCATCTTTGCCGGCATAATCGTTGCCAACCAGGCAAATCCGCGTGTAGGTGGTATCCCCTTTGGCGGCGAACTCGGGATCCCTCGCGAGATTGCCGACGGCGGTAACTGTGAAGCTATTCATGACTACTCCTTGACTGTTGTGTTGCGCGACTCGAGATGATTCATCCGTCGCGTGGCAGGCAGTCTGAGAGGAGTGCCCAGCAATTTGAACTCAATTATGTATCGAGTTTGAAGAGAAAAGCGCGTCCCTTCTTGGGCGGTCCGCTTTTTATGCCCGCCCGAACGCGAGAGCGGCCGGTGTCACTGTCCCTTGGCCGGACTTTCCGCCGTCACATCGAACAATGTCGTCCCCTGCAATGACAGCACCAGCCGTTCGTTTTGGTTCCAGAGCTCTGATTTAGACAATAGAATTCCCGTCCGCCCCGAGGGAGATTTGCTCGACCGCAGCACTTCGAAACGTAGCGCGACGGCGTCGTCGGGCCGAACCGGCTCGAGCCACTTTATCGAGTCGATTCCGGGCGAGCCAAAGGACTCCGATTCCAACAAGACGCTGCGCACCATCAGTTCCATCGCGATCGAACCGGTATGCCATCCGCTCGCAATGAGTCCTTTCCATCTTCCTTGACGTGCGCGTTTTGGGTCGACGTGAATCCACTGCGGGTCAAAGCGCGACGCAAATTCGATGATTTCCTTGGAACTGACGATTCGCGGCGGCGTGCGAATAACCACACCAGGAGTAAGATCGGCGAACCGCATAGTAGTGCCTCCTCAATATTGCCGGACTCATGCAATCTTGGCGCGTTCGCCAAGTGCCGCGACGCTGGAATCGAATGATCACCCCGAGTAGTGCGGACCATCCCACCGACGACATTCGCCGCCGGCGGCGGCTGATCGACATTGTCGCCGTCGCACGTTGCAGGCAGTGCAGCCATTACAACGATAACATTATCATCCCGCCTGTGGTGGCCCCATGCGAATTTCGGCGGCGAGCGCTATGCAGTGTTGCCGGCATGCGTCTTGGGAATTCGCGGTGCTTGGGATTAATTCTGCGCCGGACTGCATAATCTCGTTCATGCCGACCACTGTCTCGCAGACGCCCACGGATCGCCCGGCGCTTCGCGCCTCCGGGTTGCATAAGGTGTACGGCAGCGTCACTGCGCTCGACGGCGTGTCGTTTACTGTGAACCGCGGGGAAATCGTCGGCCTGCTGGGACCCAACGGGGCGGGCAAGACCACCACGATCAACATGGTGTTGGGCGTGCTCGCCGCGACCACCGGCAGCGTCGAAATCGACGGGATCGATATCTCCAAACAACGCGCGCGGGCGCTGGCGAAGACGAATTTTGCCGCCGTCTACGCGGCGTTACCCGGCAATCTGACGGTGATCGAGAATCTGCGATTTTTCGGACTGCTGTACGGCGTTGATTCATTGCGCATTCGCGTTGAGGAATTGCTGCGCCAGTTCGATCTCGCGCATCTGCGCCATACCAAGTGCGGCCTACTATCCTCCGGCGAACAGACTCGGGCAGCTCTCGCCAAGGCCTTGATCAATCGTCCGCAACTGCTGCTGCTCGATGAACCCACTGCATCCTTGGATCCGTCCGCGGCGCAGCTCATTCGGGCGAAGATCAAGAAGCTTGCCACCGAGAACCGGTGCGGCATTCTGTGGACCTCGCACAACATGAACGAGGTGGAGGAGGTTTGCGATCGCGTGTTGTTCCTGTCGCGCGGCAAGGTGCTGCTGGAGGGCGATCCGCAAACGCTGCCGCAGGAGCATGGCTCGGCGACATTGGAGGATTTATTCATTCGGGTGGCTCGCGAGCCGCTCAAGGCCGTCGCGGACGTGGCTACATGAAGCTGCGCCCCATCGCCGGCATCGTCCTGCGGCAGATCTATTTGATGCGCGGCAGCCCCGTGCGCCTGTTTCCCATGGTGACCTGGGTGGCCATCGATATCGTGCTATGGGGTTTCATCACACGGTATCTCAATAACGTGAGCGGCAGCGGCATGGATTTCGTGCCCACCCTGCTGGGCGGCGTGCTGTTATGGGATTTTTGCACCCGCATCATGCAGGGCGTCACCACTGCGTTTCTCGAGGATGTTTGGTCGCGCAATTTCCTGAATCTGTTCGCCTCACCCCTGTCGATCGCCGAATACATCACCGGACTCGTGATCGCCAGCGTGGTCACGAGCACCGTCGGGATCATCGTGATGTTGCTGCTGGCCACCGGCATCTTTCACCTGCAGTTCTTTTCCATCGGCCTGCCGTTGATCGCATTTCTCACGGTGCTGTTCGTGTTCGGCATCTCGCTCGGTATCTTCGGGAGCGCCATCGTGCTGCGACTGGGTCCGGCGTCCGAATGGCTGCTGTGGCCCCTGCCGGCGCTTCTATCGCCCTTCGCCGCGGTGTTCTACCCGCTGGCCGTGCTGCCGCCCTGGATGCAATCGGTGTCGCGTGCGCTGCCGCCTTCGTATGTGTTCGAGGGAATGCGGGCATTGCTGGCCGACCGGCCGTTTCCGGGGATGTTGCTGCTGCAGGGCGCGCTGGTGGCCGGGCTCGAACTATTGCTTGCCGCGTATTTTTACGGACGAGTCTATCGGCACGCCGTGCGCACGGGACTGCTGGCGCGCTACAGCGCGGAAAGCGTGGCCTAGCTGGCTTGACATCGTTGTGCGGATGCGACAAAAGCTGCAATCGGGGTCCAATTCAGTTATCTTTCTTGGTTCTGATTCTCCGACCGTATTTGACCGAATGAGAAACGTGTACAAAGCATTGGGTCTTTTGCTGCTGCTGCTGACGGCGCAGCAGGGTGCTGTGAATCACGAGCTGAGTCACTTCTCCCCTGCCGATCAAGCGGAGCTGAGAATCGATGCGGGCGGCGTGGCAGATGCTCCGTGCGCGCTTTGTGCCGTGTTTGCCCAGGCCGTCACCCCGACTTTCGGTCACTCGTTCAGCATCCCTCTCCTGGTTCGCACCACATCGCTGGTGGTTCCTGAACCGCGATTCGTCGCCGGAGACGCCGCCGTTCCTCGGCCGCGCAGCCGCGGCCCTCCCGACCTTAGCTGAATCTTAGCCTTGCGAAGTGATCCGCCCGAGTGATCGGCAGCGGCTCATCGTCATTCAGCGATTTCGGAGTTACCAGATGTCCAGTTTTTCCCTGCGGGGTGCAGCGTCC
>Ga0137393_10002466_pt1 | contig 12004 bp, 12 predicted proteins | sample 15con2h34BmetaG_FD_101396 | JGI IMG/M metagenome (GOLD analysis project Ga0137393, IMG submission 101396) | Vadose zone soil microbial communities from Angelo Coast Range Reserve, California, USA - 15con2h3.4B metaG | ecosystem: Environmental > Terrestrial > Soil > Vadose zone > Saprolite...
GCGCAAGGAAGGGACGACGATGTTCGTCGGGGAGGACGGCGGCGTTTTCGGCTCCGTCACGATCGGTGGCTGCGTCGATGCGCGGGTGATGGAGCACGCGTGCGAGGTCGTCGTTGAAGCGAGACCGCGCCTGCTGGATCTCCAGCTCGGCGACGAGGAAGCATGGGAGATCGGACTCACGTGCGGTGGCACGGTCGATGTCTTTCTCGAACCGGTCACAGACAGCCTGCTGGAGCTTTACGAAACGGCGCGCAATGCCTGGCAATCGGGACGAAGCGTGGCGCTGGCGGCGATTATCGCCGGCGACGGGCTTGGCTCGCGTCTCCTGGTCGATGCGAACGGCGTGGTGAGCGGAATCGCTCCCCAGACGGTCGTCGAGTTGCTGGCGCGTGAGGTTCCGCGCCTGCTTCGCTCGTCTGCCGGCTCATCGACAATTGCAGTGGAGGGATCCGAGGTCTACATCGAGCTTCTTCGCCCGCCGGTGACGCTGGTGATCTTCGGCGCGGGCGCGGTTGCGATCCCGTTGGTCGACTTTGCGAACGCTCTCGGATTGAAGACCGTCGTCGTCGACGGCCGCTCGCAGTTCGCCAACCGCGAACGCTTCGCCAATGCCGGCGAGCTTCGCGTCGGTATCGTCTCCGAGATCGCCGCGGAGCTGGCTATGGGGCCCGCCACGCCTGTCGTGCTCACGGCTCACGACTACAAGATCGACGTTCCCGTTCTGAAGCGTGTGCTCGCCAGCGAAGTGCCGTACGTCGGCCTGCTCGGGAGCCGGAAGCGCGGAGCGGCCATCCTGCAGATGCTGCGCGAGGAAGGGGTCGCGGAGGAACAGCTTGACCGTGTGCGCGTCCCGGTTGGCCTCGACATCGGTGGTGAGACGGCGGCGGAGATCGCGCTCAGCATCGCTTCCGAGATCGTGGCGGTGATGCATGGACGAAACGGGTCGCCGCTGAGCGCAAGAGTTGTGGCGCCGGCAGTGCAGCAACCATCATGAGAATGATCCCGTACGGTGAGGTCATTCATGATCACTCCCGCCATCCGCGCAACGTCGGTTCGCTCGATGCGCCCGACATCCGTCACGAGGGGTACAACCCCTTTTGCGGTGACCGCGTGCGCGTTGAGCTGGCGCTGGCGCCCGACGGCACCGTGCAGGCTGCGCGGTTTCAGGGAGACCTCTGTGTGATCGCCAAGGCGGCCGCCTCGGTGTTGACGGAATTGGTCACAGGACTCCCGCTCGAGGGGGCCCGCGACCTTTCGCAGGAGCGGCTTCTCGAGGCGCTTGGTGCCGAGATCCAACCGGCGCGGCGGAAATGCGCGCTGCTGGCGTTCGATGTGCTGCAATCAGGAATCAAGGAGTCCGGACGATGAACTTCAATGGAACCGTGACCATCGACGCAGCCCGGGAAAAGGTCTGGCAGTACCTGACCGATCCCGACCAGGTGACGGAGTGCGCTCCGGGACTGGAGTCGGTCGAGGTGATCATTCCGAATGAGAAGTTCCGCGCGGTCCTGTCGGTCGGCTTCGGCGCGGTGAAAGTGCGGTTCTCCGTCGATGCCGTATGGGTCGACCTCGATCCGCCGAACCGCGCCCGGATGAAGATCCAGGGGAAGGCACCCGGCAGCGGGGTGGATGGCACGAGCGAGATGGTGCTCAGCGATGCCGAGGGCGGCGCGACGCTGCTGACCTGGTCGGCCGATATCACCATCATCGGCGCGATCGCCAGTCTCGCCGCCCGCCTGATGGGCGTGGTGACCAATACGCTGACCAGCGCGTTTTTCAAATGCGTGCGCAAGAAGATCGAGGCGAAATGAAAACGCCAATAAAGTCGATCGACGAGCTGCAGGCCGCTCTGCGCGACCGCCGCTACTTCGCGGACCGCGGACTGGCCACGACCATCTTTCTGGCGCTCCACCTTGGCAAGCCGCTTTTCCTGGAAGGAGAGGCGGGCGTCGGAAAGACCGAGGTCGCCAAGGTCCTGGCAAGCATCCTCGACACGGAGCTCATACGCCTTCAGTGCTACGAAGGACTCGACGTCCACCACGCTGTCTACGAGTGGAACTACACGCGGCAGATGATGCACATCCGCCTGATGGAGACGCAGGGGCAGCGGCCGGCGGAGGCGGAGCTCTTCGGCCCCGACTTCCTGTTGCGCCGTCCGCTGCTGCGGGCCATCGAGCAGGCGGAGCCGGTGGTGCTGCTCATCGATGAAGTGGACCGCAGCGATGAAGAGTTCGAGGCCTTTCTGCTCGAGATCCTTTCCGACTTTCAGATCACCATCCCGGAGATCGGCACGATCAAGGCCAAGCGGCCGCCGGTTGTGGTCGTTACCTCCAATCGCACGCGCGAAGTCCACGATGCGCTGAAACGGCGCTGCCTCTACGCCTGGATCGACTATCCGTCGTTCGAGCGAGAGCTGGAGATCGTCCTGTCGAAGGTCCCGGATGCTCCCGCGGCGCTGGCCCGGGAGATCACGGCGTTCGTGCAGGAATTGCGCGAGGCGGATCTCTACAAGCTGCCGGGCATCGCCGAGACGCTGGAATGGACCGCCGCGCTCGTCGCTCTCGACCGCGAGACCCTCGACGAGTCGGTGGTCGGCGACACTCTCGGTGTCCTTCTCAAATACCGAGACGACATCGAGAAAGTGCAGGGCGAGGAGGTTGCGACGATCCTCGGCCGTGTCCGGGCAGGAGCATGAGCGGCGCGCTGCTTCACAATCTCGTGCTCTTCGGCCGGATCCTGCGGCGTCTCGGGATGGACGTTCACCCCGGACGTCTGGCCGACCTGGTTGCGGCCCTGGAGGCCGTTTCGATTGGCAACCGTTCCGACTTTCAAGCTGCCGCCCGCAGCCTGCTCGTGCACCGGCACGAAGACATGGCGCGCTTCGACGAGGCGTTCGAGGCGTTCTTCACGCGTCGCGACCCGCTGGCGCGCCCGTCTGCGCGCGTGAGCGGCGCGTTGCGGCGCAAGAAGGGAGCGCCGCTGACGCTGTTCGCGAGCCCGAATGCCTCCGATTCCGCCGGCGCGGGATCGTCTGATGAATCGGCGTCGGCCGATGTCCTGACCTACAGCGAACGGGAGATCCTTCGCCGGAAGGACTTTGCGGAGATGACGTCCGACGAGTTGCAGGCGGTGAAGGCGCTAATGCCCGAGATCATCTGGCGTATCCGGCAGCGGAAGACGCGCCGGCTGCGGCCGGGACGCGGCCGTCTTTTCGATCTCCGGCGCACCGTGAGGCGCAACCTCCGCTATGGCGGCGAAGTGCTCGACTGGGCCAGACGGGAACAGAAATGGAAGCCCCGGCCGATCGTGATCATCGCCGACGTCAGTGGCTCGATGGAGCGTTACTCACGACTTCTGCTGCTCTTCGCCTGCGGCCTGGCGAAGGCGCTGGAGCAGAAGGTGGAAGCGTTCGTCTTCAGCACCCGTCTCACCCGCATCACCCGGCAACTGCGCCAGCGAAACGTCGAACGCGCCCTTCGGGAGGTCTCGCTGGCCGTTCCCGACTGGTCCGGCGGCACGCGCATCGGCGAAGCGCTGCACACGTTCAATTTCCAATGGGGACGCCGCGTCCTTGGCCAGGGAGCTCTGGCCCTGGTGATCAGCGACGGCTGGGATCGCGGCGATGTTGGCTTACTGGCCGCTGAGATCGCGCGCCTCCACCGCTCCAGCCACCGCCTAGTCTGGCTGAATCCGCTCCTCGGTGCGCCGGACTATGAGCCGCTCACGCGCGGCATCCAGGCCGCGCTCCCGTTTATCGACGACTTCCTCCCGGTCCACAACCTCGACAGCCTCGCCGCGCTGGCCGAGCATTTGGCCAACCTCAACGAACGCGGTCGGAGCGATCGCGGGCGCCTGCGGCAGAGAGGCGGGTAGCTCCAAGGTTAGCCTGGCGCGGTCCCGCAGTGCGGACCATGCGGTGAATCCGGCCCGACGTGCGTCCTCGTGCCGGCGGTGGTCTCGGCGATCGGACGGCCTGCGGTCAGGCCATGCTCTGCCGCTTGTCATGAATGATGCTCCGCCGGACATTGGCGGCAGGTGGAGCAGCAGCAGGTACGGCTCCCGCCGGTCCTCGATGGTGATGACAACATCGCCGGGATCATTGCGCCGTCCGATCTCGCGCCAGTCGTTTGCGTCGAACAACGTCGCCGATTTTCTGCTGGCTGTCTCGTACTGCAGCCGTAAGCCGGACGCCCATACTGTCACGGGTTCGTGACGTCGCATGAATAGGTTCGGTGGTCGCATGACCGCGAATCACTTAAGGTCGGGAGAAGCGGGGGGGACCGGGGAGATTTTCCGGGGTGCTGCTACTCCTTTACTGAATGCATCAACTCCATACGGTTCTGCTCTCCAATCTCATCGTCCTCAAGATGACTGGGATCGTCGACAACGTCCGGGGATTGGCCCGGATCATCGAAGAAGAGCCCGACCTGACGGAGCATGAGCGCGAGGCGCTTCTCCATGCCACCGGCCGGATGCTGGCCGAAGCGGATGTCGTTCTGTCCTGGATGAGCCGGGTGCCGAGCGATTTGCGGAACTGATCAGTCGTTGCCGTCCGAGCACTGGGACATCGGAGGGCAACTGCTGTGTTGCGCCCGAGGATCGCGGTTCTTCTTGAAGCAGAAGTCCTCGACGAAGCTCTTCGAGTACTTCGTGATCACCTCATCCGGAATGTCGCTCAGAGTCAATTCACGAAACTGAAAGGCGATCGAGCCGTTCGGGCTCACGGTGCCCAGAAGATAGCCGTAGACGCCGGTCTTCGTATTGGGCCCGGGTGTGATGCCGTCGGGCAACTCGTAGCGCACCGCACCCGAGGTTCCGACGATCCATCCGGTCAGCACGCCGCCGTTCGCGCGCCAGTAGGCGGTGTCGTAGACGTTGTCCATGACGAAATGGGAATGGCTGGCCAGGACGTAAACCTGCTTCTGGGACTTGTCGCGCATTTCGAGAAGGAGGTGGTAGACCCGGCGGCCGGTCTCACGCTGGCGCGGGTAGTTGCTCATGCTGTGGCCGCAGGAGCGGCTGTCGGGCAGGGCCTCGTGCATGCCCACCACGACCGTCTTGATCGCCGCATCGGACGCGTCGCGGTCAAGGAGCACGGTCAGCCAGTTCATCTGCTGCGGGTCGAACATGTCGCAGGAGCCGTTGTCCAGCGTGATGAAATCGATCCCGTCTTTGACGACGTGATAGTAGGTTTGTACCGGCGGCTGAAAGGTATACGGATCGTCTTTCGCGCGCTGGTCGCGGATGGCAGGCATGTCGAGGTAGCCGCGAAACGCGTTGACGAACGCTTTCCGCGTTATCGGCCAAATGGTTTCGTGATTGCCAATGCCAACGTAAACGGGAACTCCCGCCTTCTCAAATGGCTTCAATTGATTGTCGATGGCGTCCTGGAACGCCGTGAGCAGATAGGTCTGCAACTGTAGCGATTTCTTGGCCATGGCCGCTGCCTGCACCATGTCTTCATCGAATGTGTAGATGGCGCGCCAATCGCCGAGATGCCAGTAGAACTTCGCGCCGTCCTTGCTCGCGGCCGCCGCGATCGCAGGCATCACGATGTCTCCGCAGTTGCGCGAATCACCGGCGACAACAAACTGCCACGGCGCTTCCGGTGGGGGCGTCGTTCTCTGCGCGGAAGCGGCGATCGGAGACAGAACGAGAAAAGCGAGCGCAAAACGAAGTCTCATGACTGTCTCCTAGTGGTGTTCTTCAGATAGCGATCGAACCATTCGATCATTCTTCGGATGGCGTCGATCTGGTTCTCCCGCTTGGCGAAGCCATGCCCTTCGCCCGGGTAGATATGGGAATCGACGGTTTTGTTAGCCGCTTTGAGGATGGCCACAACCTGCTCGGCCTCCTCCTTCGGCACGCGGATGTCGTTCTCCCCCTGCAGTACGAGCAGGGGAGCGGTGGCATTGCGGAGGAACTTGATCGGCGAGGCGTTCTCGTAGACGGTGCGATCCTTGACCGGATCGCCGAGGAGCGACTTCTCGTACTCCTGCAGGCGTGGATCCTCGTGTTGCAGCATCGTGTACCAGTCGACGATACCGTACTGCTCCACCGCCGCCGCCCAGACATCGGGCGTTTTGCCGACAGCCATGAAGGTCATGTAGCCGCCGTACGATCCGCCGGTGATGCCGATCCGTTTCGGATCGATGTAGCCGGTGGCGGCAAGGAACTTCGCGGCGTAGACTTCATCCTGAAGATCGCCGCCGCCGAGGTCCTGATAATTCATTCGCTGGAACGTCATCCCATAGCCGGTTGAGCCACGTGCGTTCGGGGCGATGACGGTGTAGCCGCGTGAGACGAGGGCGATCACGCTGCGGTTGAAGCTGTCCACCGTCTGCCCCGTCGGCCCGCCGTGCGGGAGGACGATGCCGGCGTTCCTGCCGTTGCGATCGAGGTTGAACGGTACCCAGAGGAGGGCGCTGATCGTCGTCCCGTCGAAGCTCTTGTAGTGGACGATTTGAGAGGCCGGGAGAGCCGCCGACCCGATGCTGACGATGGCGGAGCGGCTGAGCTGCGTCGCGCGCGATGCGGCGAGGTCATAGATCCAGAAGTCGGAGGGCATGGTCGCGCTCTGATGGGAGACGAGCAGCCGGTCGCCGGACGGACTGAACGCGGACGGGCCAGAGGTGACGTTGACTCCCTCGGGTACGGCGAGCTTGTGGACGGCAGAGCCGTTTGCGTGCGCGAGGTAGACGTCGGTCCGGCCGTCCTCGTTGATCGTGTAGGTGATCCACTTGCCGTCCGGCGAGAAATCGGCGCTGTTGGCTTGCCACTTCACGGCCGTGACAGGCGTCATCGATTTCGATGCGACGTCGAGCAAGGCCACATTGTCGTAGCCGCTTTCGTTCGTGGTGATGAGCAGCGTCCTGCCATCCGGCGAGAGACTGCTGGCGCTGATCCGCGCCGGTTTCGTGTGCGGTGTCAGATTGTCGGTGCGGCCGGCGGCGACGTCGATCCGGTAGACCTCGCCCATCGTTCCGTCGGGATTGGAGCGATTTGCGTAGAGCGTATTGCCGTCATGACTCCAGGCGACGGCGCTCCAGGAGCGGTCGGCAGTCTTTTCGTTCGTCAGATTGCGGACGGATTTTGTGCCGAGGTCGAGGATGGCGATATCCGTCTGTGGTGTAGCCGTGGCCTTGTAGTCGAACGCCAGCCACCTGGAATCGGGCGAGACGATCGGGCCGGACTCCGAGATGTTCGACGTGTTCGTCAGATTGACAGGGGTACCGCCAGTGGCGGGAATCGCGTAGAGGTCGTAGGCCTCGTTGCCGCCGCGATCCTGCTGCCAGACGATCCACTTGCCGTCCGGAGACCAGACCGCCGAGGACTGGCGGTCATCGGCGACCGCAAGTTGCACCGGCCAGCCTCCGGCTGACGCTACTTTCCAGAGATTGAAACGGCCGGTCGTGTTCGTGCTGAAAACGATCTCTTTACCGTCCGGCGACCAGGAACCTCCGCTGACGCTGCGGCTGAAGAAGAGGTCGTCGATCGGTACCGGCGCGGCGTTGGCGTTGTGCGGTGAGGTGACCGATGCCGGGTCCGTGATCGTCCGTTCCTCGGGTGAACGAGCGAAGACGAAGAGAAGAGACGAGAGCGCGATGACGAGTGCGACACTCTTTTTCATGCGCGGATCATAAAAGCAAAACGCCCGGAGCCGGTCCGGGCGTCTGCATTTTGTCGATGACGTCGTGATCAGCGGCGCGAGCTCCCCTTCGCGCCCGGCGACACAGTGATCGTGGCGGTCTGGCTGTCAGTGCTGCCGCACGGATTCGTTACGCGAACCCAATAGGACGTGGTGTCGTTGATCGCGGAGGTCGTGAAATTCGGGGTCGTTCCGCCGGCCAGCGGGAAGTTCACCAGGCCGCTCGAACCGGTGAACCACTGGTAGGCGAACGGACCGCTGCCCGATGCTTTCACGGAGAGCAGGGCCGGCCTGCCAGGGGAGACGGTCGAGCTCTTTGGTTGATCGAGACCGAGGATGAAGGGGGGATCGCAGATGACGGTGACGAAGATTGTGGCGGAAGCCGAAGTTCCGTCGGACGTCGTCGCGGTGATGGTCACGGCGTGATCGCCCGCGGCCGTCGATGGAGTCGTCTGGATGGTCAAGACCTCATCAACCGTACCGGTCGCGGTGATGACCGGCGGTGTGACTGAGGCCAGGAGGTTGTTGTCGTCGGTCGTGGCCGAAAGGGTGACGCCGCCCAAGATTGTGTCGGGGACGAACGTTGAGAAGTGGACGGTGGTTGACGCGGCGTTTCCCATGAGGATGGGGGTCGCGCGGAGGTCGTCAGACAGGACGACGACCGGGGCAGTCGGCGTAGGGGTGGGAGTGGGGTTGGGGTTGGGTGGAGGGGTACCACCGCCGGGGTTTCCCGATCCGACCGAATCGCAAGAGACGCCGGTGGCGTCGGTATACGCAAGTTGTCCGCGTAGCGCTGGTTTGCCACCGTCGCAATGTTCTTCAAATGAGATGACCATTCTTTGTAGGTGTGGGAGACCTGTGGCGTCGCAATCGAAGGCGATCGCGGAGATCGTAAAACGCCCGGTAACCGAATTACAACCGCGGCCATTCAAATCGAAATCGAGTCCGGCGGTATTCACTGGCTCGACGCTCTGTCGCGCCACCGGACTATATGTTCCGACGGCAAGAGGCTTTCCTAGCTTGTCGGAGGTGATGAACAAATCCCAAACGTCGTTCACTTTCAATCCCTTACCTGTTGCAAAGAAGAAATTTACGTAACTTGGGGCAGGAAGGGAATTGGTGTGGATGAAGACAAAGAAGTTGGCTGCATCGGCTTCTGTGTAGTGGTACGTCTTCCCACCACCAAGAAAATCGCCTTGGTCACTCTGGAGAGTGAGGGTGAACTTTTCCCCGGTCACCACATCACGCGCGGCCTGCTTCAGATGCGCGGGGTCGAGGCCGAACGCGGAGGTGCCGATGAGCGCAGCAAGCATGACGGTACCTACGCGGGCGGTTGTGATGAGACGCATGAGAGTCCTTCCCTTATTGCAAACGAGTTTGTGCAAGTATAGCGAATATGGACGTTCCATGCTGGTGCTGAGCTGATGACCCATACGCACGCCTGGGGCACGCAGCCTGAGATGTTCGGCCCACGTCACGAGTACCGCCTCGGCATCATCACGCGCGAGGTGGAGAAACTCCCGGCCGGCGCGCGCATCCTCGACGCCGCGGTCGGTCTCGGCCAGCTCGCCGGCCGGATGCAGCAACGGGGCTACGACGTCATCGGCATCGACTACTCGCTCGATGCGGCCCTTCACGTCAAGGCGACCCTCGGTATCCCGGTCGTCATAGGCGATCTGACCCGCCTCCCGTTTCGCACCGCCGCTTTCGACGGCGTGACCACCGGCGAGACTCTCGAGCACCTCGACGACGATGCCTCGGCCGTCCGCGAGATCGCCAGGGTTCTGGCCGCCGGCGGTACGTGTATCGCCACCGTCCCGGCGCTGCAATCCCTCTGGACCGCCAGCGACGACTACTACGAACATCGCCGCCGCTATACGCGCGGACAGCTCTCCTCGCTCTTCCGCACCGCATCGATGACGATCGCGAAGGCGGCGTTCTGGGGTTTTCCGATCGTTCTCGTCTACGACACCCTGGTGATCCTGCCGATGAACAAACGCCGCGCGCGCCGCGCTGTTCAGGACGATGCCACCCTTCGCTCCGTGGCCCGGGCCGGCCGCTCGCGGATGCTGGTGAACGCCGTCCGCGCCATCTTCTCTCTCGACCGCCTCTTCTCATTCATCCCGTTCGGACCGGGACTTTTGCTTGTCGCTCGGAAGGATTGAAGTGGCGGGGAATCGTGTTTATGATGGCGGTATGGCCAGCGAGACTACCGTGAAGGCAAACGAACCTGAGGTGAAGCCAAGCCAGACACCCACCGTGCTCGAGGCGTATGGCGCCATGCAGCCACAACAGGTTCGCGAGAGAAGAAAAATCGAATCCATGGACGACCTGACGCCCGAGGAGCGCGCCCAGCAGCGCCGTTTCGCTGAGAAGCTGCGGGCGCTCGCCGGCAAAATTCATCTCGATATCGATCTGGACGAGCTGCGTGGTCGTAATCGTTGACTCTTCCGTACTGATCGATCAACTGAGCATCGGGCCGCTCGAGGTGTTACAAAAGCTGTTCGGCGACGTTCCGATTTTTGTGCCGCCCCTCGTTATTGCTGAAGTTCTGAGCGGGGCCGACGAGCCTTCCGAACGCCTGACAATGGGCGAGTTCCTGCAGGATGTTCCCGTTATCGAGACTCCACTCGCACATTGGATCGACCTTGGCAACTTTCGCCGTGATCTTCGCCAGCGCGGTCTCAACGTATCCCTTCCTGACGCTCATGTCGCACAGTGCGCACTTGAACTAAACGCCACGCTCCTTACCCGTGACGGTATCTTCCGCCGTATCGCGGAGCACTACCCACTCCGTCTCGCATGATTTTCCTCACTCCGACGGAGTTGGACAGAAAAGGACTGGCTGATGCGCTTGTTCCTTTCGAATGCGATCCGGTAGAGTGGCTTGCCGGCTGGATCGGCGGGGCAGCACGAGCGGGCTCGGACGTGACCGAGCTCTTGCCACTGATGAGCCAAGGAAGCGTTGGCGGCGTTCCTCGAAAAGCATCTGAGAAATGGACCTGATATGAGCCGAAACGAAATCGACATTCCGAAACCTGTAGTGGTCCCTCCCGTCCCGAACGCGGACGCTGACCAGCTCCCGCTCTTCTCCGCCGAGGCCCTCGAAGGTATCCGCAAGGAATCGGCGGAGTGGAAGAACGCATCCTCGAAGAGGCCGGCCTGGAAGAAGGACTTCACCACCGTCAGCGCCATGGAAATCAACCCGCTGGCGACGCCGGCCGACGTGGCCGCTCTCGATTTCGATCGCGACATCGCCTTTCCCGGCCAGTTCCCCTACACGCGCGGAATCCATTCCGGCGGCTACCGTGGAAGGCTCTGGACCATGCGCCAGTTTGCCGGCTTCGGAAGCGCCACGCACACGAACGAGCGCTTCAAATACCTGCTCTCCCAGGGGCAGACCGGTCTCTCCACCGCCTTCCACCTGCCGACCCTCTACGGCTACGACTCCGATCATCATTTCAGCGCCGGCGAAGTCGGCAAGTGCGGCGTGGCCATCGACACGCTGGCCGACATGGAGACGCTCTTCGACGGCATCGACCTCGAGGACGTGACCGTCTCGATGACCATCAACTCCACCGGTCCGATCGCCCTGGCCATGTACCTGGTCGTGGCGCAGAAGCAGGGGGCCGACTGGAAGAAGATCTCCGGCACGCTGCAGAACGACATCCTCAAGGAGTACATCGCCCAGAAGGAGTACATCTTCCCGCCGCGCCCCTCGATGAGGCTGATCACCGACACGTTCCGGTTCTGTGCTGAAAATGTTCCGAAGTACAACCCCATCTCGATCAGCGGCTATCACATCCGCGAGGCCGGCTCGACGGCGCTGCAGGAGCTGGCCTTCACGCTCCGCGACGGGATGGAGTACGTCGAGTATGGCATCCGCGCAGGTCTCGACATCGACGACTTCGCGCCGCGCCTCTCGTTCTTCTTCAACTCCCACAACGATCTGTTCGAAGAGGTAGCCAAGTTCCGCGCCGCACGCCGCGTCTGGGCCAAGGTCATGCGCGACCGCTACGGCGCGAAGGACCCGCGGTCGTGGATGCTGCGCTTCCACACGCAGACCGCCGGCTGCTCGCTCACCGCGCAGCAGCCGTACAACAACATCGTCCGCGTCACCATCCAGGCGCTGGCCGCGGTGTTCGGCGGCACGCAGTCGCTGCACACGAACTCGCTCGATGAGACGCTGGCCTTGCCGACGGAATCGGCCGCGCGCATCGCCCTGCGCACGCAGCAGATCATCGCCCACGAGTCGGGCGTCATCAACACAGTGGATCCGTTCGGCGGATCGTTCTTCATCGAAGAGCTCACCAACCGGATGGAAGAGGGTTGCTTCGACTACATCGCCAGGATCGA
>Ga0137393_10002469_pt1 | contig 12002 bp, 8 predicted proteins | sample 15con2h34BmetaG_FD_101396 | JGI IMG/M metagenome (GOLD analysis project Ga0137393, IMG submission 101396) | Vadose zone soil microbial communities from Angelo Coast Range Reserve, California, USA - 15con2h3.4B metaG | ecosystem: Environmental > Terrestrial > Soil > Vadose zone > Saprolite...
CTAAAAGTAAAATCCCGCTGGCCGCTGGCTCCATGCCAGGAACCGAGTGGTCTGGCAATTGACGTCAAGAACCGCCGCCTATTTTCCGGCTGCGACAACAAGATGATGGCGGTGGTGAATGCCGACACCGGAAAAGTCATCATCACCGTGCCCATCGGAGACGGCGTAGATGCCAACGGGTTTGATCCAGAAACCGGATTCGCGTTCGCATCCTGCGGCGAGGGCGTACTTACTGTCGCGCACGAGGATTCTCCGGACACCTTCAGCGTGGTGCAAAACGTGTCTACGCAGCGCGGCGCGCGAACCATGGCAGTGGACTCCAAGACCCACCAGATATTCCTGGTGACGGCGAAATTCGGTCCGCCCCCTGCAGCGACCGAGCAGCAGCCACGTCCCCGGCCTTCGATCCTACCCGATTCCTTTGTTGTATTGGTGGTGGGCAAGTAATGGCGGCTTCATCCATTTCTGCATCCAATGGCCCGGCATGAAAACTCTGCGTCTGATCATTATCTTTATTATCGCGCTGGTCGCCGCCACCCTGAGTTCTCAGCCAGCCGGAGCCTACTCGGTTCTCACTCACGAACAAATTGTAGATCTGGCGTGGCAAGACCAGATTCAGCCCATGCTCCTGCGGCGGTTTCCGCAGGCCACCCCGGACGAACTTAGGCAAGCGCACGCGTATGCCTACGGCGGAAGCCTGATTCAGGACATGGGCTATTACCCATTCGGTAAGAAATATTTCAGCGACCTGCTTCACTATGTGCGCAGCGGGGATTTTGTCACTGCCCTGCTTGAGGAAGCTTCGGACATCAATCAATACGCTTTTGCGCTGGGGGCGCTTGCACATTACTCCTCCGATAATATGGGTCATCCCACCATCAATCAGATCGTGGCGCTGGAATTTCCCAAGCTCAGGGCCAAACACGGCAATGCAGTCACCTACGCGGACGATCCCAAGGCGCACATCCGCACCGAATTCGGATTTGACATGGTGCAGGTAGCGAAGAACCGTTATACCTCCGATCGCTACCACGATTTCATCGGCTTCGAAGTTTCGGAACATCTGCTGGAACAGGCCTTCTTGAAAACCTACGGACTGAAACTCGAAGACGTTCTGGACGACGAAGACGCAGCTATCGAAAGCTTCCGCCGGGCGGTCAGCAAGACGATCCCTAAGATGACGCGCGCCGCATTGCTCAACCGGCATGACGAACTGGTGCGTGACACTCCGAATTTCAATGAGAAACAGTTCCTCTATCACTTATCGCGCACCAATTACGAGAAAAACTGGGGCAAGGGCTATCGCCGGCCCAGCTTCGGTATACGAGTGCTGGCGTTTTTTCTACGAATTATTCCTAAAATTGGTCCGGCTAGCGCGCTGGCCTTCAAGATCCCCAGCACGCAGACGGAAGATATGTACATCAAGAGCGTGGATCTGACTTTCAACGACTACAGCCGGTTGCTTCGCCAGGTGCGCGACGGTAACCTCGACCTACCTAACACCGATTGCGATACCGGACACCCAACCACTGCGGCGGAGTACTCGCTGGCCGACAAAACCTACGCTCAACTGTTGGATGACCTGAGCGAAAATCATTTCGCGCAACTAACTCCCGAGTTGCGGAGCAACATCCTGGCGTTCTATTCCGACCTCAATGCTCCGTTTCATACCAAGAAAAATCGCAGGTCGTGGGAGCAGACTCAGCGTGAGCTCGAACAGTTGAAAAGTCCTGTAGCCGCAACCACCCAAGCGCAAGACTGAGGGTGGACCAGGGCTCTAGCAATGCTTAAGGCGCTCCAGGTCGAATCCATCGCTGCAACTCGCGCTTCACTCCTGTAAACTGTGTGGTCACTTCGTGATTGAGGGCAAAATGGATAATCCTGGGGACAAATTTTATAAGGCCAAAATACTGCAGCGTGCCGATTTCGCTTCTGATCTTTGGATGATTCGAGTTGATCCCGGCGGGGCATTCACCTTCAAGCCCGGACAATATGCCACGCTGGGCGTGCAGACCGAAATCAAACGGATCGAGCGCGCCTACTCCATCGTTTCCTCGCCCCTGGAAAGCGAGTTGGAATTTTTCTTCGAACTGGTGCCGCAAGGCGAACTCACTCCCAAGCTTTACCAATTGCAAGTGGGAGATGAGATGCTCATGCGTAAATCGTCGAAGGGTCTGTTCACGCTCGATTCCAAGAGCGGCCGCACCAATCATCTGCTGGTTTCAACCGTCACCGGCGTGGCGCCGTTTGTGAGTTACGTACTCACTCTGTATCTCGGGTGTAAAGAAGGCACCTTCAAAGGCGAACAGAGACTCTTCCTGCTGAATGGCGCCAGCCGCTCCTGGGAATTCGGATACAACGACGAACTGGTGAAGTTCGCTGCCGAAGTTCCGTGGCTAAAATATGCGCCGACAGTAAGCCGTCCGTGGGACGACGAGAAGTGGCACGGAGAACGCGGCCGTGTGGACGACGTGCTGCGCAAGTATGCCGACCAGTGGGGCCTCGACGGTACCAACTCCGTCGCCTACCTGTGCGGCCATCCCGACATGATCGAAAACGGCAAGCGCATGCTGAAGCGCATCGGCTTCACCAAGGAACATCTCAAGGAAGAGGTGTACTGGATCCCGGCGAAAGAACCGGCGACGGTGTGAGGGTGGGCGATGAATCTAACAAAATCGCCCGACGTTCGCGCGGCGCCCGACGAATCCCATCGCCTAAAAATATACCTCGCACTTGCGGCGGCGGCCGCCCTTCGTCTCTGGGTTGCCCCCATGACCGCCAGCCTTTGGCTGGATGAGACGGTGACGTTTTGGAGCGTGTGCAAAGGAATCGGGCCGTCCATATCGCGCAGTCAATTCTGGCCAGGACAGAATCTCCTGTACACACTCATCGCCGCGGCTGCCGTTCGCGTCGGAGGACAGAGCGAGATCGCACTGCGTTTGCCTTCCCTGTTCGCTGCTCTCGGCACAACCTGGTTGCTCTTCCGATTGGGTACACGCCTCTTCGACCGGGAAACTGGCGTGCTGGCTTTGGTCGTGTTCGCATCTCTGCAAGAGATGTCGAAAACGGCGGCGAACGCGCGCCCCTACGCACTTGGGCTGTTGGTGGTTGTGGGCAGCATGCTGCAACTGGTGCGCTGGCTGGACACCGGCCGGATGCGGAACATGTTGGGATACGCAGGCCTGGCCGCTGCCATTCTCTACTTCCATTATCTGTTCGCGCCGCTTTACCTGGTCCATGCAGCATATGCGCTGCATCGAGTACGCTCCGGCGCGCCGGTGCGCCGATACAAACTGATCGTGGCCGCGGTATCTATTGGCGTCCTGATTTCTCCGCTCATTGTGAATGCGATTCTGGTCAGCCGGGGTTCCTCCAGGTTGGTTTTCTTGCCCACTCCGGATTTCGGGGAATTGGTCTCTTCGATCATGCCAGCCGCGCTGGGAGCGGGAATCTTCGCCGGCTTGCTGCTGGGTTACATTTTGTGTCGGAGAATCAGTGTGAGCCCGCAGCCTGCGATGGCCTCCGATACGGCAGTCTTGTTGCTTAGCTGGCTGCTGATACCGATTGTCACGTTGTTTGTGTTTTCCCGGCTAACCGATTTCAAGCTTTTCGTGGAAAAGTATTACCTTCCATCAATTTTGGGATTGGCGTTGCTCGTCGCTTGGGGAATACGCACTTTGCTCCCCGAGAAGGTACGCGTTTACGTCAGCTTCTGCGTCGTGCTTGCCGGCATCGCCAGCTTCGGAAGCCATCATCTGTGGGTGAATCCGCACTTGGAAGATTGGCGTGCGGCCGCGCAGGCGGTCCGCGCTGCTAATCTTGGCGACAAAACGCCGGTGCTGGTGCGCCCTGGTCTCATCGAATCGGCCAAGGTCACCTGGGACTTCGACATCGACCCCGACAGTCCGTTACTGTGTCCACTCTCGAAGTATCCCATCCCCGGGCGGATTGTTCTGATCCCGGTGCGGCTCGATAGCGATAACATTCGCTACATGGAAGATGTGTCATCCAAAGTCCTCGAACCCGCCAGCCAATTCGTGTTCGTCACCCGCGACCAGGGAGACACTTTCACTCCGTGGTTAGTGGGACGATTCTCCGACGAAGGATTCGTGGCATCGAAACTGGGTCACGCCGATGGCGTGACCGCCACGCTGTTTCGCCGCGACCGGTAGCAAGATTTCGCACCAGAAGACCAGATGAGCAGCCCTTGGGCGCGGATCCATCTATGCGCCACCGCAGCTGAGGTCGCCCAACTCCTTCGACTTCGCTCACGGCAGGCGCAGTTGCGGATGATGTAAAAAAATAGCCGGAGCAACCTTAAAAAGCTAAAGGCTTTTAGTGTCCAATCCAAGACGCGCGGGTTAGAAAAAAGTTGGCTGAAAGAAAGTTGACCTAAAAGCTTTTAGCGTTATGAGAGGTTCGTGCTGGACGCCGCGGATCGGATCTCAGAATCGTAAAGCCAAAAAAAAGATCCTGGAGCATTGACCTCGGTCAAGACAACCGATTTTCTGGCTTGACAACGTATGTTACCCAGAAATACGTTTTGACTAGTAAGGCAAACTTCACACGTGTGATGACGGGAAGGTCAACCGCATTGCCTCGACCTTGCCCGTGCTTGCCTCGATAATTCAGTTCTCTCGAGGTGCTAATTTGATCCGCTGCGTAGGCAAATCTCTTTCTATCGTAGGCGTGATGGTACTCTGGGCACTTTCTGCAAACGCACAGGTAGCGACCGCCGATGTGGTGGGAACTGTACACGATCCCACTGGAGCTGTAATAGCCGATGCGAAAGTTTCAATTACGAATGTTGGCACTGGATTAACTCGTACCGCCCAAAGCAGCACGAGCGGTGACTTCGTTATTAATTTGCTGCCACCGGGGACCTATTCCGTCAAAGTTGAGGCCCCGAGTTTCAAAACCTTTAGAGTACAAACGTTGACACTAGCATCCGGCGACCGTACTCGGGTTGACGCGACCATGCAGGCGGGACAAACCTCCGAAATTGTGGAAGTCACGGCTTCGACTCCGCTGCTTCAGACCGACAGTTCAACCCTCAGCAGCACGGTGACCTCGCAGGCGGTGCAGGATCTGCCGCTGAACGGCCGCAACTTCGTTCAGCTCGCGCAGGCGGTTCCTGGAGCCAACGAAGGACCGCCAGCTGGCTTAACCAGCGGCACGCGACCAGATGACCGGCGTCAGACGTCGGCGATTTCCGTAAATGGACAGTCCGACGTGATCAATAATGAAATGATCGACGGTATGGACAACAATGAACGCATCATCGGGGGGATCGGTGTGCGCCCTTCGGTGGATGCAATTGCGGAATTCCGGGTTCAGACCAACGACTATACCGCGGAGGTCGGGCGCACCGCCGGCGGGGTTATCAATGTGATCACTAAGGCCGGGACGAATCAACTCCACGGCTCACTCTATGAGTATTTCCGCAACGACAAGTTCGATGCTCATTCCTACTTCGACAAGCAAGGTTCTTCCAAGCCTGAACTCCGCCAAAACCAGTACGGTGGCAGCGTCGGCGGGCCCATCATCAAGGACAAAACCTTCTTCTTTGGCGACTACGAAGGATTCCGTCTGGTCAGCGGCCAACCGTCGAGACAATTAACCGTGCCGACGCTGTTTGAAGAACAGAATCCGGGAGACTTTTCCGACATCGGTGGGCCGACAATCACCACGATTGATCCTGTTGGCCTTGAATATTTTAAGATGTTCCCAGCGCCCAACACTGGCGGATCGGGCGCAACGTCAAATAATTTCACGACCCCAAATCTGAACAAAATTCAGAACAGCAGCACGTTTGACCTTCGCGTGGATCACCGATTCAATAGCAACAACTCTTTCTTCGCCCGCTACACCTACAACAACGTAAGCACCTTTTTCCCGGGAGCATTTCCAAACGTCACTATCAATGGTGTAACGGTAAATCCTGGCGGACTATTTTTTGGATTCTCGGGACAGGCTCCAGACAAAGCGCAGCAGCTGCAGATCGATTACACCCATATTTTCAATTCCAACCTCCTGCTGGAACTAAAAGCAGGTTATCTGAGAACCAACAACGGGTCCTTTCCTCTGAACTTCGGGACCAACGTAAGCCAGAAGCTGGGAATGCCCGGTGTGAATACCAGTCCCTTGGACTCGGGGTTGTCGCAGGTGACGTTTGACAATGGTGGTTACGCTCCTTTGGGCGATGATCAGTTTGTGCCAATTTCTGATATTGACAACACGTATCAGTACTCCGGCACAGTGACGTATACGCGCGGTCGGCAAAACATCAAGATGGGCTCGACACTCATTCGCCGGCTAGCCACCGAGGGACAAAGCAACTCCGGAGTGGGCACCTGGGCCTTCCCGGATCTGCCATCCCTGCTCCAGGGAACGTCTCGAGTCACCACTCGCATCAACGAGTTAAACGTGCCCCATTATCGTTTTTGGGAGCCCAGCATTTTTGTCCAAGACGACTGGCGCGTCAAGAACTGGCTTACATTGAATCTCGGCGTCCGCTACGACGTGTTCACACCCATGATTGAGGAAAAGAACCGAATGGCGAACTTCGATCCCAACACTGGCAGCATCATTCTCGCTGGGGTGAATGGGGTGAGCCAGGGTGGCGGCCTCAAGACTCAATACAACAATATCGCTCCGCGTATCGGCTTCGCCGCAACCGTGGGACGAGGAATGGTGGTGCGCGGAGGGTATGGAATCAGTTATGTTCCCGAGAATTACACCTCCAACGTAACCCAGAAGAATCCACCATTTATTTCTGTGTTTGTTTACAACGGGACCCGCGCATTGTCGCAGGGGCTGCAGCCTCCGGCTCCCGCCAGCGCAACATCTCCAGTGTCGATTCCGGATGCGGTGTCTCTGGATTTCAAGAACACTTCCTTGCAACAGTTCAATCTCAACATCCAAAAGGATTTTTCGGGCAACGTCCTGACAGTAGGCTATGTCGGAATGTTAGGCCGACATTTGGGCTGGGTGGTGGGCGATCTCAACGGTCCTCCGCTGGGACCGGCCACCGCTAACTGTCTGGCACTTGCCACCAGTTTAGCCCAGGCCAACTGTCTGCAGCCACTGCGTCCCTTCTTCGCACAGTTGCCGAGCATTACCGGAAGCATTGGCGAATACTTCACGACGGGGAATTCCTCCTACAACGCTCTTCAGGCCTCTTTTGAACGGCGCTTACAGCACGGCCTCACTTTCAACATCAACTACACCTGGGCTCATGGAATCGACGACGTTACTGGTCTGAGCAATGAGAATGGTGATGGGCTGGGGGTACTCCCAAATCAAATCTCTAAGATTGATCGCGGAAATAGCGACGTTGACATCCGCCATCGTATCGCTATGGCTGCTAACTATGAAATCCCTTTCGGCAAGTCCTTGAGCGGAGTCGAGGGCGGGGTCGCGAAGGGATGGCAGGTAAACTTCATTGATATTTGGGAAACCGGTGAACCCTTCTCCATCATTAATCCGGGCCCGGGCCGGTCTGGAGCTCGCTACTTTACCAACCCCGACCGTCCCGATAGAGTTGGCGATCCCAACCTGTCCAATCCTGGCGTGGGCGGCGGTCCAGGCGTCTATTGGTTCGACCCAGCGGCCTTCGCGCAACAGCCCCTGGGGACAATTGGGACCGAACGGAAAAACCAATTGTATGGCCCCCATTTCCGGCACTTTGATTTCTCGCTCTTCAAGAACTTCAAGGTGACGGAAGGGTCCACACTGCAATTCCGGACGGAATTTTTCAACTTGACCAACACTGGCAGTTTTGCGAACCCGGGCAATACATGGCAGCCTAAAGGCACAGGAAACTTCGGCAAGGTTACCAACGTGTCGCAGAACTACACGCCAAGGCAGATTCAGTTTGTCCTGAAATACCTGTTCTAAGGAAACTCAACACATCTCCGGCCTACATCATCATGTAGGCCGGAGAATACTACCCTCACACCAAATTCACGACATCACTCGCCTTCAATTTCGCTGGGGACAGGCTCCTTGCGCTTTGAAGAGATCGGCCCCAACCCTAATTGCTCTCCGCCGGCGCGAACACCACCAGCACCACCAACTCCTGCTCCACATCGAAGAAGCGATGCTCCAGCCCAGCCTCCACGAAGATCACACTTCCCTCGCCGACGGAACGTTCCTCGGCTCGTTCCTCATCGTGTTCCTTGGACACCAGACGCATTTTCGCCTTGCCGCGGACTACGTAATAGATTTCGTCCTGGTGGTGCGGCTGCTGCGGATCGGGGGCTCCGGCGGGGAGGACATAGACTCCGGCGCTCATGGCGGGAACGCGGAGGAATTCGAGGTAGGAGCGTCTAGCCTGAAGTCGTTTCGCGAGCAGTTCGTCGAGCGCAAAAACTTCGGTCATCGCCATGTTCACCCGATGCTCACCCGACGAATGCTCACCCGAATGCTCCCTGGAAAAAAATCTCCGTGTACTGCTGGACCAGGCTTTCTTCCTGCAGGCTGCCTTCAGGCCGATACCACTGGTAGATCCAGTTGATCATCCCCAGTAGCGCGAAGGCGGCGGCGCGGGGAGTGACGGTCTTCTTTGATAAACCCGGGGGCGATCCGACCGCTCTCTGAGCTTGCACTTCACCAATCAGGTTCTCGACGAAATGCACGTAATCTTTCTTGCGTGCATTGATCCGCTTGCGCAGGGCGGGCGTCAGCGGATGGTTCTCATGCAGCATTACCGTAATCTCGCGATCGCGTTCGCTCAGCACTACGCCGATGTGGCGGCTGATGAGTGCCCGCAGCCGTTCCTCGGGATTGGCGATGGCCTTGACCGGGGCGATGACCTGCTCCTCGGTGATGTCCATGGCATGGCTCATCAGATTGAAGAGGATCTCGTCTTTGCTCTGGAAATGGTGGTAAAGTCCGCCTTTACTTAGCTTTAGGGCAGCCGCCACGTCGTTCATGGAAGTGCCGTCGTAGCCCTGCTGCTGGAACAAGCGGGCGGCGGTGCGGAGGATTTCCTGGCGGGGATCGAGGGCGGACTCGCGGACCATTTGCCGATCAATATACAGCACGTCACACAGCGCGTCATACAATCCGACCATGGTAATCACGAAACTATTGACAATTGGCGGGGCGGCGGCTAACATCGCCATACCGACCGACCGGTCGGTATGCACTGATCGGAGCGTAAATCATGGCCACCATCTTCTACGAGCGCGACGCCAATCCAGCAGCCCTCAAGGGCAAAACCATCGCCGTCTTCGGTTACGGCAGCCAGGGACACGCCCAGGCCCAGAACCTCCGCGACAGCGGATACAACGTGATTATCGGGCTGGATCCGACCCGCGGGAGCGCCACGCAGGCGAAGGCGGACGGGTTCACAGTGCTCGCGCCCGCCGAAGCCGCCAAGAAAGCGGACTGGATCCAGATCCTTACTCCTGACGAGACCCAGGCTGACTTCTACGAGTCGGCGATCAAGCCGGGCCTCACCAAGGGAAAAATTCTCGGCTTCTCGCATGGATTCAGTATTCACTTCAAAGCCATTGTTCCTCCTGCGGATGTGGACGTGGTCATGATCGCGCCCAAGAGTCCTGGCCACCTGCTGCGGCGGGTTTATGCCGAAGGGCGAGGCGTGCCGTCGCTGATTGCCATTCAGCAGGATGCCAGCGGGCGGGCGCACGAACTTGCGCTCGCGTATGCCTACGGCATCGGCTCGACTCGGGCCGGAGTTTTGCAGACCACATTTAAAGAAGAAACCGAGAGCGATTTGTTCGGTGAGCAAGCCGTGCTCTGCGGCGGACTGACCTCGCTGATGAAGAAAGGTTTTGAAACGTTGATCGAGGCCGGTTATCAGCCGGAGATCGCGTACTTTGAGTGCATTCATGAAATGAAGCTGATTGTCGATCTCATTTACGAGGGCGGCCTGGACCGGATGCGCTACTCGATCTCGAACACAGCTGAGTATGGCGACCTGACCCGTGGACCGAAAGTTGTGGGTGACGAAACTCGCGCTGCGATGAAGAAGATTCTTGCCGACATTCAGGCCGGCACGTTTGCGCGCGAATGGATCAACGAGAACAAGACTGGGGGCAAGAATTTCGCCGCCTTGCGCGAGGCTGAGAAGAGTCATCAGGTCGAAGCGGTCGGAGCGAACTTGCGCAGCATGATGTCGTGGCTGCAAAAAGATCCGGGCAAGCAAACCACCAAGGCCGAGCCTGCCCAGGAGAAAACGGTCGTGAATGCTTAGAGGAGCCGAAATCTTTTTGCAGTGTTTGCGCGCCGAGGGTGTGGATCTGGTGTTCGGATACCCCGGCGGCGCGATCATGCCTTTGTATGACGCGCTCGAGGGCAGCGGCATCCGCCACATTCTTACGCGTCATGAGCAGGGCGCGGTGTTCGCTGCCGAAGGTCATGCGCGAGCCACTGGCAAAGTCGGTGTCGCGATTGCCACTAGCGGACCTGGGGCGACGAATCTGGTTACCGGAATCGCTGACGCGAAAATGGATTCGGTGCCGCTAGTCTGCATCACTGGGCAGGTCCGCAGCGCTTTGATCGGGACCGACGCATTCCAGGAAACCGACGTTTTCGGACTGACGCTCTCGCTCACCAAGTGGAGCCGGCTGGTGAAATCTATTGAAGAAATTCCATCGGCGATTGCCGAGGGATTCTATTGGGCGCGTGAGGGACGTCCGGGGCCGGTGGTGATTGATATCCCGACCGACTTTCTTAAAGCTAAGATGGAATTTGCAGGCCCCGTGAAGTTCGCGCCGAAGCCGCGTCCGTCGGACGCTCAAGCTTTGGATGGCCAAGCGGGGGCAGCGTTTGGCGACGCGCTGGTCGCGCTGCTGCAACAGGCCAAGAAGCCGGTGGCGCTGATCGGAGCCGGCGCAAAGCTTTCCGGCGCGATCCCCGAACTGCGGCACCTTCTCGACTACTTAAACATTCCGGCGTTTGCCACGGTACATGGGCTGGGGGCGGTTGTGCCTTCCGCACCGTATTACCTTGGGATGGTCGGCATGCACGGCACTCGCGCCGCCAATATGGCGCTGCATGAGAACGATCTGCTGTTGGTGTTTGGGGCGCGGCTGGACGATCGCGTCACCGGCGATCCAACGCGCTTTGCTCCGAATGCGAAGATTGTTCACTTCGAAATTGATCCGGCTCAGCTTGACCGGGTGCGTCAATGTGAATTGCCGGTGATTGGCGATCTGGCGCAGACGATTCCGGCTTTTCATAAAAAAACCCAGGGCGTGAAGTTGCCTGATTGGACTGAGTGGCGTGCGCTGGCTTGCGGGCCTGATCGCGCGGAGCTTGATCCTCGTGGACTTTCGCAATTGACGGTCCGCTTCCTGGACGAACTCTTTGGCCGGCTGCCCGAAAACAGCGTTGTCATCGCCGACGTGGGCCAGCACCAGATGTGGGCGGCGCAGCGCTATCGTTCCGCGTCACCGCGTGGCTTCATTACCTCAGGCGGACTTGGTTCGATGGGATTTGCGTTGCCTGCGGCGGTTGGGGTGCAACTTTCGAAGCCTGACACGACCGTGCTTTGTGTTTCCGGCGACGGCGGCTTTCAGATGAACATTCAGGAACTGGCCACGGTGCGCCGTCTGAATCTGCCGATCAAGCTGGTGATCGTGGACAACAAATATCTCGGTATGGTGCGGCAGTGGCAGCAGCTTTTTTATCAGCGCAATTACGCCGAGACTGACTTGAGCGACAATCCGGATTTTGTCGAGATCGCAAAGGCGTATCGCATTAATGCCGAGCGTCTGAACGAAGACGCGATGCAGGAATTTCCGGTGAGCGAAGAGACTGGTGACGCGCTGGAACGTTTTCTGAAGTCATCCGAGCCGGAACTGCTGGTGTTTGACTGCGCTCCGGAAGCGAATGTGTATCCGATGGTGCCGGCAGGGGCGGCGCTCTCGGAGATGCTGTTTGACGATGAATAGAAGCGAGATCATGGAGCGACGGGCGTCCTCGCCCGTCAAAAGCCGGGGGACGGGCGAGACGCCCGTCACTCCAAAAAC
>Ga0137393_10002470_pt1 | contig 11997 bp, 12 predicted proteins | sample 15con2h34BmetaG_FD_101396 | JGI IMG/M metagenome (GOLD analysis project Ga0137393, IMG submission 101396) | Vadose zone soil microbial communities from Angelo Coast Range Reserve, California, USA - 15con2h3.4B metaG | ecosystem: Environmental > Terrestrial > Soil > Vadose zone > Saprolite...
TAGTCTTGTCTGGAACGAAGTGAACCTTGGTCCCTGTCTTCTTGCTGGCCCCCGCTTTTTTCAGTTTGCTGGTCGACTCGCCCTTGGAGTAAGTCTGCTCCCAGGTGAAACCGTCGCGCCAGATTTCGAGTTCCAATTCGTGGCTGAGCGCGTTCACGACGCTCACACCCACCCCGTGCAATCCGCCGGAGACTTTGTACGACGACGTATCGAACTTACCGCCGGCATGCAGCTTCGTCATCACCACCTGCGCGGCGGAAAGCTTTTCGCCGTCGATGTCCATGTTGTCGACCGGAATGCCGCGGCCGTTGTCGACAACCGTGATCGAGTTGTCGAGATGAATGGTGACTTCAATTTTGTCGGCGTGTCCGGCAAGCGCTTCGTCGACGGAGTTGTCCACAACTTCGTACACCAGGTGATGCAAGCCCATGTCGCCGGTCGAACCGATGTACATCGCGGGACGCTTGCGCACCGCCTCCATGCCGCCCAGAACCTTGATGGAATCGGCAGTGTAGTCGGCGTGATTGCCGTTCTTGTTCTTGGTGTCAGTGATTTCGGTCTGTACTTCTTTCGTGGCCATTCCGCTCCGTGGAAAATGCCGGTCCGAGCGCTCCGGCTGGGTGGACGCTACCAGGGTGCTCGGGTGACCTCAAACTATTGAAATTTCTGCTAGTTAGGTGTCACCAGAGATGTTCATATTTTAGCACAAAACGCGCTCAGATCGCAGCCCGAACCGCAGCTCTAACCCATGCTTTTTGTTGCTGTTAGAGAGGTACCATTTCGGTAAATTTCGGCCTGCGATCAAATCGAGCGGCGCACCCTTCAAGAGCTACTTTGCCTTCGATTTCTGCACCGAAAAACCGAGCCCGTCAATCAGGTCGTTGACCCCATCCGCGCTGTCCGCAAGGAAGGTGAAAGAAACAATCTGCCCCTTGGTGAGCAGCACCAGAGTGGACTGGTGCATGGTGAGTTTATCGCTGCGCGGCTTGGAGAAATCGGCGCGGACCAGTCGCTGCGAATCGATGAGCGCCTCCGACGGGTCGCCATCAACCTTGAAACCCTGCGCGGCGGTGAGTTCGGTCAGAGTTCCAAGAAAGTCTTCGGCTCTCTTCAGGCCGGGATAGTCAGATGCGCTCAGCGATGCGATCACGACCGCGGAGTTAATCGTGTCTCCCGAAACCTGCGGCGGCCGTTCGAACACAGTGAGCAGGACTTCGCCCTTTGCAACATCATCCCCTTCCTGCATTTCTTTGGTGCGCTCGACCCAACCGTAGGGAATGCGGTAGCGGAAACCCAAGGTGGGGTTGCGATAGATCGTTTCAGCGGATTCCACTGGCTTCGATGAGGGCGGAGACGGTTTTTTGGGCACCTGTGCTAAGGGGCGTACTGATAAAGCAAGAACAACCAGCAGAGCAAGGCGGAAATTCATGACGATATACACATCTTACGCCGCTTCGCGGTTGAACTTTTGCTTGCGTTCTCCCGCACACTTCGATCGAACCTTTACAATCTCAACGGATCCTTCGACAAGAACCTATGGAACTCTCGCTCACCGAAACCGAAGTCCGCGTGCTGGGATCTCTGATCGAAAAGGACATCACGACTCCGGAATACTATCCCCTATCGCTGAACGCGCTGGTGAACGCCTGCAACCAGAAATCGAACCGCGATCCAGTGATGCAGTTGCACGAAGATGCCATCCGCGATGCGCTCGGAGGGCTACAGGAGCGCCGTCTGGCCGGACCCGCCGGTGGCGCCGACAGCCGCGTCCCCAAATACGAACACCGTCTGCAGGAGGTATTCAACTTCACGCGTCCGGAGATTGCCGTGCTGTGCGTGCTCCTGCTGCGCGGTCCGCAGACTCCCGGCGAACTCCGCGGACGCTCCGAGCGCATACACCGCTTCGAGGCTCTGGACGACGTACAGTCGGCGCTGCAGAAGCTAATGCAGCGGGATCCCGCGCTAGTCAAGGTGTTGCCACGACAGCCGGGGACTAAAGAGGCGCGCTGGGCTCACCTGTTCAGCGGAGATGTGGCGCGGGAGGCAGCACAGATGGCGCGTACAGCCGGCGACAGGAGTTCCGGCGATGGCGAGCGCATTGCTCGACTGGAGGAAGAAGTGTCCGCACTGCACCGGGAAGTCGGAGACATCAAGGATCAACTGGAGCGGTTTCGGAAGCAGTTCGAGTGATTGTATCGGGCGGACACTCTTGTCCGTCGCTGTTGATTTTGCCTTTGCATTTGGGTTTGACTCCTGCCGACCGCGACACCCGGGGTCAAGGTCAACACCAAAATCAACGGCAACGGCGTCGGACAAGAGTGTCCGACCCACACTCACCTACAGCACCCGCTCCTGCGCATACCCAGCCGCGCCCAGCGCCGAGATGATTTCTGCAATGTGATCCGGACCGCGCGTTTCCATCGTAATTTCGATCGCGGTCTCGCCCAGATTCACACCGTGGTAGGCGCGATCGTAGTCAGTCTCGACGATGTTGGCGCGATGTTGAGCCAGGATGGACGTCAGGCGGTTCAGCGCGCCGGGGAAGTCGCCGAGATGCACGCGCAGGCGGACGAGCCGTCCGTCTTTGACCAGGCCGCGCTCGATGATCCTCGACAGCAGAGTTACGTCGATGTTTCCCCCGCAGATCAGCACCGCAACTTTCTTCCCTACAAATGGCAGCTTGCGATTAACCAGAGCTGCAATCGCCGCCGCGCCGGCGCCTTCGGCCAGAGTCTTCTCGCGTTCCAGCAGCAGCAAAATCGCGTTGGCGATTTCTTCCTCTTCCACCGTGACGATGTCGTCCACGTATTTCTGCACCAGCGGCAGCGTGCGATCGCCGGCCCGGCGTACAGCGATGCCATCGGCGATGGTCGAGGCCGCATTCAGCGTCACCGGCTTGCCTTCGGCCACCGCGACTTTCATGGAAGGCAATCGCGAAGGCTGCACTCCGAACACCTGAATCTTGGGATTCGTTTCCTTCACGGCGCAAGCGATGCCGCCGATCAAGCCTCCGCCGCCGATCGGCACCACGACGGCTTCGAGATCGGAATGTTGTTCGATCAGTTCGAGGCCGATCGTGCCCTGTCCCGCAATCACGGCATCATCGTCGAAGGCGTGAACAAACGTGAGGCTCTCCGCCTGGCTGCGGCGCAAGGCCTCTTCGTAAGCTTCGTCGTAATTTGCGCCGTGCAGGACGACATCCGCCCCATAGCCGCGCGTCGCCGAAACCTTGATCAAGGGCGTGGTCAGGGGCATGCAGATCTGGGCCTGAATGCCGAGTTTCCCGGCGTGGTAGGCAACGCCCTGGGCATGGTTACCGGCCGAGGCCGCGATCACTCCGCGCCCGCGTTCTTCCCCGCTGAGCGAGAGCAGCTTGTTGAGCGCGCCGCGTTCCTTGAAAGAGCCGGTGCGCTGCAGGTTGTCGAGCTTCAGATAAACGTCGTTCGCGGTCGACTGCGAAAAGGTTTCCGAGCGCGCGCAGGGCGAGAGGTAGATAGAATCGCGAATCCGGCGCAGGGCCGAATGAATATCGTTAAGGGTGATCATTGCTGGCCGCAGCCGACTGGCAGAAGAATCTCAACATCTTACCTGACAGGGGATGGTTGGGGAGGGGACGCCGGCATCAGGGCCGGAAGAGCACGAAAGGAGGTGGTGCTCCTGTACAAAAGTGCCATAGGGGTCGTGCCCTTTGCGCCCATTACCCTCGGCCCTTCGAAACCTAGGCAGACGCCAAACCGCCCGTCAGAATGGGGTTTTAAGCAGTTCATTCCCCGGACTCATGACAAACCCATTTGGCACCTCCCCCACGCCTGCCCCCGTTCCGGCGCATATCCTCCGAAAAGTCAACGCTCGCGCCGCCCTGTTTAACCTTTCGGAGCCTTCTTCCAGCCTGCTGGCGGAGTGTTTCCGTCAGTTCGGAATCGAAACCGTGCCGGTTTCCGATGCCGACTCGGAGCGCTTGCACAAGCAGAAGTTCGATGCCTGCGTGCTGCCTCTGGGAGACTCGGTGGGCCACATCATTGAACTGGCGCGCAGCTCGCCGTCCAACAGCCGCCTCGTCATCTACGGACTGGGTGGGAGCGCGCAGGATGCGATGCGGTACTCGAAGCACTGCATCAATGCCATGTTTCATGAACCTCTGGAACGGTCCGCCACGCTGAAGTTGATGCGCTCCACGCGGCCGCTCGTGCTCCACGAATTTCGTCGCTACGTCCGCATCCCGGTCATGACCGACGTGACAGTGGTGGCCGCCGACAGCTCCCGCTTCCTCGTGACCAGCCAGGAGATCAGTGCGGGCGGCATGTCGATGAAAGGTACCGCAAAGCTCGAACCCGGCCAACTGGTGGAAGTGTCGTTTTCGGTGCTGACCCTGCCGCACATCCGGTTACGTGGCTACGTATCCTGGAAGAAGCCCGACAAGAGCGTAGGAATTCGCTTCGACGCAAATGACGAGCGCAGGCAGCGGCTGAGAGAGTGGATCGTCTCGTATGTGGAATCGTAGCGATCAGGTGTCAGCTCTCAAAATACGATTGTGTAGGGCGCGGCATGCTGCGTCTCTTTGTCCAGCGCGAGGCACCCGCTTTGCCTGACACCTGAGACCTTTTCGTCCCCTCGACTAAAATAGCCCGGTGAGTTCTTCTCCCGCCACGGCTGAGCCTCCGCAGAAAGTCGCTTCTGAAGAGCGCGAGTTCTCGCTACGCGAGAGAATACTGCTCTGGCTCATCAGCTGGGCGGGATATCTCGCCATCTCCATCATCGGGCCGACGCTCCGTTATTCGATCTCTTGGGAAGAAGAGCCCTCTCAGCCCGACGCAATTTTCGAGAAGCCTGTCATCTATTCCTTCTGGCATCGCGCCGTTTTTCCCGCTTCGTGGATGTGGAGGAAGCAGCGCATCGCTGTCATGGTGAGCCGCAGCTTCGACGGCGAATACATCGCACGCATCATCGAGAGACTGGGGTTTGTGGCAGTGCGCGGATCGAGCAGCCGGGGAGGGGCTGGAGCACTGATTGGGATGAAGAGCGTCCTGGAACGCGGCGAGTCGGTGGCATTCACGATTGATGGGCCGCGCGGCCCGAAGTATGTGGCCAACCTTGGCCAGTGGGGCTCTCCAAAGTCACGAGCATTCCGATGGCGGCGGTCTATGTCGCCCTCGGCAACTCCTGGGTGCTGAAAACGTGGGACGACTTCATGATCCCGAAACCGTTTTCGAAAGCGCTGGTCCGGCTGAGTCGCAAGACCGTCGTTCCCGCAGACGCTGACGATACCCAAATGCGCGACCTCCACGCGCAACTCCAAGCCGCACTGGAGCGCGTGACCAAGTTCGCGGAAGAGAATGTGGCGCGGGTTGGCTCAGAGGAATTCCCCATCGCTCTAGCGTAGCGCCGCCGTCCCGGCGGCTGTCGTGGGGGCGTCCCGCCCCCACCCTGCGAGGCCAAGATGGCCTGGCAACAGTGGGCAGAGTCTGCTCTGAGCGAAGCCGAAGGGATGCCGGCGCTACAAGACTGACCTGTTTGACTTGCACCCGACTCTCCCGGTAAATTTGCGGAGCTAGTTCGCTCTTTCCAAAATTGGGTTCGCGCATGATCGTGGGCCGGCGCTGTGCCGGTGCTACGAGGGAAGCGGGTGAAAATCCCGCGCTGCCGCGCAACTGTAAGCGAGGACACAGCGGACGTCCACTGGGAGTTTTGTAAAGACTCCTGGGAAGGGCGGACGCAGAAGACGGACTCAGACAGTCCTTACTCGCAAGCCAGGAGACCGGCGCGAACCGTTACCTGAAAGCCCTTTCGCGTGTAAAGGAGGACGGTATGGTCCGCTCCCTGGCTGTTCGGTTTGTGACTTCCCTTCTGCTGTTCGTGCCAGCTTTCGCTGGCGAGCTTCACGTCAAGGTTGTCGATCCGCACTCGGCCTCGGTAGCCGGGGCGCAGGTGTCTTTGTACCGTGCGGGTGAGTCGGCGCCGCTTCAAGTGAGGACTACGTCGGGTGAAGGCCTCGCCACCTTCAACGTGGACACTTCCGCGCCGCTCAGCGTTGAAGTGCTCGCGCCGGGATTCGCCGTTGCTCGAACGGAAGTACAGGCCGTGTCTTCCATGGCGACCGTAGCGTTACAGCTAGCGAGCGCCTCTGAGATTGTCATCGTCACCGCTACCCGCAGTCCCGCTCCCGAGCAGGAGACAGCCAGCAGCGTGTCGCTACTGACTGGCGACGAAATCACAACCATGCAGCCGGTGGCGTTTGCCGACACTTTGCGTTTTCTACCCGGAGCGGTCGTCAACGTCGCCGGGCAGCGTGGTGGGCTCGGATCGCTGTTCGTGCGCGGCGGCGACTCGCGCTACAACAAGGTTCTCGTCGACGGCGTCCCCGTGAACGAACCTGGCGGCACGTTCGATTTCGGCACTGTTCCGCTCGCTGAAGCTGATCGGGTCGAATTTCAACGCGGATCTCAGAGCACGTTGTACGGCTCCGACGCGATGACCAGCGTAGTGCAGGTCTTCACCCGCAATGGCACAACCGCAGTGCCTGAGCTTCGCTTCGGCGCAGATGGCGGCAACTTTGGCACGGCGCATGGATTTGTTTCGCTGGCAGGCGCCCGCTCGCGCTTCGATTACAACGCCTTCGCAGACCAGTTCCACACAAACGGGCAAGGACCGAACGCTGACTACTGGAACGCTCTACAGGGCGGAAATGTGGGGGTTCAGATCAGTCCGACAGTGCTCTTCCGCCTGCGGGCACGGCATTCGAACCGTCGCACCGGGGTACAAGGAGAATGGGATTTCAATGGGCAGCGCTTACTTCCCCCAGACGAAGATCAGCGCGCCCGCTCCAATAACTTTCTTGCCAGCGGCGAGCTACTCATCTCCTTGCCCTCGCGCTGGCAGCACCGGCTGACGGGATACGAATACAACACGCGGCGACTCAACGAGGACGACATCACCGATTCCGGGCGGGACTGCTTGACCCGGTTCATCGATTGCCCATTTCTGACGACTGCTCATATCAACCGTGCCGGCTTCATGTACCAGGGCGACTATACTCCGCGCACTTGGGCACAAACGACTGTTGGGTACGAGTTTGAAGACGAGAATGGCCGGTTCTTCACCCAGTCCCCGCCCCATTCGAATTCACGCAGTCCATTGCCGGGCTGCGTCTGAACCACGCGGCATACCTGCAGCAGAGGATGACGTGGAAACGGCTCACGGCGATTGCAGGAGTCCGCTACGCCCACAACGAAACGTTCGGCGACAAGGCGGTACCGCGTGTTGCGTTGAGCCTGTTGGCCCTGCGGGGCGGGAATTTCTTTTCGGGTACCCGCCTGCGGTTTTCTTACGCGACTGGGATCAAGGAACCGCGCTTTGAGGAATCCTTCCCGAACGACGCATTTACAAAACCGAACCTGGATCTGAAAGCGGAAGAGAATCGTGCATTTGAAACTGGAATCGAGCAGAGCCTGATGACCGGCAAATTCTCTCTGAGCGCCGTCTATTACAACAGTCTGTTCCGGCGGCAGATCGCATTCAGCTGTTGCGACGAGCAGTTCCGCGGGCAATACGTCAACCTTAACGAGTCCATGGCGCACGGGGCAGAAATGCAGCTCACGGGACGACTTACTTCGTATCTTTCGTTGAATGGCGCCTACACCTACACTTCGACACAGATACTCGAAGCTCCCCTCTGCACTCCGGAAAACTTCTGTGACCCTTTGTTGGCCGCCGGGAAGCCACTTCTACGCCGTCCGAAGCATGCTGGAAGTCTGCTCGTCACCTACCTGGGATCGCGTTGGGGCGCGAACCTGGGTGGAACTTTCGTAGGCCGTCGGCCAGATTCCGATTTCCTCGGTTTCGGGTTTACTCACGCCCCAGGCTACGCTCGTGTCGATCTCGGCGGATGGTATGCGATCAACTCGCGCATCACGGCCTATGCCAACCTCGAAAACGCGCTGAACGATCACTACAACGAAGTCGTCGGATACCCGGCGTTGACGGCGAGTTTCCGTGCCGGAATTAGGTTCCGAATCGGCGGCGAGTAAGAGATCGCGAGAGGAGGGGCTGGACCCGCTCTCCGTCGCTATTTTGAGAACTACTTTTTCTCCACTCTGACATTTACGTCAAGGTGAGGAGCGCGCTCGCCTTTCAAATACTTGCCAAGAAACTCTTCCACCAGGCTTCGAGTCGAATCGATGAGAAGCAGTGCGCGCTCAAACGCGTTGCGATCAGGCTGCTGTTCCCGCGAGAAACGGCTGGTCAGCAGCCGCGTGTCGCTGAAGTTCATGTGGTCGGCGCCCGGCACCACAACATAGTAAGAATCCGATTCGCGGCCGGCGAACTCGCGCGCCTGGGTTCCGGGATCGGAAGCATGCTCTTCCGTCGCAATGAACAAGAACGGCTTGTGCAGCTCAACCGGCCGCACATCGTCGTTCATGCCGGGAAAGGTGGACCCGTCCAGGTTGACGCCGGCCAGAATTCGACGCTCCTCTTTTGTGGCCAGCGCTGCCGTCGTGCCACCCATCGAGTGGCCCACGATTCCAACCTTGGATAGATCCATGTGGCTGTGCCAGGAAGCATCGCGCGCGTTCATTTGCTCAAGTTGATCAAGAACAAATCGCACATCGGCTACCAAAACGTCGTCAGCGAACTTGCCGATGGCGATACCCTGGGTCCGTCGGTCGGCCTCCACTGGCCAATAGGGCGCGGATTTAACTTCATGCCCGTCCGGATAAACCGCGATCAAAGAATCGGGCGGGTGATTGGTGGCGACAACGATGAACCCGCTGCTCGCCAGGCTTTCAGCAAGAACTGTGTAGATTGCCGGCACGACTCCCGAGCCATGCTCCAGAAGGACAACCGGAAACGGCGTTCCCACCGCGACCGGTTCCTGTGATGATGAGTGGGTACGTATGTGACCCTCGAAGCCGGGCTGAAGTTTCCACTCTTCCGCCACTGCATCGGCCGTTCTCTTGTCCATATAGGGCGCCGGCGTGGACTTTCCGTCCGCTGCCGGATACCACATGGTCACCAGTAGATCCCGAGTGCGATCTGTGTCTTTAAGAACGATTGTTTGGGTGCCTACTGGATGGCAGCCGTTCGGCTGAGGAAGGTCCAGGTCTCCTTGCGCTGATGCCTGAGAGATCAAACGCAACGGGGCGAGCGCGATCATGAAAAATAACAGCGCCGCAATCTTGACCATGGTTCGTGCCCCGCATCGAGGATGGTGACTCTCTAGCAGACGCCGCTATCGAACTTTCGTGAGCATCGGCGGGCTGCCGGGTTGTGGCGAGAGTCGCTCGCGCCGGCAATCAAATTGGAGCGGGATAGTGGATAGCTCTAGCGCCGGCTTCCGGAAGTTTCTTTCGGGTCGGTTTCGCGTCCGAGATCGTCATTGGCAGCTGAAACGCGTGCCGGAGCGCATTTCCCACCGCCATTATAACGGTGGCGTACTGCCCACAACTTCTCGACTTCTTTTTCGCCGAGCGGCTGCGCGCGGCCCAGCAGGTGGGTCACCAGTGCGATGTGGGCAAAGTGCTCGACGGTCTCCATCTTCATGTAGGCATTTTCGAGGGTGGAACCGTATGTCACGACTCCGTGGTTGGCCATCAGAATGGCATCGTGGGCGGGAACCAGCGGCTCGAGGGCCTCGGTCAGTTCCGGAGTACCAGGCGTGCCATAGCGCGCCAAAGGAATCTCGCCCAGACCGACTACGACTTCACATACCAGAGGCTGGTTCAGGTCCATGCCCGACGCCGCAAAGCCGGTGGCCGTCGGCGGATGCGCGTGGACGATGCCCTGCACGTCCGGTCGCAGGCGGTAGATCAGCAGGTGCATGCCGATCTCGCTGGAAACGTTCCTCTTGCCGGCGAGGCGGTTCCCTTCGTTGTCCACAATGACCAGATCGGAAGGCCGCATTCGGCCCTTGCTCATGTAGGTGGGGGTAACCAGCAGGCGGCGTTCGTCCAGTCGCACAGAGAGATTCCCGTCCGTGGCCGCGACGAACCCGCTGTCGTGCAACAGACGCCCAAACTCGACGATCGCCAGACGGTGCTGTCGCTCGCTCGCCATCTTCTCCCCAAGCCCCGCCGGTCATGGTACCGCAGGTCTTGGAAACCTTCCAACCAAATCGAACGCCAAAACCGTGAAACTTGGGATTTCTCGCCCTGGATATGGATCAAAACATGGGGCCGTCCACTTCCAAACCCTATAATTTCCCGGTGCTGGTCTCTGACTTCCACTACTATCTGCCTCCCGAACGTATTGCGCAGGAGCCGTTAGCCGACCGGGCCGGGTCGCGTATGCTGCATCTGGCTCGTGGGTCGGGAATCTGGCAGGACCGCACGTTCCTGGAGTTCCCCGATCTTCTGCGACCGGGTGATGTGCTGGTCGTGAATAACACCCGAGTGTTCCCGGCGCGGTTATACGGACACAGGAGCGGGGAGCGGGCGCAGGTCCTCAGTCCCCAGAATCCAGCGGCGCGAAATTTCCTGCAAGGACGGGTCGAGGTACTGCTGACCCGGCAAGTTTCGGGCGATCCGAATGAATGGGAATGCCTGGTTCGCCCGGGCCGGAAAATCGGAATCGGAGAGCAAATTTTCTTCGGCGACCCCGTTGAATTGGAAGCTGAGGTCATTGAACGGGGCAGTTTTGGGGAACGGCGCATCCGCTTTGCTCCGACCGCGGACTTCTTTCCCAGAGTCGAACGCGTCGGACACGTCCCCTTGCCGCCCTACATCGACCGCGAAGACCGTGCGGCGGATCGCGATCGCTACCAGACCATCTATGCCCGTGAGCGAGGGTCGGTAGCCGCGCCCACGGCGGGCCTTCACTTCACGCGGAAAATCCTGCAGCGCATTCGGAGCCGAGGAGTCGAAGTTGCCGAGATCACTCTGCACGTCGGCTTGGGCACATTCCAGCCGGTGCGAGTGGAAACGGTCGAGGCACACAAGCTGCATCGCGAGTGGTACGAGATTTCCACCGACGCGGCCCGCCTCATCAATTTGGCGAAAGAAGAAAAGCGCCGCGTCATCGCCGTCGGGACAACCTCTGTACGGACTCTTGAATATGCCGCGCAAGCTGCGGGCGGCCCCATCGACTCTGGAAGTGGCGAGGCCGATTTGTTTATCTATCCCGGATTCCAGTTTCAAGTCGTGGACGCGCTGCTGACCAACTTTCATCTTCCCCAATCCACGCTGCTGATGCTCGCGTGCGCGTTCGGCGGCAAGGACTTCGTGATGAACGCTTATCGGCACGCCGTCGGTGCCAACTATCGCTTCTATTCCTATGGCGATTGCATGTTCGTGGAATGAGCGTGTGGCGCGGGCACCCCCGCCCGCGAACCGATATACTGACTGGTTTGCAGCCGTCCCACACAATGAAACCTGCCGCCATTATTCTCGACGATTTTGTGACGCGTCTCCGGGCGTTTCCGCCCTCGGCCTTCGACCGAACCGATGAGATTCGGACTTTCTTGCAAGAGGCTCCGGTTGATCCAGCAAGCCTGGCGCCCTATCTCACATGGAACCGGCAGCACTACACCCGCAACCTGATCGACAAGATAGCGCTCTATGAACTCATCGCCATTTGCTGGGAAGTCGGTCAGGCGAGTTCGGTGCACAATCATCGCGACCAGAACTGCTGGATGGCGGCTCCCATCGGGAAGTTGGTGATCGAAAATTTCCGGGTAGGATTTCAGGATATTGAGGCGGGCCATTGCCGCCTGGAGGCATCCAACCGAGTGGAGTTGACGGCGGAGAATCCGTGCGCCGTTGATCCTCAGGAGCCGGTGCACCGGGTGGTCAATCCCCGGGAAACGAACCAGCGCGCCGTGTCGTTGCACGTTTACTCACGGCCGTTTGACACTTGCATCGTCTATTCGCCCGAGCAGGGCACCTGCGGCGAGATTCGGCTTCACTACAATACGGTGTTTGGAAAAACAGTACCTAGTACCCAGTAACCAGTGTGCGGCGCACCTTTCTGGGTACTGGCAACTGGGTACTGGGTACTGAATTTAAA
>Ga0137393_10002472_pt1 | contig 11996 bp, 10 predicted proteins | sample 15con2h34BmetaG_FD_101396 | JGI IMG/M metagenome (GOLD analysis project Ga0137393, IMG submission 101396) | Vadose zone soil microbial communities from Angelo Coast Range Reserve, California, USA - 15con2h3.4B metaG | ecosystem: Environmental > Terrestrial > Soil > Vadose zone > Saprolite...
CCTGGAAATATCAGGCCCGCACCTATCGGCATTTCGGCTGGGACAATGGCACACTGCTGGCTAATCTGCTGGCCGTCGCCACCGCCTTGGGGTTGCCGTCCAAAGTGGTGTGCGGGTTTGTCGACGAGACCTTGAACCGACTGCTGGATGTCGATCCTCAGCGCGAAGTGACGTTCTCGCTGGTTGCTCTCGGGTACAACTCCGGGCTCCCTTCGCGAACCGCGCCGCGAGTCTCGGCGGAAGTTCCTGCCCTCGGCCTCGAAACCGTCCCCCTCTCCCAGCACGAGGTTGACTATCCGCTCATGCGCGAGATGCACGCTGCCTCTTCGCTGGAGTCGCCCGAGGAGGTTGCCGCGTGGCGCCAGGGTACTGAACGATCCAGTTTGCCGTCTGTGAGCGAGATTCCGCCGGTCTTCATCCCGCCAGAAAATGTTCCGGCCGGACCAGTTGTCCCACTCCTTTCTTTATCTGATACGGAAATGCCGCGCGATCCCATCGAGCAAGTCATCCTGCGGCGTGGTTCCAGCCGCAAGTTTGCCCGCACTTCGATCAGCCTGACGCAACTCTCTACCATCCTCCAGCAAGCCACCCAGGGTGTCCCCGGGGATTTTCTGAATCCCAGTGGATCTCAGCTCAACCACCTCTACCTGATTGTCAATGCCGTGGAAGGGCTCACCGCGGGAGCTTACGCCTTCGACCGCGAGCGCGGCGTTCTGGAGTGTCTAAAGCAAGGAGATTTCCGTGCCCAGGCTGGATACCTCGGACTGGAACAGGCTCTACCTGCCGATGCTGCCGTGGACATCTTCTTCCTCGCGGACTTGCGCCCGATTCTGAGACGGATGGGCAATCGCGGCTATCGCGCGGCGCAATTGGAAGCCGGCATCATCGGCGGCAAGCTTTATCTGGCCGCCTATGCCCAGAGACTGGGCGCGACTGGTCTCACTTTCTACGACGACGATGTAACCCTCTTCTTCTCCCCGCACGCCGCAGGCAAGAGCGCCCTCTTTCTGGTCGCCGTGGGCAACAGCGTCAAAACAAATGCTCACTAAGAGCTTCTTCCCAGCCTGAAACCTGCCCCGTCCTGGAGTCCAGCTCCGACGCCCTAATGGGAATCGCTGAAGTGACGATAACAGAGAGATAGAGGAGCTCGGGCGGACTGGTCTGCTCAACGTGGAGCGTTCCTTCCCCATGGCAGGCACGCAGGCAGCAGACCAGGGCGAGCGCGACAGAATGGCATCCTCGCGCATTAGAGATCACTTACGGCCAAAGAAGGAACAACAACGATGAGCGACAGCGATATCGTCCAAGATTTTCTGGTCGAAAGTTACGAGAACCTGGACCGACTGGATCGGGAACTAGTCGGTTTGGAGAAAAATCCTCAGGATCGCGACGCTCTAGGCAGTGTGTTTCGTACCATTCACACCATCAAGGGCACCTGCGGATTCTTAGGCTTCAACAAGCTGGAAAAAGTTACCCACGTGGGGGAGAACCTGCTCACTCGGCTTCGGGATGGACAGCTTAAGCTCAACCCGGAACTTACCACGGCGCTGCTGGGCATGGTGGATGCGGTCCGCCAGATACTTGGCAGTATCGAAGCGAGTGGAGGGGAAGGAGAGCGCGACGACACGAAGCTGATTGCCATGCTGACCTGCCTGCAGCAAGCGCCCGATGCGCTGGCGAAGAGCGGGGCTGTTCGCGTGACAGACAACACTTACGAAGGGAGGTCGTCGCCGTCTTCGATCGGCGACATTCTGATGCAAACGGCTGGTGTCACGTCGGCGGAGATCCATCTTGCGACGAAGAAGCAGGACGAAGGCGACCCGCGGCGCTTGGGCGAGATTCTGGTGGAACATGGCGCGGCGCGGCCGGCAGATATTGTGGATGCTTTACGGATCCAGCAGTCCTCCCACGTGCACGCGCCTGCCTCGGACAGCACCATCCGCGTGGATGTTGGATTACTGGACAAGCTGATGAATCTGGTGGGGGAACTGGTGCTGGCGCGCAATCAGATCCTGCAATTCGCCAACCGCATGAAGGAAACCAGCTTTCTGTCAGCATCGCAGCGTCTGAACCTGATCACCACCGAGTTGCAGGAGGGAGTGATGAAGACCCGCATGCAGCCCATCGGAAACATCTGGAACCAGTTTCCACGGACGGTACGCGACGTCGCACTCAGTTGCGGCAAGGAAGTAAGCATCGAGATGGAGGGCCAAGAAACGGAACTCGACAAGACCATTATCGAGGCGATTAAGGATCCCCTTACCCATCTGGTACGCAACTCCGTAGACCATGGCATCGAGCTACCCGCAGACCGGGTGAAATGGGGAAAGGATGCAACCGGACGCCTGATTCTGCGGGCCTTTCACGAAGGTGGACAGGTCAACATCGAAATCAGTGACGATGGCGCGGGCTTGAATGTAGAACGCATCTACCAGAAGGCGGTCGAGCGCGGAGTGATCACCGCCGAACAGGCGGCGCACATGAGCGAGCGGGAAATTTTCAACCTGATTTTTCTTCCCGGATTCTCCACGGCGGAAAAGGTGACCAACGTGTCGGGCCGCGGCGTGGGTATGGATGTGGTGAAGACGAACGTAGAAAAAATTGGCGGCACCGTGGACATTCAGTCCACTCTGGGCCGGGGCACAACGGTCAGGGTAAAAATTCCATTGACGTTGGCCATCATCCCTGCACTGGTCATTACGTGCGGCGGCGATCGTTATGCCATTCCGCAGGTAAGTTTGCTCGAACTGGTGCGGCTCAAGGCCGACGAAGTGAGCAAGGCCATCGAACTCGTCCATGGCGCACCCGTCTACCGGCTGCGAGGAAATCTCCTGCCTCTGGTGTATCTCAACCGGGAACTAAATCTCGCGGCGGAAGCAAATCCCGCAACGGAAAATGGCGCGGTAAATATCGTGGTGTTGCAAGCCGATGAGCGGCAATTTGGATTGATCGTGGATCAGATCAACGACACCGAAGAAATTGTGGTGAAGCCGCTGCGCAAGCAGCTCAAGATGGTGAAAACCTTTGCGGGCTCGAGCATCATGGGTGACGGCAAAGTAGCCCTGATCCTGGATGTGCTCGGACTGGCGCAACGCGCCGGAGTAATTACGGAAACGCGAAATCGCACCCTGCCCGAAAAAGCCACGGAATCGACGGAAACCGTGGCGGACCAACAAACCTTCCTGCTCTTCGCCGGTCCGCGCGATTCCCGAATGGCCATACCTCTCAGCACCGTCGCCCGTCTGGAGGAGTTTCCGGCTGCGCAAGTCGAAATATCCGGTAGCCAATGGGTCACTCAGTATCGCGGCCAGATCCTCCCGTTGATTCGGCTCGATGCTGTGATGGAAGCACGGCGCAATAGACCGCGAACGTGGCACGCACCGCCGACGCCGGATTCAGGACCAATTCAGGTACTGGTTTTGAGTCACGAGGGACGCTCCTTCGGTCTGGTCGTAGAACGGATTCTGGACATCGTCGAAGCCCGGGCGGATATCAGGTTGGCCGCGACCCGGGCAGCGGTTCTCTATTCCGTCGTGATCGGTGATCAAGTTACGGAGTTGCTCGATATCCCGGCTATCCTGCGCAGCGCTGATGTGATTGCGGCGCGGCCTAGTCCCGCGATGAGATCGGCGGAGGCTGCGAACTAAGCTATGGCCCATACTTCACAGTTTTGCACGTTCTATCTGGATAAATTGTTGTTCGGCGTGGAATTGAAGGGCGTCCAGGAAGTCATCCGCTCTCTGGATATGACCAAGGTGCCGCTGGCCCCCGAAGTAGTCAGTGGCCTGATTAACCTGCGTGGCCAAATCGTCACTGCGGTCGATCTGAGGAATCGGCTCGAACTGGGACCCCGCCCGCAAGACAGGCTTGCCATGAACGTGGTGGTCCGTTCTGCCGATGGCGCAGTGAGTTTGCTGGTGGATGAAATCGGAGATGTGGTCGAGGTGGACGAGACCACCTTCGAACCTGCGCCAGAAACGGTGCCGAGTTCAGTCAGGACCATGATCTTGGGAGTCCACAAGTTAAATGAGCAACTCCTGCATGTGCTCGACACGGAAATAGCATGCCAGATGGGCGACGGCGCAGACAGCGCGAACAGTACGTAAGTCGAGAGGTTGCCAGTCGGAGACTTGCCGGCTCTGCACGTGCGGCCTATGGGAAGTGATTTTGTATTTTGGGATTCGCTCTGCTCTTAAAAAGGATTGAAATGAGACTGACACTGGGAAGGAAATTGGGCCTCGGTTTTGGAGTAATTCTTACCCTGATTGTTGTCGACACTACGCTCACTTATCGCCAAGCCAACGCGATCAAGATGAACCAGGATCGCGCAATGGAGGTGAGTGTGCCCAGCCTCGAAACTTGCAGGAACTTGCAGAGGGACCTGAACCAGACGCAGAGCAAGGGTCGTCAGGTGATCCTTGCGGGAGCAGAGACGGCCAGAAGAGAGACCGCGAAAAGGATCTTCGATGCGGATTGGGGAGACCTTGAGAAAGACGTCGCCCGAATGGACGAATTGGCGCCCCAGTGGTCCGGGCAACAAAACCGTGACCTGATCGTCGAGGTGAAGAAGCAACTTCCCAACCTTCGCCGCGTCCAGGAAGAAGCGATGGGTCGCGCGGCCCGCGGCGAACACACTGCGATGGTCCGCGCCGGAAATGAATTTGCCGATCAGGCCACCGAGATTACCGAGGCGATCAAAAAACCTCTCGGAGAAATGGCAAGTTCCTTCGCGGCGTCGCTGCAGAAAAACCAGGAAAGCTTGAATTCGGATACCCACTTGATGAACCTGACCATGGGTGGAACGGCGCTCACAGCGGTTGCCATCGGCATCTTCGTCGCAGTTTTCCTGAGCCGGCGTATCTCGGGTGCTACGCGATCGGTCCTGACGCAGGCCGAGGCCATTGCGGCCGGTGATTTGACCGGCGACGAGATAAGAATCGGCAGCGAGGACGAGCTCGGCGACCTGGCCAATGCGATTAATAAAATGAGTGTCAGCCTGAAGCGCATGATCCTGGCGATCGCGGAAAATGCCCGGCACGTAGCCAGCGCGAGTGATCAGGTATCCATCAACAGCCAGCAGATTACCGCCAATTCTGAAGAAACCTCGGCCCAGGCGAATGTGGTCTCGCAGGCGGCGCAGCAGGTCAGCCAAAACCTGCAAACCGTGGCTACCGGCGCCGAGGAAATGGGCGCCAGCATCAAGGAAATCGCTAAAAACGCCACCGAAGCCGCAAAAGTAGCCACCGCTGCCGTCAAGGTCGCCGAGACCACCAACGCCACTGTGTCGCATTTAGGTGATTCCTCGGCCGAGGTCGGACAGGTCATAAAGGTCATCACTTCGATTGCGCAGCAGACCAACCTGCTGGCGCTCAATGCCACTATTGAAGCCGCCCGCGCCGGGGAAGCCGGCAAGGGATTCGCTGTGGTCGCTAACGAAGTCAAGGAGTTGGCCAAAGAAACAGCCAAAGCCACCGAAGACATCAGCCGAAAGATCGAGGCCATTCAAGCCGACACCAAGGCGGCGGTGAGTGCTATCGCCACTATCAGCGAGGTAATCCTACGGATCAATGACATTTCCAACACGATTGCCACTGCGGTCGAGGAACAGAACGCCACTACAAACGAGATGGCTCGCAACGTCAGCGAGGCCGCACACGGCAGCGGCGAAATTACGGGCAATATTGCCGGCGTAGCCCAGGCGGCGGAGAGCACCTCGCGCGGCGCCAGTGACACCCAGAAGGCGGCACAGGACCTGGTGCAGATGTCGACGCAACTGCGCGGTCTGGTGGAGCAATTCAAAATTAATGCCAGTGACAGCGGAACAGGCGCGACATCGTATGAACCTGTACAGCGCAGGGCGGCTCATGCTGGATCGTAAACTGCAGCCCTCTGGCCGGCAGTTCGGTTGGGTGGTTAGGCCTGAGTGTTGCCGCCTTCAATCCGCCAACGAATGGCTTTGTAAAACGGGTAGCCACAACTTGCTATGACCCCCATTCGCATCTTGGTGGTAGATGATTCGGTAGTAATTCGCAAACTGCTCGCTGACACCTTGTCGGGAGACCGCGCGCTGGAGGTAGTTGGCACGGCCAGCGACGGTCGAATTGCGCTGGCGAAGATTGCACTGCTCAAACCCGACCTGATCACCCTCGATATCGAGATGCCCGTGATGAACGGTCTGGAAACGCTGGTAGCCGTGCGCAAGTTGTACCCCAAACTACCGGTCATCATGTTCAGCACACTTACCGAACACGGGGCCGCGGCAACTCTCGATGCGCTCTCCCTGGGAGCGTCGGACTATGCCACAAAACCAAGCAATACCGGCAATTACGCTGTTGCCATCGAGCGCATACGGACCGAGCTTATCCCCAAAATCAAAGCACTGTGTGGCGTAGTCTCATTGAAACTCATGCCGCTGCCCGGGTCTCGTCCGGCATTGAACGTTCGACCACGCTCCAATTCACGCATCGAAATTGTGGCAATCGGCACTTCGACCGGCGGCCCGAACGCGTTGGCGGAGGTCTTGCCTCAGATCCCGGCCGACTTTCCGGTCCCAATTGTCGTGGTGCAGCACATGCCGCCCATTTTTACCCGTTTGCTGGCGGACCGGCTCGCCAGCCGCTCGTCTATTACAGTGAAAGAAGGCACTGCCGGGGTGATTCTCTCACCCGGACATGCCTGGATCGCACCGGGAAATTTTCATATGAAAGTGGTACACGCAGGCCTGGAGTGGCGCCTTAACTTGAATCAGGGCCCTCCGGAGAATTCCTGCCGGCCGGCGGTCGATGTGTTATTTCGCTCGGTAGCGACGGCCTACGGAGCGAACGTTCTCGGAGTCGTGATGACTGGCATGGGATCCGACGGCGCGCTCGGAGCGCAACATATTCGCGACGCCGGCGGAGACGTAATCGTCCAGGACGAGGCTTCCTCGGTGGTGTGGGGAATGCCTGGGCTCGTGCACGCCTCAGGCCTGGCCGATGCCGCTTATCCGCTCGATCACTTGGCGGCGGAGATCACGCGCCGTGTGCTGCAGAGCCGCGGTCCTCGAGGCCACTTTGACTCGAAGAGTTATGCCGCCCTGGAGTCCTCCGCAAAATGACCGCCATTGCGCAACCGGCTACAACACCTCTTGTTCCCGCCCGGGGCAGCGAAGCGGCTGACCCGATATACCGGCAGATCCGCGACTTGGTATACAAAGTTTCGGGCATCTACAAGGCTGAGGAAAAACTTTACCTTCTGGCCGACGGCTGCGGCCGGCGGATGAAACAGCTGGGCGCGCGGAACCCGCGCGAGTATTGGGACCAGCTCACTTCCCAGCCCGGCCGCGACGGGGAGCTTCGACAACTGCTGAACGAAATCACCATCGGCGAGACTTGCCTGTTTCGCAGCCAGCCCCAGCTCGATGCGCTACGCAAAGTAATCCTGCCAGAGATCGTGGCGGAAAAAACCAAGCAGATCACCAAGAGGTTGCGAATTTGGAGTGCGGGCTGCTCTACCGGCGAAGAGTCCTATACGTTGGCCATGAACATGATCGAGGAAAAAGAGCGTCTAAAAGGCTGGACCATCGAGATTGTCGCCACCGACCTGAACGACCGTTCCCTGGAAACGGCAAAGGCCGGCATTTACGGCGACTATGCTCTGCGCTCGACCCCGGAATATTTCAAGCGTAAGTATTTTTCGAGCATCGGTGAGAAGAAACTGCAGGTACGCCCTGAGATAAAGGAACTAATCGTTTTCAGCCGGCTGAATCTGCAGGACGAATCCAAAATGGTTTTCATGAAGGGTATGGACCTGATTTTCTGCTGCAATGTGCTTATATATTTTGACGGCGCTTCGAAATCGAAAGTGATCAATCATTTTTTCAACAACCTTAATTTCGGCGGTTATTTCTTTCTCGGGACATCCGAATCTCTGATGAAATTAAATGACCAGTTTCACCTGGTCCATTTTCCGGGAGCGATCGCATATTGGAAACCAGCCTTCAAGAGTGGCAAGCTATGACCACATCCTTCTCCGAAACGATCCGTGAACGCGTGCAGAGCATCGAGACCATGCCCGCAATTCCTGCAGTATTTCAACCTTTGTTGAAGTTGCTGAGTTCTTCCGCCGAGGAAGCGAAGGTGGACGAAGTTGTGCGTCTGGTGTCTTATGACAACAGCATTGCGGCCCAATGTCTGCGCGTGGCGGGTTCACCCTTGTTCGGCCTGGCGCAGCCGCCCAAATCCATCAAGGGGGCGGTCATTAGCCTGGGCCTGCGCCGCGTCGAAACCATTCTTCTCACCTGCTGCCTGGGGCAAGCTTTCCCTGCGAAAAAGTGGGTGCTGGACCCGGTGGTCTTTTGGAGACATTCTCTGGGATGCGCGATGGTATGCCGAAAGTTCAGCGAGAAGTTGGCCACTGCCGATGCGGAGAAGGCCTACATGGCGGGCCTGCTGCATGACATCGGGTTCATGGTGAACTGCCTGGTCTTTTCCAAGGAGTTCGCCACGGCGATGGAGCGCGCCTGCCAGGAAGAAATTCCTCTCGACGAAGCCGAACAGGCCACGATGGGATTTACGCACTGCGACACCGGCCGGGCGCTAGCCGAGAAATGGAAACTGGCCGACGATGTCATCGAGGTAATCGCGCATCATCATGCCATCGAGCAAAGCGAGAAGGCCCACCCTCTGGTGGCTCTGGTGCACTTGAGCGACCTGCTCTGCCGCATGCGTGGACTGGGTTACGGATACTACGAGCGCCACAAAGCGGACTTGATCGGCGATCCCGCATGGGCGATTCTCTCGAAGGAATATCGCGATCTCGAGGGTATGGATCTGGTGCGGTTTACCTTTGAACTCGATGAGGCGGTAGCGGAGATTCACTCCCTGGTCGCAACCGTGTTCGGTTCTGCGCCGGCTAGAACCTGACCTGGCGCACACAGCCTTTGCGTCAGCAAAGTCAACTCGTCTATGGACGGACGGAAACAGACCGGCTCATGTCTATTAATGAGCAGAGATTCCTGTAAACTCCGCGTGCTGCCAAGACAGCTGAGGCAGCGCAGGAACGTGTGCGCGGCTGCATTGCCGCTAATTCTCAATTTAAGGTGTCTAGCTATGGATCTGCAGGGTAATGGCGATGGGCATGCTTTCGAACAGCAGCCTGACTTCAAGGGCGCCGGAGTCCGCCAGAGAGTGCAGACTATAGTCGTTGCCAGTAATGACGGTGGGAACGGAAAGCATGCAGCCATCTCCCATCCCGGCAACCTTATTCTTGAAATTGCCGGCCACCATGTTACATATCTCACCAAGGGCATCCAACACGTCTTGGCTGCCCGCGGCGGGTTCCGTGCCCAGCATCTTGGAAGACATGAGCACCGCAGACTTGGCCGTACAACGAACCGTAAGTACGCCACACATTTGCCCGGCCAGACCCACCATCCCCGTGATGTCGAAGGATCCGTCGACCGCGATTTCTGGCTGAGCCGCCAGCTTGCAACCCAGCATCATTTCAAACACTTCTCGCGTCGCCAACTCCATTAGTGGAACCCACTCTTTATGGCTGTTGTCGGGGGCCAGCAATTCGTTCATGGACTTCACGGTTTCCCTCCCAGCACAGGCATCACCTGTTCCCGCACCTGCTCCGGGGTAAACGGCTTGCGGATGTAGCCGCGGGCACCGCAGGATAGAGCCTGCACTACGTGCGTCTCGCTTCCCTCGGTCGTAATCATGACCACAGGCACGTCTTTCGCATTCGCGACTCCGGGAAGTTGCTTTATGAACTCCAGCCCGTCCATAACTGGCATGTTGATGTCGCAGAGGATTAGATCGACCTGGTTCTCCTTGAGTACGCCCAGCGCCTCGGCACCGTTTCCAGCCTCGAATACCTGAGTCAGTTCGATGCCTGCCTGGCGTAGCGAGCGTTCCACAATCTTTCGCATGACCGAGGAATCGTCGATGATAAGAGCACGTATGCTTTTCATGAGGAGTATTCAATCGCTCCTAGGCGACCGTTAGTTAGTTCTTCACGCTTCTGGATTTATCGGCAGGAGGTGAGCAGGCTTTAGGTCATCAAAACAACGTCAATAGCAGCAGTCGGCAGGGTCATGGCTGGCCCCGGCCCGATTCCCTTCTTCGCGTGCTTACGTCAAGACGCTTGCCGCCCCGGTATGTACAAATCCCGTTTTTGCTTCGGTTGTAAATGCTCCACAAATGCGCGGTGTACGCGGCTGCGGAAATGTTGTTTCAATTGGACAATTCCAACGCGACGGTAAGAACCCTCATCCGCGAGGGGCAGAAATCGGCACCCTTCTCTCTTCTCGACAGCCATTTCGGGCACCACTGATACTCCCGTCCCAGCCGCCACCATCGCCAGGATGGTAGTGAATTGACCGCTCTCAAAAACTACATTCGGCTGCATCCGGGCGCGTCCGCAGGCGGCCAGCGTGTTTTCGCGAAAACAGTGGCCCTCCTTCAGCAGCAGAAAGGGATCGTTCGCAATTTGTGCGAGGTGAACATGGGCTGATGCCGCAAGCCGGTGATTTTGGGGAATCACCACGTAGAGACGTTCGCGAAACAGTTCGCGAGATACGCAATGCGTTGCAGGCACGGGCAGCGCCAGAAGCGCCAGGTCTATTGCACCTTGATGTACCCGATTGAGAAGCTCGGTTGTGACCTCTTCCACCACGCTGATTTGAACGCGTGGAAATGTCTGGGCAAAACTCGCCAGGCACGAAGGCAGAAAGTAGGGCGCAATCGTGGGGATCGCTCCAATCACGAGCCTGCCGCGTTCTGCGCCGTCCATCTCCTGGATCTCAATCTTGGCGTCGGCAAGCTGCCGGATAATCGCCTCTGCACGCGGCAAGAAAGCCTCTCCCGGTTGCGTCAAACGAACGGAGCGTCCCAAACGATCAAACAACCGGGTTCCAAGCTCATCCTCGAGCTTGCGGATCTGCTGGGATAGCGAGGGCTGCGCCAAATGTTCCTGCTGTGCGGCACGAGTAAAGCTGCCAGTCCTGGCGACCGCGCAGAAGTAACGGAGTTGATGTATTTGCATGGTCAGATGGCTCCCCCGGCTGACGGTGTTGAGATTCTTAGCAGAGGAAAAAGCTATGCTTGCGATAATAACTATATCTTAGACCTATGCCGAGCTTAGCCGCTAGAGTGAGATTGAAAGGAGTTGTTCCATGCCTGAAAAGCAAAATGTCCCGGTAGTAAAAGCCGGCGACGTCACTCAGCGGGTCGGAGTGGAAGTAATCCGAGCGCGCGGCGTTGATGTCGAAAAGCTGATCAAAATGTTAATCGCCAATGCGGCAGCAGAGTTTGCCAGCACCTACTATTACTACACAATTCTTCGCATGCACCTGGCGGGTCACGAAGATTACAAAGAAATCTGCGAGGACGCCCGGTTGGAGGACCGTGCCCATTGGGAGTTAATCGTGCCCCGCATCTACGAACTGGGTGGTGAGTTGCCCAACGATCTGCCGGCGTTTCACGACCAGGCAGGGTGTCGCGCGGCCAAATTGCCCGATCCGCCAACCACAGTGAACATTCTGACGCTGCTATTGGAGTCGGAACGCTGCGCAATTCGTAGCTGGATTGAAATTTGCGATATGACATTCGGCAAGGATCCCCGCACCTATGACATGGCAGCCCGCATCTTGAACGAAGAGATCGAGCACGAGGCCTGGTTCATCGAGTTGCTGGCGTTCGAGCGAGATGGCAAGAGCATTCCTTCCGGTCATTTCCGCCGCGGCGAGCCCGGACACGCGCCCTACAGCAAGAACGCCGGTTTCTACAATCCGTAAACCCAACAGCAAGGCAGTCCTGCTTGGCTTCGCCGCCGGGCAGGACTACCGTGAATATATGGCGCAAGATTCCGAAATGTTCCCGGTGAAGCTGCTGCTGCCCAACGATGACGAGGAGCGCTTAATCCAGGTGGGCCGTGAAGAGCATATCTGGGACGCAGCCTTCGCCGCGGGAATTGTGCTTCCCGCACTCTGCCATCAAGGCTACTGTTTAACC
>Ga0137393_10002475_pt1 | contig 11993 bp, 9 predicted proteins | sample 15con2h34BmetaG_FD_101396 | JGI IMG/M metagenome (GOLD analysis project Ga0137393, IMG submission 101396) | Vadose zone soil microbial communities from Angelo Coast Range Reserve, California, USA - 15con2h3.4B metaG | ecosystem: Environmental > Terrestrial > Soil > Vadose zone > Saprolite...
CGGGCGAGGTGCTGATCGTAAGGACGCCCGAGGTTTGTCGCTGCACCAGGCGCTCGGTTCCGACGGCGAGGCGATCAAGCGCGTCCCGCACGACCGCGAGATATTGGCGACCCGCTTCCGTTATGATCAGGCGCTGGCGTTCGCGATTGAACAGCTTGACGCCGAGTTCGGCCTCTAGCCCCTTGACTTGGTGGCTGACCGCCCCCTGTGTGACGCACAGTTCCTCGGCGGCACGCGTAAAGCTCTCGTGTCGCCCCGCAGCTTCGAAGGCCTTGAGAGCATTGAGTGGCGGCAAACGGCGTATCATTGATGGCACTTCATGAAAAAAACTCGGGCAAGGTAGAAAAATGATGCTTTGCGCGCAATAGATTTCACTCGTATCGGTCCGGTCGGCGTAGCTGGAACCACCCGCAGCCTCTCCTGAGTATTCATCAGTGCGGGCCGGATACCCGACGCTGCCGCTCGATTCCCGTTCGCGGCGGCACGCACCGTGCCGTGGAACCCATTTTTGGAGCTCAAACATGCAGCATCTTCTTGCCCTGCTATTGGTCGTATTGCTCGCGGGCGCTACCAACCGCGCCGAGGCCGAGTCAGGTAAACCAACCACGATCGTGTTTGTCTGTCTCCACGGCTCCGTCAAGAGCCAGGTTGCGGCGGCTCATTTCAATCGCATCGCCAGGGAGCGGGGGCTGCCCGTTGTCGCCGTTTCGCGTGGCATCGCCGTGGATAACGAGATCCCTACCGTTATTCGCGAGGGCCTAGCGGGCGACGGATTGGCTCCGGATAGCGAGGTCCCTATTCGGCTCACGTCGGAACAGGCGGCCGCTGCCACCAAGGTTTTCGCCTTTGATGAGGTACCGGCCGATTTGAGGGGCGCTGCTGAAGTCACCTATTGGTCTGACGTACCGCCGGCGACGAAAGACTATGCTGCTGCCCGACGCGCTATCATCCGTCATCTCGAGGAGGCAATCGGTCCTTTGAAGCCGAAGGACTGACAAAGGCTACGTTGCGGGTGTACAGCGTCCACTTCGCGCAGCGAAATTGTGCACGCTTCGCAGACCCCGCGTCCCGGCGAAATTCCGTGGGCCTTACGGGCCCCGCGATGCGATCGTTCGTCCTGCCCGCCCTATCGCCGACCGGCGCTGCGCCAGATCTCTCGTGGAATCGAAACATGAATTACCACGTTGCACCCCTCTTCTGCCGTCCCTGGACGCTCAACGGCATTTCGGCGCGCCTTATCGAGAGCCATTACGAGCACAATTACGGTGGCGCCGTCGCTCGGCTGAATGCCATCAGCCGGGAACTTCAGACGCTAGACCCTAAGACGGCCTCGGGGGAGGCAATCGGCCGTCTCAAGCGCGACGAGATGGCCGCGCTCAACTCGACGCTCTTGCATGAGCTCTATTTTGCAAGTCTGGGCGGGGACGGAAGAGCTGTGCCGGAGCCGATGGCGAGTGCCCTTGCCAAGGATTTCGGTTCGGTGGATCGATGGCGCCAGGAGTTTGTAGCGCTGGCCGGCGCCTTATCGGGCGGCTCCGGTTGGGTGCTCCTGAGCTACGTACCGCGCGATGGCCGGCTTATCAATCACTTCGGATTGGATCACACTCAAAGCATCTCCGGCAGCATCCCGATCCTCGCGTTGGATATGTATGAGCACGCCTATCATCTCGAGTTTGGAGCAAATGCGACAGCCTATATCGCGGCATTCATGCGAAATATCGATTGGCAGGCGGTGCTCGGACGATACGAGGATGCCATCAAAGTTGCCCCGCCCCGACGGCTGGAGCAGAAGCAGTTTGCTGATGTGCCATCGATTACGGTCGATGAGGTGAAGGCGATGGTGGCGGCGGGTACGCCGCTGCAGATCATCGACACGCGCCCCAAGCACTACAGCAGTAAATCGCACGATATTATGGACGGCGCCATCTGGCGCGATCCGGAGCGGGTCGACGAATGGATGGGCGACCTTTCGAAGACCGAGCCTGTCGTCACCTTCTGCGTTTACGGCTTTCACATCGGATGTGAGACCGCCGCCACCTTGCGCAGAGCGGGCTTTGACGCCCGCTACATGTCGGGTGGCCATTTCGCGTGGAAAGCTGCCGGGGGACAGGTAAGGCTGCTCGAATGACGGACGAATTCCTGATCCTGTCTCAACGCGATCTTCGCGAGGTGATGACCTTCGCCGACTATGTCGAGGCCGTGACTGAGGCCTTTCAACTACTCGCCCAAGGTCGTTGTCAATCTCCTGTTCCGATAGAGATTCCTGCCCAACACGGCACCTTTCACATCAAAGCCGGGAGCCTGCCTCGCGGGCACGGCTACGTGGCCGCCAAGATCAATGGCAATTTCCCCGGAAACAAGGCTCGCTACGGACTGCCAACGATCCAGGGCGCCGTGTTCCTTGCGGATGCGAGCAACGGTCAGCCGCTGGCGCTGCTGGACTCGATGGAGATCACGCTCCAGCGCACCGGAGCCGCCACAGCGGTCGCAGCGAGGTATCTGGCACGCCCGGACTCTGCCACGGCGACCATCTGCGGATGCGGCGAACAGGGCCGGATCCAGCTGATTGCGCTGCAACACGTGCTTGCCATTCGCCGTGCTTTCGCCTGGGACATCGATCCGCAGGTCTCACGTGCTTATGCTGCTCAGATGGCGGCGGAAACCGGGATCGATGTGCAACCGGTCGAGCGTCTTGGCGAGGCTATCCGTGCCAGCGATGCTATCGTGACCAGCACCACCGCCGATCAGCCGTTTCTTGATATCCGGGACGTACGTCCAGGGACATTCGTGGCTGCGGTCGGGGCAGACAATCCGGCCAAGAGCGAAATTGCGCCCTCACTTATGGCAGCCGCGACGGTCGTTGTCGACGTGCTCAAACAGGCTGTCTTCATGGGCGATCTCAATCACGCCATCAGGGCCGGGACGATGACGGAGGAGGCAGTGCATGCGGAACTGGGATCGCTTGTGACCGGCAAGAAGCCCGGACGTCGGAACGCCGAGGAGATTACGCTCTTCGACAGCACCGGGGTTGGCGTTCAGGACGTGGCAGCGGCGGCGCACGCCTACGAAATTGCACGCGAACGCGGCCTTGGCTCTTCGTCCAACGACTTGGCCAGTATTCAAGGGACGCTTGGGGCCCCGTGATGTCTTGACGAGCCCTGGCGGCGGGTGTCGCCCAGGCATTAATTCCAAATGCCGACTACCTCGAGAGCGGCGGGACGCGCGGCAGAACATGGAGAGGACCAGCAACCGCTGGGCGCAACAACGAAGGTTGGTCCATCGGGCTCAGCCGCTTGCGAGGCATTTTTCGCGAGGTGCTTTGTGCGCGCGATGCCGACTGAGATTGGATGGCCCAGCTCCGCCCGCACGCGACGCCAGATCGCGTTGGTAATTTTCGGAGGCCGGACCGAACAGATCGATGCAGCAAGCGACGTCGGCAACGGCCGTGTCAATCGAAATTCGTTCGACGAGCGGCGTGAAGTCATTGAGCAGTTTGCTTAGCGGCATTGCCCAGGCGCTGATACTCCGTGAAATGGCCATTGGCAAAGATCACGTCCGGACAGAGCTCGCGCGCCCGCGTCCCGGCATGCCGCCCTGGATTCCGAAGGCCTTGGCTTCGTAGGTGCGGCGAGTACAACTGCCCCTCCGATCGAAGCCCGCGGCACACGATTGCCGAGGAGCGGCGATTGCGAATCCCCGAATAGGCGGCGATCAATTCGCTCTCGGAGTCGGGAACTTGGCGATGATGTCGATCTCCTGCCCGTCCCGCCGGATGCTCAAAGGGAGCCACGTCCCGGGTGCCTGCCGAGCGACGACTTCCATCAGATCCTCGGCGCTTCGCATCGCCAGCCCGGCAGCGCGCACCACCTGATCGCCGGCTTTCAGGCCGGCGATCTCAGCCACGCTATCCGACCACCCGGTCGATGCGGGGCGAACCATCACCTTCCCCCAGCAGCACGCCGAGACGCGGCTGCTCGGGCGCCGGCGCTTCATCAGTGCGGGGCAGTGTGAAAATGGCGTCGGCATAGCCGGTGCCGATGAGCGTACAGGCCATGTCGACGGCGGCTGGGATGAGCGATGCCGGTTCGTAGATTCCGAGAGCCCTGAGCTGACGCGGAACCCCGTGCCCCCCGGCAACGTGCCCGCTTCCCAGAATACCCACGACGACCGCGTTGCCGAAATTTTGCCTCGCTTCGGCCAGGGCCTCCGCCAGGGCGCGGTCCCACGTCAGTTGAGCCTCGACGAAACGCTTGAATTCGGGTTCCTTCATGGCTTCCGTGAGCTCTGCCTCATCGAGTTCCGGAAGGTCCGGCCCCTGGGTGGCCCGATCGGTGGCGCCGGGCTGCAACGTCTTCATCGCGAGATAAGCGCGGGCAAGCACGCGCTGATAGGTCACGCTGGCCGGTGCAGGATCGGAAAGACCTTCGCGCTCCGTGACAGGAACGCTCTCCCATCCCTGTTGACCGACTTGCAGGACCAGCCTCCGCTCGACGTTGAGCGCAATCATTGGAATGCGGTTGAGACGCGCGAATCGAAATAGCGGCATGTAGAGCGCCGAATCGTAGCCCCATACCTGCCGCCACTCGGACGCCTTAAGGAACGCGGCGTCCGTCAGCTTCCCCTCGACCCAATCGTTCAGGACCGATTGCAGTCGACGTGGAAACGCTTCGAAACCAATGACAAGGTTTGCCCCGCGGCCCTGCAGGGCTGCCAGGGTATTCAACTGCCAAAGGTGATGATCCACGTCAGTGTGCGATTCCCCGAGCAGCACGACAGTCCGCTTTGAGGCGAGATAGCGGAATAACCCCTCTCGGTCGATGGATCGCCCCGACCTCACGTCGACCCAACCGCCGTAAGAGGCGCACGCGGACGCCGATTGGGCCGGCGCGCCACCGGAAGGCAGGGTGCTAGAGCTCGTCTGCGCTGTGGCAGGGCCGACCGCCGCCACCAGGGACGCGGACAAAACGACGGTCCGAAGCCACAACGTCGGGCCAGCCGCGAGTGTCGAGTGGTCGGAGGCTAGTTCGCTTTTCATGATTCACCTGCCTGTGGGGGCTTGCTAATTTGCCTTAAGGCAGACACGTCGTCAGCAGCGTTATCTGCAGAGCAGGCTCCCACGCTTGCCAAGGGCACGATAGAACCCAACACTAAAGCGAGAAAGCGAGCTGTTTTGCCATGGCGCAGCTTCTCCCCAAGTACGAATGTTTGGCGTAAACATTCCACGGCGGTGAGCAAATGTTGGTACCGGCTCATAGCCTAATATTGGCCAGCTTGTTTAAGGCAGTTTTATCTGCCCATTTAGGGGCTGATGGTGACGGTGGACACGGATGCCGATTTCCATGATGCAGTCTGCTGACACGAGTTTTGTGCTCAAATCCGCGACCCTGACGCGGGTGGGTTGGTCTCGGGCAGCACTCAAAGCGCCAGCAATCCGGCAATTCCTGTTCCTCTGACAAACGAAGCACGATCGCAAGCGTCCCAAGAAATTTGTCGATTGCAGGGGTTGCGCACTTCAGCGGCACTTCTTTGTACGGCTGCACCCCGGAGCGAAATTAGCGCAGCTTGATGGCAGAAAGGATCCGCAGCCAGCACTGCTGCGGCGACTTTTGGCGCAGCGCTATCGGGATAGGGAGCGACAGAACTGGCGTTGATCTCACAGAGCACGTAGGTGTCGCTTCCGTCCTCCGTTTTGGGCCCGTACAAGAAGTCGGCGTCACACAACGCGGGCAGCGAAGCTGTTGGGATATCGAGCAGCGTCTGCATGCCGGGGACCCACTCCCTTTCCATCTTTTCTCGAAGCCGTTGAAAGGGTTGCGCGTCCGCCGCGTGCATAATGCGTGGGCCCGGCTGCGCTGCTCCTGGATGCTCGGCCGCAGGTGGCGGGATTAGCGCCTTGACCAATTGATGACCGAAGCCAACCACCTCGTTCTGCGTCAGGTAACAGCGGATCATTCCTTCTGGCAGACGCGGTTGAAAGGCCTGATCAATGATCTTGCCGTCTCCTGCAAAGTAGATGTGGCAGCGGCTCATGAAAGCGCCGAGCGAAAGCTCTTCCGGAATGCTGCGAGCGTGAAGGACTTTGACAGGCGTGTGGGGCCCGGGGTTAGGACTGACGCCAGGAGCGAGCTCTACCTTCCAGACGCCTTGACCTCCATTTCCACGGTTTTGTTTAAGGACGCGTAGACCGCTGCCGGAAAGATGCGCAGGGAACCGCTCATTGAAGTCGTCAATCGAAGTGTACAGGTCTGTATCTGCCCCCCAGCTCAGCTCGCGGGTGCGATAGAGCACCTCCTTGACGCCCATTTTGAGAATGACGTCGGGGTGAGCGCTTACCCACACTCCTCGCGCGGCAACCTCGCGTAGCAGCGGGTCCAGCCGAGAACGGTCCTTACCCGCGCGCAAAGGGGCCACCCAGACGAGCACGCCATCCATGGAAAGGAGATGGGCGCGGACCGCTTCCTCCATTTCCTCAGAATACAGTACCGGTTGGCACCGAGGGCTAAAGCGTCAAGCGCAGAAAAAATGAGATGAAAAACGCGTAGCACTTGGCGTCGGCACGACGGCGCTCGGGTCAGCACGCCAAACAAGCGTCATTCGCCCGATCGGACGCTTGTTCAAAAGGCTCGCCGAAGAGACATTGAGTGTATCGTGCATACGAGGCATAGGCGGCTTTCCCGGATTTCACCCCTCCAGTTTTTCCTACTCCCCGCTGCACCAAAGCTTAATTCAATGCCGATGCTGATGATGCATGTCGGGCATATGGGGATGCGTATGGACCAGAGCTGCATGCCGATGCTCATGCACGTGGGGTTCGCCGGGCGGATCCTCTGGCCCATGGGGATGTTGATGATGATGCTCATCATGCGTGTGAGCGTGCGAATGAGTTATCGGTTCATGGTCGTGGACGTGTTGGTGGCGCTCCGAAACGTGAAGCCACACCCCGAGACCCATCAGTACACCGGCAATAACCAGCGGGAGGGTAATTGGCTCGCCAAGTGCAAGGATCGCTGCGGTTACGCCAAAGAAAGGGGCGGTTGAGAAATACGCGCTTGTTCGCGCCGATCCAAGATGACGCAGGGCTATGACGAACAGCACCAGACTCACGCCGTAGCCCAGAAATCCGACCATTCCCGCAGCGACCATCGTAGGGATTCCCGGGAGCTTGCCGCCCATCCACAGTCCAAGGCCGACATTCACTGGGCCGGCGACGAAGCCCTTCAGCTCCACGATCTGCAGTGGATCCGCAAGTGAGACCTTGCGTGTGAGATTGTTGTCCAATCCCCAGGCGACACAGGCGCCGATAATTGCGAGCGGCCCGAGGACACTCGATAGCGTGGGTTGCCCGGACCACGAGAGGATAGCGACGCCTGCGAGCAGACACGCCATGCCAAGGACGATCCGTCTGTCGAAATTCTCGTGGAAAAGAAACCATGCCATGAGCACCGTTGCCACGCCCTCGAGTGTCAGCAAGAGCGATGTGGTGGCAGCATCGGTGCGGCTGAGCCCGACCAGAAGCAGCACCGGGCCGATAACACCGCCGGCAATAATTGCTCCGGCAAGCCAAGGCAGATCGCCATGCTTTAGTGCCATTTCTCCGATTCCGGGACGCGAGAGCATCGGGCGCACGAAGCGACGTATCAGGGCAACGCCAACTCCCGAGCCGCAATAGAGCAACCCGGCGAGCACCGTGGGGTCTGTCCAGCCAAGAAATGCCTTCGCCGCCGGTGTCGAAATGCCGAACAGGACAGCAGACAGGAGGGCGTAGAGGATGGCGCGAGCAGTCATGAGGGGGGCCAAGCGGGTTCAGTGGGCTGAAATGACTCGGTGCTCAATGTGGGGATAGACGAAGCTAGCAAGCAATGGGGCCGTGACCGCGACACTGTCTGCCGGCGTAGGGGACTATCGCTCGGGTTTCCATTGAGAATTGGACCATATAACGCTTCCTTTCAGCCCTGGAAATATAGTCACGGAGTTAGCTTTCCTAGCCTCTCAATCGCCACAAGGACATGGTGCGGTGTTGTCAATCCGATATCGCTCCACCGCCTCATCAGCCCAAAAACCTACTTCAACCTTCACAGAAGGCGACAGCCATGTGAACCGCTTTTGGAGCTCGATCTCGGATCCGACTTCCTTTAGCCGCCAGAAAACGATTTCGAAATATCCTGTGGAGTTTGCCGTGCATCAGGATGTATCGACGGATACGACTGCGATCCATTTTCGTTCCAGCGTTGGTGGTTGGCTTTCTGAAAAATGGACCTCCTTGAATGCCAAGGTAGGCCGGCTTTCCCCTCGCAACTATCGCCGTCGCCGACACTTTCGAGGTCCCTTCAAATCGCGGGCGGATCGCCACTCCAAATCAGCTTGTGAATGAATGGGTAGTCCGTCACGCACTTGTTCACCAATGCGGTCATATGACTCGACTAGAATTTCCTCTGTCAGGTCGCGGTGAGGGCGATGCTGTGCATGAGGTTGTGATGGTAGCCGGCGGGATTGGGGATCAATTCTGCCGTCTGCGACTGGCCAATCTTGTTCGTGGCCCGCGCCATTACGATGTGCTTGCCCTTGCTCTTTGGCAAGAAGCCCGCGCTGAAGGTGCGGAAGGCGAAGCGGCCGATGTCTTCCCCGAGCGTTGCAGGCACCCAAGTCTTGCCGCCGTCTGTCGAAATCTCGACGGTTCGAATGCCGTAGCCGCCGTCCCACGCGATGCCGCCGAGGGTCACAGGGGCGCCCGCTTTTACGGGTGTACCATTCGCATGACTGGTGATCAGCGAATTCACCACCATCTCGGTAATTGGCGTGCTTACTGCGCTGTCCTGCGAGGTGAAACGCTCCACCAGCGGGAACGCGCGGAGCGGGATGCGGTAAGCCGAATTCATCCAGAACCCAACGAACGGCTTCGTCACAGCGTTGATCGAGGTGACGTGCTTCATCCAGTAAGTGCCAGTCCAACCCGGCACAATGACGCGGGCCGGGAAGCCGTTGAAGTGCGGCAGCTGCTGGCCGTTCATCTCGTAGGCTACGATCGTCGTCTCCTCCATTGCCTTCCACAGCGGGATGCTTTTGACGAAGTCCGGAGTCTTGTCGACGACTGGGCCGTCGGCGCCATCGACCACAATCTCGACCGCTTCCTTCTTGACGCCGACCTTGTCCAGGATATCCCTCAACCTAGCGCCCCTCCAGCGAGCGCAACCCATCGCGCCATATCCCCACTGCACGCCGACGACATGCGGTTTGAAGAGACCGCGCCGATTGCCCGAGCATTGATTGACGGTGGCTATTTCAAAAGCGGGCATCTTCTGCAGGTCGTCGAAAGTGAGCTCGGCCTGCGCATTCGCGCCCTCGCCGCCGACGGACAGCTTCCAGGTCTTGGCATCGACCTGAGGAATGTCCGAGACGTGATATCGCACAAAAAAGGCGTCGTTCGGCGTGATGGCGCTGCGGAAATATTCGACTGGCGTCTCGTAATTCGGCGGTCGATAGGCCAGTTTGATGAGCGGCTTCTTGCCCGGCAGGACATCAAGAATTGCCTCTGCCCGCGTGCCCTCAGACAATTCTGCCGGAAGGTCGAGGCCCGCCGCCTCTGCTTCTAATAGCCGTAGGAAGCTAACACCCGAACCGGTAAGCGCGGCAGCTCCACCCGCCCCTTCAAGCAAACGACGTCGTGTGATCATCGTTTCGCGCCTCGTCAGGCCTGCTCGCGGCAGAGATTGACCGCCCCGGGCCATACCTGTGCACCACTACGGGAGAAATCGATGACCGTTCGAGTTCATTCCAGCGTCAAACAGGCGCACAAGGGAGCGACACTTCGCGCCTCCGAACGTGGCGTAAATTCAGCTCAAGGCATGATGGCAATGAATCTCGGCAGAGCGAACAGCGTGCTCGAGCACGAGACCTTCTTTCGTCTTGTGGCATGCTGTTCCCATCGCGGTGCCGGTCTTACAGACCTACATCGCCCGCATTTCTTCTTAAGAGCTGCGAAAGAGCAGGTTGTCGGTGTCGACGAACTTGCACGTGGTAATGGGCGTTGGTTTGGGGGGCGTTGGACCAGCCGTCTTGAGACCGAAAGTCAACATAAGGCGTTCGTGCCTGGATCACAGAGGACCATCGCCATGCGTGTTATTAAACTTCTCAGTGCTTGCGGCATTGTCTTGTCGACGGTAGCTGGAGCCGATGCGCAGGCCATCGATTGGAGCAAGATCGATGGCATCTTCGGCAGAGCCGCAGCCGTCAGCGGTGCCGTTCATCGCTACGGCTTTCCTCGATCAGACCTGCAGGTCACACTCGACGGAGTCACAATCCGCCCAACATTAGCTCTGGGCGGCTGGGTCGCGTTCCAGCCGATCGGAAACATGGCAATGGTGATGGGTGACCTTGTACTGCTGCAGACCGAGGTCAGCCCAGTCATGGCCAAACTTATCGAAGGCGGCGTGGATGTTACCGCGGTGCACAATCACCTTCTACGCTCCGAACCGCTGACCTTTTATATGCATGTCGGCGGGCACGGCGATCCCGTAAAGATGGCGGAAACCATCCGTGACGCATTGGCCGTAAGCACGACGCCGCTCACGCCTCCCACACCGCCGGCCCAACCTCCGGCCATCGACCTTGACACCGCTCAGATTGATCAGATCATCGGCGCCAAAGGGGTAAACAATGGCGGGGTCTATGCCATCAACGTCCCCCGCCGCGATCCGATCACCGAGCAAGGAATGAGGGTGGGCGCGCCGATCATGGGTGGCGCGACCGCCATCAATTTCCAACCAACCGGCGGGCGCAAGGCGGCGATCACGGGCGACTATGCCCTGATCGGCTCCGAAGTTCCTGACGTGGTGCGCGCCCTGCGGTCCAATGGCATCGAGGTGACGGCGATTCACAGCCACATGCTGACCGAAGAGCCGCGGATATTCTTTCTTCACTTCTGGGCTAATGACGATGCCTTGAAACTTGCCAGAGGCCTGCGTGCTGCTCTCGACAAAACCGCAAGCGCTAGAAGCTGATTTTCCGCGGTCCGAGGGTGATTGTATCTTCGGGCCGCCCGCGCCCATGCCGCAGCGAGGCCAGACTCGCACGGCGTTACCGCTAGAGAATTTCTTGGTGTTGGTTCTACGCGCACGGCGCCTCGATTGCGTGATGCCCGCGAACTGTCATGCCCGTGATAAACCGCGCAACAAAGCGATCGCGCCTAAGGCCCCTGCTTCAGGGAGCGATTGAAATATCGCAGGTCGGGGGGAGGCTGGTCCTTCCGCGTCGGCATCAACTGTCCGTCGGGGCTCAGCATGTAGTTCTGCTTTCCGATCTCCACATGATTGTTGTTCTCGGCGCAGGTGACCTCGCGCCAATAGGGCTGGCGCTCGGGCTCGCGATAGTACCTCTTGGTGACGACCCAAGGGCGCGTGAGCGCATGGTCGATCACCGTGACCTCGTCATGGAAGATGTTGGGATCGGATCGGTCGAGGTAAATTCGCTCGCTGACGATCGTCAGGTTGTCCTCGTGCAAGGGAATACCGCTGTCGTCGTAAGTGCGGGGTCCCCTGAAGCCGCGTGTCTCGACCTCGAGCACGTCGTACCGGCCATCCCCATCCGTATCAATCCACGTGCCGATAGAATAACCGAGGGAAGTTGGCTCGATCTCCGTGGGCCAAGGGCGTCCGTCGGTATAGATGCGGCGATTGTCGTTGATGTGCTCGACCGTGATGTAGGTGGTGCGAGGCGTGACGATCACCTCCATCTGACCGTAGCCGTTGGTGACCCGCGGCATGCCGGGTGAAATACATGTATTGGTCTGGGCAAGCCCCTGTCCGCCGGCGGCATGACCCTTGAGGTTGGCCTCGAACAGGGCCTGATATTCGGGAGTGAGTGGAGCCTGTTGTCCGGGACCCCAAGGCTTGCTTGCGTCAAATCGCGCGGGGTCGCCGATCGGACGCCACTGGCCCTTGAAGTCGGGATACCGGCTCTCGTCCCAGGCGCGACCTTCGGCCAACGTGATGCAGAGC
>Ga0137393_10002485_pt1 | contig 11967 bp, 13 predicted proteins | sample 15con2h34BmetaG_FD_101396 | JGI IMG/M metagenome (GOLD analysis project Ga0137393, IMG submission 101396) | Vadose zone soil microbial communities from Angelo Coast Range Reserve, California, USA - 15con2h3.4B metaG | ecosystem: Environmental > Terrestrial > Soil > Vadose zone > Saprolite...
CCGACCACGAAGTTGGCGAAGGTGTAGCGCGCCTCCGGCCCCTGGAAGAGGTCGTCGCCGCCGCGGCCGATCGACGGACCCATCCGCGGCATCGGCGGCTGGTAGTTCTGCGAGGAGGGCACCGGCGGCACGGCGATGATCTCGTTCGGCCGGCGCGGCGCGGGCGGCGGCACGAGATTGACCTCGACGTTGGCGACCCCGGCATGCACCGCCTGCCAATAGGCCAGCACCCGATCGCCGTAGTGGCGGGCCACCCAGTCGCGGACGAACCGGGTCGGGGCGTAGAGCCGGAGCTTGCCGGCCTCGAGCTTGCCCAGCTCGACCTCGCCGAACCAGGTCTTGAAGGCCTTGTCGCCGATTTCCTTGCGCAGCCGGTCGCAGACGCGCACCCAGTGGGTCTCAAGCTCCTTGCGGACCGCGACCTCTTCCATTTCGGCCCCCGCCACAGTCTTTTGTTCGTACGTTGCGTTCTTGTTGTTGCCCAGTACCGGCGATTGAATTCGGTTCACGTCTGTCTCCAGGGAAGTCCTGCTGCCTTCCAACCCCCTGCCGTGCCGCGCTTGGCGCTGCCGTCCAGGGGCCCCTCAAAGCCGTCCGCCACGTTGAGGCATGTACTGTAGCCGGCCGCGGTCATGGCTTTCGCCGCCGCGGCCGATCGAGCTCCACTTCGACAGATAAAGAGCAGCGGTGCCGCCTTGTCCGGCAGCACGGCCGACAGCGCGGCCACGAACTCGGGATTGGGCTGCATGCTGGGAAAGGCCTGCCATTCGATCAATGCCGGCTTCTTCGCCAGCTTCTCGAGGTCGGGCAGGCCGACGTAATTCCATTCCGCGCGGGTGCGCACATCGACCAGCACCGCGGCCTTATCCTCGCTCAGGATCTTCCAGGCGGCCGCCGGCGTCACGTCGCCGGCATAACCAGCGGCGGGGAACGCATCATATGTGCCGGCGATCGTGTTGTCGTTCGACATGGCCCCCCGCCTTTTCATTCGCTGGAGCGGAGCGCTGATACGAGCCGACGGACCGTGATAGAAACGCAGCCTGGCGAGGACGACGAAAACTTTTGTGCGCGTCGTTGAGGGGACGCTGCCTTGATCGTCGCTGTCACCGATTGCTGCGGCTCTCCCTCGTTCGTCTTTCCGGCGAAGAGGAAGCCCCCCGTCCTCGCCTTGGCTCGCGTCTAGCGCCCCACGCCCGTCGCGATGAACCGACTCTTAGACAGACTCGCTCGAGTTCGCAAACGATTCAGGCGCACAACACGCACGCTATTCATTATGTTCTTTGTGCGAGTCGATTGACATCTCGCAGGATTCGATTTTCTTCCGTGCGCGTCGCAAGGCGTCGCTCAACATCTAGCGGCCATTTGCTTGCGCAGTCCGATAAACGCGAATCGTATGTCGTTCGCCCAAATGGCGACCAAACGATCTTCGTCCGAAGCGCTCGAATTTTTTTCGACGCGATTTTCTAAAAGAAAACGCCGCTCCTCTGAGCGGCGTTCACAATCACTGAGGCCTCTAAGTCTCAGGCCATCGCCTTGATGCGCGCGGCAAGACGCGACACGCGACGCGCGGCGGCGTTCTTGGTCACGATGTGCTTGATCGCACTGCGCTGGATCTCCGGCTGCGCGGCGCGCAGCGCGGCGCCGGCGGCGGTCTTGTCGCCGGCCTTGATCGCTTCCTCGACCTTCTTGATTGAGCCGCGCATGCGGCTGCGGCGCGCGATGTTCACGGCGGTGCGACGCTCGGTCTGGCGGGCGCGCTTCTCGGCCGACTTGTGACTAGCCATCTAATCCTCGTTCCTCGGAAGGGCGGGCTTATACGGGCCGGCCGGCACCCGGTCAACCCCGGCAAAACCCCTTTGTTTAGCGGTGTTTCCACGCTGCCTTGCGCTTCTCGACGAAGGCCGCCATGCCTTCCGCCCGATCGTCGAAGGCGAAGGTCGCGTGGAAGGTTCGCCGCTCGAAGCGGATGCCTTCGGCCAGCGTGGTTTCGAACGCGCGGTTGACGGCTTCCTTGGCGACCATCGTGGCGGGCAGCGAGAGGCCCGCGATCTTCTCCGCCACAGCGATCGCCTCGTCCATCAGTTGGGCGAGCGGCACGACGCGGCTCACCAGGCCGCAGCGCTCGGCTTCGCTGGCGTCCATCATGCGGCCGGTCAGCACGAGGTCCATGGCCTTGGACTTGCCGACGAAGCGCGGCAGGCGCTGGGTGCCGCCGGCACCCGGAATGGTACCGAGCGTGATCTCCGGCTGGCCGAACCGGGCGTTGTCGGCGGCAATGATGAAATCGCACATCATCGCCATCTCGCAGCCGCCGCCCAGGGCGAAGCCCGCCACGGCGGCGATGATCGGCTTGCGCACCTCGCTCACCTTCTGCCAGCCGACGGTGATGAAGTCCTCCAGGAAAACGTCCTGGTAGGATTTATTCGTCATCTCCTTGATATCGGCGCCGGCGGCGAAGGCCCTGTCGTTGCCGGTGAGCACCATGCAACCGACACCGGGATCGGCTTCGCAGGCGTCGAGCGCCAACCCCAGTTCGCGCACCAGATCGGCGCACAGCGCATTCAGCGCCTTGGGTCGGTTGAGGCGGATGATGCCGACCCGGCCCCTGGTTTCGGTCTGGATGTTTTCGTAGGCCAATTGTTCCTCCCCAACCGTCCCGTCCGACGTGAGCGCCGCTCTTAGCTAGCGCTGGCAGTGCGCGCAATAGAAGGTCGAGCGGCCGGATTGCACGAGCCGGCGCACCAGCTTGCCGCAGCCGCGAGTCGGACAGGGGGCGCCGGCGCGGTCGTAAACCTTGAAGCGGGTCTGAAAATATCCCAGTTCGCCGCCCGGCTGCACGTGATCGCGCAAGGTCGATCCGCCATCGTCGATCGCGCGCAGCAGCACCTGCTTGATGGCCGCGACCAGCCGGCCGGCGCGTTCGCCCTGGACGGTGTGGGCCGATCGGCGGGGCGAGATGCCGGCCAGGAACAGCGCCTCGCACGCATATATATTGCCGACCCCGACCAGCGTTTTCTGATCGAGCAGCGCTGCCTTGATGGGCGTGCGTCTTCCCTTGAGACGGTTGGCTAGCGCCGCGCCGTCGAAGGCATCGTCGAGCGGCTCGGGGCCGAGGCCCTTGAACAGCTTGTGCCGCGCCAGCGCGTGGTCGGCCGCCAGCACCATCAGCCCGAAGCGGCGGGCGTCGTTGAAACGAACCTGCCAACCTTCTTCAGTGTCGATGACAACATGGTCGTGGCGTTCGAACGGATGGTCGGCCGCACTCGCCGCGTCGTGCAGGGTCATGCGGCCCGACATGCCGAGATGGGCGATCAGGGTGTTGCCATCGTCGAGGCGGAGCAGCAGGTATTTCGCCCGTCGGTCGATGCCCAGCACGCGTCGGCCTTCGACGCGCTCGGCGAACTTGGCCGGCAACGGGATCCTGAGGTCGCGGCGGCGCTGGACGAGGCGGACAATGCGCCGGCCAACCAGCTTCGGCAGCAGACCGCGACGCACGGTTTCGACCTCGGGCAGCTCGGGCATGTCTTGTGGGCCGCCCTATGTGCCGCGTTCGCCGAACAAGGCGGTGCCCACCCGGACATGGGTGGCGCCGAGGCGAATGGCCGTCTCGTAGTCGGCGCTCATGCCCATGCTGATCTTGGCGAGTCCGTTGCGCGCGGCCATCTTGGCCAGCAGGGCAAAGTGCAGGGCCGGTTCTTCGTCGAGCGGCGGGATGCACATCAGGCCCACCACCGGCAGCTTGTAGGCGTCGCGGCAGGCCGCGACGAAGGCGTCCACGTCGCCGGGCAATACGCCGGCTTTCTGCGGCTCCTCGCCGGTATTGACCTGGATGTAGCAATCCGGCCGGCGCCCCGCGCGGGCCATTTCCTTGGCCAGCGTCGCCGCCAGCCGCTCCCGGTCGACCGACTGGACGACATCGAACAGCGCCACGGCGTCGCGCGCCTTGTTGGTCTGCAGCGGGCCGATCAGGTGCAACTCGATGTCAGGATATGCAGCCTTCAGCGCCGGAAATTTCTCCTCCGCCTCCTGCACGCGGTTCTCGCCGAACACGCGATGGCCGACCTCCAGGAGTTCGCCCACCCGGTCGGCGCCGTGCGTCTTGGAGACGGCGACCAGGGTCACGGAAGCCGGGTCGCGGCCGGCGGCGCGCGCCGCGGCGGCGATATGCTGGCGAACCTCGGCCAGACGGTCGGCCCCCCCACTCATGGGTATCCGCTCATGCGTCCAGGCTTGTCCGGGCCGCCAGCGCCTCGGCATTGTTGGGATCGGCGGCCAGCGCCGCGTCGAGGGTTTCGCGGGCCTTGTCGCGGTCGCCCAGCGCGGCAAGACAGGCGCCGTAGTGGGCGAGCAGGCGCGCATCGCCCGGCAAGCCGCGCAGCGCATGTTCGTGCAACGAGCGGGCCTCGGCGGTGCGCCCGAGATCGACCAGGACGCGGCCGAGATTGGTGAGGACGAACGGGTCGTCGCTCGAAAGCCTCGACGCGCGCTTGAGCGCGCGCCGTGCCTCGTCGAGGCGCTTCAGCCCGCGCAGCGCCAGCCCCTGGTTGTTGAGCGCCCGCACGTCGTCAGGCGTCTCTTTCAGGTAAGGCTCCAGGGTTTCCAGCGCCTCGGCGAACCTGCCGTGCTCGATATGGACGTGCGAAAGCTGCAGCACCGCGTCGCGGTCAAGCGGATTGTGGCGCAATGCCCGCTGCAGCAGGTCGACCGCCTCGTCGGCCTTGCCGGTCGCCGCTTGGGCGAGCGCCAGCGTCTTCAGCGCCGCCGTAAAGGACGGATCGATCTCGAGCGCCCGCTGGATCGGGGCGATGGCGTCGGACGGTCGGCCGGCGAAGTGCAGCACAAAGCCCACGATGTGATGCAGGGGCGCGCTGTCCGGCGCCAATTCGAGCGCTCGCTGGGCTTCGGCGATCGCCTCGTCATGATGGCCGAGCGCGCCGAGCGCCAGGGCGCGATCGCCCAGGATCTGGCCGCGGCGCGCGCCATCCTCGCCGGCATCGAGCATGGCCAGGTCCAAAACCTCGATCGCCGAGGAATGATGGCCGAGCCGGTAGAGCGCATAACCCAGCATGTTGCGCGCCCGGGCCTGCAGCGGTTTCAGGCCCTCGCCGCCCTGCTCGATCGCCTGGTCGAGCTTGCTCACGAATTCGATCAGCTCGCGCTCGGCGGCGGCGTAGCGGCCGAGATCCATGTAGACCGACGCCAGCGCCAGGCGCGCTTCGACGTGGGCCGGTTGGCGACGCACGGTGTCGCGGAAGCGCCGCGCCGCCTCGTCGAGGCGGCCCTGCCGGCGTGCCACCAGGCCGAGATTGTAGGACAGCATCGGCTCGTTGGGATCCTTGGCCAGCGCCTTGCGCCACAACGCCTCGGCATCGCCGAGTGCGCCGCGCTGCGACAGGCAGACGGCGAGAAAATGCAGGATGTCGGGCCGCTCGCCGTGGCGGGCCAGAGCCGACCGGAACAGCGGCTCGGCGCGGTCGAACCAGCCGGCGCGCAGATACTGCAGGCCGGTCTGCAGGTCGGGGTCGGGCTGCGGCGCAGAGGAAGGAGCGTTGGGCGCGAGGGCCATGGCGCGCTGTGTAGACCCGCCTCACCGCCAAGGCTACACGAAATGCCATGGCCAGGAAGGACGTCGATCTGTTCGCGGCAGCCATGGCCGATGTGAAGCCGCTGGCCGGCCGCAAGCGAAGAGGTTCGCCGACACCGGCTGCGGTGCCGATGCCCGCCCCCTCCCTGCCTCCCCCGTCAGACGGGGGAGGTGGCCCCCATTCTTTGAAGAAGGGGGGCCGGAGGGGGGAAGCAACACCAGAGCTGGCGCTCGACGATCAAAATTTCGACCGCGACATCGCCCGCTCCCTGGGGCGCGGCAAGCTCGTGCCGCAGGCCTCGCTCGACCTTCACGGCATGACGCTGGCGGCGGCCGAGCGCGCCGTCAGCCGATTCCTCGATCAGGCGACGGCGCAGGATCTGCGGATCGTGCTGATCGTCACCGGCAAGGGCGTGCGCCTGGACGGCGGGCGCATGTTGGGCGGGCGCATCCGCGCCGAGTTTTTAGGCTGGCTGAACCGGGCCGATAACCGCGCGCGGGTGCGTGGCGTCCGGCCCGCCCATCCGCGCCACGGCGGCAGCGGCGCTTTCTACGTGCTGCTGCGCCGCCGTTCGTCGGCCAGCAATCGCTCCTTGCGGGCCACGCCCCAGCGATAGCCGGTGAGCGAGCCGCGCGCGCCGACCGCGCGATGGCAGGGAATGACGCCGGCCGCCCGGTTGGTGGCGCAGGCCCGCCCGACGGCGCGGGCAGCACCTGGCTCGCCGATGCGCTTGGCGATCTCGCCATAGGTCCGGGTCTGGCCGCGCGGGATCTTGGTCAGTTCCTTCCAGACCTTCCATTGGAAGGCCGTACCGACGATGTCGAGCGGCACGTCGGGGGCGTCGAGCGCCGAGGGCTTGCGGCCATAGAGCCGCGCCAGCACGTTTTTTACGCGCGATGCGAGGGCGTGGTCATTGCGCGCGATGTCGGCCGCCGGGAAGTCGCGCTTGAGGTCGTTTTCGAGCCTGCGGTCGTCGTCGCCCAGGAATACCGCGGCGATGCCCTTGTGCGTCGCCGCCACCAGGACACGGCCGTAGTCGGAATCAACGGTGGTGTAGTCGATATGGGCGCCGGCGCCGCCCTTGGCGTAGGTGGCGGGGGTCATGCCGAGCGCCTTGTCGCTGGTCTCATAGACGCGGCTCGGCGAGCCGTATCCTGCGCCATAAAGCGCGCCGGCCACCGTCTCGCCCTCGCGCAGCGCCTTGCGGAAGCGCTGGCGCTTGCGCGCCACCAGCCAGTCGCGCGGATTGACGCCCAGCTCGGCGATGAAGCGCTTGCTGAGCGCGCCGCTCGACAGGCCGACCCGGCGCGCCACCTGGGCGAGCGAGGGCGGCGTGTCGGCATCGGTCGCGTCGAACAATTCGCAGGCCCGGGCGAGCGGCTTGCTGAGGCCGAGGTCGGCCTGCCAGTCGCGCGGCTTGCAGCGCTTGCAGGCACGGAAACCTGCCGCCTCGGCCGCATCGGGCGAGGCGTGGAAAGCCACGTTCAGCCGCAGGGGCGCGCGGGACGCACAGAACGGCAGGCAATAGACCCCGGTCGTCCGGACCGAGAACCAGAACCGGCCGTTGTAGGCCCGGTCGCGCGCCTGAAGGGCCTGCCAGCAGGTCCCGTCGTCGGGGAGCGTGTCGGGGAGGGTTGGAGTGGCGAGTGCCAAGGTCGGAAGGGAAAGAGAATGTTGGGTCATGGCGCCATCAAAGCACCATGACCAAACCTGCTCTATCCGGCTGCCGCCGGCAATTCCCGCTTACGCCCAGAAGCTTTTGGTCGCCTCGAAGCGCGCGGTCGCCCGATCGAGCCCGATGTCGCGCAACAGGCGGTCGTCGAGCTGGTCCAGCTGGCGTCGCGAGCGGGCGAGTTCGGCGCGGGTCATGATGTTGTCGATCCCGACCACAACTGCACCGGCCAGCAGCGCCACGGCGCGGCCGAAAGTGACGGAAGAGGCTTCCGCACGGGCGATTTCCCGCACGCTGGACAGGGTCGACATGACTTAGCTCCGTTTGAGGCGTCTGGGAACCGAAGGGTTTCCTTGCGTCTCGTTTCTCCAGCTTAAATGCGCTACCATGCCGCGACATTCAAAGGATGAAACCTCGGGGGAGACATAGAATTTCTATGAACGTGTGCCTTAAATGAGCCGCTCTCAGCTGCCGCTGAATGCCTTGCGCGCCTTCGAAGCGGCAGCCCGTCACGCAAGCTTCACCCACGCCGCCGAGGAGCTGCACGTCACCCAGGCCGCCGTCAGCCATCAGGTGAAGGCGCTCGAGGAGCGTCTCGGCGTGGCGCTGTTCGTGCGCCGCCCGCGCGGGCTCGAGATCACCAGCGAGGGCGAGGCGCTGCTGCCCGATCTGCGCGATGCCTTCGACCGCATGACCAACGCGCTGGAGCGGGTCGGCCGCAAGGCCAATTCCGGCACGCTGAGCGTCAGCCTGGTCACCACCTTCGCGCTCGGCTGGCTGGCGCCGCGCCTGCATCGCTTCCAGACCAAGCACCCCGAGATCGAGGTGCGCATGACGACGACGCAGCGGCGCATCGACTTCGCGCGCGAGGATTTCGACTGCGCCATCCGGTTCGCCGTCCAGCCGGAGCCCGACCTGCACGCCACACGGCTGTTTTCCGACGTGCTGACGCCGCTTTGCGGCAAGCGCTACAAGGACAAGCTCAAGACGCTGGAGGATCTCAAGCGCGTGCCCTTCATCGACATGACCTACGATCCCGAATGGTCAATCTGGCTGCGCGCCGTGGGCATGGGTGACTTCAAGCCCAAGCGCGTGCTGACCTTCGACTCGACCATGATCGCGGTCGAAGCGGCGATGGAAGGCGCCGGCGTCGCCGTCGGACCGCCGCAGCTCTTTCGCGAGGAACTGGCGGCGGGCCGGCTTTACCAGCCCTTCCCGCAGATCGTCGACAGCGGCAAGGCGTGGTGGTTCGTCTGCCCGCCGGCTTCGGTCAGCCGGCCGAAAACCCGCGCCTTCGAGGAATGGCTGATCGAGGAGCTCAGCGCGCCCCAGGCACGCTCCGCCCGGACCGCCCTAGCCGCCGGCGGCCGCCGCTGAGACCGAGAGAAACTCGGGGCAGAAGGCCCGGCGTCTCGACCCTATTGATCGGCTTGCCGGGGCCTTGTAGCAAGACGCAGCGACGAGGGCCGCACACCTCGAACCACAAGAAAAACTAAGGGGAGCATCGTTTGCCGAACTGGTTCCGCCGCGGGTCCAAGCCCGCCGCCGCCTCGGGCGGAATCGAAATAGGCCAGCCTTGGGCGCGGGCGGGCTTGCGGGTGCGGTTGCAGGCGGGCGGCTTCTTCGTGGTGACGAACAAGGGAGCGCTGCCGGACCGGCTGGTCGCGGCCAGCAGTCCCGTTGCCGAAAAGGTCGAAATCCACGCCATCAAGATGGTCGGCGCCGACATCCAGATGTGCCCGCGGCCGGAGGGCCTCCTCGTCGAGGCGGGCAGCACGCTGACACTGAAGCCCCGCGGCTATCATCTGTTGCTGAGCGGCGTGACGACTGCGCTCGTTGTCGGCACACGCCTGCCCGTCACCCTCACTTTCGAAAAGGCCGGCCGCATCGACGTCGAGCTCACAGTCGAGGCGGCAGGCCTGGTCGGCGAGGAGATCCTGAACGAGGAGCATCACCGCGGGTAGCTGCGTTCCGCTGGGCTCATGTTCTTCCGGACCGCGAGCCTCTGGCTCGCTCATGCTCATGATGCGAGCCGGAGGCTCGCGGTCCGGAAGAGTATGACCGGAAAGCCTGCACCGTGAGTTATCACCGCGGGTAGCGATGTCGCTCGCCGAAGGCGTCCTCGACCAGGAGCGCATCCGGATCGTCGCCCAGATAGGCCGGGCCGATTGGCACCTTGCCGTAGCCGCCCGGCACGTCGAGCACGTAAGTCGGCTGGGCGAGGCCCGACAGCCGGCCGCGCAGGGCCTTCATCAGCGCCTGGCCACGCTCGACCGACACCCGAAAGTGGCTGGTGCCGCGCACCAGGTCGGGATGATGCAGGTAGTAGGGTTTTACGCGCGCCGTCACCAGGGCGCGCATCAGCTGGTCGAGGGTTTCGACATCGTCGTTGATGCCGGCCAGCAGCACCGTCTGGCCCATCAGCGGGATGCCGGCATCGGCGAGCCGCGCCAAGGCGGCGCGCGTGTTGGCCGCCAGCTCGCGCGGATGATTGCAATGCACGCCGAACCACAGCGCGGCGCGCCTGGGCTTGAGCGCCAACACCATCTCGTCGGTCACCCTTCGGGGATCGACGATCGGCACGCGGCTATGGATGCGCAGCACGCTGATATGCGGGATGGCGTCCAGCGCGGCGACCAGCTTGCTGAGGCGGCGTGGCGCCAGCATCAGCGGATCGCCGCCAGTCAGGATCACTTCCCAGATTTCCGGCCGGGCGCGAATATAGGCCAGCGCCGCCGCGAGCTCGGCCGCGGACAAGGCCTCGCCGCCGGGACCGACCTTCTCGCGACGGAAGCAGAATCGGCAATAGACCGGGCAGACATGCAACGGCTTCAGCAGCACGCGGTCGGGATAGCGATGCACGATGCCCTTCACCGGCGAGCGGGCCTCGTCGCCGATCGGATCCGCCAGCTCATCGGAGGAGATCTCGGTTTCGGCGGCGCTGGGTACGAATTGTCGGGCGATGGGATCGCGCGCGGGATCGCGGCGGTCGATCAGCGCCGCCATTTCCGGCGTGATGGCGATCGCCATCGACTGCGCCGCCGCCGCCAGGCGTGGATCGTTGGTGACCAGCCCCTCGCGTTCGAGGGCCTCCAGAGTGCGCAAGGTCTGCATGACGCGCCCAAATAGCTCGAAACGCGCCTTCCAACCAGTTCGGAAAACCACCATCATCGGGCAAGACAAACAACCCATGTTCCTCTCCCCTCAGCGCCTTCACAGGCGCGACTAGGGGGAGAGGCTAGGTGAGGGGCAATCGACGTGCGTGGCCCCCTCACCCAACCTCTCCCCCTCGGCGCCTTCAGAGGCGCGCCGGGGGAGAGGAGCGTAAAGACAAAGGGGTGAGGGGAGAATTGAGCATCACGACGGCGCGGCGTCCCATATTCGGCGAGCAGCGGCGCTTCATGCTGTGTTTGATCGCGCCCGCCGCCCTGCTGCTGGGCCTGGTCCAGGGCGTTCCGATCGTGATCGTCGCCAATGCCAGCTTCCGCAACTGGGCGCTCTACAATCCGAAGAAGGACTGGATCGGCCTCGACCACTATCGCGCCGTGATCACCGATCCGGCGTTCCTCGAAGTGGTCCTGCCCAACACCTTCGTCTTCATGGTGCTGAGCGTGGCCGGATCGTTGGTCCTGGGTCTTGCGCTGGCGCTGCTGCTCAACCGCCCGTTCGCCGGCCAGAAGCTGGTGCAGACCGTGCTCCTGGTGCCGCTGATGGTGGCGCCGGTGATCGCCGCCATCATGATGCGCTGGATGTTCAACGACCAGTTCGGCATCGTGAACGCCGTGCTCGAGGGGCTGGGGCTCGAGGGCCAGCCCTGGCTGGTCGAGCGTTGGAGCGCCTTCGGCGTCATCCTGCTGACCGACATCTGGTTGTGGACGCCGTGGTTCACCCTGCTGCTGCTGGCCGGCCTGCAGAGCCTGCCGCGCGAGCCGTTCGAGGCCGCCGCGATCGACGGCACGTCGGCGTGGCGGGTGTTCAGCCATCTCACGCTGCCGATGCTGCGGCCGGTGATCGTGGTCTGCGTCGTGATCCGCGCCATCGACGCCTTCCGCACCTTCGACATCGTATGGACCCTGACCGGCGGCGGCCCGGGGCGCTCGACCGAGCTGTTCAGCCTCTACGCCTACGTGCTGGCCTTCCTCAATCTCGATTTCGGCCGCGGCTCGGCGGCGGCGATCATCGGCGGCCTCATCATCCTGGTGGTCGGCATCGGCCTGTATCGGCTCGTCGACCGCATCGCCAAGGCCTGACGATGGCGATGGTCCGCACGCCCCTGATGTTCGCCCGCCTGCCGGCGGGCAGCCGGCGCGCGCTGTTCGCGCTGGCGCTCGGCGGCATCTGCTTCGCCTTCGCCTTTCCCGTGCTGTGGCTGATCCTGACCTCGCTCAGGCCCGAATCGGGCGTCTATTACGTCCATCGCGGCACCGAGTTCACCCTGGCGAGTTTCGCCGAGGTGCTGCGCGACGAGCGGCTGGTCCAGGCGTTCGTCAATTCGGCGCTGATTGCCACCTTGGCCACCGTCTTCTCGCTGCTGGTGACGGTGTCGAGCGGCTATATGCTGTCGCGCTTCCGCGGGCCCGCCGCCAGCACCTGGTTCGGCACCATCTATGTGTTCCGCTGCGTGCCCTACATCTCCTGGGTGCTGCCGCTCTACTTCGTGACCCAGAGCTGGGGCATCTACGACACCTATATCGGCCTGCTGCTGCCGCA
>Ga0137393_10002494_pt1 | contig 11945 bp, 9 predicted proteins | sample 15con2h34BmetaG_FD_101396 | JGI IMG/M metagenome (GOLD analysis project Ga0137393, IMG submission 101396) | Vadose zone soil microbial communities from Angelo Coast Range Reserve, California, USA - 15con2h3.4B metaG | ecosystem: Environmental > Terrestrial > Soil > Vadose zone > Saprolite...
CGCCTTTCAGTGAAGGCGCAAAGGCTTCTTCGGGGCAAACCAGCCAGCCGATCGTGGTACCTGCAAACCAGGTCATCTATGTCCGCCTGCAGCAGTCCATTTCCAGCGCTACGGCCGAACCAGGCCAAAGCTTTGCAGCGGTGCTTGACCAACCCCTTGTGATTGAAGGGAAGACAGTGGCTCCTGAGGGCGCTCCAGTGACCGGACGCGTGCTCGCAGCGCGGCAATCCGGGCATCTGCATAACGCCGGATACCTCCGCGTGACGCTATCGTCCATAGCGATCAACGGCAAGCCCGTTCCGTTGCAGACAAAGAGCATCTTCATACAAGGACGCGGCTACAAGAAGCGCAATTTCGCTTACATCGGTGGCGGTGCCGGAGGTGGCGCACTGCTCGGCGCGCTGGTCGGTGGCGGCAAAGGCGCGCTCATAGGCTCGGCCATTGGCGCAGGCGGCGGCACCACGGCTGCGTACGTCACAGGTAAGAAAGAAGTCGGCTTCGCCGCGGAACGCCGCCTTGGCTTCCGGTTGGCGCAGCCGCTGAACATAACTTAGAACTTTCAGCGCTAAGATTCGTCTGATTGGGCAATAAGGTGAACGAAAACGAAGGAGCCGCTTCCTCGGCTCCTTTCTGACGCGGACGCAGTTCGAAATGCGTTCGGCGGCCTGGCTCCTCCGGGTCTATTTGCGAATTGCTATCTGTTTGCGACGCGTGATATTTTAAGAAGACATTCAATCGGCTGCTCCGTCAGCGGAGAGCCAGTTGTTCACTCCTCAGTAGCTCAATGGCAGAGCATCCGGCTGTTAACCGGAGGGTTGTAGGTTCGAGTCCTACCTGAGGAGCCATTCTTTTTCAGTGACTTACTGAATAAATCCACTTCCTGCCTCCGCGGACTTTGGGGACTCCTTGAGGGACTCCGAGGGAATTCTCCCGGCTCCGAGGACATCGGCGGCGTCCCGGAGAGCCCTGTTGCCGATATGTCCGTAACGATGACGCCGCAAGATGGCGCGTAGCGTTCCTCAGGACGGCGCAGAGGCCAGGGTCCACAAGTAGAGGATGATACCCGCTGCGAGAAGGAGACCGCCGAGTCCAAGGAAGGCCACAAATGAGAGCGGGTGATTCCAGATCAGGCTCAATCCTTCGACAATCAGGCCCACGATGATCAGGATGCCTGAGAGCCTCAGGCGCCGCGAGATGAACTCGTTCCTTTTCTTCGGAGTTGCTGCTGTTTCAGTCATGGTTGCGGCTTCCAATACTTCACATGGTCGAGCTGAGAAACGTTGTGTACGGTGTCATGGCATCCTGAAGAAGTGCAGGACAGCTTGTTGCTCTTGATGTCGGCCATGGTTTGCGGATCGGCGGTATGGACCACGCCCTCCTCGAAGCGGCGTGAGCCCAGGTGACAATGCAGGCACTCGCGATTGTTAAACGGAGTATAAAGTTTGATCGGGTGCTCGGGCTTGCCCAGATATTGCGCATAAATATGATGTAGACCCCGCAGCTTGGCTTTGATTCCTCCGGTATACAGCGTGTAATCCGTGTGGCAGGTGTAGCAGGCCTCGTCGCGCGGCACACGATTGTTCTGGAAATGGGCCGCGGGAATATAGCTGGGATTGTCCACATAGAGACTCTTGCCGTAGTCGTTCATGATGTGGCAGGAGAGACAGAAGGAAGTTTGCTTCGACCGTTCATAGTGATTTTCGAAGCCGAGCATACCGACGAACACCGGCAGTATAAACATTCCCAGAAACGCGAGTATCTTGCCGCCCCGGGCCACGGTAATTTCTGGCCGGGTGACAATCACGCCGATGAACACCGCCGTAATCGCCAGCAATGTCAGCACTGCCACAGTCGGCATAGTACCCCTCTCAACGACTCGGTAAACCTCTACTTCAACGAACGGATGTACTTGATCAATACTTTGATTTGGTCGTCTGTGAGCTTCTTGTCGTAAGCGGGCATCTTCTCTTTACCCTTCTTGGTGATGTCAAACAATTCGGTGTCCGACATCTTGGCTACTTCCGGCGAATGGAAGTCTTTAGTACCGAGCTTCTTCCCTGCCGGAGTATCACCTTTGCCATCCGGGCCATGGCACACCTGGCATTTGGATTTATACAGCGCCGCCGGGTCGTCCTGAGCGAAAGCGCATGTAGCTGCGCCGAAGGCCAGAGCGACGGCCGGAATGACGGCCCCTGAATGAATCAGTTTCATATTGCCTCCTTGATAGTGTGGCTGCTCTCCTACATCGTGTACCGGATTGACATCGTAAACACGTTGCCTCTGAAGCTGCGAGGCAATGTTGGTCCGGGATTAGAGTTCTCATTGTAGTCGTAATAATTCCAGCCCGTTTTGTATGTCAGGTTCTTGGAAAGCTCAATGGCCAATGTGGCCAGCGGCAGATGATAGTTGTAGCTCAACGGTCCGGTAGGAGCATTGGGGTTCAGAATCAGTGTATTTCCTGAAGTGCTCGTAATCGTATATCCCACTCCGCCAGTCACGCGCTTGAACGGTTTGGCATAAGCAGAGATCGAACCGTTGTGCGAGAGTTCGCTATATACCGACAGCCCCGACAGGAACGGCGCACCGCAGGTCAGAGATCCGGGGGGAGCCGGTGTCGCCACAAAGCAGATGTTGGTCTGCGAGAAGATGTCGTTGTATCCATAGAACATATCAAGTCCCCAGCGGCCTTCCGGCGGCGCCACCGTGCCGTTGAAAGCATAGCTGCGGTTGTGCTGCAGGTTACCTATGTCAGCCGTGGTATTCCGGTTTTCATGGATGTTGAGGGCACTCCCAAGACTGAACCACTGTTTTGGATCGTGATAAGTGGCCCGAAGCCTGTAGGCCTGTAAATGGCGCGGACTGATGCGCGTATAGCTATTGTCCGCGGAGAAGAACTCGGTATCGAAGCTGATGCGGAACGCGTCTACGGGACGCGCGGAGAAGCCGATCAACGCGGAATGACCGTGGATGGGAACAAACACGTTCCCGGCGGTGGCGGGCGATGCAGTGGCACTGGGCAACAAGATAATAGTGCAGGCTGCGGTCGTCGGACATCCGCGAGTATTGGCTAGTGTCGGGAAAATAGTTTCTATCTGCGTCGCGGCAAAATTGTGCGTGATCTCGCGGTTCTCGTAGCGGTAGCCGATATGCGCGGTGATTCGCTTTGTGAAATCGTATTCCGCTTCAATCGTGTTGATTTTTTGGTCCTGCCGGAGAAAGTCCGCAAAGTTTTCCTGGTTAATATCCGGGCCGGAGCTCGCCGAGTGCTGCGGGCATGTCGCGGCCGTGAAGGGCGGCGGACATGTGGCGGCACTGAACGCGTTCGGATTCGACAGTAGTGTCGCCCCAAAAAGAGTGGTGGTGAGCAAGCTGTAGGCACCGGGAATGCGGAAGTTGTCGTAGCGGAAGGTATCCACCAGCCGCAACTTCTCCGTCAGGCGGATCGTGACGCCAAAGTCGGCGCTGAGCGAGAGCCGGTGATTGACCGATGTGGCCAGTTCATTTTGGACACGCGCGCGGGTGCGCGTTTCCAGGCCTGTGAACAACTGCTGGAATGCCGGCAGATCGCTCTCCGCGTCGGAGTAGTTGACTCTGCCGGAAAAATCCACACGGTGGAAATAATTGCTTTGAAAGCTCAGTTGTTCGGTCGGGAACGAACTGCGGACGCGGTCGGCACGGTTGAAGCTGAAGTATCCATTGCAGGCCGGGTTTACAAAACCCGTGCCCAGCACCGGCGTGGCACATGGCTGACCGGCAGGCGTGTTGAAGGATACTCCCAGATTCACCGGGATGCCGCCGGCCAACGTGAAGCCCGGCAGGCCAAACCCGCTAAGCGCTGCGCTGGTGTCACCTTTAAAGTACGTATAGAACTGGTCGTAGTTGACGCTGGTGCGGGGAATGAAGCGGAATGAAACTCCGAAAGAATAATTGTCCGTGGTATTGAGCGTGGGCTGGTTTAGCAGCGCCTCAGTTCCCTGATGGAAAGTGGAGAATGACGTACCTTCGTTGACCACTCTGGACCAGCCCGCGTGGAACCTTACTTTCGCTAGGGGAAAGAGGCTGAGATTCACGTCGCTCATTCTGCGTGTCAGCAGGAATTCATGGGGTGAATCCAAAATCGGAACGTTGGGGTTGGAGGTGGGAGGATTCAGCGGGTTCGCCAGCAGATTATAGTCAAATATATTCTGGTCGCGGCGGAAGCTCGCATTCAAGTTGTAGAGTGTGCCTTTGAGCACGCGCAACTGGTTGAGATTATTTGGGTCTCCGCCGTATCCGAAGTTGCTGAGCGAGAGATCATCAAAGAGCAGCCCGGTGTGCGTGGGCGAATGGACGTTCAGGGTATATTCCAGCAGCCGGGGCCCGGTCCCAAGATTCACAAAGGTGTCCCAAACTCCCCGGTTGCCGGAAAAGTCGGAGACGCGTCCGCCGAATTCGGCCGACTGCCTGATCTCATATGGACCCACCGTCTCTCCGGGATTCAACTGCGTGGGGTCCCACGAAACGGGAAGATCGTTCGACTTTCGAGCCGAATCTACGGCGACTCCGGCGGCCACAGGCTGGTTCTCCGCAGCTTTCGTGTCCTTCTTGTCCTTGTCACTTGGCGTCTGCGCGAACAGTGACGCGGCCAGCAAGCACGCTCCCGCCAGCAGGAGGGGCCTTAGCCCGGATACGATTTTAGAAACTCTCTGATGATCAGCCATTTTTATGACCTCCGCCTACGGTTGAAAGAGGAAACGATTGGTATTGGATCCGTGTACCGCCGTGTGACACAGTGTGCAGGACTGGTACTTCTGCGCCTGGTTATGGAACGATGGAATTGCCGGAGCCGCGGAATCAACCGTCAGCGTATGGCATTCAAGACAAAGCAGGTTCACGTTGCTGCGCTTCAGCAACCGCGGATTCGACGAACCGTGCGGAGTGTGGCAAGCCACGCAACCTTCCACTTTCACCGGCGCGTGCTCGAAAGCGAATGGCCCGGCCTTGTCAGTGTGGCAACTAAAGCAAACCATGTCCTGCGCGGCCGTCGAGCGCAACTGGTGGGTGAGGAAGCCGCCGTGCGGATTGTGACAATTCGCGCAGGTGATCAGCCCTTCATTCACCTTGTGATGAAAGGGTTTGGAAAAATCCGGCTTCACTTCCAGGTGGCACGTGTAGCAAAGCGTTGGCTGCGATGCTCTCAACAACTTGCGTTCCACCTTGGGAGAGTGGATGGAGTGGCAGTCAACGCACCCAACATTGTTTTTCAAATGCTCGGAACGCAGGAAGTTGGCGTGCTCTTCGCCAAATTCGTGGCAGCTCAGGCACCGCTTGGAAGATTCTTCCCGGGAAAGTTTGGGAAGACGGATGATCTTGGCCGGGTCGCCTGATTCCGCATGGTCTTTTCCGGGCCCGTGGCAAGCCTCGCACCCCTGCCACTGCGGTCCCTGATGCTTGGCCAGCGTCGTCTTCCAGTGCGGGCCTCTGTCGAAACTCTTGCCCATGTCTTCATGACAGGTTTTGCACGCGTCGGACCCAACGTATTGAGAAGGATCTACCTTATGGTAGTCGGCGTCTTGTGGCGCGACATTCTCGGCAGGAGCTTTCTTTTTGGCATTTTGTGGATCGCCACTCTTGGTTTTATCATTCGCGGCTTTTCCTGGCTGGCTCGGCGATGTCGCCAGTGCCATTCCGAGAAAAACAAACATCACCACGATGGCTACTGCGCAGTACTTGTTACCTTTTGTAGTTGGCATCAGCGGCGCCTCGCACTTTGGGTTTTAACAAAGGATATTGTCCAAGAGGACGCAGAATCAGGGCTGTGATGCACATCACATATGCAAAAAACTTTTGGAGCGCATCAACCCGTCGGCGTCTTTAGCCTAGAAACTAGTGGTCCTTTGGATAATCTGAAAAACATAGTAGCGTGGCCGTTTCCGTTGCAACAGAAATATTTCTCGAGTTGACCACTGCATGCTTTCTATTAAGAACTTCTTATCAACACGCGGATGGGCTGACCACATCCCGTTAGTTCACTCCGTGGAGTGTTACACGACAACTAAGTGGATTGCCCTGACTCGTAGACCAAATTCTTCGCCTGGACAAGAGATGGATCGGCGTTCTAAATCGAAGATGGTGCGATGTGCGTCGCACCATTCAAGGGTGGCGTCCTACCGCAATCATCAACCGGCCGCAGGCATATAAGGGCAGAAGGGATCGCTTTCCAGCACATTGCCGCTATAGGCAAAAGCGCGGGCGCGCGAGCCGCCACAAGGTTCACGATATTCGCACTCGCCGCATTTGCCCTGAAGCTGGCTGGAATCGTGTAACGAGCGGAAGAGATCCGAATTGCGGTAGATGTCCGAAACCTTTCCGGTCCTCACGTTTCCCGCGGATAGCGGGAGGAACCCGGCCGGACATACATCGCCAGTATTGGAAACAAACATGACCCCATGGCCGTCGCGAATTCCAAGGCCGTTGTAGACCGACATGCGGTGAAGCGCATCCGGAGAGACATTCTGTCCGCGCATGCGGGTCAGGGCCACGCGCCGATAGTGAGGCGCCTCGGTGGTTTTTACGGCGAATGGAGCCTTTCTTGCAATGTCAAAGACCCAATTCATTACATCGTCGCTTTGCGCAGCCGGAATCTCCTGCAGCATTTTGCCGCGTCCAACCGCGATCAAGAAAAAGAGACTCCATCGCATTACCGTCAAGGTCTTCAGCAGTTCGTAAATCCCTTCAAGGTCATCCACAGTCTGCTCCGCGACCAGCGTATTGACCTGGATAGGTAGCTTGACCGCCGCAGCCGCACGAGCCGCACGCATGGTCCATTCAAAGCAACCCGTAACGCCGCGTATAGCCTCGTGCCGGAGAGCAATGGAGCCATCCAGACTCAGGCCCATACTCTGGATTCCATGCGCTTTCAGCCTGGCAATCACTTCGGCGGTGAGCGCCTCAGTCGCACTGGGCGTAATCGAAACCTGCAGGCCGAGAGCCTGGGCTTCATCAATCAGCTCGTAGAGGTCGGACCTCTGGAGAGGATCGCCGCCAGTGAGGATCAAATGCGGCAAGGGTTCGCCAAAGCTCGCGATCTGCCGCAACAATTCCCTGCTCTCCTCGTGCGTTAGTTCGTTGGGATGGCACTTCGGCATGGCCTCCGCCCGGCAGTGGCGGCATGCCAGAGCGCACGCCTGTGTCATTTCCCAGTAGACAATGAGTGGCGTTTGAGCATAGTTACGTGCAACGGCGTGGGCCTTTCGCACGATAACGCTGGCTGCTGTATTCATAAATCTCTCCGAACCACACAAACTTATTTGTTGAACGCTGCTGCGCACTTCTAAAACCAAGATTAAGCGCCCTGATCGTCCTGAGATGTGACGAAGGTCACAGCGCTCGATCCAGTCATAACCTGGCGGAGGCTCTGGCACCAGAGAATCAAGGATCTTCTCGCCGGCCAGGGTCAGTAGAAGCAACTGACAGTTCTGCCTGCACCTCTCTGACTCCATCGGTTTGCCAAACAAGCTGGGTAGCCCAATTGCGGTCTTTTTCGGTCCGCACGATTCCTGTCACTACGACAGCGCCATTGTGGACGGCGATCTTGACATCGCCATAACCGGCGTCCCTCAAAGTCGCGCTAAGCCGATGTAAGAGAACTTCATCTGCAACCGGAGGAGGAAAGAGAGCAATCTGATTGCGTACTCCCGCCACGTGAGCGATGTGCCGGATCTTATTTTTGAGCGCTGAGCGTGAGCTCTCCAGCTCGACTTTGCCAGTCAGCGTTACGATTCCATCTTCTACCTCCGCATGAACGTCCTTGTATTCACTTCGGCTTTTTATAATCCGAACCGTCGCACGCAGAATTGCCTGATCCTGTTTAGCTCCTGGGATTCCGTAGAACACGTTGGCCAATACCAGCAGAAAGCACAATATATATGGAGTTTTTTCATCGCTTTCAACCGGCTTTAGCTTCTTACTTAAATCACGGCTTTGACAGTGACGAGCATCACACCAGAGCTTTGTGGCGTGACCAGGCTCACAGCCAGCGACGAAGAATCCCGACTATGTTTATTGGTTAGTGCCAATGAGAGTTTATGCTGAACTCCACAAAGGAACGTGCGCCCGCGGAGATGGACATGGCGGCCAGCCTCCCTGCTCCCTCCAATAAATGGCTCAAGGAGTACGGCAAGGATGCGCCGATCGCATTGTTCACCTGTGCGGCGGTGCTTGCGCATTTGTTCTTGCGCTATGTCTGGCCTGTTGGCTTCTACGACGTGCTGCCTCTCTATCTGGCTTTGCTGGCCGGCGGAGTTCCTCTGCTGATCGGACTGGGACGGCAGCTTTTGAAAGTGGAATTCGGCTCAGATTGGCTTGCCGGGTTTTCCATTGTCACTGCAACTCTGCTGCATGAATATCTGGTCGCGTGCATCGTGGTGCTGATGCTGTCCGGCGGAACAGCACTGGAGCAATACGCAACGCGCAGGGCATCGTCGGCCTTGCGAACACTGGCCCGGAGAATGCCTACGTTTGCTCACCGCCAGAGCGACACCGGCTGGACGGTCGTTGACGTCCAAGACGTCGCTATCGGCGATGTGCTGGCAATCTTTCCTCACGAGATTTGTCCCGTGGATGGAGAAGTCATTGAAGGCCACGGTGAGATGGACGAGTCCTATCTCACGGGCGAACCTTTTGCGATAGCCAAGGCGCCCGGATCCCAGGTCCTCTCCGGCGCCATAAATCGCGATACTGCGGTGACGATCCGGGCCACGCGATTGCCCGTGGATTCACGCTATGCCCGCATCTTGAAGGTAGTGGAAGCGGCGGAGCAAAATCGTCCGCGGATGCGCCGCATCGCCGACCGGCTGGGCGCATGGTACACGCCAATCGCCCTCCTGATTGGCATTGCAGGCTGGCTTATAAGCGGAAGCGCGGAACGCTTTCTCGCCGTGGTTGTGATTGCCACTCCCTGCCCGCTTTTAATTGGCATCCCGGTCGCGATCATCGGAGGCATCTCGCTGGCAGCAAGACAGGGTGTGATCATTAAGAATCCCAAGATTCTTGAACAGATCGACTCCTGCCAGACCTTCTTCTTTGACAAGACTGGCACACTGACTTACGGACGCCCCGCACTGACTGACATCTCTTGCCCCGGCGGATTCTCCGAAAAAGAAATTCTCAGGTACGCGGCAAGCCTCGAACAGTACTCCAGACACCCGCTGTCACAGGCCATTGTGGATGCAGCTGCCGCAAGACATCTCGGTCTTCTTGTTCCAAAGGACGTCAATGAAAAACCTGGCGCCGGACTCTCCGGGACCATTGAAGGCCATCAGGTCCACATCACTGGCAGAAGCCAGGCCAACTCGAATCACCTGATTTCCGACCACGAATTGCCGTCGTCCACCTCTGGGCTGGAGTGTCTTGTCTTTCTGGATGGCCGGTTCGCGGCGCTGCTCCGCTTTCACGATGAGCCGCGCGCCGAAAGCAGCTCGTTTGTTCGTCACCTCTAACCGCACCATCGCGCCAGACAGGTCATCCTGCTTTCTGGCGACCAGCAAAAGGAGGTTGAGCATCTGGCGCACATTGTCGGAATCGAAGACATTTATTCCGGCGCTGCTCCGGAAGAAAAGCTGAAGCTAGTCAGCGCGGAAACGGCGCGCCACAAGACGCTGTTTGTGGGGGACGGCATCAACGACGCGCCGGCCATGCTCGCGGCCACGACCAGCATCGCCCTCGGCGGTCGCAACAGCGATGTCACGGCTGAAGCCGCGGATGCCGTGGTGATGGACTCATCACTGCGCAAAGTGGATGAGCTGATGCACATAGCTCGCCGGACCCGCTCGATTGCGCTCCAGACAGCAGTTGGAGGAATGGTCTTGAGCGGCATCGGAATGTTGTTAGCCGTGACCGGTTGGCTGCCCCCGCTCACCGGCGCCATCGCCCAGGAAGTCATCGATCTCGGGGCCGTACTCAATGCACTGCGGGTCGCCCTGGGTAAGATCGAGTTGAGCGACTTCTAAGATGACCCTGAAGAACGGCGGTTGGGTTTCGCGGAGCGGCATAAAAAGAGCATTACCGATTACGCGGTCCTCAATTCTGGCCCGGGATGGCGTGGAACCAAGTTCGTCGCACCATTCAATTCAACTTCCAGACTCAAATAGCTTGCGCACTCGCCGCAGAGCCAGAAAAATTCCACTTTGGACTTAGTCATTGGCTCCACGTGACGCCGCACAGCGACCAATTGTCCTTCGCCGAAATATAAGAATTGGGCTCCGCAGGCCGGATTCGCACATTCGGAAACCATGGTCTTTACTCCTGTTTCGATACCCTTGATTTCAATCCCAAAGGGTTTCTCGGGATGTGATCGTCATCACACTCTGGTTCCGCCAGCTCGGTCGCTGGCCGCTCAGCACGCCGGCTAGCCTTCCACGTCATACCCACAGAGTGACCCACGTCACAGCCCTTTGACCGGAGGTATTGCGATGATGAGCATGGCGCGGAGGGCTCTATGGCACATAACCGAGCCGCTGAAAAAATCGGCCTTTTCAGCCAAAAAGATCGTCGACCCTTCCACGATTGGCTCCGCGCCGCTTCTCAGACCTTGACGGAAAAGATCTTGAGGAAAAGGAGGCAACTGCCATGAAAACCCTGGAACGCTCCACCGCGATTTCCTTCAAGAACATTTTGTTTTTGACTGACTTCACATCCGCATCAAGCGCTGCATTCAACTATGCAGTAGCGGTAGCCCGTCATTTTGACGCCCGGCTCTATCCGGCGCACGCCGTCATTCCTTACATACCCACCGAACTGGATGCCCCGATCATGCGCGACATCCTGACCAACATGGAGTCCGACAAGCGGGCACAGCTAATCGAACTCGCCAAGAGCACGGGCGTGCCGAACACAGTGCTTGTAACTCAGAAAGACGTTGAAACTGCAGTGCCCCAGTGGATCAAAGAGCACGGCATCGACCTTATCGTTATGGGAACACATGGAAGACGGGGCATCGACCGGCTCTTTCTCGGGTCCAACGCGGAAGCCGTGGTCCGTACCGCGTCATGTCCTGTGCTCACAGTTGGACCGGGCGTCGTCTTGCAGCCACTCCGGGGATTGGAGATCAAGAGAGTCCTGTTCGCAACCAGTTTGTCGAAGGCGCAAGACTCGGCCGCTACCTATGCTGTCTCTTTTGCGCAGGAGCGTGGTGCCGATTTGACGGTGCTCCACGCGCTGCCCACTCCGGCGGAGACCCAGGAAGACTGGAACATCCTGGCGGAATTCGCTCGCGACAAGATTAAGGAGTTGTTCCCACTGGACGACAAGTGGCCGGTTAAGGCCGAGTTCTGCGTGGAACCCGGTGATCCTTCGGCCAGAATCCTGGAGTACGCGACCAAGCTGCGCCCTGGGTTGATCGTTCTGGGGCTCGCAAACAAAACCAAGAGCAGCACCCATTTTCGCAGAGGAGTGGCCTACAAAGTCATCAGCTCAGCCCCCTGCGCGGTGTTGACAGTGCACTAGCTTGAATGAACGCAAGGGCGTCTCACGATGATTCTTTGCTGCGCACGAAGGAGGTCTTATGAACGGACGCAAGCTCACTAGCGCGATCCTTATTGGCTTTGGCACTGCGGCAGCCACCGCTTACTTTGCGCATCCTAAACACGGGCGCAAGCGGCGGGAAGCCCTCGCCAGCGGCACGAAGAAACTCATAAGAAAGGCCGCGCACGCTGGAGAAAAATCGTTTCGTGACAGCCAAAATCGCCTGGCCGGACTCGCAGCACAATTCTTGCCTGACCCGAATATGGAAACGCCGTCGGACCGAGTGGTTGAGGAGCGTATACGCTCGCGCATGGGCCGCGTATCGTCCAACGCTCGCAAAATCCACGTGCTCTGCGACCATGGAACGGTAACTCTCTGGGGCACGTCTCCGGAGGAAGAACTTAACGCCGTAGTCCGGGTGGCAGAGGCCACTTACGGAGTCA
>Ga0137393_10002506_pt1 | contig 11916 bp, 7 predicted proteins | sample 15con2h34BmetaG_FD_101396 | JGI IMG/M metagenome (GOLD analysis project Ga0137393, IMG submission 101396) | Vadose zone soil microbial communities from Angelo Coast Range Reserve, California, USA - 15con2h3.4B metaG | ecosystem: Environmental > Terrestrial > Soil > Vadose zone > Saprolite...
ACGAAACTGGTAATCCGGACGCTCGCTACCTGGTTGATTGTTGTTGTTCTGCTCGCGACGGACCTCGACGCCGAACTTGAAGGCATGCCGGTTGCGAATCCAACTCAGAGTGTCGGCAAATGCGAAGGTATTTTGTGCTATCAGGGCAGGAGTCGTGGATGACTGAGCTACGCCAATGATGCGACCGGCATCGCCAAACGAGGGTGCCGGAGGAGGTAAAGGCGATATATCAAAGTCAAACACCCGGATTTGCGGGATCCCAAAATTAGTTTGTCCCACGGGCTGGAGCTGGTTGAAATTAAAGCGGGTAAAATTGCCTCGGGCCTCGTTCAGCATGGTCGCCCCGAGTGTCCGGGTCCAGCCGATAGTACCGACATAATTGCGTGGTTTAAAAGTGAGGTCCTCCAGCGGTCGTTGGCCACCGCCCAAGGTGTTCAGGCGGACCATGTAAGTGCTGACGAAAAATTGATTATTGCCGCGAGTATAGTCGGCCCGACCGTTGAACTGGTCGCCCTGGCTGCTATTCGGCTCGACGAGATCAAAGGTACCCCAGTCGGGGATTCCGTCAGGCCCATTGCCGATTGCCTGACCCTTTTGGTTACCGGCTGCATACCAGGCGCCTACTGGATGAAAATTGGGATCGCTTGGATTAGTGATCAGTGAACAGCAATCGGTTACCGAGATGACATTGGCGATGCGAGGCAGTATGCCGGGAGTGCTGAACAGCTTGGCGGCAATGCTGTTGGGGTTGTTTTGCACCACATATTGCTCGAATTGAGGTGTTTCCAATTTAACGTCGCGCACTAGGACTGTATTGCGTTGACGAACCCCCTCGTAAGAGCCGAAGAAGAAAAGTTTGTTCTTGATGATGGGACCGCCCAGGCTCCCGCCAAACTGTCGGTAGCGCTGGTCGACTCGAGTGGGGCAGTGGCTTGCTGTAATCGTGAACTGGTCATGAGTTTCGGGTTCGCAGGTGATTGGGGACAGCGGGACGTTGGTTGGGCCAACGAACTTGTTAAAGGCGTTTAATCCCTTGTCGTTGAACTTGGTGAAGGCACTCCCGTGAAATGAGTTAGTCCCATTCTTGGATATGGTCTTCACTTGGGCGCCGCTGTTGCGGCCGTCCTGGGCAGAGTAACTATCCGAGGCGATCACGACCTCCTGGACAGACTCCTGGTTGGGGGTAACCACAGCCGCGCCGCCGTGACTAAGGCTGTTCACGCTGACTCCGTCCAACATGTAGTTGTTGGCGGTAACGCGCTGACCATTGGCTATGGCTTGTGGCTGGTTTTCCGTCTGAAAAATCTGGCTATTGGAGCCACCGGGACCGACCTGCTGCGGGATGGCAAGCGAATTCCCATTTCCCTGGCGGGCGGAGTCGGCAAAGACACCGGGAGTTAAGCGCAGTAACTCGTAGGGATCGCGACCGAACTGTGGCAGTTCAACGACCTCCCGTGCGGTGATCGTATCTGTCACGCTGGCGCCTTCGGTCTGCAGGTCTTGTGTGCCGGCCGTTACAGTAACGGTCTCCTGCGCGCTCGCGGGTTCTAATACCACATCCAAGCCGCGCACTGCTTCGGCGCTGATCACTACATTCGGTGTGGATTTTTTCTTAAAGCTCGCGGCGTCAGCGCCAACGGTATAGGTTCCAGGGGGAAGTCCCGGAATGCGATAAAACCCCGAGTCGCCGGTCACGGTGCTACGGCTTACACCTGTTGCCTGATTAGTCGCAGTTACAGTGGCACCGGGGAGTACGGCACCGCTTTTGTCGGTTACCGTCCCCTCGATGCTGGAACCATACTGGGCCGAAGTAAGGGGAGCCAGGCAGAAGAGGAAAGCTACCAGCAACAGGACTCGACGAGCGAAGTGCACCGTGCGGATCATAACCACCTCCCGTGGAAATCGCACCAGATTCGCAGTTTGAAATACACAATATCTCCGGTGGAGATTACAGAATCCTGAAATTGGAATAACTCCGTGATTACATATTTACCAAATCTAAACTAAATCCGGTTTTACTCAATAAGCGCGAAGGTTCAGTCCTTTAGTTGGCACACATCATGCCACAGGAGTGTGCGCATTTCAATCTGCCTCTGACGGGTTGCAAGCCTGTCCCTACCAACAATTCCGTTCGCGTTGCAAAAATTGAACTTCATTGAATTGGCAAAAACTGCCGCCAGCCACCACTCCCAAAATGGTCGCCATCGTGCTGGCGACTACCGCACTTCCGACATCAACCGCAATTTTCCGGCCTGTCACCTTTCTTGCAGTCACACTCGGCATGATCGCCGGTAGCTGGATTGCCGGCAGGCGAGTTACGACTCTCCTGCCGAAGATGTTACTCCCATGGACCATCGCGGAGGCTTGTGGCAGAGCCGGAGCCGCAAGCCAGGTCTCTCTCAAAGATCTCGGCCAATGCGTCGCGGTGACAAAAGCTGGCGATGCCGTTGATCCAGATTCTGCGGCCTTGGATATTCCCCGCGCACAGGTGCTCGCAGGTGGGGACCGGCCTCGCCGAAGTTACCACCGGGCGCCCAATTTGCCGTATTGCTCGGCGATCCATCGAAACCGGCGCGCCAGCAGACCTGACACGAAATCATAAGCTCCGTGGGAATTACTGGTCTGTAGATGTGGGAATCGCGTATGCGATTTCCAAGCTTGGCATTAGCAAAGCGTCATCTGCAGGCCAGTCCGACTGCGGCTACCTTCGATTCAATTGCAATATGCCGTACCGATCATACCCATCGGCATGGGGATCTATTAGCTGGCGTGGAAATTCCTCGTGGGATTCCTTAACCAAGAGATGGGTATCGCCTGAGGAAGCTGTGCAGTGTCACCCCGACCACCGATGGACCATAAGGAGAATGCCTCATGGCAATGGTCTATCAAAAAGGCAGGGTTTACGAGAAAGGCAAGCGGATTAAAAAGTGGTACGGCCAGTTCCGGCTCTATATGAGAGACCGGGAAGGAAAGGAGGTTGAAAGGACTCGAAAAGTTGTTCTCGGCCTGAAATCCGAACTTCGCAAGTATGAAGCGGAGGGAAAACTTCAGGCAATCATTCGAGCAGAGAATGGGAAGATCGGGTCAGCAGTTCCGGTCCTCCGGGCGGATGATTCGGTGACATTCGATTGGTTCGTCAAAGAGAAGTACCTTCCAATTCGGCGCGGTCGATGGCGTCCGGCAACACGGGAGAAGACGGAACATGAGATCAACCGATACTTGGTCGAGAAATTCAAGAATGTCCCCCTCCGAAACATAGGACTTTTCGAGTTGCAGACACAGCTGAACGATCTGGCTAATGAGTATTCTGAGTCAGTCGTGAAGCATGCTTTTGTGAACCTAAGATCCATCATGCGAGTGGCTCAAAAGTTGAAATTCATTTCAGAGAATCCGGGTGACGAAACACGGATGCCCGCAACGAGGCCCGTCGAGCGGCCCACGATCACACCTGGACAGATCAATTGTCTGATTCAGGGTATCGAGGATCCGCACGATTTGTGTCTCATGTGCATCGGACTATTTTGTGCGACTCGGACGAGTGAGACATTCGGTCTCCAATGGAAGTCATACCGTGGAGACAGCCTGATGATCCATAGCACCGCCTATGAAGGAAAGTTGTACCGTGGACAGGTTAAGACTGGAGCCAGCCGGAATGCGATCCCAATTCCGGATGATATTGTTCCCATCATTGAGGCCTGGCGACGGGTATGCCCGGACACTTCGCCCGATGCACTTATGTTCCCTACATACGGCAGCGGCGAGCGCACCGGGACGCAAGTCCCGCGACGAGCAAAGAACTTTCTCAAGTGGCGGATTCACCCAATCGCCGACGGACTGAAGATTCCCAGAAAGCTGGTCACGTTCCAGGTGATGCGGCGTACGCTGGGAACAGATCTTCAGGAACACGGAACCATGAAGGATACCCAAGCGGCTTTGAGGCACGCCAGCATCAAGACTACCGCTGATGTGTACGTGCAGGAGATACCGGAGAGCGTCAGGGCTGCAATCAACTCACGGACGCGGGCAATTTTGGCGAAGCGGCGCGTAATCGCCACGCAAATAGAAATCGCAACGTGTCCCAATCGGAGGAGGCGATCATTGCAAGTGCTTAAAAAGAATGGCTCCTCAGGTAGGACTCGAACCTACAACCCTCCGGTTAACAGCCGGATGCTCTGCCATTGAGCTACTGAGGAGTAGTTGGGGACGCGCCGGGAGGCGCGTCCTTTGTCCCGATCATAATAACACCCCACGCTCGCGGTGAAAACCGATGACGCAATACTTTGTGCGCTGCTTTTTGCTAACCTAGTGAATCATTCGTCATTGTGAATCACTCGTCATTTTGAGAGGTGAATATGGTGGGAGGGGTTCGTTTGCTTATTGTTGGGTTGCTTTTTCTGGTGGGGTGCGTGGTGTGGGCTGCAGATGAGGCGAAGAACAGCACGACCTCGCCTAACACTATACAGGTTGGTCCGCCTAAAGCTAAGGTTGAGCCTGTTGAGGATACCGTCAATGGGCACAAGATCGTGGATCCGTATCGCTACATGGAAGATTCCAGCAATGCGGACACGCAGCAGTATGTTCAGCAGGAACTGGCTTACACGCGGAGCATGCTCGACCCGCTGCCGGGGCGGGACAAGATTCATCAGCGGCTTTCGCAACTGCTGACGATTGGAACGATCGGCGCGCCTCAGCTTGGGGGGAAATACTACTTCTACACGCGGCGCGAAGGCATGCAGAACCAGCCTGTCCTCTATGTGCGCGAAAGCGTCAATGGGACGGATCGGGTTCTGGTGGACGCCAATCAAATGGCGGCGGACGGGACGGTTGCGTTGGACTGGTGGTTCCCTTCTGAAGACGGTAAGTATGTGGCGTATGGGACGTCGGCCAGCGGCTCGGAAGAAAGTACGCTGCATCTGGTCGAAACCGCCAGCGACAAAGTGCTGCCGGATGCTATCGAGCGCACCCGCTTCGCCAGCGTGGCGTGGAAAAAAGACAATTCCGGATTCTATTACACGCGTCATCCCAAGAAGGGCGATGTGCCCGCCGGAGAAGAGGTGTATCACGTCAAAGTTTTCTATCACGTGGTGGGCAGCGATCCTGCGAAAGATCCGCTGTTATTCGGCGAGGGGCGGAAGGCGGAGGATATCCCGGGCGTTTCGCTTTCAGAGGACGATCGCTGGCTGCTGATCACCGTGTTTGAAGGTTGGAGCAAGAGCGAGATGTATCTTCAGGATTTGAAGGCGGGGACGCCGCCCGTCGAGATAACGACCGGCAAAGAATTTCTTTACAATGCTGACTTCCTGAATGGCAAGCTCTACATCACCACTAATGAAGATGCGCCGCATTACCGCGTGTTTGTAGCGGATGCCTCGAATCCGAAGCGCGAGAACTGGAAAGAGCTGATCCCGCAGACCGAAGCCGTCCTGCAAGGCGTGGCGGTGTTTGGCGGCAAGCTGTTTGCGCAATACGAACACAACGCCACGTCCCAATTGAAGCTTTTTGATGTCGCGGGCAAGAAGCTCGACGACATCGAAATGCCGACGATCGGCGCGGTGTTCGCGACCGGCGGCAAGTGGGATAAGAATGAAGCCTTCTTCGGATTTCAGTCATTCACGGTGCCACCGTCGGTCTATCGTTACGACCTGAACGAGCACAAGGCGTCGCTGTGGGCGAAGGTTGATGCGCCGTCGATCGATCCCTCGGCGTATGAGGTCAACCAGGTCTGGTACAAATCGAAAGATGGCACGCGGGTGCCGATGTTCGTCGTCAACAAAAAAGGCGTGGAGAAGAACGGCCACAATCCTGCGCTGCTTACCGGCTACGGCGGCTTTAACGTCAGCCTGACTCCTACCTTCAACCGCAGCGCATACCTTTGGCTGGAGCACGGCGGAATTTACGCGGTGGCTAACCTGCGCGGCGGCGCCGAATTTGGGGAAGACTGGCATCGCGCCGGCATGCTGGACAAAAAGCAGAATGTTTTTGACGACTTCATCGGGGCGGCGGAATATCTGATTGCGGAAAAGTATACAGACAAGGATCACCTGGCGATTCAGGGCGGCTCAAACGGCGGGCTGCTGATGGGCGCGATGATGACGCAGCGTCCTGACCTGTTTCGCGCCGTGGTTTGCGCGGTGCCGCTGCTGGACATGCTGCGCTACCAGAATTTCCAGATCGCGAAACTCTGGATTGCAGAATACGGCTCGGCAGAAGATCCCAAGCAGTTCGACTGGCTCTATGCTTATTCGCCATACCATCATGTGAAACAGGGTGTGGAGTATCCCGCGGTGCTGTTCATGACGGCAGACACCGACACGCGGGTCGATCCCATGCACGCCAAAAAAATGGCAGCGTTGATGCAGGCCGAGGCCAAGAACGGGGCGAGCAAGGACCGTCCGATACTATTAAGGATAGAGACTAAGGCGGGGCACGGCGCGGGGAAGCCCGTCACCAAACAGATTGAGGAATGGACGGATACTTATTCGTTTCTGTTTTGGCAGTTGGGGGTGAAGCCGTAGGGGGGCTGTGAGGTCTAGCCGAGACATGGTTTACGGCGGAAGCCTTCCACTCTTCTAAAAGATGGGGCGCCCGCTGTCCACCCCCCTTCAGTCGGAATTTAAGAAATCGACCTCCTCTTTTTCTCCCACGAGGAGCAATCTCTGCTCACGTGGCAATTCAAGCAAGGCTTTCTTGTCGTTGTAAACCTTTACCCTCGTGAGGACATCAAATAATTTTAGCAGAATTGAAAACGGCTCTTGATCGGTCAAGAGCTCACGGAGCGCCGAGTTCCAGACGTCCATTCCTTCCGCGTCTTTTCGAGCCGCAGCGTCGCTTGCAAATTCAGTGAGACCACCCGCAAACGCGTTCTGCCAGCGATCTGAGTCATGAGCGTCCTTGATCTCCAAGAGTTTTTGTTGCAGCTCTCCCTGCTTAGGATGAGAGTTCCAGATGTTCAGAAGCTGGTGGAATATATTGTGGGACAAGTCTTCTGCCGGTATCGTTTCCACGGCCAGCGCGTACTGTTTTGTTTCCAGAAGAGCCTCACCACGATAATGTAAGGAGTGCTTATCCGAAGGAGCCAGCACAAGGGCTCGATCTAGAGCTTGGAGCGCCTCTCTGTATTTTCCCAGGCTGCACAGAGCAACTCCTTTGTTTCTCCAGGGCAGCGGATCATTCTTATAGGCGAGAGCGGCCTTATCAAAATATTCGATGGCTTCCGTGATCTTTTCTTCATAGGCAAGGGACACCCCATAAACGAAAAACATTCCCGGGACCGCTTCCCCCTTGGACAAAAAAGGAAATATAGTCTCGCGCGCCTCCCCAAACCGATTTAACCTATTTAGCGCACGAGCTTTCTCGACACTGACAAGCGGCGCCAACTCGTGATCGAAGAAAATAGCCTGTTCGAAAGCATCCAGCGCCTCCTCGTTCCTTTGCATACCAGCCAGGAGTTCACCTTTGTCAAACAGAAGCATACCGTTGTTCGGAGTAAGATCGATAGCTCGGTCGAGCAACTGCTGAGCACATTCCGTGGCCCCGGCGTTCGCGCGCGCGAAAGCTAGAGCTCGTAGTAGATCGGAGCCGTACTTCCCCTGTGCCAGCTTTTTCTCAAGTATCGGTATTGCCTCTGCTGACCTATTTAGCCAAATCAACGCACGGGCGTAGTGGGGCCAATCCTCCGCGATTCTGCTCAGCTCCGCGAGTTCCTCCGCCTTGGCTCGCAATAGCTCAGGTGGGTCTTGGTCTGCGCTAAGGGCCCTGCATAAAGGGGCGATTTCCGGACTTAGGTGGACGTGTGCGTCCTGGACGTCATATTCCTTCAGAGCTGCTATAAGGTAATTCTTGCCAGCGTACCCATCGCCTTTGTCTGACAGTTTGCATTCAAGCTCCTCACGTGAGAACCAGTAGCGGATGAAATCAACCAAAAGATTCAACGGTCGGTCATGGTGGGTCTTAGCTTCAACGCAAATACGCAGCAGTGGTTCTGTCAATTCATAAAATGCTTCCCTGCCAATTCTATCGACCCGAACGTAGCGGCGCGCTAGAAGTTGTCTCAACTGGCTCGCTGCCGTTTGGTGTGTCGTGAAACAGTTGGTGGCAATCGTGGTAACTGTTGCAGGGTTCCGATGCTCGCACAGGAAGTTTACAATCTTCTGCTGCTGGGGCGAGAGCCTTGCCATATGTGATTGGTAATAGGGCGTGAGTGCATCGATCGTCTTCAGCAAAGGTTCGACAAAGTGTTCCGACCCTCCCTCGCTGAGGAAGCCATAAAAGATCACAAAGATTCGATGGTTTCCTCCGGCAATGTGCTGGACCGCCCTAACACGTGCCCGGCCAACCGCTGTACTCAGGAAAGCTGCTGTCTCCTCATCGTTATTCAGATGCGCCAATTTTTGCAGCAGGGTAATCGCATCGCTGAACGATAGCGGCTGTAAATGGATGACCTCAAAAAAACCGTAGAACGGCGATATTTGATGCGAAATCCCAGGAAACAGGGCGGGTGTGGTGGCGAGTATTGCCCACCGCGGATTAGTTTGCATCAGTGCTCGCCACTGCCTCTGCCCATGCACTCCGATTTTTTCGAACACAGCATCAAGGTTCTCGACGATCAAGAGCAAAGTCCGAGTTCCGAGCAGGTCCTGTAAACAACGCCACGCATAATCTTCTGCCTGCGCTTCGCTCAATTTCGACAGCGCGCTGGCGGTGTTTGGAGGCTCGAGATCCGCTTCGTCGAAGGCTGCCCGCAAAGTATGCAATAAAAGGTCCAGGAACGAGTTTATTCCCCATTCGTCTTCTCTCAGGTATGCGATACAGAGCTTTTCAGCCAGTTCCTCTTTTGCTTTGAGCCTATGGTAAACAAGTGATACAAGATGAGATTTTCCGATCCCACGGGGTCCTACGAGCAATACGTTGTGTTTAGATTCCCGAGTGGCGCTCTCTTCGAAAATCTCGACGAGACGCCTCGCTACCTCTTCGCGTTGAACGAACGTGCCCTCAATGAGGTCGGAAGGCATAGCAGAGGGATTGAATGTAGAAAAGATGGCCACGTTATCCTCTTGTGTACGCCCACCAGCTTTGAACAATCGAATAACGGAAGCTATACGTTCCATTCAGATTCCTGAAAAGGTAATGGTCTTTCATCAATACCTGCAGAACCTGACGGAAGAGTTCATCTTCGGCGTCTGGAGTCTTATGCTTGACCAGATTCAGGAGATCGGGGAAAGCGACAGGCTGTCCACAAGAGGCAAGCGCGTCAAGGGCATAAAGGGCAAGCTTTGCCTCAAGCGTACCGTAGTAAGTGATCAGTCGACTTTGGTAATACTGGAAGTGTGCAGGATCATTAGGATCTGCGATCAAATCCCTCAGATATCTCGTCACACCATCGCGGTCTACGTGGCCACCCGTACTGCGAATCCTGGAAACTAAGCAGTGGATGTAGTAGGGAATGTGGCCGGCAGCCTCGCTGATCGCTCTGTTCACGCCATCTGTATCATCTGGGACTGTGATGTTCTCGCCTGCAAGGAGCAGACCAGCGAGATACGATCCATCGTCGCGATCAAGGGGAGGAACTTCAATTGTGAGCATATCGTTAGTTGGATCGTTCGCATATCCGTGCTTTCGCAGACTTCCAATTACCTGATGTATCCCAACTGATCCGGTAAATACCATCCGCAAGGAGCCGTATTTTTGGCGTATCGCCCTGAGGGCATCCAACAGCTCCATAGCATCCTGCTCTCCGGTAGCTTCTTTGACGTTGTAAAGAAATAAGGGCAATTCATCCCAGAAGAAGATGACGGGCCGAGCCTCATCTGTGAAGATGTCATGGAAAAGTGCGGCGAGTAGATTCTTCCAATGCGGTTTTACCTGCGGAAGTTTAAGATGTCCGATCTCTGTTCCACCCAGCTTCTCCAGAAGTCCCCAAACCGCCAGACGTGCTCTTTCCCTCTTCGAGAGTATTTGCTCCACGTCATAATAAATTCCTTCTATGAATTCGGTTGGCGATCGAAAACCCTCCACGTCCCGCAAGAAGCAGAGCCGATCAGAGTGAGGCATCAACCATCTTGCGAATGACGCTTGTTTTGCCGACTCGCCTTTCTGACGTAAGAACCACACTCTGGTTTTCAAGGACACGCCAGATTTGCTCGATCAACTTGTCCCTGCCGATCACATCTTCTGGCGCAAGGACACCACCCGGGTTGGCTCTCATAGCGGTATTGTACGTTAATTTAAACGTATGTCAATACAAACGTACAAATCAACACAAACGTACAAAAAATAAGATATATGTATTTAAAAAAGACGTTAATTCGTCGTTTTTGCAAGCGAAGCTTGGGCCGTCATGCTGAACCCAATTCCCGAACGGGTCTACAAACATCGCTTCTAGGCCGTAGAGCTGATCTTTCCATTTTGTATGTTGCGCGGGCCCGGGGGCTAAAGCCCGCTCGTTTTAGGGTGGGGACGCGGGCCTGGAAGGGCCGCTCTTCCACGGTGGCGCGCGCTTTCGCGTTTAGCGAGCTGGAGCAGCGTTTCGCGGGCGAGGCGCCCGCGCCACACGCGCGCGACAGCTTTCGACTGCGCTCTGCTACCACCTCAAGTGCAGGCGGACAAGAGTGTCCGCCCCACACGTGCAACAGCAGATTCCCTTCGGCGTTGCTCAGGGCAGGCTCTCGGGACTGAAGTCCCCCGGAATGACAATTTAAAAGCGGCTTATAGCGCGGCTGGAAGCCGGGTCATCACCGCTCGTGCTCTGTGCCAGTTGCGTTGGAGTTTAGGTGTGTGCGTGGTATACGCCTAGTGGGTGATGGCGAGGAGTGCAGAGATCCTTCGGTTGTCCATCGTTCCGCTTCGCGGCACGATGGACGCCCTCAGGATGACAGTTGGGCGGGTGGCCCGGGCTAAGCGGCGTGACGTGGGGCCGATCGAGATTGGGTCGCAGACAATCCCCGCCCAAGCGAAGCTTGAACGGGGCACCCCTCGAGAGTAGTGGGACACTTAAGCGTAACCATCCTCAGTAGTTCTTCGGCTGGATCATGCTGAACCGATTCCCGAACGGGTCTTTAAACATCGCTTCCACGCCGTCTAGCTGATCTTTCCATTTTTATGTTGCGAGAGCCCGGGGGCTAAAGCTCCGCTCGGTTTTAGGGCGTTTGACGCGGGCCTGGAAGGCCCGCTCTTCCACGGTGGTGCAGGCTTTCGCATTTAGCAAGCTGGAGCAACGGTACGCGGGCGAGGGCGCCCGCGCCACAGGAGCAACAGCAGAGTCCCTTCGGCGTTGCTCAGGGCAGGCTTAAAAACGGTGGACGCATAGTGGGTGCTGGCGAGAAGTGCATAGATCCTAGCTCCCTCGACTACGCTCGGGATTTCGGCAGCGGGCTCAGACGCCCGCTGAACGCCTCAACTTCGGGCGCCCATCGCGATGCTTCGCAGCACGATGGACGCCCTCAGGATGACAGTTGTGTAGGGCCGATGGTTTTATATGCCAAGTCTTCGTGATGCCGATTCCCTTGGGGTCGGACTCCGCGATTCCGGGGGCTTTAGAGACTGTGTCACAACTTGCTTGTATTCTCCTCGTCTCTGTACCTGGTCAGAGTTGGGGATCCGCGATGGCCAACTCCCCGCAACTGCCCGGTCGAACTCTCAACTCTGCACTCGGTGGTAATGGGTTAAGTTATAGCTGAGCGCAGCTAGCACCAGTTCCACGGTCACGTTGGCCAGTCCGCGACGCAGGAATTGCCGCATCCCGCGTTGTTCTTTCAAGGTCCCAATGACCGGTTCCACCATGGCCTTGCGCTGCTGATATAGCTTTCGTCCGCTGGCACTACGGAGCTTCTGCCGCATGCGCCGGGTCTCCCGGTGTCGCACCGGCGGGGTGCGCCGCGCCGCTTGCCCGGTGTTTAGTTTCCGGGCCAAATTCGAATC
>Ga0137393_10002508_pt1 | contig 11913 bp, 10 predicted proteins | sample 15con2h34BmetaG_FD_101396 | JGI IMG/M metagenome (GOLD analysis project Ga0137393, IMG submission 101396) | Vadose zone soil microbial communities from Angelo Coast Range Reserve, California, USA - 15con2h3.4B metaG | ecosystem: Environmental > Terrestrial > Soil > Vadose zone > Saprolite...
CGAATGGCGGCCGTTGTTCTATCGAATTTTGGAAAATGGCATACGCGATCTGCAGCGGCGCAGGACCGTTCGCAAGCGGTTCATGGCGTGGTTGCCGGGACCGAAAGACGATCCCGACAGCGAAGCGCAGGATCCGCTCGATAACGTCGCCGACGCTGCGCCCGCCATTCCTGAGGCGCTGATGCAGGGGCAGGCAATGCAGCAGCTCGAGGTCAGCTTGCGAGCCTTGCCCGCGCGGCAACGGGAGGCGTTCATGCTGCGGAATTTCGAAGGTCTGGACGTGGCTGAAACGGCAACCGCCATGGGTTGCTCGGAAGGCAGCGTCAAGACGCACTACTCGCGCGCGGTGCATACCCTGCGCGAGCAACTGGGTGAGGTCTGGTGATGAACGAACAGCCCCGTGATTCCTTCGAGGAGCGCAGCCGTGCTCTGTTCAACGGCAGCGTCGAAGGCTTGGATTTTGCGACGCGCTCGCGCCTCACGCAGGCGCGCAAGGCCGCGATCGAAGCGGCGTCTGCGAGCCGCCGGCCCTGGTTTTTCCGCATCGGAGTGCTGACGCCCGCGGCCGGAGTGACTGCCGCGGCGATTCTGGGCGTGTTCCTTTGGCTGGGGTCGCCATTGGGTCAGCACGCCGCTACAGTAGCTGATGGTCAGTCGAATTTCGAAGATTTCGAGCTTGTCGCGTCCGCCGATGAGGGCTCGGGCGACGCCATGGACATGTTGCAAGACGATATTGAATTTTATGACTGGGCGGATAAGGCCGCGAATCCGGGACCAGCCGCCTAGCGCGCTACTTCAGTTGCGAAGGGGAAGGCGTTGGCTGTTGGTCGGCGTGGCTGTCGTGTGCTCAGCCGCAAATGCCGGTCCGCCGGTGGCGGCGCCGTCGCCGCCTTCGGCGCCGGCGCCGCCACCGGCGTCGTCACCGGGCGCGCCCGATGATGAGTTCATCGAGTTCTTGGGCGCGGATGATGTGGGTGATGCAGCTTGGTGGGAGTTCTTGAAGAAAGTGCCGCCGCGAGGGGGAAATCCTCCCGCAACGCCACCGCAGGAAGTTAAGCAATGATCAGGGCGTTGTTGATCTGTGCCGGTCTCGTCCTCGCGGCTGCGAGCGCGTCCGCGCAGGCGCCCGCCGCGCCCGAGCCTGCGCCGCCTGCTGCGCCCGCGGCGCCCAAGACATGGTCCTCGATGTCGCCCCAACAGCAGCAATTGTTGAAGAGTTATCAAGGCAAGTGGGACAGCCTGCCCCCGGAGCGCCAACAGTCGCTGGCCAACGGCAGTCAGCGCTGGCTGTCGATGTCGCCTGAGCAGCGGTCGAGTGCGCAGCAACGCTTTACTCAATGGCGCGCCATGCCGCCGGAGCAGCGGCAGCAGCTGCGCCAGCGCTGGCAGCAGTACAAGAGCTTGCCGCCGGAGCAGCAACAGCGGGTACGCGAATCATTCAACCGGTTTCGGCAAATGCCGCCGGAAAGGCGCATGGAATTGCGCAAGCAATGGCGCCAGATGAGCCCGGAGCAGCGCCGCGGAGTCAACCAGCGGCCGGCGGCGCCGCGGCCGCCCGCACCGCGCCCGCCCCCGCCGCCGCGGCGCGGCGGGCGATAGCTCCCTCGCCGCGCTGCTCACGGGCGGTAGCTCTGCTCGGCGTGCGCCATCACGTCCTCAGGGCTGAAAAGCACGTCGCGGAATCGTCCCTGAGTGAACATGGGCGCTTGGTCCGTGAAGTGAGGCGACTCCGGGTGGCCGCTCTCGCCGCCGCTCATGATGGCCTTGGCATGAATGACCGGGCCAAATTCCACCGCCGCGACGAAGCTATTGCCGACTGATCCGTAAATCTTCTTCGTTCTGCGCGGATACGGGGCATCGAATGACGCCAAGGCGCCCCAGTTGGAGGAGGCAAAGCCCACCGGCAAGCTGGGTTTGGCGTCGTCGAAGGGCTGTACGATGTCGTCGGTTATGCGTTGATAGCGGTTGATATCGCCCCATGGTGTTCGCCACCGGCCGAAGTCGCGCTGCAATTTCGCGACGGCCGCGGTCAAGCTGTCGATTCGGTCGGATGGGGTCGAATGGTCGACCATGTAGTCATGGACCGGCCGGTCGGCGGCGCGCGCCCCGGCGCTTTTGCGCTCGCGCAGCTCTTGACCCCAGAAAATGGCGAGGGCCGTCGGCACCGAGTCCGCCGACGTATGCCGGTCCCAATTGCGCAAGCTCGCCATCGGTTCCTTAAGGCCGTCGCGCCGCGGATCGTCCACCGCCAATCGATCATAGTCGTCGAACAGGGGCGGCAGCAGCACGTCGAAGGCAGTGAGGTGGCTGTCATAACCGGCCGCGATCAAGCTGTCCAAAGTCACATCGTGAATATTTTGCAGCACTTCGACGGCGTGAATGCCGCGCGGATTCTCACCCCGGGTCCACATGTACGCCGGATAGTTTTCGCGCTTCGGGCTTTCCGTGCCCGCTGCCGAGAAGGGCCAGTCATTGGTGTTCTGGATCCAACCATTGCCGGGATTGAGCAGCGTGATCGTGTCTTCGATCGCATGCGGTCCCTGCCATTCGGTCGCCGGGTTGCTGCCATCCACCGGATGGGTGTAATCGAACTTCGGATCGCGCTTGGGGATGAAATTTCCATGGAAATAAGCAATCGTCCCGTCGGAATCCGCGTAAACCGTATTGTTGGAAGTGTCGGTGCGCATCTCCTGCGTCTTGCGGAACGACGCGTAGTCCACGGTCTTGGTGCGCAAGTACGATTGCGCCAGTGCCTGCACGGGTTCCTGCAGCGACTTGACGGCAATCCACCGGGTGGAGTTTCGGCCGCCGACGCTCCGCCGGCCGTTCTCGGCGCGGACAATCGGTCCGTGATGGCTGTAATACACGACGAACTTTCGATGCGCCGTCCGGCTGCCCTGTTTGAACGGGATGGTGATTTGCCTGACCTGCAGTTTTTTCAAATCGGCGCCGTATTGGTAATACAGTCCGTCGGGCTTCCCGACGATGGTCTCGGCATATTCGTCGATGGCGTCGCCGCCGTACGAAGTGTGCATCCAGCCGTTGTGCGCGTTGAATCCCTGATAGACGAAGAATTGTCCCCAGGTGACGGCTCCGTAGGCGTTCAATCCCTGCTCGCTGACCGTCTGCAGCTCTGAGCGGAAATAATAAGACGTGTGTGGATTTATCCAGAGCAGGGCGTGCCCCGATGCGCTGCGGCTGGGCGCAATGGCGAAGCCGTTGGAGCCGCCGGGAGCCGGCTCCGCCGGCGTAGCCGCGGGCATATTCATGGCGCGGGCCGGCCGCCGAGGCTGCGTTGCGTAAAACTGTTCCAGTTTGCCGACATCGACGCTTTCGATGTCGCCGCCGATACTGCCTTCCGTAAAGGATAACGCCATCCAGGGTTCGTAACGATGGATGACTCTGGGCGCAACGGCGGGATGTTTCGACAAGAAGTAATTCAGGCCGTCGGACCAGGCCACCATCAGTGTCTTGAGCCAGTCCGGGCTGCCGCAATAGCTTTGCCGCAGGCGGAGGGGATCGACGAACAATCTCTGACGAAGATCGGTGTAAACAGCCGTCTCGCCTTCGGCCAGCGCCAAGAGTCCCAGACCGTTGAGGTAGTTGCGTTCGATGCGGCCAAAGTCATCCTCGGCCTGCGCGTAGATCATTCCGAACACGGCATCTGCGTCGGATCGGCCGTAGACATGCGCGATGCCCCAGTTGTCGCGGACGATGCGCACATTCTCGGCATGTTCTCGCCAGCGCTCGGCCTCACCGGCGCCCGCTTCGACGGCGGTGACGGCGCTCAAGGCGCACAGACACGTCAAGACAAAAAATCTCATGCCAACGAAGGCCTCCTTTGCGTAGCATCGCGCAATGCGAATTTCTTTGCCCGTAGTTTTGCTGACGCTGGCCGTAGTTGCCGGCACTTTGCGCGCGGGGACTCCGCACGCGGCAGCCACGTTCAGTGTGCCGGAAGGCGATCTGCCCGACCCCTTGGTACTGGTCGCGTACGGCGATATGCGGTTCACTGCACCTTCGGAGACCGACGCGACCAATCCCGGCGCGCGTCAGGCTTTGGTCGCAAAGATCGCAGCGGAGAACCCGGCGGCGATCTTCCTCGACGGCGACGTTCCCTGGCACGGTGTCGCGCCGGACTACGCAGTGTTTCGCGATGAGACTCATTCGTGGCGGGAGCGGCATCTGCGGGTCTACCCGGCGCTCGGCAATCATGAATTTTCGGCCTGCATGGAATCGGCATGTCTCGATCGCTGGTGGGGTGCGTTTCCGGAACTGCGCGGCCGGCGCTGGTATTCGGTCGCCATCGGGACGAGAGTCTTAGGGTTGGCGCTGGACAGCGAGACATCGCTCCTGCCGGGAAGCGCGCAGCGGATCTGGTTGGAGAATCAAGTCGCGGGGCTCTCTCCCAAGGTTCGCCTGGTATTGATCGTCATGCATCACCCGCCGGTGGCCGATGTGCAGACGGTCAAACGCACGGATCATAATCCGCGCCCGAACGAACTTGCGCTCGCCGAGTATCTCAAGGCGGCTGCGCCGCGGTCGACGGCGAGCTTCGTCGTGACCGCCGGCCACATTCACAACTATGAACGATTCACCGAGGGCGGCGTCGTGTACCTCGTGTCGGGCGGCGGCGGCGCCAGGCCGTACGAAGTGGATCGCACACCCACGGACCTGTACCGAAGCGGCGAATTTCCCAACTATCACTACGTGCGGTTCGAATTGCACGGCGACCGAGTCGTGGGCGAAATGATCCGGCTGGGCGATTACGCCGCGGCCGCGCCCACGGAATGGCAAACCCGGGATCGTTTCGAGATCAGCCTGCGGCCTTGACCGCCTGGATCAGCTGGCTCACGGCCGACTGCGCGTCGCCGTAGAGCATGCGCGTCTGATCGAGCACGAAGAGCGCATTGTCGATGCCGGAAAAGCCCTGGCCCTGCCCGCGCTTGATGACGATGACGTTCTTCGCCTTGTCCGCGTTCAAGATCGGCATGCCGAAAATCGGACTCGACCGATTGGCGCGCGCGTCCGGATTGACGACATCGTTGGCGCCGATGATCAGCGCCACGTCGGCGGTTTCGAACTCGGCATTGATTTCGTCCAGGTCGGAGATCAAGTCGTAAGGCACTCCCGCTTCCGCAAGCAGCACGTTCATGTGCCCCGGCATGCGGCCCGCCACGGGATGAATGGCAAACCGCACCTTGACGCCATGATCGATGAGCAGCTGACTGAGTTCCCACACCTTGTGCTGGGCTTGCGCCACGGCCATGCCGTAGCCCGGCACGATGATGATCTTCTGCGAGTACGCCATCATCACGCCGGCATCCGAGGCCTCGATGGCCTTCTGGGTACCGGTGACGCCGCCGCCGCCCGCGGACGAGCTCTCGCCGAAGTTCGAGAACAGCACATTGCCGAGCGAACGGTTCATGGCCTTGGCCATGAGCTGAGTCAGCAGGGTGCCGGCCGCACCGACCACGGTGCCGGCGATGATCATGGCGGCGTTGTCGAGCACGAAGCCTTCGAAACCGACCGCAAGACCGGTGAGCGCATTGTAGAGCGAAATCACCACCGGCATGTCGGCGCCGCCGATCGGGAGTGTCATGGCGACGCCCAACAGCAGGGCGAACGCAAAGAACAAGGAAATCGCGGGCAAACCGCCCTGCTGCGCGCCCAAGTCCATTCCTGAGACGATGACGAAGCTTAAGTAGAGCGTCACCAGCAATATCGCCAAATTCATGAACTTTTGACCGCCGAAGCGCACCGACTTGGTGATCAAGCCCTGTAATTTCGCGAAGGCGATCAGGCTGCCGCTGAAGGACACCGAGCCGATGAAGCCGCCGATCGTGGCGATGGTCAAGTGCGTGATGCTGTGCTCGCTGCCGCGATATAGTTCCACGGCGGCGATGGCGGCCGCCGCGCCGCCGCCCATGCCGTTGTACAGCGCAATCATCTGCGGCATGTCCGTCATGGCGACGCGCTTGCCGCTCACCCAGGCCAGAATGCCCCCGGCCGCGATGGCGCCGATCACCAGCATCAAATTGAAGGACGAGGCGCCCATGAAGGCCAAGGTCACGACCGTGGCCAGCACCATCCCTGCGCCCGCCCAGCGCACGCCGCTCACGGCGGTGACCGGCGAACTCATGCGCTTGAGGCCAAGGATGAACAGCGCCGCCGCCACGAGATAGGAGAGCTGCGTCAGGGTTTGAATAGTCGAAGCGGAGGGCACGTCTAAGATCCTTTCTTTCTGCCGGCGGAGACGAACATCTGCAGCATGCGCTCGGTCACCACGTAGCCGCCCACGGCGTTGCCCGCGGCGAGAATCACACCGATGACGCCGATGACCCGCAGCTGAGTCGTATCGGCGGCGGCTAAAGCCACCATTGCGCCGACCAGAACGATGCCATGCACGAAGTTCGATCCGGACATGAGCGGCGTGTGCAGGATGACCGGCACGCGGGAAATGACTTCGTAGCCGGTGAACGCGGCCAACATGAATATATAGAGCGCGATGACGCCGTCGATCATGATTACTGTCCCTCTACGATTTTGCGCGTGGCTTCGTGTTTGATCTGGCCGTCGTGCGTGAGCACGCAGCCTGCGAACACTTCGTCGTTCCAGTCGATGGCAAGATCGCCCTTCACCAGCGCCGGCTTCAGCAGATTGAACAGGTTGCGCGAGTACATTTCGCTGGCGTGATACGGCAATGAGGCGGGCAGGTTCAAGGGGCCCACGATCTTGACTCCGCCGTGAACGACGGTTTCGCCCGCCTGAGTCAGCTCGCAATTGCCGCCCTGTTCGGCGGCGATGTCGATGATCACGGAGCCGGCCTTCATACGCTCGACCACCGCCCGGCTGATGATCCGCGGCGCTGCCCGTCCGGGCACCGATGCGGTACTGATCACGGCATCGCTGGCGGCGATTCGCGCATCGAGCACTTCCTGCTGCTTGGCTTTCTCTTCGGCGGTGAGCTCGCGCGCGTACCCGCCGGCGCCTTCCGCGGAGACGCCGGTTTCGATGAACTTCGCCCCGAGCGATTTCACCTGGTCCTTGGTCGCGCTACGTACGTCATACGCTTCGACCACGGCTCCCAAGCGCTTCGCCGTGGCGATCGCCTGCAAACCGGCGACGCCCGCGCCGATGACGAGGACCGTCGCCGGGCGGATGGTGCCGGCGGCGGTCGTCAGCATGGGCAGGAATCTTTCCAGCGTATTGGCCGCGATCAGCACTGCTTTGTAGCCGGCTACGGACGCTTGCGAGGACAGCGCGTCCATCGATTGCGCCCGGGAAATGCGCGGCACCAGCTCCATCGCAAAACTGGTGATCCCGCGGTCCTTGAGGGCCCGGACGAGGTCGGGCCGCGCATAGGCCTGCATATACCCGATGACCACCGCCCCTTTCTTGAGCGCGTTCACTTCCGTCAAGGCCGGCGGTTGAACTTTCAACAACACATCCGCCGACCCGAGAATGGCGGCGGCATCGCTGAACTCAGCGTCGGCATATAAAGCATCCGGAAAATGAGCCGCCGTCCCCGCGCCGCGCTCGATCAGAACGCGAACGCCGGCCGCCTTCAGTTTTGCGGCGATTTCCGGGACAACGGCGACACGAGTCTCCTTTGCAGCGGTTTCCGTGAGGATACCGACGACGACAGCCATGCAATCTCTCCCAAAACCAGAGAATTATGCCAAACATTGAATTATTGCATAATAGTCGACTATCTTTAGCAGTGTTATGAAGCCGATGATCCAGGAGAAGCTGCAGTTATTGGATTGGCGGGACGACCTCGCGGTGGTCACGCATGGATATCCGTTGTCGCAACAGATCCTGCGCACCGATGTGTCGGGGATGCCGTTGGAGTGGGTGGACTATCGGGAAGCCGCGCGTCTGTACCACACCGACCAGGTCGCCTATGCCTGCGGGACGCTTTTGTACCGGCTCTACGGCGGCACCTGTGCGAGGACGGGTCTGCGCACCGTCGTCGACGTGAATTCAATCATCGCCACGCTGGGAACGTCGGGCAACCCGGGAAACCTGCGCGGCGCCGCTTACACGCCGCCGCTGAACAATCAGACCTTGTTCCGCCGCGACGCCTATCTGTGCTTGTACTGCGGCGCGCGGTTCACGTATAGCATGCTGTCGCGGGATCATGTGACGCCCTTCAGCCGCGGCGGACGCGATACCTGGAAGAACGTGGTGTCGGCGTGCCGCCGCTGCAATAACGCCAAGGCGTCGCGCACGCCGGAGCAGGCGGGTATGCAGCTGCTGGCGGTGCCGTTCACGCCGACCTATGCCGAGTACATATTCTTGAAGGGCCGCCGAGTGCTGGCCGATCAGATGGAATATCTGATCGCGCACTTCCCGCGTTCGAGCCCACTGCACGAGCGCATGCAACGCTGGCCGATGTGAACGCCGGCGCGATCCAGCCGCGAGCGCTGTCCGGCGTGGTGTACTACATCGACGCCAGCTACTTCATTTTCCGGGCCCACCATTCCATGCCGCCCGACATGGTGGATGGCGACGGCAATGCGACGCATGCCTTGTACGGATTCGCGCGCTTCTTGTCGGATCTTCTGGAACAGGTCCGGCCGGAGCGCATCGGCATCGCCTTCGATCTGAGCTCGCGCAGCGAAACCTCTTTCCGCAACGCCATTTACCCGGCGTACAAGGCCAATCGCGAAGCTCCGCCCGCCGATTTGGAGCGGCAATTTGCGCTTTGCCGCGAGTTTTGCCGGCACATGGGCCTTGCCGAGTTCGCGAGCACGGAGTACGAAGCCGACGACATCATCGGCACCCTGGCTGCGCGTTCCCGTGCCGCGGGCCTCCGCAATGTGTTGGTGACCCGGGACAAGGACTTGTCGCAACTCATCCGCGACGGCGATGTGTTCTGGGACTACACCGGCAACACCCGATATCATTACCACGACATAGAGCCGCGTTTCGGCGCGACGCCCGAGCTCATCGCGGATTTTTTGGCCCTGACCGGCGATAGCGTGGACAATATTCCCGGAGTGCCCGGCGTCGGCAAAAAGACCGCGGCTGAATTGTTTGCGGTATTCGGATCTCTCGATGAGCTCTATGCGAATCTCGACCGTGTGCCTTCGATGAAGCTGCGCGGCGCCGCGGCCGTCGCCGCGAGACTCCTTGCGCACAAGGAGGCCGCCTATCTGGCGCGGCGATTGACCGGCATCGTCTGCGACCTGCCGCTCGAGGCTACGCTCGATGATTTGAAGCTGCGGGCGCCGGACGGCGCGGGCTTGAGCCGCTTTTTTGATACGCATGGATTTGGCGGTATTCTGCGGCAGCAGGCGCGGCGTATCGCCGCCGGCGTGTAAAAACTGCAAACGTGAGCCGCTAAATTTAGTTGGGGGAACGAGGCAATGGCCCAAAAAGACATTCAATCCGTGCTGCAGGAGGATCGCGTATTTCCGCCGTCCGCGCAGTTCCGCGAAGCTGCAACGCTCAAGGCGGGCGAAGTGCAAGCGATGTACGCCAAGGCCGCGCATGACTACGTCGGTTACTGGGCGGATTTGGCGAAGGCCGACATCGACTGGCACCGGCCGTTCACGGTGTCTCTGGACGATGCCCGCGCGCCCAACTACCGCTGGTTCGCCGACGGGCAGCTGAACGTGTCGCACAATTGCCTGGATGTGCACCTGCGCGAGCGGGGCGAGAAGACCGCGATCGTGTTCGAGGGTGAGCCGGGCGATGTGCGCAGGCTGACCTATGCCGAGCTCCACCGTGACGTGTGCCGGTTTGCAAATGCGCTCAAGGACCTGAATGTGGAGCGCGGCGATCGGGTCGTCATCTATATGCCCATGATTCCTGAGGCGGTGATCGCCATGCAGGCCTGCGCCCGTATCGGCGCAGTGCATTCGGTGGTTTTCGGCGGATTTTCTTCCAATGCGGTCAAGGACCGCATCGAAGATGCGGCTGCGAAGCTCGTGATCACGGCCGACGGCGGCTGGCGCGGCGGCCATCCAATCGAGCTCAAGCGCGCGGTCGACAAGGCGCTCGCCGACGGCTGTCCTACGGTGCAGAACGTGATCGTGTACTCGCGCACCGGTGCCGACTGCCCGATGCGCGCCGGGCGCGATGTATGGTGGCAGGACGCCGTATCCGGAATGAGCACGACCTGTGAACCGGAATGGGTGGATGCGGAGCATCCTCTGTTCCTGCTCTACACCTCGGGATCGACCGGCAAACCGAAGGGAATACAGCACTCGAGCGCAGGATATCTGCTCAACGCCAAGACCAGCGTACGCTGGGCATTCGACCTCAACGCTACCGATGTTTTCTGGTGCACGGCCGACGTGGGCTGGGTCACCGGACATACCTACGTTGTTTACGGACCCCTGGCGGCCGGCGCAACCGTCCTCATGTACGAGGGAGCGCCGACCTTCCCCGACGGCGGGCGCTTCTGGAAGATCTGCCAAACGCACGGCGTCACCATTCTCTACACGGCGCCGACCGCGATCCGCGCGCTGATGAAATTGGGCGATGCCATTCCGGCCAAGTACGATCTGCGCAAGCTACGCCTGTTGGGTACCGTGGGTGAGCCCATCAATCCGGAAGCGTGGATGTGGTACCACAAGATCATCGGCGCAGAGCGCTGCCCCATCGTGGATACTTGGTGGCAGACAGAGACGGGGGCCGCCATGATGACGCCCATTCCGGGCGTCACGCCGACCAAACCCGGTTCCTGTGCCAAACCGCTGCCCGGGATTTTTGTCGACATCGTCGATGACGAGGGCCGGCCGGTGGAAACGCCCGATGCCGGCGGCTACCTGGTAATCACGCGCCCGTGGCCCTCCATGCTGCGCACGATTTGGGGCGACAACGAGCGCTATCTTCAGACTTACTGGGAGAAATTCCAGAATCGCTACTACGTGGCCGGCGATTCCGCGCGCCGCGACAAGGACGGCTACTACTGGATCATGGGCCGCATCGACGATGTACTGAATGTCGCCGGTCACCGCCTCGGGACCATGGAAATCGAATCGGCGCTGGTCGCGCACCGCCTGGTCGCGGAATCTGCGGTGGTCAGCAAGCCCCACGACATCAAGGGCGAGTCGGTCTTCGCCTATGTCGTGCTCAATGTCCCGCGACCGGAAGGAGCGGCGGCAAAATCACTGATCGATGAACTGCGCAACTGGGTCGGTGAGCAATTGAGTCCCATCGCCAAGCCCGATGAAATTCGCCTGACCGACAATCTGCCCAAGACTCGGTCTGGGAAAATCATGCGCCGATTGCTGCGCTCGATTGCGCGGGGAGAGGAGATCACGCAAGACGTGACGACGCTCGAGAATCCGGGGATCCTCGAGCAGCTCAAGGGTGGGGCGGCCGCGCCTGCCAAGCGCACCGCTTCTGCCAAGCGCGCGGCGCAACCCAAGCGTGCCGTAGAACCCAAGGCTGTCGCTGCCACCAAGAAAGTCGCAGCCCGCCCCAAGGCGAAGAAGGCCAAGGTTGCGGCCAAACGCGCCAAGCCGATTACGCGCGTCAAACGGGCGAAGCGCAAAGTCGCAAAACGCAAGGTGGTCGCCGCAAAATCCCGCCGCGCCGCGGTCAAAGCGGTGCGTCGCAATAGCAAGGCGCGCGGCAAGAAGTAAAAGCGCGCAGCAAAAAAATAGGAGGGCGCTGCAATGTCGCTGCTGATCGTCGGCTTGGTGCTGTTTCTCGGGGTTCATTCCGTCGCCATCTTCGCGCCGGCGCTGCGTGCCGGAACGATCCACGCACTCGGCGAGGGCGCATGGAAGGGACTGTACGCGCTGGTCTCGCTGGCCGGCTTCGTCCTGATCGGCTACGGGTTCGGTCTGGCGCGTCAAACACCGGTAATCCTGTATTCACCGCCGAGCTGGCTGCGGTATGTTGCGGTGATCCTGATGTTGCCTGTGTTCCCGCTGGTTCTAGCGGCGTACC
>Ga0137393_10002512_pt1 | contig 11907 bp, 8 predicted proteins | sample 15con2h34BmetaG_FD_101396 | JGI IMG/M metagenome (GOLD analysis project Ga0137393, IMG submission 101396) | Vadose zone soil microbial communities from Angelo Coast Range Reserve, California, USA - 15con2h3.4B metaG | ecosystem: Environmental > Terrestrial > Soil > Vadose zone > Saprolite...
TCCCACCGTCCCGAGTGTCAAGTTGTAGTGCTTTTTTCAGAAGCACGATACGTTTTTCCTTGACACTTGTTTGGAACTCGCCTAGAGTGTCCGCCAATCCTTGCAGGAACGCTTTTGATCTCAGGCCGTCTCTGAGACTTCTTGGCGGGATTCTTCCCTTAACACGAGGCTATTTGCTCGCGCTAGCGCAGGAGGAAACCCCATGTCAAGCCAAAGCACCATTTGCAGGCACCGATCCACCCTTGTCTTGCTCTTAGTCGTATTCGTGGCGAGTACCGCCTCTTCTCAAGTCAGTCAGGACCCGCAGGCTGTCGTCATTCTTTTGAGCTGCGTAAGCGCGGCCGGCGGTGCAACCGCCGTGGCCAGTGTGCGCGACTTCTCCGCCACCGGCACGGCCACCTTCTACTGGACGGGCAGCGAGATCACGGCCAATGCGACTCTCAAGGGTCGCGGTACGCAACAATTTAGAGTTGACAACATCGTGCTCGATATCTTCGACAATCTGGATCTGATGCGCCGCACCATGGTCCTAACGGACGCGGCCACGGCGTTGCGCGTCAGCGAAATTCTGGCCCTGATATGGAGGGATCTGGATTTCGTGGCGCAGTTGATACGGGTGCGCCGGGCTTACGTGTACCGCCGTTTTGGAGCTCCGAAATCGAAGGCGTCGAAGGCCCCGGTTCCGATGCATCCTCTGCTGGCGGCACATCTGTTGGCTTGGCGTCAGGAAACCCTCTATGCCTCCGACGAAGACTTGGTTTTCCCGAGTCTTCGCGCCAAGGGCACCAAGCCTCCCGCGGCCAACATGCTGGTTGCCGATTACCTGCGCGTGGCCGCCAAGAAGGCGGGAGTCGTGGCTCCGCCGCGCACCTTCGGATTCCACACTTTCCGAAGGACGCTCGCTTCGGTCTTGGTCAAGTTGAAGGTCGATCCGAAGTTGGTGCAGGAAATGCTTCGGCACCAAAATCTGAAGACGACCCTTGAGGTCTACGCGAAGGCGGTGACCGAAGACAAGCTCGAAGCCCAGGGGATGTTCCTGGAGTTGCTGTTCCGCGGCAGGAAGGCGGCTGAACCCGATCCGGTCAAAAACCTGGAGAAAACGGCTCCAGTGACGGGTTTGGTGCAGTAGTGCGGGCAACTGCGGGTAAACTGCGGGTAATACGCAAAATGAAAAGTGGAGTTAACTGCTTTGAAATGTGGTGGCCAGGGACGGAGTTGAACCGCCGACGCCAGCCTTTTCAGGGCTGCGCTCTACCACCTGAGCTACCTGGCCACATTTCGAAACTCGCGCATTGGCGGCGAGCTACGAGGACTGTTCGCTTCACGCTGATGATGGCGGGATTACGAACCGAAAGAAAACGGCTCCAATGCCTGAGGCATGAGGAACGCTGTTGATTATAGCAACCGTCTCGAATCCGCTCAACGTCGGCGCTGGCGGCCACTGCACTCTAATTGGAATCGACGGTGCCTTAGCTCGCCGGAAACCTGGTCAAAACGTCGACGTACGAACGATCCAGCGCGACGATCGAAGTGCATCCGAGGAGCTTGAGCGTACGCTCCAGATCCGCTCGCAGGATCGCAATTGCTCGCGCAACACCAGCTTCTCCTCCAGCGGCAAGCCCATAGGCGTATGCGCGGCCGACCAAAACTGCTCGCGCTCCCAGGCAGATGGCCTTGACGATGTCGCTGCCGCGACGGATGCCTCCATCCATCAGAACGACAGTTTGGCCACCGATCGCCGCGACAATTTCTGGCAGCGCTTTCAAAGAAGCTGGAACAGAATCGAGTTGGCGTCCGCCGTGATTCGACACGACTACGGCCGCCGCTCCTTCATCGACGGCGCGTCGAGCGTCGTCCCCGGTAAGGACACCTTTGATAATGATGGGGCCGGGCCATGCCTCTCGAATCCAGCGCAGGTCGTCCCAGGTCACGGCCGCACTGGCCAGAGCTGCGCTGACGTCAATAAGCGGCACAGGGCCTTGCCCCGGAACGACAACGTTCGGCAGCTGCGGAACGCCGCCATCCAGCAGGAATCTTGCGAGCCATCCTGGACGGCCGACGAACTGCGGCAGAAACGGAAGCTTGGCGAGAGCGCTGCCACCCAGCAGTTCTTTCATGCCGTTACGGAAATCACGTTCGCGCATTCCGGCGACGACTGTGTCGATGGTGACCACCAGGGCTGAGAACCCGGCGTTGCGAGCGCGTTGAATCGACGCCTCAGCCGCTCCGCGCCCACCCATCAGATACAGCTGGTACCACACCGGACCGGCCGAGGCTGCTCTGACGTCCTCGAGTTTGTGACCGGAGATAGTTGAGAGAATGTACGCTGTCCCCGCCGCGCCAGCCGCCCGAGCGGCCGCAACTTCACCTCCCGGATGCATAAGGCGACTGTAGCCCACCGGAGCAAGCAAGAATGGAAGAGAGAGGTCAAAGTCCAACACGCGGGTGCGCAAATCGCAGGCAGGCACCGCGACGGCGTGACGGGGGCGGAAGGTTACATCTTCAAATGCGCGGCAATTCTCGCGTAGCGTGACCTCGCCTTCGGCGCCGCCGTCAAGATAATCAAACACCACCCTGGGCAGTTGGCGGCGAGCCAGTCGCCGTAAATCCGCAATGCTTACGACCTGGGGAGACGCCACTGAGAACGACAAGTTTTCTTCCTCACTGCCCGAGTTTGAAAATCATACCCGCGGAACCGAATTATCCCTCAGAACAATCGATTCTTCTTCAGTAAATTGAAAATGACTATACAAGGCTGCGATCGAATGCTCCGAGTGGATAGGCCGTGTATCATCGCCCCATGGACGCCAAGTTGGTTGCGGTGACTGCCTTCATCCTTGCGGGGGGTAAGAGCACGCGCATGGGAACGGACAAGGCGTTCGTGACATTGAGCGGCCGGTCGCTACTGGATCGCATGTTGGATTTGGGGCAGTCGGTTACTCGGGACGTACGCATCATCGGCAACGCCCAGAAGTTTTCGCAATTTGCTCCGACGGTGGAAGACGTGTTTCAGGACTGCGGCCCATTGGGGGGCATCCACGCGGCGTTGCGGGCTTCGTCCACCGAACTTAACGTGATTCTCGCGGTGGACCTTCCGTTTGTATCGCCGGCGCTATTGCAGTACCTGATCGCGCGGGCTGAGAGTGTTCCTGGCGTACGTGCCACCGTGCCGCATGCTGCTGGGGGATGGCAGCCATTGTGCGCCGTGTATCGCCGGCAATTCGCCGACGCAGCCGAGAGCGCTCTGCGCGCGGGTCGCTACAAGATTGACGAGTTGTTTGACCCGGTGAGAACGCAGCGGATCGAGGAAGAAGAGCTGGCGGGCGAGGGTTTCTCGCGAGAAATATTTCGAAATCTCAATACCAGAGAGGAAGTGGAAGCCGTCACGGACGGAGTAGTAGCTCGAAGCGAATCGCGATTGCCTGATGACTCGCGGCCTCAAGTCCCATACGTGGAGTTTAAAGACGTCTCCAAGGCCTTCGGCGACAACGTCGTGCTCAACCATGTCAGTTTTGACGTGTTGCCAAGTGAAACCGTCTGCATCCTGGGGCGCAGCGGTGTGGGCAAGTCGGTCGCGCTGCATCACATCATGGGTTTTCTGAAGGCTGACTCCGGCCGTGTAATCGTAGCCGGGGAAGACATTACCGATTATTCCGAAATGCAAATGGAAGCGATCCGAAAGAAAGTCACCATGGTCTTTCAGAACGGAGCGCTCTTCGACTCTCTGACGGTCGGGGAGAACGTCGCCTTTCCTTTGCGCGAAACCAGGGACCTGAATGAAGAGCAGATCTACCAGATCGTCGATGGCCTTCTGCAAATGGTGGGCGTGCAGGAGATGCGCGACCTGCTGCCCTCGGACCTTTCTACTGGGATGAGGCGTTCGGTCGCCATCGCACGAGCCCTGGCCGCGCGGCCGGAATGTGTTCTGTACGACGAGCCCACGACCATGGTCGATCCATTGATGGCACAACTGCTCGGTGACCTCATCAAGCGGCTCAAAATTCAACTGAACTTGACCAGTATCGTCGTCACCCACGACATGCGCCTGGCCAAGAAGCTGGCCGACCGAATTGTTTTTCTTCACGAAGGCAAGGCAATCTTCTTCGGTACGTCCGCGGAGATGGAAAAGTCCCCGGAGCCAATCATTCACGAGTTTTTGGAGCTCGATGAATTGAAGCTGGAAGCGTGAGGCTGTTACGCCTCATTGAGTATCCACAAGTGGGAATCGAGACCTGACCTAAAACCCCTGCCGCACCAACTCCTCTACGGTGAGCGAGCTCCCTGCGGTTTCCCCGTGTATCATCTTCTCCACGTACTTGGCGATCAGATCGGCTTCGAGGTTGACGGGGTCTCCCGGCTTCAACGTACCCAGGTTCGTCATCTCTACCGAGTGCGGAATGACGGCGATGGCGCAGCGGCGTCCCTCAAGCCGCGCAACCGTCAGGCTGATGCCCTCGATCGTGATCGATCCCTTGTGCACGGTATACTTCTCCACCTCAGGAGGCAGATCGATGTGCAGCCACCAATTTTCGGAGTCGGCGATCCGATCCAATGCGATGAGCTTGCCGACACCGTCTACGTGGCCTTGCACGATGTGGCCGCCGAATCGGCCATCCGCTTTCATGGAGAGTTCAAGGTTGACCCACGCGCCTTCTTGCAGGCGTGAAAACGACGTGCGCATCCAGGTTTCCGGCGCCAAGTCGGCACAAAACGAGCCCGGCCTGATGTCGAGAGCAGTAAGGCAGACGCCGCTTACGGCAACGCTGTCGCCAGGTTTCAACTCCTTCGGGGCGTGCTCGGCTGTTATGGTGATCCGGCGGTCTTCGCCGCGCTGTTCAATACGCTTGACCTGCCCGACCTCTTCAATAATGCCGGTGAACATGAGAGCCCTCCGAGCGACCATAACATCATAAATCCACGAGCCTCCCCACAGATGGGAGCAAAGCCGCAATTCGAACCCTCTGTGCTCTCAAATTGAAAATCAGCTATCTTATCTCGCAAGACAAGTACGGAAAGGAAAACTGGAAATGTACACCACAACCCGTCGTCAATTCTCCACGCAGATGTTAGCCGCTGCTGGAGGAGCATTGCTGGGAGGAACAATTCTAGAGTCTTCCGCGGTGGCTCAAGCAGCGGCTCCTTCTGGGGGCGAATTGTTTAGCCGCATGAAGTGGCTCAACGAGCCCGCATCGGCTACCATCGCGGCGGACAAACTGGTCGTGCGGGCAAAACCGAAGACAGATTTCTGGCGGAAAACACTCTCCGGCACTGTGATTGATAACGGACATTTCTTTCATTTGCCGGTAGCCGGCGATTTCATCCTCGAAGGTCGAATCGACGGTAAGTATGAAGCGGCCTCCGATCAGGCAGGGCTTATGGTTCGTGTCGATGCGGAGAACTGGGTAAAGTGCGGCACGGAATTCGATGATGGCGCCCGCCACGCCGCCGTGGTTTTCACCCGTGAGTTCTCAGACGGATCGACTATGAACGATCTGGCGGCGAGTGGTCCGGTGTGGTGGAGAGTTGTGCGCAAGCGTGATTCACTGGAGACGCTTTGTTCGCTCGACGGCAAGAATTTTACTTCGGTTCGCCTGGGTTACCTGGTTCCGTCGGCAACCGCCCACGCCGGAATTATGTGCGCTGCTCCAGAAGGACCGGGACTCGAGTGCGCGTTCGACAATTTGAAGCTGACGGCGGGGAAGTAGCTTCTTTTTCCCAGGCATCAGGGCTTCTGCGGTGAAAGAGCTTCACTCTCCGTAGGGATTCCGCAGATAACCTTCTACGGCGAAATCCTCACCGAAGCGGTGCAGGTGCACCGACTTCACTTGTGCGGCTTCGCTCATGCCGGGGAAGCCTGCGCCTGCCGCGAATGGAATGGAACCGGTGCCCGCGAGAATCTTCGGCGCGTAGTACAGAAAGACCTTGTCCACCACGGCGGAAGCGAGCGCCGTCCAGTTTACCGTGGCCCCGCCTTCGATCATCGCGCTAACGATTTCGAGTTCACCCAGCCGGCGCAAAATGGCGGGCATGTCCGGGCGTCCATCCGGCATAGTGTCTGCAATGTGTTCGACCCGGACGCCGCGCTTTTCGAGTTGCGCCTTCTTGTTTGCATCTGCGGTTGAGCAAGTAGTCGAGCAAAAGACCAGCACATCGTTCGGGCCCGGGCGTTCCTTCGACACGTTGGGCGCGGCGCTCTGGACCAGCCGCGATTCCAGGGGTAATCGCAGGCGCGAGTCGAGAATCACGCGCAGCAGCGGGCGGCGCCGCGGACGTCCGCTGCGGTCGGTGAGCAGGGGATCGTCGGCCAGGATCGTGCCCACGCCCACGAGGAGCGCGTCGTGCTGGTGGCGCAACTCCTGAACATGTGCGCGCGCGAGGCCGCTGGTGATCCAGCCGCCGGAGGGAGCTCCATCCGCTTCGCGCAACGCCTCAGTCGGCGGCGGTGCAATCTTTCCGTCCAGGGTCATGGCGGCTTTCAGCGTCACCAGCGGCGTGCCGTGACGGATGTACTTGGCGAAGCTCTCATTGAGATGACGGGCCTGGTGTTCGAGTCGCCCCACTTCGACCTGCACTCCTGCGGCTCGGAGTTGCTCGAAGCCGCGTCCGCTGACCGCCGGATTGGGGTCCGGCATCGAAGCCACGACTCGACGAATTCCCGCGGCGATGACGGCATCAGCGCAAGGATGCGTCCGCCCCTGATGGGAGCAGGGCTCAAGATTGATATAAAGTGTTCCGCCATTTGCTTTTGGGCCGGCGTGATCGAGGGCCCGGACCTCGGCGTGTTTTACCCCGTCGTAGGTGTGAGTGCCCGTGCCCACAATGTTGCCGCCCGTGTCCACCACCACCGCACCCACGTAAGGATTCGGCGAGGCCAGCCCGATACCTTGCCGCGCAAGGTCGAGAGCGCGGTGCAAAAATTGTTCGTCAGTGGTTTGGTCGGACATGGAGATCGACAGCTACCCGCCGCAATCTGATGAACAGGGAAATTCGACGCTCGTAACACGGTACGCGCCCTATTCGAACAGCGAATCTACAAATTCCTTTGGATCGAACGGCAGCAGGTCGCCCTGCTTTTCACCCACGCCCACGAAGCGCACCGGCAAACCCAATTCGCGCGTGATCGCTACCACTACGCCACCTTTTGCGGTTCCATCGAGCTTAGTGAGGACGATCCCTGTGACTCCCGCTGACTCCGTGAACATGCGCGCCTGTTGCAATCCATTCTGACCAGTGGTCGCGTCCATCACCAGCAACGTTTCATGTGGCGCACCGGGGATGATTCGTTGCGCGGTGCGGCGCATTTTGTCCAGTTCCGACATGAGATTGGTCTTGGTGTGCAGGCGGCCTGCGGTGTCGACGATAACGTAATCGCACTTGCGCGCAGTCGCAGCCTGCAGAGCGTCAAACAATACTGCGGCCGGGTCGCCGCCGGGCTTGGTCTTAATCACTTCCGTGCCTGTTCGCTGTCCCCAGATTTCCAGCTGATCGATCGCCGCGGCGCGGAAGGTGTCGGCTGCGCACAGCAGAACATTTTTCCCCTGCGCTCGAAACACCTGGGACAGTTTGCCAATGGTGGTGGTCTTGCCCGTCCCGTTCACGCCCACCACAAGGATCACCTCGGGCGTGCCCTCAACTTTGTTTACCGGACGCTGGTTCGCAGTATTCAGAATGGCCAGCAATTCCTCTTTCAGCAATCGCTTGAGTTCCTGCACATCTTTAATCTGCTTGCGGTCGGCTTTTTCCCGCAGCTTTCCGAGGACTTCTTGCGTGGTCGTCGTGCCCAGATCGGCGCCGATCAGCGTGGCCTCAAGGTCGTCCAGAGTATTACGGTCGATCTCCTTGCCCAGCGAAACGACTTCCTCGATGCGCTCGGCAAGGTTCTCGCGCGTGCGCGTGACTGCCTGCTTCATGCGATCGAGAAAGCCAGTTTTCTTTTCTTCTTCCAGACTGCCGAACAAGGTTTGAATCATAAGAAATGTAGAACCACCATTATAGCGGTGCGGGAAGAATCGAAAGCACAGCTACAACCCGCCATGTCGACAGCTAGACGCGGGCTTTTTCGAGAACGGAAGGGCTAGCGGAAAGCGGTTCTTGAGCGGGGACGGGCACAGGATCAGCCGAGACAGGTGCGGGTGCGTTGGCGGCTGCGGCCGCCACCGGTCTCCTGATCGAAAAGCGTTGGATACGGATCTCTCCGCGTCGATAGACCGCCATCAATGCGGCTACACAAACGGGATCAAGGCGCTTGCCCGCCAGGTTCTGAATGATCTTCAACGCATCTTCCGGCGCGTGCGCCTGCTGGTAAGGACGGTTGGTCGTCAGTGCGTCAAAGGTATCGCCCACCGCGATCACCCGCGCCAGCAGCGGAATCTGGTCGCCCTCGAGCCCGTAAGGATATCCGCGGCCATCGAGAGCCTCGTGGTGCAGTTCGATACCGGGCAGCATTTCCGCCAGTTGCGTGACCGGGCGCAAAATGTTTGCGCCCTTGGTGGTGTGCGTCTTCATCACTTCGAATTCTTCGGCGGTGAGCGCCCCAGGCTTCTTGAGGATATGATCTTCGATGCCAATCTTGCCCACGTCATGCAGCTGCGCGGAAATCTGCAGCGTCTCCATGAAATCTGCAGGCAGGTTCATCTCCTTGGCAACCATCAGGGAATAACGCGTGACCCGGTCGGAATGGCCGCGCGTGTAGGGATCCTTTTCGTCGACCGCTCCGGCCAGCATCTGGATTGATCCCATGAACAGGGCGCGGTTTTCGTCGGCGGCACGTTTCAGATCCTCGACGAAGTGTTCCAGTTCCTCCGACATGGTGTTGAAAGTTTCGGCCAGTTCCCCGATCTCCGTGCGGCTGCGCAGCTGAACGCGTTGGGAGAAATCCCCCCGCGCGATGGCCCGGCTCGACTGAGTAAGCACTTCCAGAGGATTCGTGATCCTCCGCGCGGCAAAGATGCTGACGCCGATGCTCAGGAACACTGCCAGCAACGCCAGCAGCCGGCCTGTACGTTGCATCTCGTAGACTCCGCGATAGGCTTCACGGCGCGGCTTTTGCACCACTACGGCCCAGTCCAGCGCCGTTACCGGGCTGTAGGTGCCGAGCATCTCCACATTCTCTTTGCCATTGTTGACTGAGAATTCCTTGGTTGCGGCGAGCTGCGCCTTGTTGCCACCGTCCACGAAGGTGCGGACGATCTCCAGTTTTTTCATGTCCTGGCCAGTGGCATACTCCGCATTGGCCGCGGCAACCAGACGGCCCTGTGCGTCGACGACGTAGGGAGTCAGGCCGCCGCCACTGACTTCCTGCAGGCGGCGAATCAAGAATTGCAGGTCTACCACGGATGCAATCATTCCCAGAAAACGCGTGCCGTACATCACGGGAGCGCTCACCACGAATACGGTGCGGCCGGATTTGCCTTCGCCAACCACCAGCGCCTGGCCGTTGTAAACCCGGCCATCGCGAGTTGCCGCATAGGCGCGTTCCAGCTCGCGCTGAAGAAATACATCCGGAGCGATGCGCCCGGCGGAGATTCCTCTGGCGTCTGAATTCAACAAGGTCGCGTACGCCAGTTCATCGGAAGAGGAGACGAAGTTTTCCAGCAAGGCCCGCAGTTCGGGAGCTTGAATATTTTTCTCGCCAATGTCCCCGCCACTCGCCACCTGGATTGCCGAGGATAAATTGGCCAGCATCATTTGCAGAGAGCGCTCGTGCAGCGAAAGATCGTCCGCCAGCGAACGCGTCACCGTATTCTGCAACAGCATCTCGTTGGTCTTCAGACGATCTCCGTTGATGGCCTCCACTTGTGCTGAGTAGAAATACATCGGGATGATGCTGATGACCAGAAGCACACCGAGGATTACATACAGAATCGGAATGCGCGCGGGGCTGGGTACCTTGAAGGACAAAGTTCTCCCTTCGCTCAATGTGTACGCGCCGTCGGCGAAGTAGCGGCGAAATTCAAGTCTTCAATGGAATTCTAATAGCGAAAGCGGTTGCCGCACTGAACCCTGGACTGGGCGGCCATTACCGAAGTACTCCAACAGGTTCACGTCAAAGGCTGGTTTGGCAGACCGATTGGGTCAGTAGGATGTCTAGTGTTCGTGGCAGGAAACGCAGAACGGGTTACCAGCGGGTATTACGAGAAGTACTGAGGAAGATCGGGTACGAGTGAGCGGATGTAGGTTGGGATGTTGTGACGTGCTTCGTCTAGACCTTGCGGGATCCGCTCCAGTCCTCTCCTTTGGCATGCGGAGCCCGGTTCATCGCTTCCACCAGCAGCCGGCGTAGCCGGTAGCGGCTTTCCAGGTCGGTGTTTACAATCTCGAATCCCACTTCGTTTACGCGCGCCCGCCGCAGCAATACGTGAGCGCGGATCTTCGACCGCATGCCCGCCGAGATTTCCAGGTCGGCCTCGCTGCCGATGCGCAGATTGTCTTCCTTTGTGCCCATCCCACCGCCCAAACTCAACTCGCGAATCTGAATCCGCGATTTCCCCCATGAGCTGCCAATGGTCGCCGACACTGTGCGCGAAAGCACCATGCGCTCGTACCGGCGCTGCCGCACCCACGGACACGCGGGAGCCGTATCCAGCGGCGCAATCGCCAGTTCCGCCGGTTCCAGGCCGCTGTCGGAAAGAATCTGCGTGCTGTAGCGCGGGTCGGTTTTCGACAGCGCTTGCGCTGCGGCGATCCGTAGTTCCCGGTGATGCAACCAGCCAAAAGTTTTCTTGGCCTCGACGATTTCGCGCAGCGTGGTCACCGCCTCCATATCTTTCAGGCGGCCCAGCGACTCGATGGCTTTGAGCTGTATAAACGGAGACCGTGAAGCGGTATCGCCCGGACGCGCCATGGCGATTAGCGGCGGTGTTGCCGACATGTCGCCGCTCATGCCGATCTCATCCACGGCTTCGGGCAGAACTACGGGATCCAGAACCTCCGCCAGTTCGAGCAGCGTACGGCCGCGATCCGGTGCCGCCCCATAAGCGATTTCTCGCACTACGATGTCATGATAAAAACGGTTCCATTCGGGCAGACGCATGGGCAGCAGTTCCAACAGTGTGCCTACATCCAGCCGGCTGATGAGTCCCACGACCGCTGAGGCTTGACGAGATTGCCCGGTCCGCAATATCTCTCTCAGTTGCGCCAACGCGGGCGATCCCAGTTCTTTGACCAGTTCGATCATGCGATCGCATTCTTCTCGCCGCATGCAGCGGAAGAAGCGGTCCGCCAGATGTTCTGCCCCGGTCAGGCAGGTTCGGCGCAGCACGGCCAGCAAATCTTTCGGGACGGGATCGCAGTGCAGCGCTTCCTCGATGAACTCCGGCAGGCGATTTTCCACGCCAACCCGCGGCCGCAGATCGCTGGCCAGCACCGGACGGTGCTTACCAACCGTCTCCATGCCGCTGCACACCTCGTTGACGGCAGCGTAATTCTTCGAGGAACTGGCTTCCTGGCTGAGGCGTACGAATGCCGCACTCAACAGGCTTTGCATTTCCTGATCTTTCTCCACGCTTAACTGTTCGCTCAGTTTGCGGATGGCCGCGCCCATCGACTCTCCACCCAGCCGCGAATAAAGGTCCGCCAGCTGGCTCAGGCCGATGGCAGTTCGGCGGCGCGGTTCGATCTCCTTTGCGCTCAGGCAACTGTAGTAATTCTTCAGGATTTCTTCTGCCGTCTGCTTGTCTTCCCGGTCGAGCAATATTTCCACGAACTGGCGCAAATTTCGCGGAGGAACACACGGGGCCTCGTGCGAAAGCAACACACTCTTTTTCCCCGACTCGGGCACTTCCGCCCAGAACATACGATCCAGAATGTCGGCGTGCGACTCCACCAGAATTCCGGCCTTGCTCATCTTGTCTTCCTGCAGCTTCAGAATCTGCCGCAGTGAGTCCATCTGCCGGCTCATGTGTTCCA
>Ga0137393_10002513_pt1 | contig 11906 bp, 8 predicted proteins | sample 15con2h34BmetaG_FD_101396 | JGI IMG/M metagenome (GOLD analysis project Ga0137393, IMG submission 101396) | Vadose zone soil microbial communities from Angelo Coast Range Reserve, California, USA - 15con2h3.4B metaG | ecosystem: Environmental > Terrestrial > Soil > Vadose zone > Saprolite...
CGGATTCTGACTCATGGGAATGACATCTGCCTGCTGCTTAATGCCAGCGTAAACGCCTATCGACGTCTTGACCCGCATTTCGAGGCACCTAACCAGATCAAAGCCTCGCCCGTAGATCGCGGCTCCATGATTCGCATTCCGATTGGCAACGAGAAGAGCATGCGCGTAGAGGTTCGCTCGGTAGCGCCTGACGCCAACCCGTATCTGACCATGTACTCAATCTTCAGAACCGGAATCGAGGGTGATACCGCGAAGATCAAGAATCTCCGGCAAGCGGAACGATATCTCCCCGATAATATCTATACGGCCTTGGATGATTTCCGCAGTGCCGAATGGACTACGACTCTTCTCGGTGCCGACGTCAAGGGCCGCTACGCTGAGCTCAAACAAGCGTCGGCAGACAGGTGCCCGCGCGTGCTCGGGACCTTCGTTAAGGCACCCGAGGTTCAGTACCACCACGAGGTCTACAACCAGTTCCTTTGGAATCTTTTCTAGATGGCAGTGCAGTAGATGCCAGACGAGCCCAAGAACTGTTTTTTGTTGTAAGGAACTTTTCTTAGGTTGGTACTTGGGTAGAAATAAATCTCGAACAGGTTTGTCGGCTAGCTATCTAGGTAAATGGTTCTGCTTAGAATGCGTGCCCGTAGTAGCCCCTTCTTGCGTGCACGCTGAGATGCTGAAGGTCATTGCGCGAGCGCACCTTCACCGCGATCTTCCGCCAGCGGGCGTCACGCGTCTTGTTGCTCGGCTGGTATCCTAAAATGTACTGGCTGTGCAGCTCTGTGCCGATCTTTGTGGCAATCTCTGACAACTCCTTCGGATTCCGCACGGTGAAGACGCGCCCACCAGTCAGTTCCGTCAGCTCACTGAGCAGCAAGGGTCCATTGAATTCCGTTAACGTTCGGCGGTGATACCCGGGCTCAAAGATGCCGATAGCGTAGAGCTGGATATCCGCTTCTCTCACTAACCGTTTGAGTTCGTCCTCCCGATAACGGCTGTGATTATCCCCTCCGTCGGAGATGATCAGGAGCGCTCGTTTGGCGTTGCGAGCATCCCTCATTTCACTGATTCCCAAATATAGGCCATCGAGCAGGGCAGTCGAGCCGCCCGCAGGGGCCATAGCGAGACGATTCTGTAACTCTTCCATGTTGCTGGTAAACGGACTAAATAGCTCGGCATGCGTCCCAAATCCAATGAGAAAACATTCATCTTGTGAATTGGCAGTCTTGAAAAATTCAACAGCGGCTTCTTTAGCGTAGCTGAGGTTCTTAGCCATGCTGCCGCTGAGGTCAAAGATGACACCGATCGACACAGGGACGTCTTCTGAAGAGAAGTTCACGACCTCCTGCTCGATGTTGTCTTCGAAGACGCGAAAGCTATCACGCTCCAGAAACGTGACTGGGCGGTCGTGTCCGTCAGTGACGGAAACATTGACGAGCGCCAAATCTACATCCACATGGACGGATCCACCCGGCCTATATTGCTGGCCAGGTGTGTCGTGCTTCCGATAGTCTAGGACCGGAGATTGGGCAGACGCTGATGTGCCGACCGTGAAGGCGGCAAGGCCAAAGACTAGCGAGAGAACTACTGGCACGAATAAGATCCGGGCTCCGATCGTGGGATTCTTCTTCGAGAGCCATCTTGGCGTTGGTATGCGAACAGGTCTTTTTGTTGGCTTGCTAAGTTTCATGGGGTTCGTTCCTGGGAGCGCACCAGAGTGATCGGCGAATAGCATAACAATGATAATGCTAGATTGGCGATTTCTACCTTCGCCGAGCGTTCGCACTCTTCAACCCTGCCTGCCAGTTGATGGCGATCCCAATCTCTGAGACACCGGTGACGTTCGACATCGAGTTGATCAGGAAGCGCTGACCGTCAGGCCACGGAGTGTATTGATTGCGATAGCTGATTGGCCCGCTGAACAGCGTGCGAGTGGCAAAGAGCGCTCTTGGCGCACCGGGCTGAAACACTGGCTCCGTCTTCACTTTCACGGACATCAACTTCAAATCCGAGGCTATGAAGTACAGTTCCTGCCCGTCCGCTCTCCAACTGGGCTGGTCGCCGCCTTCCGCGGAGATCTGCCATTTCCCGCCACCCACCTCGGGGAAGCTCTGGACATACACTTCGGCACGACCGGATTGATCCGACACGTAAGCCACCCAACGCCCATCCGGTGAAATGCTGGCATGCACCTCATTCGCCGCGGACGCTAGATAAGGACGTCTCTTGCCTTCGCCTGTGAGTGGAAGCAAGTAAAGATCGAAGCTCTTGCCCTGCGGCGCCTCTTCATACATCAGCCATTTACCGTCGGCGGACCAATCGTCGGTATACAGCTGCTGGGGGCCCTCTAGCAGCACCTGTTCTCTTTCCGAGCCGTCCACCCACTTGCGAACCAACTGGTACTTCTGGTTCAACTGCCCGGTAAAAATCACACTCTCTCCCGATGGGGACCATATCGGACATTCATCGTCCGAGGCAGATGCGCGCCGCACCGGCGTCAGTGTTTCGCGTTCCAGATCGAGAATCCACACCCCTCCTTTACCTCGATCCGTGGCTACTCGCCTCCGTCACTTGCGAGTTTCACTTCCATCATCGACTCTTGCGGTCCAACGCGACCGATTTCCTTGCCGCTTCGGTCGAACCAGGTTAGTTGCTGCTTGTACCGGTCGCTCGGGATGTAGGCCACGACACCGTTGCTAGATGCGGAAAAGCCGCCGTGACCCCGCATGCCGAGAGTATCCAGTCCTCGGATGACCATTTGCGCTTCTCCCGTGAGCAGACCTTTGTCCACGTCCAGGGCTTGCGCGAACAGCGAATCATTCCTGCGAAAAAGCACATATCCGTTGGCAAAATCTGCGCTGATGGCCTCCGGCAACAATCGTGTTCCCTGTGGATTGTCCAGCGAAGCAAGGTAAACACCTTTTTCCGTTGATCCTGCGTATAGTTCATACAGGAAGTGGTTCCCATCCGGCAGGAACACCGGCCAGCGCCGGCTCTCGATGGTCGTCACCGCTGCGACCACCTGGGGTTTGCCCCCGCTGTCTGCGATTCTAAGAATCCCGCTGTCAGTCGGAACATACAAAATAACGCCTCGGCTACTCCATGTGCCGCCGAGCCCGTCAGCCGCTTCAGCAAGCACCTGAACGGCGCCTGCTGCCACGTCCACTCTCTTCAGTTGCCCGTCCGCGAAAAACCCAATGGCTCGGCCATCCGGTGACCAGAATGGCAGATTCGCCCCCTCCGTACCCGGCAATTCCCTTGGGGTAGGTGAATCCAGCGAGCGCAGCCACAAACTATGTTTTCCACCGTGGAATTTTGCTACCAGTGCTAATGCCCGTCCATCCGGTGAGATGGCGGGGGCTCCCAAGATTGGGGACACCATCTCGAACTCTTGGGGCAGCGTTATGCTCAGGGTTATCGCACCTTCTTCCCGCGCGCCCGGCCGCAGAAAATACATCGCCGCAGCGCCCAATGCCGCTGACAGCAAACCTAAGGCGACCGGTATGAGCCAGCGCTTGGCCGCTCCCGGAGCGACGACCGCGAGGTGAGCACCTGTAACACTCGATCCCGAAATCGCCTCGAACGCAAACGCCAAGTCGCGCGCAGATTGAAATCGCTGTTCCGGAGATTTTTCCAGGCAGCGCCGGATAATGCGTTCCATCGCCACCGGAATATTCCTGTTGGTCGAGCTCATCTCTGGCGGATCGCTGTTCAAAATGGCGTTCATCGTCTCGACGGAAGAATTCCCGCGAAACGCGCGCTGTCCCGCCGCCATCTCATATAGCACCGCGCCAAAGCTGAAAATATCCGAGCGCGCATCTGCGGCACTCCCGCGCACCTGCTCCGGCGACATGTACGCGGCGGTCCCCAGCACCATTCCGGCCGCAGTGCTCACCGAACTGTCCAGCGTTGTCGTTTGATTCGCCGAATGTTCCGCGACTTGTTTGGCCAAGCCGAAATCGAGAATCTTCACGCGCCCGTCCCGTGTGATGAAGATGTTCTCCGGCTTCAAGTCCCGGTGAATGACGCCCCTCTCGTGCGCTGCCGCGAGCCCCTTCGCAATTTCCAGCGCGTACTCGCTGACCTTTCGCTGCGGCAGCGTCTCATTCATCTGTTCCCGCAGCGTCTTCCCTTCCAGCAGTTCCGAAACGAGGTAGTGCGTGCCGTTCTGGCTCCCCCACGTCAAAAATGGCCAGAACGTTCGGATGATTCAGCGTACTCAATGCTTGCGCCTCGCGCTCGAACCGCTGGAGCCGTTCCGCATCGCTCGCAAAGTTTTCGGAAAGCACCTTGACCGCGACACTCCGTCCGAGCCGGGAATCCCGCGCACGATAAACTTCCCCCATTCCACCGGCGCCCAAGGGTGCCTGAATCTCGTACGGGCCCAGTTTTGTTCCGGAAGCCAAGGGCATAAGTAGCCGTGATTATAAGCTGGAAGAATGTCAGTCGGTTAGTTTGGACAATAGTGTTCCGGCCGTTGGGGGAAGTTGAAACTCCCTCGCGAGAGATCACCATTCCAAATCTCTTCATACCCGACGCCGGACAATCCTCCGGCGAACCCGCCCCCGATTACTCGAACTGCATGGTTCGCCGAAGGACGGCCGGCTTTACCCAATCTCAACGGAATGGAAGGCTGGCATCCAACGTGCCAGTGGGAAGGTCAGGCTTCCCGGAGCTGCGCGAGCAAGGCCTGATGCGCGCGGGTCAGGGAACGACCGCGTAGGATGACCGTGCCGATGGTGCGGGTCGCTTGCTCATCCGCGATATGGACATAACGGCACGGCGATTTCCGTTCGACGGCCATTTCCGGAACGATCGAGACGCCCATGCCTGCACCCACCATGCTGAGCAGGCTAGTGAATTGGCCGCTTTCGAAAATGATCTGGGGACGAAGGCGCACGCGGTCGCAGGCAGCAACGGCCGTGTCGCGGAAGCAATGGCCGTCACGCAGCAGCAGGAAAGGTTCGGAGCGGAGGTCTCTCAGTGAGATTGCGGTGCGCTTGGCGAGCCGGTGATTTTTGGGAAGCGCGGCGAAGAGGCGCTCGGTGAGCAGCGGGGTTGTTTCGAATTCGTGGCCGCGGATGGGAAGCGCGAGGATGGCAACGTCGATGGCTCCCGCGCGGAGCCGGCCAAGAAGTACGGGAGTGATTTCTTCGACGACGGTAAACCGAACTTGCGGGAATTTGCGGGAGAAGGATGTAAGGACGCGCGGCAGGAAATAGGGGCCGACCGTGGGAATGACTCCGACCGTCACGGGGCCGCCAACGAAATTCTTGCGCTCGACGACATCGCCTTTGGCGGCTTCCAGTTCGCGAAGGACGGCGCGCGCGCGGGGGAGAAAGGTCTTGCCAAGTTCGGTAAGCCGAACCGACCGGCCAAGGCGATCGAACAGACGGGCGCCCAGTTCCTCCTCGAGCTTGATGATCTGCTGCGAAAGCGACGGCTGAGCGACGTGAGATTGCTCCGCGGCGCGGCTGAAGCTGCCGCTTTCGGCGACGGCGCAGAAGTAGCGAAGTTGATGGAGCTCCATAGGCTATGCCTATCCATCGTATCCGAACTATATATTGGATGTATAGGTCGCGGACCTTTACCTTTAGCTTAGCGATCAAAGGCGGCTCGCTTTACGCGGCTGCCGTGATGGCGACTGAGGAGGATTCATGCCGGAAGAGAAAAAGAAAATCATGACCACAGATGCGGGCCGTCCCGTGGGCGACAACCAGAATTCGCTCACCGTGGGACCGCGCGGTCCGGTGGTCTTCGAAGATTTTCTGCTGTTCGAAAAGATGGCGCACTTCAACCGGGAGAGGATCCCGGAGCGCGTCGTGCATGCCAAAGGCTCCGGTGCCCACGGGCATTTCGTCTGCACCAGTGCGGAAATCACGAAGTACACCACCGCGAAACTGTTCAACGCGGTCGGCAAGAAAACCCCAACCTTCATCCGGTTTTCGACCGTCGGCGGCGAAAAGGGTTCGGCGGACACGGCGCGCGACCCGCGGGGTTTTGCGCTGAAGTTCTACACCGAAGAGGGGAATTGGGACATGACCGGCAACAACACACCGGTGTTTTTTATTCGTGACCCTTTGAAATTTGGCGATTTTATCCACACCCAGAAGCGCGACCCTCAAACCAATCTGAAGTCCCCCACGATGATGTGGGATTTCTGGTCGCTCTCGCCGGAGTCGCTGCACCAAGTGACGATTCTCTTCTCCGACCGCGGAACGCCGGACGGTTACCGGCACATGAACGGCTACAGCAGCCACACCTTCAGCCTAATCAACGCGAAAAATGAACTCTTCTACGTGAAATGGCACTTCAAGACCAAGCAAGGGATCAAGAACTTCTTCCGCGAGCAAGCCGGCGCACTCGAGGGAACCGATCCCGATTACTCTCAGCGCGATCTTTTCCACGCGATCGCGAAAGGGGACTTCCCCAAGTGGCGCGTGTGCGTTCAGATCATGCCGGAAAAAGAGGCGGAAACCTATCACATCAACCCTTTCGACTTAACGAAGGTGTGGCCGCACAAAGACTACCCGCTGCTTGAGGTCGGTGAGCTGGAATTGAACCGCAATCCGGAAAATTATTTCGCTGAAGTCGAGCAAGCCGCGTTCGAACCTCGCAACGTCGCGCCGGGAATGGGCTTTTCACCGGACAAAATGTTACAGGCGCGATTGATTTCCTATCCCGATGCGCACCGCTACCGGCTGGGCGTCAACTACGATTCCCTGCCGGTGAACAAGCCGCAATGCCCTTATCACACCTACAACAAAGACGGCGCGATGCGCTTTGGCGGAAACGGAGGTTCGGCGGTGAACTACGAGCCGAACAGCTTCGGTGGCCCGACGCAAGACCGGTCCTACGTCGAACGGCCGCATGCCGTGAGTGGAACCGTAGCACGGCACGATCACCGCCTCGACAGTGATTACTATACGCAGCCGGGCAATCTCTTCCGGCTTATGCCCGCGGACGCCAAGCAGCGGGTGATCGACAACATCGTCTCCAGCCTCGGCAACGGCGTGCCGCAACGCATTCAAGAGCTGCAGCTCCAGCACTTCTTCAAGGCCGATCCGGCTTATGGGAGGGGCGTGGCGAAGGGGCTGGCTCTGAACATCGAATCGGTCATTGCAAAGCCAAAACAAGCCAGTGCTGCAGACTGATTTGAGTTTTCAGTCCCACGTCATAGTCTCAAGATCTAAGTCGAATTAGTGGAAGCGGGACGAGTCGAATGATTCGTCCCGCTTTCTTTTGTGGAGGCACGTATGGCTAACGTGTGCCAGCGCCATGAATTCTGTAGAATAGCAACCCTATGGCAAAACTCACTTTTCTCGGCGCAGCAGGATGCGTAACCGGCTCGAAATATCTCGTGGAGGCCGCCGGCAAGCGGCTGCTTGTCGATTGCGGCATCTTTCAGGGCACACAAGAGCTCCAGGAGCGCAACTACAAGCCATTGCCGGTAGATCCAAAAACGATCGATTATCAGGTGCTCACCCACGCGCACCTGGACCACACCGGTTGGCTGCCGGTGCTCGTGAAATCGGGCTACCGCGGGCCGATCTACGCCAATCCCGCGACCATCGAACTGACCACCATCTTGATGAAAGACTCCGCCCACTTGCAGGAAGAAGATCTGCTGCACGCGCGGGTCTACAAGGACAGCCACCGCGCGGAACAGCAGCCGCTCTACACCTCGGAAGATGTTGATCCGGTTCTGAAGTTGATCAAGAGCATGCCGCGCAGCGGCGCGTTTGAGATTAGCCCTGAATTTCGCGTAGTTCCCTATGACGCAGGACACATTCTCGGCTCATCAAGCCTGGAGCTGACCATCACCGAGGGCGGCAAGAAGACCGTCGTCGTTTTCTCAGGCGACATCGGACGCTACAACCAACCGATTCTCAAGGATCCGGCCACGCCGCCATCGAAAGCGGATGTGCTGATTTGCGAATCCACGTACGGAGACCGCGAGCATCCCGAGGGCGACGCGGCGGAACTACTGGCGCAAATTGTGAACCGCGTAGTGAAGCGCGGCGGCTCCATCGTGATTCCGTCTTTCGCCATCGGGCGTACGCAGACTTTCATGTATTACTTGCGGCAACTCGAAGACCAGCAGCGCGTTCCAATCGTGCCGGTCTACGTGGACAGCCCCATGGCGATAAGCGCGACGGATTTGTACATCAAGCACAAGGAAGACCACGATCTGGAGTTCACGCGGGAAGAAGGTAGCCACGGCAAGGGCGATCCTTTGAACGTGCACGAATTCCACCTGACGCGGTCCGTCGAAGAATCCAAAGCCATCAATAATGTGAAGACGCCGTGCATCATTATTTCGGCTAGTGGGATGGTGAGCGGGGGGCGCGTTTTGCATCACCTTGCGCAGCGGCTGCCCGATGCCCGCAACGCCGTGATCCTAGCGGGATTCCAGGCCGAAGGAACGCGCGGGCGCGCCCTGCAGGAGGGTGCGAAGTCGCTAAAGCTTTACGGGCAGGACGTGCCAGTGCTTGCCGAAGTTATTCCGATGGGGCAACTCTCTGCCCACGCCGGAAAGAGCGAGCTGCTGCGCTGGCTCGCGGCCCTCCCCTCGCCGCCCAGGCAAAGCTACCTCACCCATGGCGAACCTGCGGCCGCGCAAGCTTTGCAGGCGGCCATTCAGCAGAAATTTCAATGGAAGGTCGCCGTGGCTCGGTACTTGGACACGGTGCCGATCGGAGAATAAGGGGCGCCGACCCAAAAAATATTTTCAGCCCATCAGGAAACTTATTGGGGGCTGCCCTCGTCTATACAAGCAAGACCACTCGCGGGGTAGGAGGCTAACCACCACAGGGCAACCGACCGTCAGTCTCCTACCCCTAAAAAGCCCTGAAGCGCCTGAAAATGCACAATTTACGCAGAATTTAGGTTCGGAACTGCATTCCTGGAACATTTCCAAGGGAACTTTTTTTCTCGCCACGCGGATTCTTGCTTTGGAGCATTCTAACCTGCGGCGAGGACCATCCGCTTTGTGGGTGTTTCGCGGGACATCGGCGGAATTTCCGCCAGGTCCATCCCCGCGACAAACATGGGTGTCGGTGCGACTCTTCCCCAACGGTTCAGATCCCAGCGCGCTCGGATAAACTTCACTTCGGGACGAAGCGAGAGATCGAGCACCAGCTTCGTCGTGCCTCGATAAAACTGCTGCGGCAGTTTGAGCAGCGGCTTCTTCGGCCAGGTTTGCCCGTCGGCCGAACCCCAGATCGATACGTCCAGTGATTCCTGCTCAATTTGATCGGTCACGGTAAGGCGGCAGAGAAACGTGCGAGTCGCGCTCTCGCTGATGTTGAACGAGGCGCCGTCCGCGCTGGCTTCCATGCGGGTGTCGGCAGAAATGAGCTGTAATTGCATCGGCATAGGAGTTCTCGCGAGCGGATTCTAGCACAGCGTTTGCGAACTAGCGCACCCCAAAGAATCCGCTTAGGCGTGGAGCCTCGAAAGGCGTTCCTCGGCAGCGGCAAGAGTTTCTTCCTTCTTGCAAAACGTAAAGCGCACTTGCGAGGCGCCGTCCTTGGCATCGTTGTAGAAGCTGGAGCCGGGAACGACGGCGACGCCGATTTCTTGGACAAGGAATTTTGCAAATCGCACATCTTTGGTGTCCGCCGGAAAGCGAACCCGGTCCGGATCGGCGAAGCGTGAGATATCCGTCATGATGTAGTACGCGCCCCGCGGCTTGAACACCGTGAATCCCGCGCCGGTGAGAATTTTCAGCAAGCGTTCGCGTTTGGTCGTGTAAGAAGCCGCGAGTTTATCATAGTAGCTCTGCGGAAAATGCATCGCGCTGGCGCCGGCTTGTTGCAATGGAGCGGCCGCGCCCACCGTCAGGAAATCGTGCACCTTGCGAATCGGCTGCGTCGGCTCCGGCGGAGCCAGAACCCAGCCCACGCGCCATCCCGTCACGCTGTACGTCTTCGAGAGCCCGTTGATCACGATCGTGCGGTCGCGCATGCCGTCAATTCGCGCCATGGAGATATGTTCCGCGCCGTCGTAAAGAATGTGCTCATAAATTTCATCGGTGATGCAATACGCGTTCCAGCGCACGCAAAGATCGCGGATGAATTCCAGCTCCGCCCGCGTGAAAACCTTGCCTGTCGGATTATTCGGAGTGTTGAGAATGATGGCTTTCGTGTGCGGCCCGAACGCGGCAGCAAGCTCTCTTTCGTCGAACGACCAATCGGGCGTGCGCAGCTTGACGAACCGCGGCGTCGCCCCGCTCAAAATCGCATCCGGCCCGTAGTTTTCGTAAAACGGCTCGAAGACGACAACTTCGTCACCCGGATTGATGATGGCCATCATCGCGGACATCATCGCCTCGGTCGAGCCGCAGCAAATCGTTATTTCGCGCTCCGGATCGTACCTGACGCCCTGGGTGCGCTCGAATTTTTCAACAATGGCGTCGCGCAACGGCTTTGCGCCCCAGGTGATGGCGTACTGGTTGATATTGTCGCTGATGGCCTGCCGCGCGGCTTCTTTGATTTCTTCGGGGGCGGCAAAATCCGGAAAGCCTTGCGAGAGGTTCACGGCGCCGTGTTTCAAAGCCAGGCGCGTCATTTCCCTAATGACGGATTCCGTAAATTGTTCCGCTTTTGCGGAGAGCATGCGGCGGGAAATTTGCGCCATCGTCGGGTCGGGAGAACTCATCTCACCTTCTCAATCACTCGGAAGCTCCATGGCAGTCATGCGTTTTTCTGTCAGCGCGCCTGCTCCGCGGCCGCCTGCGTGGCCACACTCGGCTGGCCGTAGATCATCTGATACACGGCGGTGTTGCGCAAGACGACCTGCACGTACTCGCGGGTTTCCGTGAACGGAATGGATTCGACGAGTTCGGGAATCTCTTCGTAATTTCGCTCGCCTTTCCACGCAGCGATACGGTCTTCGCCCGCGTTGTAGGCCGCAGCCGCGTACTCCGGAGCGCCCATCTGGCGCACTAGATTGGCAATGTAAACCATGCCCACGGCGAGGTTGAAGTCCGGCTCGAAAAGCTTGTCCTTGGTGTAACGAACCTTCATCTGCTTGGCAAGAAGCTTTCCGGTCTTCGGTAGAACTTGCATCAAGCCAATGGCGTTCTTGTGCGAAACGGCATCCGCTTGAAACGTGGATTCCTGCCGGATCAGTCCCGCGGCAAACATCGGATCAAAGTCGTTCTTCGCCGCTTCACGCCGCAGCGCCGCCTCGTAGGGAAGCGGATAAAGCGCTTTCCATGCGGACACAGGAACATCTGCAAATTTCCGCGAATCGAAATTCGGCACAATGATGCGCCCGTACGCCATGCCTGCGCCGTAGTGGCCTTGGTCGAACGCAGCTTGCGCGGCTTCGAGCAAGAAACGTGGTGAAGAGGTTGCGAAGTAAGCGTTCTTCAGTTCCTGTTCCGCAGAAGCATCGAACGCAATCGAGCGAAGCGCTTGCGCGCGCGCCCAACGGTCCTCCGCAGCAACCGGTATCGGCTCATCAAACGAACGAAGCGCGGGCGGCGGCGGAATTTTCTCCAGAAACTCCGCGGGATTTTCTTCACCCGGGCCTAGCTTGGCCAGGCGCGCTGCCGCCGCGTTACCGAAATAAGTTTCGGGGAAGCGATCGACGGCTTTCGCGTATAAGCTGCGGGCACTCGCGGCGTTTCCCGCGCGCTCGGCATTGCGCCCCAGCCAGTAAATCGCGTCCACGGCGTTCGCGGACACCGGGTACTTCAATAGAAATGCCGTCAGCCGGTCGTCCGCATCGGGCTGGCGATTCAAATAAGCGACCCAGGCGATGCGCCATTCGCAGTTGTATGCGTACTTTCCACTCGGAAAGGTATCCAAGACGCGCTGATAATCAATGATGGCCGTGGTGCGGTTCAGATCCACCCAATGGTAATTCCCTGCCGCCATCAAGCCTTCTTCGTTCCA
>Ga0137393_10002515_pt1 | contig 11900 bp, 11 predicted proteins | sample 15con2h34BmetaG_FD_101396 | JGI IMG/M metagenome (GOLD analysis project Ga0137393, IMG submission 101396) | Vadose zone soil microbial communities from Angelo Coast Range Reserve, California, USA - 15con2h3.4B metaG | ecosystem: Environmental > Terrestrial > Soil > Vadose zone > Saprolite...
AAGACAATTCCAGGCTGGCTGCCCGATCGAAAAACCAATACCGAAAACCAAAACAAAGAAAAATGAACCAACTCGCCGCCGAATCTACAATCGAACTACCCCTGGTGAGAAAGGCGGGCTAGCTATCCAACTGAGCTACGGGTATCGCGTGGATGCAGCGAAATGGGTGTACAATCGCCGCAGTTTGCAAATCAAAGAGGGGACTCCGGTCAAGAGGAACGGTGACGGGCGGAACAAGGTTTCTCCGGCAGGTCTCCGAAAGGCGTGCGAGGATGAGGCGAGCCCCGGGGATTTTGGCTTCAGCGCCAGTTGTACTGCTGCTTGTGTGCTCTCCTGCGACGTTTGCCCAACAGGGTGCGCAGCAGGGCTCCCCACAGGAGTTCGGGGAAGTCGCGTTTGTGAATTCGGGGCCTTCGGGGGCGCAGGCGGATTTTCTGCTCGGGCTGGCGCAACTGCATAACTTTGAGTACGACGATGCGGCCGAGCACTTTCGCAAGGCGCAGCAAATCGCTCCGGACTTCGCCCTGGCCTTCTGGGGCCAAGCGATGACGCAAAATCATCCGGTGTGGAAAGAGGAAGATGTTGCGGCCGCGCGCGAGATCCTCAGGCGCCTGGCGCCGACGCCGGAGGCGCGGGTCGCCAAAGCTGCCACGGAGCGGGAAAAACTCTACCTGCGCACCGTGGAGGCGCTCTTCGGCGACGGAACGAAGGAGGAGCGCGACCGGCGGCATGAATCCGTGCTCGCTGAACTTCACCACAAGTTTCCCGACGATGTGGATGCCTCCAGCTTTTATGCCCTGGCGATTCTGGGTACGGCCGAACACGGGCGCGATTTCGCCACGTACATGCGCGCTGCTGCCGTGCTTGAAGAAGTTTTCCCGCAGCATCCCCGCCATCCCGGCGTGGTTCACTACCTGATCCACTGTTACGATGACTCGGTCCACGCGCCGCTCGGGCTGCGTGCGGCGCGCATCTATTCGAAGGTGGCGCCCGAAGCCGCTCATGCGCAGCACATGACATCGCACATCTTTCTCTCGCTCGGGATGTGGGACGACGTGGTCAAGGCCAACGAGACGGCCATGGCGGTAGTGAACAAGGGACGCGAGAAAATGGGATGGGCTCCAGCGTGGTGCGGTCACATCAACGAGTGGCTTGAATATGGCTACTTGCAGCAGGGCCGCGTCGCCGATGCGCGCCGAGTGCTCGATGGCTGCCGCCAGGCTGCCGAAAAGGCGGCCGGGGCCGCGGCCGATCCGAAGAGTCCGTCCCACGCCGCGATGTCCGGCATGATGATGGGGGGCATGACGCCTGCCATGATGTTGGTCGGGTCCTACGCCGAGATGCGCGCCCAGTTTCTCATCAACACACAGCTTTGGAATGACGATGCGGTTCGCTGGGCATTACCGGCGGGTGACTATCCCCAGGCAGAGGCTGCATTTGACTACACCAATTCGATCGCGGCCATTCACCGCGGCGATATTGCGGGAGCGCGCGAAGCCGCGTCGCGCGTTGAGAAGGCCGGAAAACGCTCCATTGCTTGGACGGAGCAGCAAAAGAAGGATGCTTCGGATGCACGCGACGTGGCAGTCATCTACAACGGAGAGTTGCATGCGATGTTAGCCGCTGCGGAGGGAAAGACGAAGGAAGCGGTGTCCGAGCTCCAGAGCATGGCCGAGAAGGAACACAAGATGCCGGTGGATTTTGGCCCACCTGTCATTGAAAAGCCGACCGATGAACTCCTCGGCGAGCTTCTGCTGCAATTACATCGTCCCTCGGAAGCACGGGATGCATTCCAGACCGCTTTGGCCCGCACGCCGGGTCGAAAAACGGTGGTCGAAGCGTTTTCCCAAACAGACAAAGAGATAGCCGCGATGGCAGCCGCAAAGCAAACCTCAGCCGGCACCACGCCCAAAAACCGCTAGACACGATGAACTTGCCAGCGGGCGGAGGAATTAGCGCTGGGAGGAGGAAGCCGTGGAGCAACACGTGTTTGTGCGGCTGCATGCGCGTGAGGGAGAAGAGAGTGCGGTGGAGCAAGCATTGCGTGATGTGGCGGGCCCTTCGCGCCAAGAAAAGGGATGCCTGAGCTTTCATTTGTTTCGTTCCACGCGAGACCGGCGGCTCTTCTACATTCATTCCCGGTGGATGGACGAAGCTGCATTCCAGACGCATGCCGAACTGCGGCATACGGTGCGATTCCTCGGACGAGTGGACGCGCTGCTTGATCGGTCGCGCGATGTGACAACAACGGAATTGATAGATTGAAGCGATGCGGTCCGCGCCGTGCGGCACGTCATTTGTCACCACTCGCTCCATTGTCGCGGCGCGGCGCACAACGTCGAGAACGCGAGAAAGCACCTCGACCTCATTGAAACCGCACTCGGAAAGATCGAAAAATCTCTCAGGCACCCAGTGGGGCGAAGAATCAGATGTCGAGCGGCGGCTTTACGTAGGCAGCGCCGTGGCGATAAAGGCCGGCGGTGGGGATAGCTTGCGAGAAAACGATGCGAATCGGAACGAAGATCGCGCCGCTGCCGGGAGTAAAAGGCACAGCAACTTCCACACGCGAGCCTTCCTCATACTGATTGCGGCTGCGGAAGCTGACGCCGCCTTTAGACAAATCCTCGCAGACCACGATTTCTTCCTGAAAGCCGCGGCGGCGGATGCAGGCGAGCACACGCGCCTTGATGCGGGTGCGGTTGCGGCGGGGAATGACGCGGTCCTCCACGGAGGGCTGGTCGGGTCCGTTGGCGATGGGCCGAAGCTCCGACTGGGACTCGATCCAAATGGACGGCGCCTCGCAATGCTTGCATAGGCGTGCGACGCACTTGCGACTCTCGAAGGATTTGAGCTCAAGTTCGTTCAGGTAAGCCACTTCACGGCGCTGGCAAAAACTGCATTCCATCAAGAGACGCGCCAGAGCTTCTTCGGCTTTGTGCATAGCAGGGAAGTCGATTTCCCAGAAGTCGGAGCGGGGATCAAGAATGTGAATGGCGTAGAGGAAGCCATTCGATTCCTGGTCGATTTCGGCGACGACGCGCGCACGCGTGCTCTTCCACTCGTCGCCCTCGCGCTGGCGGCGCAAATGGAGTTCCTGCCCCATGGCGAGTTTTTCGGTGAGGCGCAAGACGCCGCCGTTGCGGCTGACAAGCAGAGTCTCCGCGGTTTGCTTGAACGTGGCGCCGCTGCTCGTGACCCACGATGCCTCGACGGGCAGGCAGAGAGTCACGCGGTCACTTTGGCGGAGGCCGTCAGAAAGGGTTGTCATCACGTATTTCACGAAATTGCCAAATTTCAGACTAGCATGCAAACCTCGCAGAAACCGCTCGGCAAAGCGTGTTTTGTCGTTCCAAGTAATAACGTAAGCGGGGCATTTTGGGCGGCTTTACGGGCTGGGGAGGTGTTGCCTTTTTCGCCTGCCTGACGTTTCGAAAGCTCCCCGATGCGGTGCATTTCGTGCAGAATTATCTGTGTAGGGAATGTCCTCCCGCTAGTCATCGAGAGAGATGGAACGGGTGATTTTGCGGCCCAAACGACTGTGAGCAACGTTATTTCCATGGACGAAAGAACGTCAAAAGGCGGCTCACGCGAGCTAACCGTCCGCGACCGCCGCTACTCTATTCGCTACCCCTTTGCGGCCGATGTTGAGCTGCTCGACATGGAATCCGGCGCCCGGACCACCGGCGTGACTTCCGATATTTCCATGGGCGGCATCTTTGTTTGCACGAGTAAGCCGATGCAACTGAATTCGCGCGTCCGCGTGACGATGACGCGCAAGGACCAGAAGGTGGAAGCGCTGGGGGTCGTTCGAATCGTGAAGCCGCGCATTGGGATGGGCGTGGAATTCATCGATGTGGATGCGCCGTGCGATCAAGTGCTAGCCCGCTGGGTGGAACAACTCCGCCGAACCCGCTAACGATTTCCAATCGCTTGCCGTTCGAATCCTCAGGGCCGCGTGTCTAGCGGGTGCTTGCTCTTCTCGTAAAATTCATTCTGAATTTTCAAGCTCGCGTCATCAGCTTTCGCTGCGCGAATTGCTTCGACGGCGAGGGCGATCCAATTGTCCATATTCCACTTGCCAAGCTCCTTTGTGGCCTCCGAGCCATTGCCTGAATAATGATCGGGGAAGCGGGCATACCACCAGATCCCGGTGTAAATCGTTTCCGGCAAAATGAGGCGCTTGTGGTCCGCGCCGGATTCACTCGCGGCCCGGTCCAGATGGACGAGTTCCGGATGCGAGACGAGGGTGTTGGAAGTTTCGTTCTCGCCGGCGTGGTAATCGATGCCGGTAGATTTTTTCGCGGGACCGCCGGGGCGGCTGCGTTCGCCGTCGAGGACGTACACGACATAATCGTGCGGCTTATCCATCTGCGCCTGCGCGAAGAAAGGAAGCAGATGCTCGTTTCCGCCGTGGCCGTTGACGATGATGATTTTCTTGCAGCCATTGCGCGCCATCTCATCGGTGGTTTCCTGAAGCAGTTTCAACTGAAGTTCCATGCTGTACGCGACGGTGCCCGGCTCGTGCTTGGCTTCAAAAATCTGGCCAAAATAGTATTCCGGAAAAACGACGGCGTACTCCTGCTCCGCGGCATGTAAAGATGCATACCGCACGTTCAAGAGGTCCGTGCCCAGCGGCAAATGCGGACCGTGTTTCTCCAGAATGCCGAATGGGAGCAGGCAAGTTCCTTTCGATTGCTGAATGGCCTGGCGGAAATCCGCAGCCGTCAGTTCTTCCCACTTCGCGGAGAGCTTGGACTGTGGTTTAACTGAAGAAACCGCTAGAAGAAAAATCAACAGGCCTAAAAATGCCGCGCGCTTCATGGGTATCCTCCTGAACATTCCGCATCTTAATCCGAACACCGGTTTTGGCGCTATTCAATCGGTTTGTGAAGGCGGAAAGCGCGCTTTGCGAAAGATGATACGCGGAATCTTCCGGCGAAAACGCCGCGCAATGCATGGCGAAAATCGAGGGGATTGGTTAGAATTCACGGAGTTCGCGAACGCCGGGGCCTACGTTCTCGCGCCGCTGCCGCGGTCTAAAATAAATGATCACTTTGCTTTCCATCATTGTACTTGGCTTTTTTCTCGGCATGCGCCACGCGACCGATCCGGACCATGTCATCGCGGTAACGACGATTGTGAGCCGCCAGCGAAGCATCCGCCATGCAGCTTTGATCGGAGTCCTCTGGGGCCTGGGCCATACGATTACGATTCTCGTTGTCGGCTCGGCAATTATTTTGTTTGGCCTGGTGATCCCGCCAAGGATAGGTCTCACGATGGAATTGTCGGTCGGCCTGATGTTGATTCTTCTGGGAATTCTGAATCTGTCTGGGATGATGCGCTGGATTTCGAGAACTGTTACGCCCTTACATTCGGGACAGCACGCGCATCCCCACGGCCACGGAGACTACATTCACAGCCATCCGCACAGCCACGTTCCGGAAAAACACGGCCATGCTGAGGATGCGACACCAGTGGGTTGGATGGATCGCGCCTTTGGCCGGCTGGGTTTCTATCAAGTCGCGCGGCCATTGGCCGTGGGCATCGTTCACGGTCTTGCCGGGTCGGCAGCCGTTGTGTTATTGGTGCTTACGACCATCCGCGTTCCCTCGTGGGCGGTCTTATATCTCCTGGTATTTGGGATCGGTACCGTCGCGGGGATGATGCTGATCACCGCAGCGATTGCCGTCCCATTTACGTTTTCTGAAAACCGTTTTGCTCGCCTCAATCGTGGTCTGGGACTGGTCTCCGCACTGATAAGTCTGGCCTTCGGCCTTTTTATTGTCTATCAAATGGGTTTTGTCAACGGGCTCTTCACGCGTAATCCAATTTGGGTACCTCGTTGATTTTCTTCTTTAGCATGATGCACAAGCGAGTGCTCGGCTCAAAGTGCAGGTCGACCCGGAAACTGAAAGCACTGTCCACTTCTGCCTCAGAAAGAGACGACGAAGATGCAAAAGAGGACGAGTTATCAGTAATCTTGTGATTCAACCACCGGCTTTATATCAATCACCGGTGTACCGTCGATCCCTTCGATTGAACCGATATGCAAACGACCTGGATGGATTTCCAGAACCTTCACGAGATGAAGCCCCGCCAGAAAAGGCATGGGAAGCTGACGCCCCGAGCAAGTTGAACGTGTACCCCGCATACGCCCATTCTTTGAGGATCGGAAGCCGTCCATACAGGATCGCGATGCTGCCGAGGAGTTTGGCGGTTCCTAGCGCGCTAGGATCGCCAGCTTCTTGCCATCCGAGTAGTGTTATTGCGATACCATGTGCTTGGTCGGCCGCCGGAACTGGTTCTTAGAAATGAAGCCCGGCTGGCTTTGAGGTCGAATGTTGGGAGATGATGGATATGAAGACGCTCTGGCTCACGCTTCTCCTGGCACTTCTCGGCGTGGGCTGCAAGGGTGGTCGAACTACCACTTCGCAGCCCGTGCTTCGCCTGGCAATGATCCCGTCGACTGATCCAGGAAAGATCGTGCGTGAAAGCCAGCCGCTGGTGAGCTATCTCGAAAGAGAGACCGGCTCTCGCGTCGAGTTGGTCGTCCCGACAAATTATGCGGCAGTTGTCGAAGCGATTGCCAACGACAGAGTCGATATTGCATATCTTGGTGGCTTCACGTTTGTTCAGGCTTCCCAGCGAGCCGGAGTTCAGCCTCTGGTGCAGCGCGAGCGCGATCAGAACTTTCACAGCGTGTTTATCACCCAATTTGGATCTGGCATCAATACGCTCGCGGATCTCAAAGGACATTCGTTCGCGTTCGGGGACGTGAACTCCACTTCAGGCCATCTGATGCCCGCGTACTACATGCGCGCGGCTGGTATTGATCCTGGTGCGTTAAGCAAAACTCTATATACCGGCGGACATGATGCCACCGCGCTCGCCGTAGCCAACAAGAAGGTCGACGCCGGCGCGATGGATGAACTGGTCCTGGACAGCATGTTGAAATCGGGCAAAGTCGCCTCCAGTCAGGTCAAGGTCTTCTACACTACACCCGCATTCTTTGATTATGTTTGGGCCGCACGCAAAGGGCTCGATCAAAAGCTAAACAAAAGTTTTGCGGTTGCTTTCCTGAAGCTCGATGCATCCAACGCGGAGAACAAGGTGTTGCTCGACCTTCTGAATGCAACTAAGTATGTGCGCGCCCAGGATGCAAGTTACGACAAATTACGGCAAGCCGCTCACGCCGAAGGCCTTCTCCAGTGATCTATTCGCTCAATAGCGTCAGGAAACACTTTTCCGAGCGCCGTGGAAAAGTGCAGGCACTCAACGGCGTGACGCTCGAGGTACAGCCGGGCGAGATGCTTGCCCTTCTCGGCCCGTCTGGTGCGGGAAAAACCACGTTGTTCCGCCTGCTCAACGCAACTTTACGGCCGACAGCCGGTGCGGTGGTCTTCGACGGAGCCGATACTCTATCCCTGACGGGTAGCGGACTCAGGGCCATGCGCCGGCGTGTGGGGACGATTTATCAACAGCATAATCTGGTGCCTTCGTTCACGGCCCTCGAGAATGCGCTCTGTGGCGCACTGGGCCGAATGTCACTGCGCACCACGTTACGCAGTATTTTTCGGCCGACGAAACCCGATATGGACCGTACTCTTCATGCTCTTGAGCTCGTCGGCTTGGTGGACAAACGTCATGCCCGCGCAGACGAACTCTCGGGCGGCCAGCAGCAACGCCTGGCGGTGGCGCGCGTTCTGATGCAATCGCCCGACGTCATCTTGGCCGACGAGCCCACGGCATCGCTCGATCCCGCATTGGCGGAAACCATCACTTCGCTACTGATGGGACTAGCGCGCGACGGGAAGAAGACTTTGATCATGGCTGTTCACAGAGTGGATCTGGCCCTGCGGCACTTTCCGCGGGCGGTTGGGTTGCGCGCGGGCGGCCTTTCCTTCGACGTTCCGACCTGCGAAGTACATGCGGACCTGTTGGGCTCACTCTATTCCCGAGACAACAGCTCAGCTGGAGTACGCGATGGCGAGCACTTCCAGTACAAACTCGGTTGCGCTCGATAGCACGCGAGGGCGCGATCACAGAAGGTCGGTATCCGGCCGCGTGCTTTGGGTGGCTCCGGCCGCGCTCGCAGTGCTGGGTTTTTCATGGCGGTTTGCGGAGGTTGATCCGCGTGTACTCTTCCGGCCGGCGACCTTCACCGCACTGTGGAACTTTCTAATCGGTCTTTTCCCACCGGACTTGTCATCCAATTTCCTCCGGACCGTATCGTGGGCAGCACTTCAAACGATCGCGACGGCGGTTGCAGGCACCATGCTCTCGATTGCCTTGGCGCTGCCCCTTGGGGTGCTCGCCACGGGCACTCTTTGGAACCGTGGAGTGTTGGTTTCTGCCGAGGTTGGCGGCCTGGGATACAAAGCCGGGGCCATCGCGAGCCGGTTGTCGCGCGCGCTGTTAGCTTTCATGCGCGCCGTGCCGGACCTGGTCTGGGCACTGCTCTTTGTGGCCGCAGTAGGGCTGGGCCCTCTGGCCGGAACGCTTGCTTTGACCATCGCCTACGGTGGCGTGCTCGGTCGCGTCTATGCCGACGTCTTCGAACATGTCGATGCGCAGCCATTAGAAGCGTTGCAGTCCACTGGTGCCAATCGTTTGCAGATTTTTCTACGCGGAGTGTGGCCACAGGCTCTCCCGCATCTTGTAGCCTACTCACTTTATTCCTTCGAGTGTTGTCTGCGGGCGGCGGCGGTACTGGGATTTGTCGGAGCGGGTGGTGTCGGATACGAAATCAACGTCTCGATGAAGCTCTTCGAGTACGGTCAAGTGCTAACGCTTCTGTTGGTCCTCATTGCGCTGCTCGCGGCAACGGACGCGGCCAGTCGCCTAGTGCGGAAACGCTTGGTCAACGATATTAGTGAGAAGAAGATTCGCATCATGGCACGACAAGGCAAGGCATCACTCTGGAAGCCATTCCAGAGCAGTTCTAGGCGATTCGTGGTTTCCATTCTCGCCATGTTGTTGGTGGCGGGAAGCTTTTGGCTGACGGGCTTCACTTCCGAGGCATTCACTGCCGCTGGGCTTGCCGGCCGCCTTGCCGACTTCGTCCGTCACGCGCTGCCTCCGGATTTGAGTTGGGCCTTCGTAGGGGGCTTAGGCACGGCGCTGCTACAGACGATAGCGATCTCTCTCATGGGTATACTGATTGGGCTAGCCCTGGCTGTTGTCTTGGCCTTACCCGCGACGTCCACTCTCGTCTTCTGCCCCGGCGATTCTCCCGGGAGAGTTCTTATCATCGAACGTGCCCTGCGCTGGCTTCTGTTTTGGAGCGCGCGCCTGGTGCTCAACGTCCTGCGGTCCATCCCCGAATTAGTATGGGTTCTAATTTGCATTCTGGCTGTGGGCATCTGTCCGTTCGCAGGTACGATCGCTCTCGGACTGCACACGGCCGGTGTACTGGGTAAGTTATATGCGGAGACCATGGAAGAAGTTCCCAGGCGTCCCATTGAGGCACTGCGTTCTCTCGGCGCTCGTCCCTTGCAAGTACTGTTCTGGGCGATCTGGCCGCAAGCTCGCCCATTGTTGAGCAGCTACACGGTGCTGCGCTGGGAGATGAACCTGCGCGCTTCCACAATTTTGGGGCTCGTCGGGGGTGGCGGTCTGGGACAGGCGATTTACAACAACATGCAACTCGGTTTCTACCCACGCCTGAGCACTCTGATCCTTTTGGTCTACGCCTTGGTTCTAACCAGCGACTGGATCGGGGAACGACTTCGCTTGAGGGTCGCATGAAGACAGGCGTCAAAAGCGAGAGTCGCTTCGAAAACGATGCGAGCCGATATGCCGCATATCTCGAGACTCCCGAAGGCCGCCTGCGCGCAGACCTAGCTTTTGCGAACCTGCAGGAATTTCTGCCCGCATCGGCGGGAGCCAACTCGCTGCGCGCCCTCGATCTCGGGTGCGGAACAGGAGCTGCCGCCGCTCGTCTGGCGCGTCTCGGTATTGATGTAATCTTGCTCGATTCGTCTGCAACGATGCTGGCTCTGGCGGAACGGACGATCGTCGAAGCCGGAGTAAGTGACAAGATCACGGTTAAACGCGGTGACGCCGCCCAGTTGGCGGACATTTTTCAGATGGAATCGTTCGATATCATTCTTTGCCATAACCTTTTGGAATATGTCGATGACCCGGGCGCCGTGTTGCACGGCGCCGTGCGTATAATGCGGGATTCGTCGGCGATACTGTCCGTCCTGGTACGGAATCAGGCGGGTGAAGTGCTGAAGGCGGTTCTCCAAACGGGCGATTTGGCCGCAGCGGAACATAACCTGACTGCGGAGTGGGGACAAGAATCCCTATATGGGGGCAGAGTACGTTTATTCACGCCGGAGGCTCTAGAAGCGATCCTGAAAGACGCGTCACTCACAATCAACGCTCGGAGGGGAGTGCGCGTTATCGCGGATTACCTGCCGGCACAGACTTTTCGATCAGCAGAGTATGAGCGAATCTTCGCTCTGGAGCGCAAGCTCGGCAAACGGCGGGAATTCTTCGGCGTTGCTCGTTACATGCACTGTTTGGCAAGCTGTGCAACACCTGGATCGGAGGTAGATGAATGAGCAACGTCAAACCGGCACCTTCGTCTACCATTCCGAAGGCCCTCAAACTGGATACCGGCATTTCGCTCGGGCTTGGGCTCACCAACGAGTGCAACCTCAAGTGCGCCTTCTGCTACCGCGATCCCACTCGCGCCGACCGCCTCTCGTTAGAACAAGTCAAGTCGGTGATCGAATGCCTTCCGGTTCGCTCCGTGAATCTGGGAACGGGCGAGAACGGAATGCATCCTGCTTACAAGACTATATTGGCTTATCTGCGAACTCGACCGGTGAAGCTCACCATCACTTCCAACGGTCACAGTGTCGCCGTTCTGGAAGACCATGACTTGCGTGCCTTCCATGACATCGAGTTTTCTCTCGATTACCCAACCCAAGCGGAACAGGATGCCCAGCGCAGCCTAGGTAACTGGGAACTGATTCATCAACAGGCCGAGCGTTGTGTGCGTCTGGGTGTACCCGTGACGATTATCGCGGTCATGATGAAGTCAAACTACTTGCGGCTGGCGGATGTCGCACGAGTCGCGAAACGGTTTGGCGCTCCCTTGCGTGTGAACGTCTATCAGGCAGTGCGGTCCGACCTTTACGCACTCACGTACGAAGAATACTGGCAAGGGTTCCGTAAGCTTTTCGAGAGCACCGATGTAATCGCCATCGGCGAGCCTTTGGTGCGGGCGATGGCCGGCCTACCGCCACTCGAAGGAGGATGTGGCGTCAGCACGGTGCGAGTTACGCCTCGCGCCACAACGCAGCCTTGCGTTTATTGGCCAGGCTCCGGAGAGCCGCTGTCAGAGTTGATTTTGTCAGGGTCCGAGATTCTGAACTCTGCGCCTTTTGAGCAGGCCCGTACACTTCCAGAAGCGTGCCGGTCTTGCGAGTTTCGAGAACCATGTCATGGAGGATGCGCAGGACGACGACGCCTGCAAGGGGCGCTACGGCACCCGGATTTTTATTGTCCGATCATCCGCGGGGAGCGCCCACGGCTCAACATGCGCATGGCCGCAAATCGCGATCTGCCCAAACTCGGCAGCTCCTGTACCACCGTGGTGATTGCCCGAGAGTCTGAGTCGTGAAGATCGACATCCATCAATGGGCCGAGCAGGTGTGTTTCCTATTTCGCGTCGATCCAGGTGCCCGACCCCGCTAGCTTGACGGCCACATTCGTAAAGAAAATTCGCGCCGGCTTGCCGTCCGCCGTTCCGCGATGGTCCGTCGAGAAGAGCAGAGGGCCAGCCTTCTTGTAGCCCGCCCAGGTGGTTGTGACGTTGCTCGGTGGTTTGGGTCCGCCGCGATGATAGATGAATTGCACGACTCGCCCATCCGACCCGACGTAAAGAT
>Ga0137393_10002523_pt1 | contig 11891 bp, 24 predicted proteins | sample 15con2h34BmetaG_FD_101396 | JGI IMG/M metagenome (GOLD analysis project Ga0137393, IMG submission 101396) | Vadose zone soil microbial communities from Angelo Coast Range Reserve, California, USA - 15con2h3.4B metaG | ecosystem: Environmental > Terrestrial > Soil > Vadose zone > Saprolite...
CAAATCGCGTATCACGAGCGCGAGGCGGCCCGGTTGCGCGAGTCGCTCAAGCCGTTCGCTTCTCACGCGCCGAGACATGTTGCCGCACAAGATGACGGGTCATCGGCACAGGCGATTCGGGCTGTGCTAGACCTCGCCGACCAGTTGAACTTGAACGGAGAACAGAAGTCATGAGGTTGTTGCGTTTGGCCTTCACTGGTACTGGCCTCACGTTAACAAGGCATTAGTGCCACGAAATGGGGAGGCTGAGACCTCCCCCGATTTTCTAAAGGAGTCACCATGAGGTTCCGAACTAGATTTGCCGTAGCCGCGGTCTCTGTAGCCGCATTTGTTGCGTGGTCCACCGTCTATTACAGCAAAGCTCAAGTCGGCGCTAGTTTGCCATTCGCAACGGCGGTGACCGTTGGAAACACCGTCACCACTGTTGTTGCGTACAATCCATCGCGGCGTGGTTTGAAAATCTGCAATGTCGGTGCGACCAATGACGTGTGGATTGCGCCCGTCAACACCACTGGAACAACGGTGACGCCGGCCGCTCTTGGTGCTGGATCATTCCTCTTGTCGCGCAATTCTGGGGCCGCGGCGAACGTCACGAACAACTGTATCAACATGCCATCCGATATTGCCGGTCCAGGTGGCGGAATTCCGGTTGTACCAACGGCCGGCTTTGCCGGAATCACAAACGCCGCAACAAGTCCGGTCACTGTTTGGGAGTACTGACATGACCAAACGCAAAAAGAAGCGCGGCAAGCGCAGGGGACGGAGATATTAGATGGCCGGCGGTTTGCGATTTCGTGCTGAGGCCACACCGGTTGCGCCGCCAGCGCAAGCCACTTACACCGCTGCCACAAAAACGTATACGGTCGGAACCACGGTGTTGATTCCAGCAGCCTCGCTTGTCGGTATTCAGCGTCCCGGAATTTATCGTCTTATGATCGGTAGTGTAGCTGGTTGCACATTCCAATTTCAGGACACATCCAACGCAGTGCTATCGGCGCTCTATACCCTCGCCGCTAATAGTTTCTTCATTCTGGATACGCCAATTAATGGCGATCCATGGTGGCAACCTTCTGCGCCTGGACTTGGATTGCAAATGCTAACTACCGGGACATTCGTTGGTGACATTTATACGGCGTTGGGGGCGTGATGAGTTCCGCCAGCAACCAAATCCCGATTCCTGTTCCTTCCGCCATGGGCGGCACCGGAAGCAGTGTAGGCCCCAAATTCTCAAGCACTACGATTGTAGGACTACCGGCAGCAGCGTCAAGCGCTGGACAGGTATTTATCGTCACTGATGCTTTACTTCCCGTTTTTGGCGCTATTATAGGAGGCGGTGGCGCTGTCACAGTTTGCGTTTGGTCAAACGGGGCCAATTGGATTGTAATCTGACATGGCCTTGCCTGTCACATTAGCGACGCTAACAGGCGGAAATCAACCGCTCGCTCTTCTCGACACGCAATTCTCCGCAGTCGCAGCGCTAGGGTCGATCCCGTGCGCGGCGGCCGGGCAGAATACGATCGCACTGACGCCATTCACCAACACACCAACGGTTTCCTCTTATCCCGACCTTGCGCCGTCGTTCGTGTTCGCCGCTGCGCAGACCTCGACCGGAGCGGTAACGATCAACGCGGCATTAGTTGGCGCTAGAAATGCCTACAAGTGGAATGGCACGCAGCTATGCGGGAGCGGCGACATTATCGCTGGGAACGTCTACCGAGCGACGCCACTGCAAGCTCTCAACGGTGGTGCAGGTGGGTTTGTGGTTGATTCAGTCGGTATTTGGGTGTCTAGATTTGATGTTGAATTTATTATAGACGGTGGTGGCGTTGCGATTACAACCGGAGTAAAAGGTTACATTCGCATACCATTTAATGCAAATTTAATTTTTTGGGAGGTGATGGCTGATCAGAGCGGATCGATAGTTGTTGATATTTTTCGTGCTAACGCTGCGATACCTACGGTATCAATGATAGTAGCCGGAAACAAGCCGACCCTGTCTGCTTCTCAGTTTGTTAACGCGACCGTGCCAAGCGGTTGGACATCGACAGTTTTTGGCGTCAACGATTGGATTGGTTTCAATGTTGTAAGCGTGTCAACGGTAACGCGTGTTACGGTATCTTTAATATGTGACAAGACATGATCACCTCTCTCCACAGCTACGGCGGCGTGACAGCGACCGTTTACGTGATGAACGCGGGGGAAAAGATTCCACGCCATCAGCATACTTTTGCGCACACGACTTCGGTTGCTGCGGGGGAGACAATGATTACGGTGTGGGACGATGGACCACGCAATATTAAGCAGATGAAAGTTGGTGACCGAGAGTTTGAATTGCTCGCGCTTGTGGACCACGAAATCAGCGCGCTTGTAGACGGCACCGTGGTCGTGAACATGGCCCAAGGGGTGGCATCTAATTTCTTGCATGAGAAAGGAAATCCGGAGGCGGCCGGTGGCGTTCTGCTGGAAGACGGAACGGTGGTAAATGCGGATACACCATAACGTCAGATACGTCTGCTTTTGCGCGAGTGCCGCTGCTCTCTTATGGCTAGCCATGGCCGGGATTATACCGATAAAGCATCCTTTTCGGCCCAACGAGTATTTAATCGACACGTCCGCTCACTCGCCGCGTACACTGCGCAATTTCTTCCGCCGCGAGGATGTAATTCTCGCCCTCACGTGGGCGTTCGCGACCGCAGGACCATCGCTTGTTCTGCCGGCCGATTTCAACACTGCGTCCAACCAGATCAACGGTATCGGCTCCGGAACAGGAGGGGTAGGTGCAGTTGGAATTAATGGCGGAAATGGCGGCGCAGGTGGCGCATTCGCGCAAAGAATAAATTACAACGGACATTCCGCTGGTCAGACAGTCAACTGTACTGTTGGGGCCGGGGATACGATTTTCGACACGTCGCTAATTCTGCTTGCGAAAGCCGCGTCCGGATCAACCGGAGGAGCGGCTGGTTCAAGTGTGGGAACAACAACGTTTTCCGGCGGGAACGGTGGAACCATAGTTACCTGCCCTTGTTTGTTTTCTACCGGAGCTGGCGGTGGCGGCGCAGGCGGACCGCACGGAAACGGGAACAATGGGGCAAACTCAAATCTAGGTGCTCCACCGGTTGCCGGCGCTTCCGGAGGGTCCGCAGACGCAGGAAACACTGCGGCGAATGCCAATGGGACGCAATTTGATTCGAATCACGGCGGCGGCGGCGGCGGTGACGGCGGTGGCGTCGATGCTTCGAGCCACGGATTGAATGGTAACAATGCCGGCAGTTATGGTGGTGGAGGCGGCGGCGGCGGCGGCGGCATTTGCATCAGGGGGAACGGCGGGAACGGCTTTCAAGGGCTAATCGCCATCGGCTACACTCCGGCCGCAGGCGGTGGAGGCGCGCGATCCTATGGATTCATCATCGGATGAGCGAGCAATCGGTGACCATCGACTACACGAATTGGAGAGGTGAGAGATCATTACGCCGCGTTCAACCTATCAGTATTGATTTCTCTAGCAATAAATGGCATCCGATCGCACAATGGCTGATGGTAGCTATCGACTTGGACGATAATAATTATCCGGAAAAAGCATTCGCGATGAAAGATATCCATTCTTGGAAAGTGGACGCAAAATGACCATTCGCCCTCTCGTGATCGACATCAACCATACCAACGGTTCGCGCGAGGAAAACGGCAAGCACGTCGATTTGATCAACTTCGAAAAGGTGAGAAAAGCTGGTTTTTTGGGCGTAATTCATAAAGCAACGGAGGGCGAGCATTTCATCGATCCGCTTTACCACGAGCGTAAGCCAAAGGCGCTCGCGGCCGGGCTGTTGTGGTCGGCTTATCACTTCATGCGTCCCGGCGACGTTGGCAATCAGGCATCGCATTTTCTCACTGTGGCACAGGCGCCGAAATTCGTGCGGTTCGCGCTGGATTACGAGGACGAAAAGCTCGGTTTGTGGCAGGCCGAGCGGTGGCTAGAGATCATCCATACCGTGACTGGCCAACGGCCGTGGCTGTACGGAGGCGACGTGCTCAAAGAGCAGTTGGCGCGACGCCACAGCCCATCACTGGTGCAATATCCGCTTTGGCTTGCGGAATACGGCGCGGTTGAAAAAATCCCGCTTCCATGGCACAAGGTCGTGCTTTGGCAGCGCAGCGGCGACGGTATCGGACCGGGAATGCATGACGTTCCTGGTGTCGGCCGAAAGCAGGACATCAACTATTTCGACGGCACCGACGACCAACTGAAAGAGGCGTGGCTGGATTTAGGTCCTGGCGCAATCATAGGAGTAGCATAGTCATGAACTGGGCACTTATCGCGCAACTCATTCAGCGGCTTTTACCGGTGGCTATCGAAGCTGTCGAAGCTGTCGAAAAAACAACCGGCAAGCCGCCTCAGCTCGCGGTAGAAGAGGTGATCGCGCATCTGACTCCTGGCGCTCCTAATTCCGAGGCTCTGAAGGGTCCATGATGCGATTGAACTTTCTTAGGAGAGGTCTCTCGTTATCAAGCGAAAAGGCACAAAATGGGGGAACCTGCGGGTTCCCCCCCTCACTTTTTCAGGAATAGCAGTGGAAACGTGGCTTGGCGACATAATGCAAATCGTCACCTCAATCGGTGTGATTATCACTTCGATTTCATCAATTTACAACCGATACGAGATTCGCAAGGCGGCGAGGAAGGTTGATACGGTTGTGAAGGCGGCCAATGGCTTGACGGAGTCTGCCATGGAAGCTAAGTTTGCGGCGGTCCGAGCCCAGAACGCAGTGATAGATGCCAAGTCCACGATGGCTGACGTGAAGGCGGCGGTAGTTGAGGTAAAGGCAGCGGTCGAGGCGAACGGAAACAAGGCTACTTAACGTTTATTTCATATCGGTGTTGCGTTTTTAGCACATCTATCCTCTCTTTTTCGTGATAGCGAGTTGATCGCCCGATTCACGGGCTGGGAGATTCACTCATGAAACGCTTTCTCGCTGCGCCGATCGGCGTGCTTGTCTTGCTCGGATGGTACTTCCCCGCGACCGCGGCCGATCTGCCGACTAAGGCCCCGCAAGGGGTCTACATCACGAACTACTCCTGGACCGGCCTATGGGTCGGTGCATACCTCGGTGCCGCTGCCAACACGACCAATCCGACAGTCACCGATGGAAGCGCTTCTATCGACGTTGGAGCCGCTCCCAAAGGCTTCCTTGGCGGCGTCAATGGCGGGCTCAATTTCCAGACTTCTCCGGTGATTGTGCTCGGCCTGTATGCTGAACAGGACTTTGCCAATATCAGTGGCACCGGAAGAATGCCTGGCTTTTTCTCCGTTACCAATGCCAGCAACTATCTGGGCGCAGCCGGCGCCCGCATCGGATATCTGCTCAATCCGTCCAGCCTGCTTTACGCCAAGGGCGGATTTGCGTGGGTAGGAGCGAAGCCAGACTTCTCGGCAATCGGTACCGCCAAGGGTGTCAGCGACACGAGTTTCGGCTGGCAGATCGGTGGCGGCTTGGAGCATCGATTGAACGCTAATTGGTCGGTCAAGCTCGAATATGATCACACTCAAGCCGGCGACAAGCAGATTGATATTCCGGTCAAGGGTGGGGAGCTTAGCTCAATCAATAAGTACCACATCGACAAGGCTGTGATCGGCCTCAACTATCTGTTCTAACTCATACCTGAGTTGCAAAAACGCCAGGCGATTGACGTTGCCTGGCGGTCTGTTTGTGGCTATGGTCGCAACTCAACCGACTGGGTTCCTCCCGACTACTGGCTGTTGCGGTTGGCCCTCAACAGCCTCTTTTCTTTTGGCGTACTGGCGCCGGGCACGTTCGCTCTCTTTTTTCCGTCGAGTCGTATCTTGGCACGTCGGGCACATGCGTCTCTTTCCGATAATCGGGTCACCACAGTCCTTGCACGTGTTTTGATGAATAGCTGTCATTTTGGCGCCTCCGGTCTAAGCGGCACGTACACGAAGTCGAATATGTCTGCGGCGACAACCACAATCGCTGCGGCCGATCCCGTCGTCGGCAACGTTGACGGCAACGGAACCTTCGTCGCCTGCTCCACGCACCACTGGCGCAGTGCCATTTCCGCCGCGGCATTTCTGGCATCGAATTCCTTGTTGCTTTGCTGGATCGAGGCGGCATTGAGCGCCGCCAGTTCGTCAGGGCTGAACTTTCTCGGTATCGCTTCCATGATTCTCTCCTATGGCTTTAGCAATGGCGGATTCGGCCAGCGCGTGAGCGCGCTCGTCATTCTGACGCCACGTCAACGCATCGTCTAATTTTCGTGGCTGTTGCACGTCCCACATCACCATCACGGCCTGAAGCGCCTCCAGTAAATCCGGCGCGGCGGCGATCAGGTTGGCGTTGCTCCATGATGGACCATCTTGATACCCGCTCGTGAGGTGAGCAACGCAGTTTCCTTCTGCGTCTTCGATGGAAATGGATTCGGTCCACCCTTCTCCGACCGAATCCATGTCGATCGACCATGGTGTTGGAGCTAAACTCATGTTTCCTTTTCCTCCCCATCATAATACTGCCGTTGCGAAGTCCAGTGGTGGCAGCGGGCGATTTCCGATACCGGCGGGTGAATTCCTTGAAGCATAGCTTGGGACGGGCCACCGATCGGACTTTGTATGAGTGCTTGCCCGGCCAGAGGTGGGTTGTAGAGGCAGATACCAGACCACGGCACGCCGGCTCTAGGCTCGTTTGGCGCGCGCTCGAACCAATGGCACGTTCCGCAGTCACCTTTGCGCGGTTTTCTCACCTGTTGAGGCTTTGGTATTACTAGATCGCTCATTTGGCACGGCTCTCCCAGCCTGTGTTGGCATCTGCCGACTCCACGATTGGTTTGAGTGTTTCGAGGTAGGCGCGCATCTGCGCGTACTGCTTTTTCGTGAGGCGCCGGCAGAACGCAGCAAGCGCCTCGCGCCCTCGCTCCGCGGCCATCTTCGCCTCTTCTTCCAGTGTCGGCGGCGAGATCAGGTCTTGGGCGGCCGGCGTCACGTCGTTGTAGTTCGTGGCGATGACCTCGCCCCCGACGATCACTCCTTTGTCGGGATGGATGTAGGCTGGCTCGCCCTGTTCCTCGAACGCCTCTTCCATGCGCGCGGCCGATTGGAACACGTTCAGCGGCATGTCGCGCGCGAGCCGCCTCTTGGCCGATTTCTCGGCCATGGCAGGGAAGCCGATCGCGTCGTCGGCCCACGGTGCTTGGTTACCGCGCGTGGACTTGGCTTTGATCGCGAGGATTTCGGTGATCGACAGGATTTTGACGGTTGCCGGGCGATGTGTGGAGACAGCTACCGCCCATGCGGCCACGATCTTGCGGTTATGCTCATCCCCCAGCTTGCGCTTGTGATGTACAAACGATTCCGACCCTTCGTCGTGGTCGAAATAATCGCCCTCCCGAACCACGCCACCGCTTATGGTGAGACCGGAGCGAGCGCCGAGCGTGTTGTAGCCTTTGTATCCGATCACCGGCTGAACGACGGTTCGATTGTTTTTGCGGTCGTTGAACGGCAGCAGGAAAAACTGCCCCGTCGCTCCGTCCGCTTCTAATCCAAGCACGGCACCGGTCATCGCGGCGTTGAACAGACTTTGCCTGTCGGCCGCAAGCAACTTAGGTTCGCGCTCGCACGACACGATCAGTGTGCGCGTAAACCTCTCAACAGGCATCACCATGGCAAGGACTTGAGAGAATTTCGGAGCCAGTGGTCTCAGTTGAGTTTCCAGAATTACTAGATCGTTGTTCATGTGACGCCTGTAGTTCCGATGGAAGTTCAAGCCGCGTGATATATGGCGTAAGATCGCTAGGATTGGTGCCTGGATCAATCTTAGGAATTGCGAAATTACCTACCATAGTCTCTTTTCTATATACGTCCACGATAGGCATGGCGCAGTGCCAACAAATGTCTAACTCTAAAGCGCCATTGTCTCCTATGAATTGGAACCAACCATGCGGAAAGCCGGCCGACTCCTGCTCAACCGGGCAAAGATCGCACTTCCATACCGATGTTGTTTGGTGTGCCATGCTGCAACTCTCCTTCCATGAACGGCTCTAATATTTTGGTTTGAGACATACGAACCATAGTCCACCAATCATGGTACTTCTCGACCACTCCAAGACCATGCGGAGTTTTAACGGTATCGCCGATTTTGAACGTGTGAGTGTCCATAACCATTCCTATCGATTCGCCCCATGCTTGCGAATGCCGGTGACGGTGTGTCTAGCGTGTGGACGTTTCTTGGTGCGCCGGGAGTCGCGTCAACAACTTTTGCTCCGTTTATTTTCATTTCATCATCTCTGGCGAGGTAGCTTCGTCATTGATCGCCATTCTTCGAAGGACCCTAATCATGATTTTGATGCGATCCTCGAAATCCTGGACATCATGCGACGACATGACTGATGGATAAGTGATTTCGATTGCGCCATGATCACACTCGATTCTCTCACGGCGAATTTCGTCAAAGCGTGACACTTCATCCTCCCGCCATGATGTTCGCGCCAGACGGCGCAGCTGTCGGCGTCTCCGGAATGTACGGATCGATCGTTTTACCGCGCCCACTCTTTTTGACCCGGTAGCTCACGCTGCAAGGAAGCAGCACGCGCTCAGCGTCTTTCGCGAGCGCAAGCAACTCCACACGATGCTTCTCCGCGTTAGCCGTCGCACCGGTTGCCTCTGATTTCAGGTGCACGTACATCGACACTTTTTCTGATGTCTTGACGTGATCCGGGTCTGCCGACAGGTCCAGGACCTTGTCAGGTTCGGTCGGAAATAGCTTGGAGAGTAGCGGCAACTCAACTGCGGTGCCGAAAGGATCAGGTTCACGCTTTCTGCGCACGTCGGAGAAGAAACCGATGGCCTTTCGCTCTAGTTCGTTCCAAAGATCGGGGATGGGCTTGCGCTCGAAGTAGTAAAGGTCGGCACAGACCCAAACGCAAATTAGGCCCCAACCAAATGGTGAGATGTATTTGCACCCCTCCGCTTCCCCGTCTCCGACGTACATCTGTTGCTGCAACTGAATTTCGACCTCACGCGGAACAGTCTTTCCGCCGTTCCATTTTTGCATCCAAACGCGATAATCAAACACGCATTTGATTTCGAGAGCACCGAGGCCGATACCTGGTGCGATGATTGTGGAGTCGCGAGTGCAACCGAGCAGGCCACGTCTTACGTAGGTGTCTTTGTTAGGTATCACCTCAAGTCCACGCTCTTTCGCAACCTGCTCGATAATGAGAGGCTGCATCAGATTACCCCAATTCATGCGCTCGTCGGCCGGTTTTTCGATGTTGTCGCCGCAAGCAAACTTGCGGTAAAGCATCCATCGAGTTAGATACGGCGAGGCACCAAATAGCGCAGGCGACTCGGTGGCGCTTAGTGTCAGTCTTTCTTGGTCTGGCATTTGTACCTCTCGATCGTCGCGTTTATCTGCTCTTGCGTGAGGGTTTGGGCGGCCATCAAGGTTTCTGATCGGTCGGAATCGAAGTCGGCAATGCGCTTTAGTAGCCGTGCGATCTCGGCATCCTTCTCGGCGACGACTCCGGCCTGATCTGGACCAATGAGGGTATGGCAATTCGGGCAGTACACGCATCCTACAATGTGATCGGCTGTGGTCATGTCGGCTCCTCGCAACACCCACAAATCTCGCAGGCATCAATCTCAAGCGCGGCGGCTATTTTCTTCATTGCCGTTATAGACAACTCATTATCTCCTAACTCGTATTTCTGAATTTGCTGGTACGATATACCAATAATTTTTGCTACCTCTTTCAGCGTAAGATTGCGTTCAATTCTGATACGTCGCATTATGTCACCACGTTCAATGTCGTCTAATCGGTTTCGGAGCCTTGGCATGATTCACACAATCGAGTTTTGGTTGCCGTTCCCGCCGTCAGCCAACCGGCTCTGGCGCAGTGTCGGAGGGAGCGTTATACGCTCGCGCGAGTACAAAAACTGGAAGCGCGACGCATGTACTGCTGCGGCTGTTATGCAAAATCTCGGCAAAGGCCCCGTTATCGGTATTTATGAGTTGGAATGTAAGCTTTCCGTCAAGCTCAAGCGTGGCGATGCCGACAACCGACTTAAAGCGCTCCATGACATCGCTAAGGAAATTCGGCTCATCGTTGATGACAAGTTTTGCAGACGAACCTCCGTGGAGTGGGCCACCATCGATCATGACTGCCTCGTGCGGTTGACAGGTGAGATTGCGTACAAAGACCAGTGGGAGTTCGCTAATGCACTGGCGGCGCGTCAAATCGGCCAAAAAAAAGCTCAACTTCCTCGTCAGGCATTCGGTTTGCCTTTGCGTAAATTGCCTTCCCGAGGTTAGCGGCAGTCCCGTCGTCTATTACCAGAGAAAACAGACCTTCAACAAAAATGACGATATTATCTCCATCTCTCTTGACTCCGATGGATTTATCGTCAATCTGTACTACGGTAGGTTGATCTGTCATTTTCTTTCTTCCTCTTTTACCACCAAATCAGACCGTCGATCGCGGCGAGGTCTCTGGTGCTTTTCAGGTGCTGCTCATGGGCAGAATCCGTCACCGTATGAGGATAGGACCTACGATCCCAATCTCCATAGGCAAGATCGATGATCGCCATCAGAAACTCGATGGTGAAAAGCTGGCAAAGTGGGTATTTGACTTGCATGGCGGTATCTCTCCGTTGCTGATGACGTACATAACCACTGATTGACGTGACGCACAATTGATAAGTGTGCATGGCAGGTATGCATCATTGCGAAGGGCGGAAGCCGATTATGAGTCCGTTGGCTTGGTCCGTTATCATAACGGGCGGGCCATCGAGCGCTCGGCCGGTCGGCGAGAGGCGCCACAAAGCAGGCATACGGCCTTTGCTGGTAAGTTCAGACTTCGCGGCTTGATCTAGGTATCCAGCCGCGAGCATGGCCCTCACGATGGCCCTACAGCGACCTTGGCTTATCCCGCAGGCGTCCGCCGCGTCCGGGCACGTCCATGAGCCGCGACGCTGCCGTGCCCACCGCCAAAGCTCTGCGGCCCCGCTGTCGCGGCGCGGCCGCAGGTGGAGGGCGCTCACGATTTCGCCCGGGGACTATCGCCGGTGCCTTTGGCAGCGGGAGCGTTAGCGATGGCGGCGCGGGTATCAAAAATGGCGCGGCAGATCGAACAACTATCGTCAAAGGCTCCGGCACCATGATCCCCGGTGTTTTCGATTTCCGAGCAAAGCCGTTCGGCTGCGGCCACCAGCTCCGTCCATCGTCGTACGTCCATTATCAGTTCTCCGTCGATGATACATCATATACGATTATGAGTTCGTTGCAGTTGTATTATGAGACCGATGGATAACGAATTGTTTCATCTGAGACTAAAATGAAAGAGAGTCGCTTGGCCGAATCGGGCAGACCTCGCCCTTTTTCACCGCATCGGCGTGCGCAGCTCTGCATCCTCGCTCTAACATATAGAGAGCGTCACGAGTGCCAAACAGGCGAATCCAATACCCCATTTCTTGCGCTGATGGCGTACACAAAGAGCGATTCATTGTGTCACGAACCGACTTCGGCAGAGCGTCAAACGCGGCCATGTCGGCAGCGTTGAATGCGAGGTATTCCACTTCGTCAATCATATTTCTCAGGCCTCTGAATATTAAATGGCCTCGGAATATTCAATCGAACCAAAAGCGTATTTGTTATCATTAGGTCGAAACGCATAGCGTCATGTAAGCTGATTCCACCCTTGATTGGGAATCGGTGTACAACCCATCCTATTGAGCCACGACTAAATCGTAGATCGATGATCGTCTTTTGCATCACTTTCTGTGCCATCAGGAGTGCTTTTCCTTCGCGCCATTGCCTTGCTCCATCTCTATTTCCATGTCTGTGACACTATATCTGCCATTCCACGTGTGTCAATTCTCATTCCTTCACGCAG
>Ga0137393_10002525_pt1 | contig 11885 bp, 11 predicted proteins | sample 15con2h34BmetaG_FD_101396 | JGI IMG/M metagenome (GOLD analysis project Ga0137393, IMG submission 101396) | Vadose zone soil microbial communities from Angelo Coast Range Reserve, California, USA - 15con2h3.4B metaG | ecosystem: Environmental > Terrestrial > Soil > Vadose zone > Saprolite...
CCGGTTGATCCGCGTGGGGGTGGCCTATGCTGCTTGGGGATAGTTTAGGTTTCGGCTTACGTCGAAGCGATTTGCTCGTTATGGTTGCGGGTATAGCATTGGCGGCGCTGGGAGTACTTGCTTTGTAGCTGCGAAGACGTCCCCCCTGTCGCCGCCTAGCTAAGACCCTGGCTGAGCGTCCCCCGTCAGCCAGGGTCTTTGCTTTTCTGACCGATGGGACTTAGCCTGAACGTTTCCCCAGCCCTTCACGACGGGGCTGGGTTCTTCTCCCTTCTTTGAACTGGGGCTCCTGGCTAACTGGCCGTGGCGCAGATGGCATAGACCGACGCGTCGCCGCTGCCGCCATTACTCTTGAAGTCCACCCGCCAAGCGTTATTGCCTTCCGGTCTCGACAGTGATGGGATGTCACCAACAGCGGGCACGACATAACCGCCGCCGAACACCTTCTTGCCGGCAGAGCAGGTCGCAATGACGGCGACGGTCCCGTTCACGGGCAGTGTTCCCAGATTGTTGATTATCTCGTAGCCGCTAACGCCGGCCGGTCCTGCCGGCCCGGTTGGGCCCGGTTGGCCCTGGGGTCCAGGAATGCCCTGGGCTCCTGCCTGATTCCATGCAAGAGCGGTCTCGTTGTGCTTGCAGTTAGCAGCGCTGTCCACGACGCGCAGGTTACCGTTGCTCTTATAGCAAGCGTGGATAACACCGCTGGCATCTGGAATTGCCGCTTGTGCGATGGCAACCGCAGCGATTGCCGTGACCAGCGGCCCAACCCACCAACGCCTCTTCAAAAGCTCGATCATGCCGTCCTCCTCTCGTCCTTGGGCGTTCTCCTTGACGCTTCCGTTGATGGCGGCGTATTACTCCGGCTTATTCTCTGTCCCGATAGCTTGATGCGCCATACACATTGCTCGATGAATCTTCTGAAGCGTGGCCATCGCCTTATGTGACAAAGCCATCTTGTCAGCGAGTCCTGCGAGTCTGCCCTCCACCTCAGAGACGCCCTTCACATCTCCATCGATGGCATCAGTCATCGACTTCACTAGGTTCGGTCCTTGAGTCATATCAGGAAAAGCGACCTGCGTTAGCGATTGCTCGATTCTTTTCACGCAGGCTGACCGAGCTTCATATTCTGCTTTGAACGCCTTAAATCTGTTTCCGAAGTCCGTTGCGTTTTGCAGGTCATTGGCCAGAACGTCTGCCTTGATAGTACAAATACCGCCCACATCATGGACTTCGGGATAATTCGCATCGATAACCTTGCGGTAATTTTCCAGCAGGGAGTTTGCCTCTGCCATCAGTGCGTTGAACTGGCAAACTACGTGATCACGGCCTCGATAGCACCGGTCGAGCTTAATCTCGCCTCTCGTAGCGGGCAGAGACAGTTCGGAAGCGTCAGCCTTTGGCTCGCAGGATGCAAGTGCCTTTCCGAGAGGCGATGATGCATCAGTTGCTGGAAAAATGATTGGGGTAGCAGGTGAGACGGGAGGAGGTTCGGGACGCTGTAGTTCCTGCCGTCGCTGAGCGCAACTGCTGCCTGACCACAATCCGATTGAGAGAGCACATAATAACGACAAAGCCGCTGATCCCACGGAGCATTTGATCATGCCAACGTGGAAAGGTTTTCTATTTTCAATGTGGACCATAGTTCGGGCTCTCCGGTTTGCGCTTGAGTTTGCGACATGTTCGAAGGCCAGACCGCCATGTCACGGCCGATATTGGTGGTATTCCGTTCTCCGGTAGGCTAGCGAAGCTCGATGGCGTCAGCAAGGCTTAAGGCTTGCTGGTAACGCAGTGGGGCGAGGGCAATACGCAGCGCAGCATCGATTTTTATTGAACGGACAAAATCTCAGAGGTAGCATCCGAAACTCTCAAAATATTATCGCCGAGATCGACACGCCAGCGCAAAGCGTCTGGGCTTTCGGGCATTAAGCCTAACTCTGTCGAGGACGAGCTTTTTTCCTCGCTCAACAACGGGCGCGGGAATGTGTCATGCAAGTGCAGCCGACCGGCCAACCAAGCCGACCAAGCCAACCAAGTCTCGGCCAAAAGCAGTGCCTACACTGTGGCTCCGAAATGCGACTCGTTTCCGTGATGCCGGTTTTTTCCAATGGTGGGCTCGACGAGGTGACTTACCAATGTAGGAACTGCAAGGGTGAAACAAAATACATGGTCAAGACCCGCTAAAACCCTCACTAAAGATGGGAAGGGAACAGGGAGGAATTCATGCTCGACACTACACGCTGGAGACCTGATCGCTTCTACAAACAGCTTCCGTGCGCCACGCCCGCCAACAGCTTCAAGCGATGAGCCAACAGAGCAGGGAACTCGCGGAACTTGCCCAGAAAGCGGCCATTGAGAGTATGGGACCGCTTGCGACGGGACTTGGCGGTGCGCTCCTTGGAAGACCCGATCTCTCCTGATTTGAGGAACCAGGATACTTTGGCGGCTCACTTCTCGTCGCGTTGAGGATAGCGTTCCCCGAACTTCGCACGTTGCAGGGTGATGACCGTATTCCCGCCGATTGAGGAAGTTGGATTTGTCCAGGTTATCTCGTCGCCGTTGATCGCAGCGAGGCGTTTTTGCTTAGTGCCGTCCCAGTTTGGAAATGTGCTGCCAACGATGTGAAGGGTTATTGATCCATCCGAACTGATTTCGTAGGTCCCAAAGCTGCTATTGCTTCCCTGCACCACCACCTTGTTTTCCTCTGGTGTTCCTGTGGTGCGGTTGTTGGAAGCGAACTTTGGTCGATCAGGGCGGACGATATTGGTTGAGAAATAACCATCAGCCGTGAAAATGAATTGTCCCTTTGGATGTGTACCATAAGGCTCGATCTTTTTACCGTCTATATCGTTCACCACCGAAACGACCGCCCAGACTCCGAATATCTGCCCTTTTGACGGTTGTTTCCTTCATCTCCTGAGCGCCTGCACCATTGGCGGCAAAGACGATGCCGAACAGAGCCGATAGCATTATTGCTCGGTCAGCTTTCATAAGGTTCCTCCCTGATTTACCGAACTTATTCTAGCGCGAATTGCCGGCGCCGAGGAGGTGATTTCGCGGGTAAACGCGGTGGGTACTCAGAGCGGCCCAGCATGGAAGGCCGAGCAGTTCGATCGCAGCTCAACGTGCGGAAATCTCAGGAGTAGGTGTATTAAATTTTCTTTTTTGTCTCCATGAACCAGACCCTCAGCTAATGCGACTTACTCAGAGCAGGGGGCAACCTGTGACTGGGACCGATCCGGTAAGGGGAGGGGCTGTGCCCTTCCCCGACCGGAAGACCATTCTTATGGCATTCTGCACATGCGTCATCGCGGTCGGGGAGATCGTCGCGGCGCGACATGAGGCGTAGCTGCATCGAGGCGCTCCAGGCGCGCGCAATGAGACCTCACCCTAAACGATCATCGGGCGATAGCAGCTGAAGCCCCTGCGCGATCGGCCGCCAGATATCTCCTAATGGCACTACCGCGACATGCGGTGATTGCGAATTCAGGTCAGCTTACGAGGCAAAGGCGGTCGCTCGGCCGATGCCGCCGAAGGGCCGAGTCTGATCCAAACCGGTCATTCCCGTACCCGCGAATTATGAGGAATTGCCCCGGAGTTTTGGTCCCTTTCCGAGTGGGAGGTGGGTCACAGACGCCGTCCCCGAACGGGTGCTATTCTTTGTTTCATTGCACGGGGAATGACCCCGAACGGAGAGTAAGATGGCTAACTCCATCCGACGGCGCGATGTCATCAGGCTTGCTGGCGGTGCGGCGGCGTGGGGAGTAATGATGTTCGTTGCGCTTGCCTGCCTGGTACCCGGCGCGGCGGCGGAGTCCGTGGAGGCGCCCGAGGCTACTATCCGCGCTACTCTGCAAAAATGGGCGGCAGATTTCAATGCCAAAAATGCGGGGGAGATCTGCGGCCTGTTTGCGTCCGAGCTTCGTTACGACTACCGTGGACACCCGAGCGCAATTACCGGGACATCTGCAGCCTACTGCATCATTCGCTGGAAGACCGGATTAAATCCTATGCCTACGTCCTCCAGATCAAGGAGATCCTGGTTTCAGGTGAACTCGCGATTGTACGGCTGGTATGGACGCTCAGGATCCGGTCGAATAACGCTCCGGGATTCGCGAAATCGGTCGAGCCCGGTGTGGACATATTCCGCAAGCAGCCGGACGGAAGCTGGAAGATCATCCGTTATATGGCCTATGAAGAGCCGGAGTGAATGCGCGCGTGTAGCTTCTCGATCGCGCCTCATCACGCGGGTCTCATGTACCGTGGCGAAGACTCTCATGCCAAGTCCCGACAAGTGGTTCTCCCGGCCCTCGTACTCCCATTTTTCCAGAAAGGAGTCGGGTACCCCGTCGTGATGGATCGAGAGGAAAAGGTCGGCCAGTAAGCAGTTTGCGCGTACAACCCGCTTGACCAAGCCGCGAGGGGGTGGATCGGTGGTGACCAGCAAAACAGTCCTGCCAAATCCAGCGTCGATCAGCTTTTGCTCAATCTGTTTCGCAAGGCGAAGATTGAACTGATATTCGGAGATGCCACGAGCACTCATTGCGCCAGGCATCTCGACGGTGTGCCCGACATCCAAGATGACGCGAAATGCCGACCGGTTGCAATTCGAACCGCCTGATTTGGCCGGGGAAACGCCAGCCGCTTGACCCCATCCCACATGCAAGACGACCTGGGAAAGCAACATCTATAAGACGACAAGCAGAACCATTCGGATGCGCCGCGGGTACACCATAAGCGCGCCTCGATCGCATGGCTTTGTATGTGGTCGCCCCATACCGAGGTCAGCGCCGTTTGTCTACGAGGCGCGTACTCAGTCGTCGGCGAAGCTTCGGGCCGAGCCGGCCGCGGAGGCGCACCGGCGGCTGGGTTGACGGGATTGGCCCTAACTACACGCCCGGCATCCCGCGCCGAACCGGACACGCCCCAGCCGTGCTGATCAACGCAACCACCCATCCCCGTGCTCTTGTTCTGTGTCGACATGCTCGTGACCCAAAAGAGTCTGACCGATGCTCCGCGACGCGATCACCTTTGGCGGTGCTCTCTTAACTCGCTTGCGGATCGTCAGGGCGGCAGGATGAGCATGCTTGTACCGTCCAACGCGTCCGGTACCGCCGTGCTCAAGTCTGCGCTGCCGAGCAGAAACATCAGGGCGACCATCCCAACCATAGGAAGAATGACCAGCCCGAAAGCGATCAGCGCGTCCACTACGAGGCGGAATTCAACCTTGCCAAGTGCAAAGCTGGTAGCAAGCACCAGCGCAGGGACAAGTGACGCTTTGCGATCGAGGCCTGTTTGATAGAAGGACATTTTACTTCTCCCCGTCTCGCGAACTGGGGCAAGTTTGGGTGTGCACGCTGGAAGATAGGGACCCTGTGTCGCTGCCAACAGTGAAGAAGCTCACGCTCCCAGGAAAATCTTTAATACTACAAAGGAACGCGGGTACCGTCCGGAATGTGGTTGGAATTGGCGCGGGGCGATCTCCGGCAAGTTGAGGGTATCTGATCAGGCCGCGAGGTCAATTGGCTGATCAAGGGGTTTTGTTGCGAGCGTCTGCCAGCCATCGACCTTGCGCATGTTGACCTGGCCGGAGGCAAGCAGTGCCCAGAACAGCATGGCAGCGGTGTCTGCGGACGGCAGCACGGTCTGCGTCTTGATCCTTCGCTTGAACTCCTCGTGCAGTCGCTCGATCGCGTTCGTGGTGCGTGCGCTGCGCCACTGGGTCGGCGGCAGGCGGGTGAAGGTGAAGAGCCGATCGCCCGCTTTCTCCAGGCTGTCAGCGACGGCGCGGTGCTTGAGCCGCCATTTGCGGATGAAGGCGTTGCGGCGGGCCTCGATCACTTCACGCGTCGCCGCGTAGATCATGTCGCTGTAATCGGCGGTGATCTCCTCGTGCAGGCGCTCAGGGGCGTGCGCCAACAGGTTCCTGTGTTTGTGAACCGTGCACCGCTGGACCGGCACGCCGTCCCAGAGGGTGGCAATCGCCTTCTCGAGCCCCGGCGCGCCGTCGACGATGAGGAACTCGGGCCGTCTGAGGCCGCGCGTGATGAGATCGTCGAGGACGGTGCGCCAGGCCTCGGCGCTCTCGCCGCCCATGCTCTTGATCGCCAGCCAGGACCTTCGCCGTCCGCGCGCACGCCGATGACGACGAGCAGCGAGATGGAGGTCGCTTTGCGGTCGAGCCGCACGCGCACCACCGTGCCGTCGAGAATGAGCCGCACAATCGGCTCTGCGGCGAGCGAACGGGCGTTCCACGCGTCCCAGTCGCTCTTCACCTTGCGCCACACCCGTCTGACCGTGTCCTTGCCGACCGCGCCGCCGAACAGGGCCGCGAGTGCGCAGCGAACCCGGCGCGTATTGGTGCCGGCGAGGTAGGTACTCGCAATCAGGGCGTCGACAGCGAGCGTGCGCCGCTGATAGGCCCGCAGCGCCGAGCTGCGCCATTCCGTCGTCTTACCATCCGGACTATTCAACCGGGCCCGCGGCACCTCGATCTCGATCGGTCCGTATAAAAAAAGAGGGGCCGCCCAAGAACCGGGCAAATGCCCTACATGGGCATTCGACTTCCCAAGGAACTCATAGAGGCGGTTGACCAATGGAGCGGACTTCAGCCCGCCCCAGCTAAAAGATCTGAGTCAATTCGCATGCATCGGCGACCAGGATCGCCGCAAGCGTCCGTTCAATCCGGTGCTCTCCCGGAGTGGTCATCGGGCTGCCCCTCCAGCGCCATTCTACACCGAGCATCGGCAGGGGTGCAGGGCTCAGGGGCGGCCCAAGCGTTCCGCAGGCCGAACGCGCAGGTCAGCCTTGGCGGCCCTGGAGACCGGAAAGTCATTGGCATCTCTAACCTGCCCCAGGAACGTGCCTCGCCTGTGTGGCGCGGCGGCTAGCGGACTTTGGCGCGCCGGAGTGCGGCGACCTGCGCATAGGCGTCGGCGCTGGCCTTAAGGCATCGGCCCACCGCCAAAAGGAGGTTCGAGATATCAGATCAAAGAATTCCGTTTTTCGAGATGAAAAAATCCGTATAATGAAAGCGGAGACCCTGCCGACTAGGTGTAATTGGGCTGGACGCACGCTAAGGACTTTGGAGGATTACGGTTATGGAAAAAACGTTTCGGTTCTCGAACAGCCACGCCGATTATCAGGCACGCGACGCTAAATCAGTGTTCGGATGGCGCTATTCGCCGCGCATCGTGTTCAAGGCCGGCAAGGGCACCAAGCTGATCGACCTGGACGACAACGAGTACTACGACCTTACGTCGGGCATGATGTGCATGGTGCTCGGCCATTCGCATCCGGAGCTCACCGAGGTCATCCGGGAGATGGCGGGCACCCTGATACACGAGTCCTCGTGGTACTCGAACCCGTGGACGGTCGAGTTTGCCGAGCGTTTGGGCGAAGTCACGCCCGGCGACCTCAAGGTCGTGAATTTCGCGGTGACCGGATCGGAAGCCAACGAGATTGCCATGCGCATGGCGCTGGCGGCGACCGGCAAGTACGACATTGTTTCGATGATCCGGGGGCTGCATGGCGGTAGCCTCGCGGTCGAGGCACTGACCAGCGTCGGCGGCAACCGCCGCAAGAACCTTGGACCGCTCATGTTCCCGGCCAAATCGAACGCACTGCTTCCGCCCTATTGTTACCGTTGCCCAGTGAACCTGACCTATCCCGAGTGCGACATCGCTTGCCTGAAATCGAGCGAGGAAATGCTCGAATTCGTGACCAGTCAGAACATCGCGGCCATTATGGTGGAGACCATTCCGGTTCCCGGCGGCATGATCGTCCCGCCGAAGGAATGGCTGCCGCGGCTTGCCGAGGTCGCCAAGCGCTGGGGCGCGCTCCTGATCCTCGACGAATGCCAGCTCGCACCGGCACGCACCGGCAAGATATGGGCCATGGAACACTATGGGGTGACGCCCGACATCGTCACGTTTGGCAAGGGGCTCTCTGCCGGACTTGCGATCTGCGGCACGATCACCACGCCGGAGATCGCCGAGCGCACGCGCGGGAACTGCGGGCTTCCCTGGGCCGGCACCTATTCGAGCGATCCGATGCCGGCTGCTGTCGCGCTCAAGCAGCTCGACATCGTGCTGCGCGACAAGCTCGATGCCCGCTCCGAAGCACTCGGGCAGTTCGCCGCGCAGCACCTCAAGCGTCTCGAGGACAAGTACGAATGCATCGGCGATGTCCGGGGAAAAGGGCTCTACCGGATGCTCGACGTGGTGAAGGACCGCAAAACGAGGGCGCCCGATCCGGTCATGGCGGAGCGGATACGCTACAACGCCGCACTCGAGGGCGTCGTCGCGATCGCCGTCAAACACTATTTCCGCTTTGCCCCGCCGCTTATCATCACCGAGGCCGAGATCGAGGACATCGTGGGCCGGCTCGACATTGCCATCCAGCGGGCGGTGGACGGCTTCCCGCGTGATGTCGACGTTCGCGAATCGAGTTCGCTGTCCGTCGGCGATCGGCCGATCGCAGCCGAGTGACCAGGGGGCCAATAGCCCCGTTCTTCAACAGGAGCACCGTGCCGCTCGATCCTAGAACAGGAGGAAGATTGTGAGCTCAAGACGCGAATTCATCAGTCAGGCTTCGGGAGTGATGGCAGGCGCCGGCCTCGTGCTGGCCCAGGCTCAACCGGCAACCGCCCAACAGGCGACACAAGCAGCCGGCCGATCCAAGCTCGACGAGGTCCGCGCACGCGGCAAGATCATCGTCGGAGTGACCAGCGAAGCGCCGCCGTTCGGCTTCGTCGACGACAAGGGCGAGCTCGTCGGCTTCGACATCGATGTGGCCAAGCTCATCGCCAAGGCGACCTTCGGCGACGAGACCAAGATCGAGCTGTTCAAGCAGGGATTTGCGACGCGCTGGCCCAACGCGCAGAACGGCACGATCGATTTCGGCATCATGGTGACCACAGTTTACGCCGATCGCGCCCTGCAGGTGGCCTTCACCCGGCCCTATATCGACAGCGGGATCGTCGTCGTGGTCAAGAAGGACAGCCCGATCCGGATGATCGCCGATCTCAATAAACCCGAATACACCGTCGCCCATCTGACCGCTCCGGTCCAGGAGGAGCGCGGCAAGCGGCTCTACCCGAACGCCAAGTTCCTGACCTTCGACGCGATCTCCTCGCAATTCAACGCCGTCAAGCTCGGTCGCGCCACGGCGGCCCAGCTCGATGCGCCGGTCGCGCTCTACTACATCAAGGACAATCCCGACATTCGCATTCTCGATGAATGGCTCACCGACGTGACGGGCAATGCCGTGTTTCTGCGGCCCGACGACTTCAAGTGGTGGCTGTTCCTCGACACCGTCGTGGCGGAAATGCTGGGCGGCAGCCTGTGGAGCGCGTACAAGACGGCCTACAAGAAATGGTTCGGCATCGAACCGCGTCATGCGCGCGCGGTGCAGACAACGAACAAGGGCTGATGGACGGACCGCGGAAGGGTCATCGTAGGGGACTGCGCCGGCAGCCGGCATCGCCGTGATGGACTACCTCGCGCAGACCGCCGTGCTGCTGGCCGGGCTGTTCCCGAAACTCGTTGCCGGATTCCTGGTCACGCTCGGAATTGCGGCAGCGGCCGTACCGCTCGCCCTTTTGTTCGGCTTGCTGTTGCTCGCACCGAGGATGGACCGGCGCGCGTTCATCTGCGCGCCCACGATCGGCTTCATCGAGCTGATGCGGAACACACCGCTGCTCGTGCAGATCTACCTCATCTATTTCGGCCTGCCGCTGCTCGGCTTCTATCCGTCCGAGTTCGCTTGCGGCGTCGCCGGCATCGCCCTGCAACACGGAGCGTTCCTCGTCGAGACCTATCGGGGCGCCATCGAAACGATCAGCCAGCGGCAGTGGGACGCCGCACGCGCCATCGGCATGGGCCGGTTCAAGGCTTTTCGTCATGTCATCCTGCCGCAGGCCATCCTGAAGATACTCGGTCCGCTCGGAAACCAGGTCATCGTCCTGACTAAGGACACGTCCCTGGTCTCGGCGATCGGCGTGATGGAGCTCACCATGACCGGCAAGATGGCGATCGAGCGCAGCGCAGTTTCCGTCGAGATCTTCGTGACGGTCGCGCTGTTCTACCTGGTGCTCACCACGGCGCTCGGCGGCGCAGCGCGCCTGATCGAGCATCGCGCGGCCGGACGGCATTGAGCCATGTTCGACGTGCTGATCGGCAATCTTACCTACCTGCTGCGGGGCGCGGTGATGACGCTCTGGCTCGCCGTTGCGGTGGTGACGCTCGGCACGCTGCTTGGGGCCGGGATCGGCATTCTGGCGGCGGTCGGAAACCGCATAATTCGAGGGACGATCACCGCCTACATCTTCATCCTGCGCGGCATCCCCGTTCTGGTCGTGATGTTTCTCGGCTATTACGCGTTCCCGGCGCTCGGATTGCGCGTGAATACCTACGTGGCCGTCGGATTTGCCCAGATCGTCTATGTCGGCGCATTCACGGCCGAGATCGTCCGCAGCGCCATCCTGTCGGTCCATCCGGAACAGATCGCGGCCGCCAAGAGTCTCGGCATGCGACGAACCGCGATCCTGCGCGAGGTGATCCTGCCGCAGGCCATCCGCATCGCCATCCCGCCTCTGCTCAACAATGCGCTCACGGCCATCAAGCAGACGTCCTACGCATCCGTGGTCGGCGCCTGGGAGCTGACCTATGCGGCTCGCGAGGTGGTGGAGCGCACGCTCGCCTCGTTCCAGATCTTTCTGGGCGTGATGGCGATTTATTTCGCGATCTGCTACCCGCTGTCTCTGCTCGCGCGCTGGTGCGAAAAGCGCCTGATGGCCACGCATTAGAGAAAATTTTCGAGCGCGGCCATGCCGATGATCGAGATCAGGGACTTGCGAAAGTCATTCGGGGGCCTCGACGTTCTCAAGGGCATCAGCTTCGAGGTCGAGAAGGCCGAAGTCGTCGTCGTGCTCGGGCCGAGCGGTTCCGGCAAATCGACCATGCTCCGCTGCATCAACCTGCTCGAGGACTACCATTCCGGCGAGGTCCGCATCGATGGCGAGACCGTCGGCTACCGGATCAATGACGGCGGACGGCGCATCGCGCGCCCGGAAGCCGAGAATGCGAAGGTGCGGGAAAAGGTCGGAATAGTGTTCCAGAGCTTCAACCTGTTCCCGCATCGCACCGCGATCGAGAATGTCATGATGGGTCCCGTCCATGTCCGGCACATGGCGAAGTCGCAGGCGCGCGAGCTCGCCGGCGGCCTTCTGGAGAAGGTCGGCCTTGCCGACAAGGCGCATCAATACCCGGCGACGCTTTCGGGCGGCCAGCAGCAGCGCGTCGCCATTGCCCGGGCGCTTGCCATGCAGCCCAAGGTGATGCTGTTCGACGAGGTGACAAGCGCGCTCGACCCGGAGCTCGTCGGCGAGGTGCTGATCGTCATTCGCCGGCTGGCCGAGGAAGGCATGACGATGATCATCGTGACCCACGAGATCCATTTCGCCCGCGACGTGAGCGACCGCATCATTTTCATGGATGGCGGCGTGATCGTCGAGCAGGGTCCGCCCGACCGGGCGCTGGCATCGCCTTCCTCCGAGCGGCTGAAGCTGTTCCTGCGGCGCTATCAGGGCGATTACCTCGCGGTCTGAAACGAAATGGCACCGAAGCTCGCAGGGTCGCTCGATTCTCCCGCCGCTAAAGTTCTGGCGGTACTGGCAACGATTGCGCAGTTCAAAGCCGTACCAGTCTCCGCGCTCGCGCAAAAACTCGCCCTGCCGCTGCCGACGGCGCATCGTATTTGCGCCGAGCTCGAGCGGCTCGGCTACGTGCAGCGTGTTCCCGGCACCCGGCATTGGACGGTCGCACGACCCCTCGTCGAGGTCGCCGCGAACGTGATCGCCGCCGCCACCAGCGATGCGATCACACACG
>Ga0137393_10002533_pt1 | contig 11868 bp, 6 predicted proteins | sample 15con2h34BmetaG_FD_101396 | JGI IMG/M metagenome (GOLD analysis project Ga0137393, IMG submission 101396) | Vadose zone soil microbial communities from Angelo Coast Range Reserve, California, USA - 15con2h3.4B metaG | ecosystem: Environmental > Terrestrial > Soil > Vadose zone > Saprolite...
AATATTGTTATTCAAACTGGAAGTAATCAGGAATGCGTCTGAATCGGGATCGTAGATTCCCCCTGTGGGAAGTTGAAATCCCGTCACCCGGTCCAGCACCTGTTTTGTATCTAAATTGACGATCGCAACGTCGTTCGAGCCAGCTTCTACCACCGCCGCAATATTACGGGTCGGGTCGATCGCTACGGCAGACGGCCCGACATCCAAAGCCAGGGTCGTGGGAGTTCCAGGGTTCGTCGCGCTAAAGAAACTAACCTGTTTCGCATTGCTGTCCGCAACCACAGCCAGGCCTGTGCCCGGATGGATGGCGACTCCGATAGGCTTCGACGTGCCCGAACTGGGTGCCACGTTGACCGTGGCGCCCACCGCTCGCTGGTCCAAGTTGATTATCGAGACGGTATCGCTATCTGTATTCGTGACTGCAGCCACGCCAGCGCGTGAAGAAACCGCCACTCCCGTTGGAGTCGTTCCTACCGTCAGCGTCGCCAGGAGACTCAGACTGTTCAGATCGATTAAAGAAACCGTCTTGTCCCCAGAGTTGGTCACGAGCGCTATATCGCGCTCCGGGTCAATGGCCACGGCTCGCGGTGATTGGCCCACGGGGATCGCCTGCATCACCGTGAAGTCCTTCACGTTCGAAACAGTTCCGTCGGGATTGCGGATGTCAACAATGTAGCGCTGGGGCGCCGACAACATGGATGACGGAATCGTCGCTGTAAGCACGCGCGAACTAACATAGGTCGTTTGCAGCAAGGTTTCGCTGAGCCGCGCAACGGACCCCGAGACAAAACCGTTCCCCACGATCGTGAGCAGTTGGCTCGAAGTGCTCGTGAGTGTGTTGAAGGGGCTCATCTGTGTGACTTGCAGCGGGCGGAGCGCCGCCATTTGCAGCACGGATACCGTGTTACTTCCCTGGTTCACCACCAGCGCGACGTTGTTTACCGGATCAATCGCCACGGCTGTGGGCTTCGTGCCCACGGTGACTCGCTGGAGCCGTTGCGGCTGCTGGAGGTCCAAGATCGACGCTTGGTTGCCAACGGAATTAACGGTCACGGCAATATTCGTCAGCGGGTTCACTGCGCTTGCCGTCGTGCCCGACTCCAGCGTAATGGTGTTGCTTACCGTCTGGTTCAACAAACTCATCAGCGACACGGACGTCGACGTCGGATCGGCCAGTATGGCCATTTCCGTCTCCGGATTGATGCTTACTCCGCGCATGTTTTGGTTCACAGACACGGTAACCAGTGGCCCGGCCGCGCTCACCGTTCCATTGCCGCTGCCAGTGCTGGTGTTCGGTCCAGTTTGCGAATAGGTGAAACTGGTGCTGGAAGGCACACTCGCGATCGTAAAAGTTCCATCGAAACTCGGGTCATCGACTCCGGCGATCGTAACCTGCTCGTTGACAGTCAACCCATGTGCTGCCGTAGTGGTGATCGTCGCAGTGTTGCTGGTGCGTACCGCTCCGTTCGAGGACGGCACTGCGATCAAGCTCACGACCTCTTGTCCGCCGCCGTTCAAGTCGACAAACGATGCGCCTCCATTTCCGCCCGGCGTGACGATGCCCCAATTCAACCGCGGGTCGACCGCCACTTGCGGGTTCGCTCCCGTCAGGGTGATCTGGCTCGTCGCGGAAACCGCCAGCTTGTCGAGATCGATGATCGTCGCCTGCGTAGAATTCTGGTAAACCACAAGAGCTTTTCCGATCACAGGATTCACTGCCGCTGCATACGGCAACAAGCCGAGGAACGTCCCACTTCCGCTCACGGCAGTGGTCAGCGTGGTCTTCACAACGGGAGGCGAAACAGACAAATCGACGATCGAGACGTTGTTGCTCCCGTTGTTGGTCACCACGGCCAGATGCCTCGCGTTGTCGATCGCCACGGAGGTCGGCGCGGTACCCACAGCTACGGTTGTGCCGAGTTGTGCCGGCGCAGTCCGAATCCCGGTCAACTGGATGACTGTCAGCGAGTTTGAATCGTGATTTGCGACCAAGGCAATGCCTGTCGCCGTGTCGACGGCTACCGACATGGGATTCTGGCCCACGGATAGAACCGCTGGAATTGCGGGCGGCGCGTTCGTCGGCTCGACAGCTATGTTGGCCGCTGCAATCTCTTGCGGCAGCAGCGGATTTCTGACCTTGACGGAGAAGGTCCCCGCCGTCGTGAGATCTGTCTGCGTTAGCGGCACGAGGAGTTGCCGGCTGCTTTCCACAGTGAGGCTGTGCGAGACATCGTTAAACTCCGCGGTCGTCGCTGGGTTGTAGTAGCCTCCATCGAACGCGAAGTTCACGGCACTGTCGTTCAAGATCGTGCTGTCCGGCGATGAGCTGATCAGCGCTGGCGCTGCCTGGGTCACAGTCAAGCGGGCAATGCTTGAGAGCGCCAGGTTTTGTTGCGATTGAATATCGATGAAGACCGTTCCGGGCGAAGTCAGATTCGTCTCTGGGATCCGTGCACGCAACACTCCGGTGGAGATGAAACTCGTCGCGACCGGAGCGCCATTCGCCCTCACTTTGTCAGTGCTCACGAAATTGCTTCCGGTGAGGTAGATGTCCTCAAACGGCGATCCTTGAGGCACCTTCGTTGGGTTGATTGTGGATAGATTCGGCGCATTCGCGGGAACGACCGTCACATTTGCAGTGCCAAAGCTGTTGCTGTCGGCTTGCAAGACGGCTTTCACCACGAAGGTTTGCTGACTCCCGATCGTTTGCGGCGCAAAGTAGAGCCCCGTCTGGCTTATGGTTCCGGTCGTTGAATTACCGCCTTGGACGTCACTCACGTCCCAGTTGACCGCTGTGGATGTCGTTGAATTGCTAACTACATTGGTCACGGTGTCCGTGAATTGATACCGGTCCCCAGCGTTTATCGTTACGCTGGAGGGCGAGACCGTAACGGTGGCTCCGGAATTGATCGTCACCGTTGCGGACGCCGTCTTTGAGGTATCTGCCACGCTCGTGGCCGTTACGCTCACGGAGCTTGGATTGAGAGCGTTCACCGGCGCCGTGTATAGCCCGAGTGTCGACACTGTCCCGACCGAAGTATTGCCGCCATTAACGCCGTTCACGGTCCAAGTCACGTTCGTGTTGCTATTGCCGGTCACTGTTGCCGTGAATTGCTGGGTTTGCCCCAGTTTGACTGTTGCGGCTGTGGGACTAATCGTGATTGCCACTGTCTGCTTGCTAGTTCCGCAGCCGCCCTGCCATATTGTTCCGAGCAGCAGCGCGCTCGCCCACAAGAGCCTCATTCTGTTTCCTTTAGCCAATTTTTTGTCTTCTCTGTACATCGCTCTCCCTCACAAGGCAGGTGATTCAGCAAATGGAATTTCTAAAATGTGCGGCTTACGGTGAATCGAAACGTCGAGCGCCTTTCGCGAAACTGAATTGTTTGCGGGGTGCTCAGCAGATTGTCGAGAGCGGGGGCAATGTATTGATTATAGACATTCGGGGGAAGTGAATTCTTGAACGCATCCGAGAGATAGAAGGTTCCGTTCGGAGCTGTCACCGTGTGCGAGTAGAGATTAGGATTAAAAGCCCAATAGATGCGGAAGGGCGCCTGCAGGATCGGCAGCTGCACGATGAATTCAACGCCCGTGGAAGTGCGCGGTGCGAAATTGGATCCCGGAGCCAGCTGCAGCGTACTGCTGATGGAGGTGTTGGGAAATTGCGAACGTAACTGTGCCAAGCCCGCGGAATCGAGTCTTAACTGGCTTTTGCGAAGGATGCCGTTAATGCCAGCGTCAAAAAACAACGACATGGAAACTGGCCCGACCAAGGGAATGCGATATTCCGCGTTTCCCACGGCTTGCGTATCCCCACCTGGATAGACGATGGTGTTGGTCAGCAGGGGCACCCCGATCGTCCGTGAAATCGGCAATCCTGAGCCGTTGAGGTTATTGGGAACATTGAAAGCTACGGCTGTATTCGATGCGACGGGAACGAACGTGATCGGTGAAATTGTACGGATGTCGAAACCTCGCACGCTGTCGTCGCCGCCGGTGAAAAACCGTTGATACGGAGAAGGCTCGACTCCGCCGTAGCCGGTAGTGAAGGCGGTCAGGAGGTGGAAGCCCAGCACATTCCGTTTGTGATTGACGGGCCGGAAATACTTAGTATCGAAGACTTGTGAGATGGACTTTGCGTTACCTCCGAGACCCTCGAATCCAAGCGAGTAGAAAAAACTCTTGCCGTGCGTCGGATTGACCGGATTGTCCACGGTGTTGTAAGTGAGAGTGGGAGTGATTTTGCTGGAACGAATGCCGCGTAGCGCCGCTGGTCCAGCAAGGCTTCGATACTGGAGCGTCTGAAAGAGCACCTGAGCCGCGTTCGTGGTCGCATCGATGTTGGTGAGTGTATAGCCGTAGGTGACCCCGAGCCGGGTAAAGGAGAAACGCTTGATCGGGTAACTCGCGAAAACCGTCAATCCCTTACTGTTCTGCGTGTAGTTCTGCGCTGAAGCCGGGTTAATGCTGACTTGCTGGTTTTGGAGAATCGATAGTTCCTGTTGCTGATTGTATTTGTAACGACTATCGAAGATGGTGAAGCCGGTCGAAATCGGCCGGTCGAAAAGATATGGCTCAGTGAAACCGAAAAGGAAATTGGTTTGCCGATCGCCCAATTGAGCGGACACATTTAGCGTCTCACCTAGACCGAGAAAGTTGTTGGTTTGATATGTAAGTCCGACGAAGCCCCCGGCCAGTCCACTCAATCCCCCTTGCAAACCGATCGACTGTTTCCCTTTCTCCTTCAGCTTCAGGTTAAGGTCGACGGTCCCTTCTTTAGTGTCCCTCTTAATCTCGACGGCCTTGTCTGCTTCAATGCGGTCGAAATAATCCAGCTGATTGAGACGCAGGATGCTGATTTCCCAGGCACGCTTATTGAAGAGTTGCCCCTCGTCGAGTAGGAGCTCGCGCCGGATCACCTTGTCGCGCGTGGTCGTGTTACCGGTGAACTCGATTCTTCGCACGAAGTACTGCTTGTCTTCGTTAAACCTCAGCGTGAGATTTATTTTCTTTCCGTCGTCGTCGACTTGGGTGTCCGGCTCGGCCGTGAAGTCGATGAAACCGTATTCACCATAGACTTTGCCGTAGTTCTCGAGTGTTTTGCGAACTTTACCGACAGAAAAAATGTCGCCCTCGTGCAATGGGAAGATGCTCTTGAGCGCTTCGACTTTGAGGGACAGGGACCTGTCTGGGTCTGCGCTGACGATCTTCAGCGCCCCCATTTTGTAGCGCTCGCCCTCTTCTATCGGGATCGTGATATTGACTGCCTTACCCGTGTGTGGTCCCAACCCCGGTACGGGCACTCCGACGCCGCGGTGCTTCACATCCACGTTGTCCAGAATTGGATCTTTGATTGCGGCTTTGAAGTAGCCGTTATCTTGATAAAGACTGCGGATGCCGACTTCGAGGTCTTCGTTCAGTTTTTCGCGATCGTAGGTCTTGGTCAGCACCGTGATGCTGGTGAAATACATCGGAATGGCGTACGGCCGATCGTGCCGCATCGCGCGAATCAGCTTGCGGTCACTGAACATGTGGTTCCCTGTAAATCTGATCTGGCCAACTTTCACCTTCGGCCCTTCGTCAACCTTGAAAATCAGAACGACTGCGTTGCTTGTGATGATTCGTTCGTACTGCGGCATCACATGTGCAAATTGGCGTCCGTGTTCACCGAGCAATTCCCTTAAGACAACCTGAGCTTTCTTGATCTTGGTGGGGTCGAACTGACTCTCCACCGTGAGACCAACTTTGCGCTCCTTGAACCGATCGAGTATGTCGGACTCCGAGACCGAGTGAATACCCTCGTATCGGATCCGGCGGATCACCGGCCGCTCTTTCACCACGAAGATGACGATCTTGGCTTCCGCGCGTTCGGGCGAGTCCTCGACACGCAGCTTGATATCCTCGAAAAGCTGCGTATTCCACAGGGCCTGGAAGTCGCGGTGCAAGGCCTCCTCGTTGTACGGATCCCCCTCGCGGCTGAAGATGCGAGTCTTCAATGTGTCGCTGCGCAGCCTGCGGTTTCCCAGGAATTCGATGTGCGCGATAACCTCCTGCTTCTGGTTGAATGGCCCTTGCGTCGTCGAGGTCACAGCATTCAACTTGGCAAGACAAGGAAGACAGAGCACATAAGCCCCCCAAAAAAAGATCGTCGCGGTGCGGCCGTGGCCGGAACGACGCTCGATCAGGCAATTCCGGACCAACGAAGCCCAGAACGGAGCCCCTTTGTCTGTTCCGATGCGCCATTTAGAGAAGAGTGTCCGTCTTGGCATTCGTCAGGGGCCCGGCTAATCGAACCTCGACGATACGAATCCCAAAGGCCAAGTTCATTCAAAATTGGTCAAGCGACGGTAAAGAAGTGTAAGTATCCCGGCAACCGTATTTACAATCGTTTACAAAAAAGGCTCCGGGTGACCTAGCAGGCTGCCTTTGTGCCCGAACATGCATCGTAATCTCCTGACGGTGCAGCACGTCCGGGGTGATTTCAAAGATGAATCGCGTACTGGTCATCGACGACGACCGCGAGCTATGCAGCCTGGTCGGCGAATGCCTCGCGGAGGAAGATCTTGTCGTGGAATCCGTCCACGATGGGAAGCATGGTCTGGAGCGTTCGCTATCGGGTAAGTACGATATTGTCGTCTTGGACGTGGTGCTTCCGGGTCTGGGCGGCATGCATCTATTACAGAAGCTGCGTGCGACGTCACGCGTCGGCGTGCTGATGCTCAGTGCGCGCTGTGATGAAGTGGATCGCATCCTTGGTTTGGAATACGGCGCTGACGATTACCTTCCGAAACCATTTAATCCGCGCGAACTAGTGGCACGCATACGGGCGGTTCTTCGCCGGCTCAAACCTGGGACACAGGAATACGGCTCCTGGACTCCGGAACGGATCGAACTCGGAGACGTTCAGTTAGACGAGGGAACGCGCACCTGCCGCCGGAGCGGTGAGATAATCGAGCTGACAACCACTGAATTCAATCTGCTCGAAGTGCTTATGAAAGCGAGCGGGCGCGTGCTTCCAAGAAATGACCTTTTCCGTACGGCACTCGACCGCGAATTTTCTCCTTTTGACCGCAGTGTTGACGTCCACATCGGCAATCTGCGTAGGAAACTCGGTCTATTGCCCGATGGAACCGAGCGTATCCGTACTGTCCGAGGTGTTGGCTACCTGTACGCCCAACCGGCGATTGCTAGCTCTCAGTCAAAATCCGTGCACAGTATGCGAATCCTTCCGGGAAAATCTTTCCGCGCTGTCGGTCGGCGCTGATACTGCCTGGACCCTAAGCGCTGCCTAGCCTCGGACAGCGCGTCAATACACTCGGCCCACGTGGTGCTGTTACAGCATTTGCACGTAAAAAGGGGGACAACACGCTCGACAAAAGCAAAGTGTTGTTTGATTCGCAGCATTTCTTCATCCTATCTCTGCACTCAGTTTCAGGGGAATTTGCCCCGTAAGATAATGATTCGAGAGGAGAAATTCGTCGGGCGAGCGGATTCTTGAACCATCGACCTCCTGGCCCGAGACCAAGCGGTCCGCGAATGTCTGTGTGCCTGTAAATTATTGGTTCTAAAAGAAATGGTCGGGGCGATTGGATTTGAACCAACGGCCTCCTGGTCCCGAACCAATGGATAAAATCACATAAGTCGCTGTCCTGGCGTCACTTATTGGTTTTTGGCCCGCTCGAAGATGGACAGGTTTTGACAAGTGCCCTTCGGCGTCTTGGTGGAGATCATCATATGTTCTTACCCAGACAAACCCTTCGGTTAACAGCCGTGAACCTGATTTAATCACAAATTGCCGGAGCCGAGACAAATCGAGGGGATTCAGCAAGTTCTGATGAAACGGGAGCAGTTCAATTTACCTTCTCTTTTCAGTTCTTGTTCGCGTTTAGCCACATTTGATCACCACTCGCATGACACCTACATGACACGACTCTAGATACGTCCTCGCTTGGTCAGGGGCTTTGCTTCGTCGGTCTCTCGCTCCTGCAGTCTTTTCCAACGTAGGTCTGTTCCCACAGGGACGCAGTGAACATCGCCGAGTCCACTCCATGAGGATTTCAAGCAGCCCCGTTTGCATTCTTTGAGCGCTCCCCACGCCAGCGTTCCATCTTCGACATCTGGGAAGACTTCGTTGCTCAATGTACTCGGGAAATTCATTCCCTCCGATGAACGTGTGCTCCTTATCGAGGACACCTCCGAGATTCACATGGTCCAGGACAACCTTGTCCGTTTCGAAGCTCGGCAGCCGCAAAACGGTCTGCCCGCAGTCACCATCCGGGATCTCCTCAAGGCATCTCTTCGCCACCGGCCCGATAGGATCATCCTCGGAGAAATACGCGGCGGTGAGGCCTTCGATCTCCTGCAACTTCTCAACACCGGACACTCCGGGAGCCTTTCGACCGTCCATGCCACTTCCGCAAGGCAGGGCCTTGCCCGCTTCACAAGCTATGTTTTACAGAGCGGCGTGGACCTGCCCTATCGCGCCATCAAAACCAATGTCGGTGATTCCGTGAACGTCGTCGTACACCTTGAACGCCGTCCGGGCCGGCGCTTCGTCTCCGAAGTCGTGGAAATCCATGGCTACGATCCTGATCGCGATGAATACAACTACGGCTTTATTTTCGACTGCCATAAGGAGCTTGTATGAATCTTGCTGATAAACCGGCACCGTTTGTTCCGTCCGCCTCGGAATACATTCTCGACAACTTCGAGCATAGCAATCGTATCGCCATGCTTGTACTCAATCGGGATTTCGGCGAAACCATTCAGCGCATCACCAGCGCGGAGAAAGCCGCGAGCCCCGAATTTCAGGCATGGCTTCGCTACAAGAACGCGAACGGCTCGGACATCTATATTGGAATGAACCCGCTCAGGAAAGATGCCGCAACCCGGACCAAGGAAGACATCGAGTCCATCAGGCACGTCTATCTGGACTTGGATCATGGCGGACCGGAAGTACTCGAAGCTGTCGAGAATTCCGGCGCCGTCCCAAAGCCGAATTACGTGCTGAACAGTTCGCCCGAAAAGCATCAGGTTGTCTGGAGAGTCGAAGGGATGAGCCTCGAAGAGGCAGAAGGTCTCTTGCATGCCATGGCACGCGAATTCGGTGGCGATCCCGCTGCGACCGATGCGACGCGAGTCTTGCGAGTTCCCGGTTTCGCCAACAAGAAGTACGACACAAACTTCTATGTCGAAGCTCGCAGAGAATCCACGGAAACGTATCGCCTTCGGGATTTCAAACTGCACATCGACTCCCAGGACTCTCCACGCCACAACTACGACAACCGTGCCAAACGAGAGTCCTCGCCGCGCACCAACCTGAGCCAGTCCGAACACGACTGGGCTTTCGCCAAACGCGCCCTCGCCCGCGGCGACGATCCCGAAGAGGTCATCCGGCAGATTGCACGGTACCGCAACTCTGACAAATCAGACCCGGAGAATTACGCGCGGCTCACAGTCACGAAGGCTCGGGCGGAAATGGATGGCGCGAAGAGGCAATCAGGTCCCGATCGCTCTCCCGACACTACTTCCTCAGACAATCCCGAGCGGACGGTTTAGCTGTTTGGGATGGCTTCCATCCGATGAAGAGTTTCGATGGTTGCGGGTAATTGTTTATGAGCCAATCTGAAGTGATAGACTCAACCGAGCTGGCGAAGCGGCTCAACGTTCCAGAAACGTGGGTTCGCTCGCGAACCAATTTGAAGCGTACTACGGACCCCATCCCGCATCTCAGGTTGGGACGATATGTGCGTTTTTCCTGGGGCAGCGAGCAGCTGGAAGAGTGGCTGCGGCGTCAGTGGGTGAGTGCGAACGGGGCAGGTCATTAAGGAGGATTAATGACCAAACCTGTTCGATACCAAGAGGGCCATTTGTACGTGCATCACGAAGCTTGGTTTGTTCGGTATCGTGAGCCCGTGCGACAACCCGATGGCTCGATCAAAGACCGGCAAAGGGCTAAGAAACTGGGAAGCGTGAAGGATTATCCTCGTGAATCCCAGATCAAGCCCCTGTTCGCAGAATTCGTGCGACGGCTGAATGCGGGCAATGTTTCACCGGAAGCCTGCATAACGCTGGCGGAATTTGTCGAGAAGTTCTATTTGAAATACATCGAGGAGAAGCGCGCGTCCACGAAAAAGAGCTACACGGAAATCTGGAACAACCACATACGGGATCGCATCGGGCACATTCGTATGCGTGAGTTCAGAACGGTAGATGCCAGCAGAATGCTGAAGGCAATTGCCAATGAAAATGACCTAACCAGGACGACCCTGCAACACATCAAGGGTGTCCTGAGCGGCATTTTCACTCATGCGAAGAATGAAGGCGCGTTCGATGGTGCGAATCCAGTGCGGGACGTCCGTATTCCCGGTAAAGCCCGCGAACCAGGCGAGACGTACGCGTATAACCTGAATCAGATTTGTCGAATTCTGGATTCTCTGGCACTGCTACCCAAAGCAGTCGTCGCAACGGCGGCGTATGCTGGCCTCCGCGAAGGCGAATTGCGAGGGCTCGAATGGACGGATTACCAGGGCGACGCTCTAAGCGTGAATCGGTCAATTTGGAAGACCTTTGTCAACAAGCCGAAAACACGCGCAAGCGCAAACCCTGTCCCGGTCATCCGGCAGTTGGCGGAAATCTTGAGTGCATACCGTGGTTCCGTGGGTAATCCCGCTGTAGGAGTGATGTTCCACTCCGGCGGAGGCGAACCGATGGACCTCGACAAGTTAGCTCAGCTAGTCATCCGTCCAGTTGTAGAACTGATCGGAATGGAATGGTATGGCTGGCATGGCTTCAGGCGTGGCATCGCGTCGAATTTGTATGAACTGGGAGCGGACGAGAAAATCGTTCAACGTGTCCTGCGTCATGCAAAAGCGCACGTGACCAAGGATCGCTACATCAAGGCTTTTGACCCGGCAGTGCTCGCGGCGATGAAGAGGATGGAGACGACCTTGGACGCCATGAAACTCTGTGCACCAACTGTGCACCAAATAAACTAGGGCAGTGTGGTAAGCTGTTGAAAGCACGCCGCGGAGAGGTGGCAGAGCGGCTGAATGCGGCGGTTTGCTAAACCGTTGTAGGGGCTAAAACTCCTACCGGGGGTTCGAATCCCCCCCTCTCCGCCATAGCTGCAATCATCAGTAAATATGCGGCGATTCGTGCCTTGCTACTGCTTTTTCTTGTGCCTCGTTTATTTGAAATTCCAGTCTCGGCTCTCTCAGAATTCGGGCACGCCGACCGGCACAGGATGTCTGCAGTTCAGGTCATTCGTGACCAGACTCCGTGCCCATAAAATCGTCACTTGTGTTACGTTTCTTGGTGATCTTTGGGTTCTCTCCCAATGATTGGTTCTAAGCTGGACGGGCCAAGTACAACTGCCTCTTATCCACTCATCAATAGACCAAAATAATCGGGATCACGGACGAAACTCTTGGTCTGATCTGAAATCACCTCCCATATTCTTGGCTCTGCAATGGCCCAGTGCCGGACGCCAAAATGGGTGACCTAAAGAACGAACACTTCGGAGCCTCGTGAATGAAGCGCTCGGTCAAATGTAACAAGCTTCAAACCCGCCACGGTTGAGAATGCCAGAAGATAGGCATCAGCCCACACTTTCGGTGAAAAAGTGCCAAGTCTCGACTGCCGGCGGAATTCAGGCTCTATAGCCTCGGGTTCGGAGAGATATGCGACCCTATCGTCCGCGCAAACCTTGTCCCATAGATCCCAGGCCTCCGACATTTTTCTCACGTCGCTTCCCATCACTGTTGCTGATGTGAGAAGCCGAAGTACTGTCAACTGCGTGAATCGGCAGAAAAAGAATTTCTCTTCTGGCGACTTCTCAAGCCAGTCCCGCGCTCTTTCGGAGTGAATATG
>Ga0137393_10002536_pt1 | contig 11861 bp, 9 predicted proteins | sample 15con2h34BmetaG_FD_101396 | JGI IMG/M metagenome (GOLD analysis project Ga0137393, IMG submission 101396) | Vadose zone soil microbial communities from Angelo Coast Range Reserve, California, USA - 15con2h3.4B metaG | ecosystem: Environmental > Terrestrial > Soil > Vadose zone > Saprolite...
CGGCTCGAGGCGATCGGCGGTCTATTCTCTGTTGCACTTTCCGTCGCGTCGCCGCGCCTGGCCGTTAGCCAGCCTGCTGCCCGTGAGAGTTCGGACTTTCCTCGACGCCGCACAGCGCCGCGATCCTCCAGTTCACTCCACACGCGAGGGGTAACACGGATGGGGTCGTGTCATTCCGTGCTTCGAGAATCCATGCAACCACAGAGGCACAGAGGACACAGAGAACACGAGGAATGACAGACGTTAAATTGTTGCTGTTTCAGTCGCTTACAATCAATGTCGGCGCGCCGACATCAAAATACGTTCCGGTTTTTCGGGTCGGAGAAATACTCCAACCACTCCTCGCCGGCGACGCGCTCCTCCCCTTGCGGCAGCCTCTCCAGCTCCGCCAGGAAACCTCCCGGATCGACGACATCGACCTCCCTCCGCTGGATGCGCGCCGCGAGCGCGCGGTCGGCGGTGACCACTTTCCAGCCGCTGCCCGTTGCGACCTTTTTCACGATCAGATCGTCGGCGGAACGGGAGCCGCTGAAAATGACGCTCACGCTGCCGAGGTGCCGTCCGAAGTTCTCCGGTTCTGAACCGTCGAAATAGCAGGCAACCTTGGTCCGCCGGGCACGCGCAAAGTTCGCCAGGGCGCGGAGGAGCTGCCGTTTCGTATCGGCGGCATAGCGCGAGGCGCCCGCTCGGCCGAGAAGGTTGTTGCCGTCGATGACCCAGCTCATCTCCTGACGCCGCGCATGCGCTGGTGGATGACCACGAACAGCATTACGATCACGCACATCGTCAGGATCACCAGATATGGGAGGAAGATGGCGATGGCGGCGTTGACGAACGCGAAGCCGTCTTCGAGAAGTGACAGCACCGGATTTCCCAGACCCGCCGTCGTCAGGGTGCTCACCCCGCGCAGCGTGGCCTTCGTGGCGTGTGATCCGAGCGCGGCCCCTCCGGCGATGACCGAGGCCAGGATCACAGCACCGTGGGGGAGCCGGTCCGAAACGGCCGCCCATGCCACCAGTGCGCCGGCTACCGGGCGGATCAGCGTGTGGATGACGTCCCAGGCGTGATCGACGGCCGGCACTTTGTCCGCCGCGAACTCGATGAGGTAGAGGATGGCCACGACGATCAGGACCGGCGTGGTGGCGAAGAATCGCGCCAGATCATCGTGAAAGACCGCCGGCTGCCAGCGCGCCACGAGGCCGAAGACCAGGAGAGTGGCGTAGGCATTGATGCCGGCGCCGAGGCCCAGTCCGACCGACGTGAGAAGCGATGCGATCATCAGCGTGGGATCTTGACCACCACCGGAGCTTTCCCCAGCACGGTGGGCTTGGTTGCGGCATTTGCCTCCGCGCTGCTGTCGAACCGCCCCCAGAAGACGCGGTAGCACGGCCGGCCACGATAGCTCGTCGGCACAAACCAGACTTTGTCGCCCACCTCGGCCAGTGCGCGGGTGATCGAGCTCGTCTCGCAGACGAGCTCGAACTGAACGGTGTAGCTGCCGCTCTTCCGTGCCGCGAAATCACGGGCCATCCCGTCGTATTTTGCGCGCACGGCATCGGAGCCGGGAGCCGGCGATGAGGTGTTGGTGGACGATGGCGCGTTGGTGATCGTCGCACCCGCGGAGGTGCGCTGGAGATGGGTGGGCTGGGTCGCCGTGACGGGCGGAGCCACGATGAGAGCGTTGGCGGCGTGGACAGGCGGCCTCGGAGCGGCAGTGGTGGTGTGGACCACGGGCGTCGGAGCGGTGGTGGCGTGGACCACGAGCGGCGGAACGGTGGTGGTCGTGTGCGCTGGGGCGGTAGTGGTCTGTACGACGGGCGGCGGTACAGTCGCGGTAGCAGCCGTAACGGTCGTCGTCGTGGTCGCGGTGGTCGCGGTCAACGTCCCCGACGTCGAGGTCGTCGGGCTGCCGGCAGGATGAAGCTTGGGAGAGTGATGGCGAACGACGACGACCGGCTCTGGAGCGCTTCGGTTCTGCCACCAGAGCCAGGCAGGGTACGCGGCACCGGCAAGAATCAGGATCACGAGCGTGGTCAGGAGGAGGCCGATGCGGCTCCGAGGCTTAGCCGGTCTCATCGAGGGCCCGTCGATCGACGTCGGAACGCGCTCGCTTCCGGTCACCGGCACCGCCGCGCGACGTGCCGCTTCGATCTGCGCGTCGTCGAAGCCCCATTGCGGCTCGGCTGCCGGCGCGAGCGGCGGCGGGGCGATCTCGGTCCCTGAATCGTCAGGCTCGTCCCAGACCGAGCTCGACGGCGGCTTCGGCGCCGGACCCGGAGGCGTCCAGGCCGGAGCATGCATCACCGGGATCTCCATCGTTGCGTTTGCCGAAGCGGGAGCCCACTGGGAAACCGCGGGTGCCGCCGGCGCGACATCATCCAGCGTGAAGTCGGGATTCTCGACGTCCCATTCAGAGGTCGACGCCGATGGCGCATAAACTTCATGTTCTGCTGGAGGTTTTCCGCCGCGATTCAGGAGCCGCAGGAGGCGCAACGCCTCCAGCAGTTTGTAGACATTGAACACCTCCTTGCCCGAGCGGCCGGCCACTTCGGCCGCCGTACTCACGCCGTCGATCTGACCGACGATCTGCTCTGCGTCCTCATTCAGACCAAGACGCCGGAACGCGTCGTCGAAGTTCGCCGCCTTCTCGAACACCGCGTTCCCGCTCTCCATCGCCTGTTCGGACTTCGAGCGGTCGTTGTCGGTGACCACCAGTTCGACGATGATCTGGGACAGCGAAAAGAGCGTTCCCTCCTCCCGCTTCGGCAGATAGTCGGCGACGATGGTGTAGGAGCCGGTCTTCCAGCCGATGATCGAGCGCAGGATGCCGATGACCTGGACGCGGCGAGCCCACGTAAGCTCCTTGCGGGTGATGAAGCCGAGTCCGAGAAGGGCGTCGCCGAGGGTCTCGCTCTCTTTGCGTTTCGCAAGCGCCTGCTTTACGTGCTCGCGGGTGACCTTGTTCGCGCGCTGGAGGATCTCATCGATGGCGTCGGTGCGGTCGTTCGTCGACGCGGAGAGGACATCGCCCTCTTTGAAGTAGACGATCTTGATGATGCCGTCGCTCTCGAAACGGATCGCGCCGGTAAATTGCTCGCCCCCGAGCTCGACGAGCCTCTCTATCAGATCGATCTCTCCGATTTCGCCTTCGAAGCTCATTGTTTCCCCCGCCGCCCGGCTGTTAGCTTTTTAGCTCTTAGCTGTTAGCTTGTAGCTCTTAGGACCGCCGCGCATTATCGCACGCACATTTTCCAAACGTACGTTGGCGTACGTTGGTCGTTCCCCTAACAGCTAAGAGCTGACAGCCAATAGCTCACTACCCATGCAGCTCGTCATACAGCGTCTGCCCCACCTTCCGCCCCAGAACATTCATCAGATCCTGCGCGGAGGCTTGCTTCACGCCGGAGACGCTGCCGAAGCGTTCGAAGAGCAACCGCCTGCGCTTCTCTCCGATGCCGGGCATGTCGTCCAGCGCGCTGTGAAGGGTGCGCTTCGAGCGGCGGCGGCGATGCGAGGAGACCGAGAAACGATGCGTCTCGTCGCGGACCATCTGCAACAGTTGCAACGCGGGGTCACGGCGCTCGAGGCGGATCGGTTCCTCGCGGTCTGGGACATAGATCTCCTCTTCGCGCTTGGCCAGGCCAGCGATCGGGATCTCCTCGATGCCGAGCTTGTTGAGCGCCGCCAGCGCGGCATTGAGCTGCCCCCGGCCGCCGTCGATCAAGATCATGTCCGGCAGCGTCTTCCCTTCATCCAGGAGCCGCCGGTACCGCCGGTCCACCGCCTCGGCCATGGAGCGAAAGTCATCCGCTCCTTCGACGGTTTTGATGTTGAAGACGCGGTATTGCTTCTTGTCGAACTTTCCGCGGTCGAGGACGACCATCCCGGCCACGGAATCGGTCCCCTGAATGTTCGAGATGTCGAACGACTCGATGCGGCTCATCTCTCTGTCAAAGCCCAGAATCTGCCCAAGTTTCTGTGCAGCGATCTGCAACCGGTCCTGCGTCGATTTGCGGAAGCGCGACTCGTGTGACAGACGCGCATTCCGGTTCACCAGCTCGATGCGGTCGACTCCCCTGCCGCGCTGCGGCACGCGCAGTGCCACCTTGCGCCCGGCCTGTTCCGTCAGCCAGGCGGTCAGCAGGTCGCACTCCTCGACCTCGAACGGAATGAGCACCTCGCGGGGGATGAAGAGATTGTCCTGGTAGTACCGCTGCAAAACCTCGCCGAGGAAGTAGCTCGGTTGGTAGATGTCGACCTTCTCCCAGAACAGCTCCCGGCGGTCGACCACGTTGCCGTCACGGATGACGAAGAGTTGTACGGCGACGTCGCTCCCATCCTCGTGCAGCCCCCAGACGTCGGCATCCTCGTCTTCCGCCGACGCCACCTGCTGCTCGGCCTGCACCCGCTCGACGGTACGGACGAGGTCGCGGTAATACGTCGCCATCTCGAAGTTCTCCGACTCGGCGGCGCTGTACATCCGCTGCGTCAGCCGGCTTTGCAACTCGTTCGTCTTCCCGCCGAGAAAGAGCACAACGTCGTCGACCATGTCGCGGTACAGCTCCGGCGTGGTCAGCCCGACCACACAGGGGCCGAGACACTGGTGCATGTCGTAGTAGAGGCAGGGACGCGGAAGGGCGTTCCGGCCGGCGACGATGTCGAGGTCGCAACTGCGCAGCTTGAACTGATCGGCGACGAGCTTCAGCAACCGGCGCGCCGTGCCGGCGAAGAACGGGCCGTAGAAGAGATCGCCCTTCTTCCGGTCGAGCCGGCGGGTGAAGACCACCCGAGGGTAGTCCTCCGACATCGTCACCTTGATGTAGGGATAGCTTTTGTCGTCCCGGAGCAGGATGTTGTAGCGCGGCTGGTTCGATTTGATGAGGTTGTTCTCGAGGAGGATGGCCTCGAGCTCGTTGTTCGTGGTCACGAAATCGATGGTCTCGATCTCGTTGATCAGCGACATCGTCTTGCTGTCGCGGGCGCCGCGCCCGACCAGGTAGGAGCCGACCCGACTCTTGAGGTTCCGCGCCTTTCCGACGTAAATGACCTCGCCCTCGGCGTTCTTGTGCATGTAGACGCCGGGTCGGTCGGGCAGCTCTTTGAGCCGCGCTTTGAGACGTTCGAAACGGTCGGGCATCAGGAGCAGCCAGAACAACTTACGAGTGGTTTGTCATCCCTCCGGAGGATGGTCAATGCGCTGACTGGTCAACTTGTTGACGAGTCAGCGAGCCGGGTCAGGAACTCCCCCGCCGCGCTGCGAAACGCGCCGGTCCATTCGTGCCCGCCGTCATAGACGCAGGTGCTGACCGCGGTCACGGACGACAGAAACTTGAAGTCTTTCTCGAGCTTTTCGGCGGTATACCAATCCTCGCTCGTCCCTCGCCCGATGAGGACTGGAGGCAACGAGGGCGTACCTTCAAACAGCTCCGGAGGAACGTCGCCGCCGAGGGCGACCACACCGGTTGCCTGCGACCCCGCCGCCGCGCGATAGGCCATGGCAACGCCCTGCGAAAAGCCGATGAAGACGAGCTGCCGCGGCGGGGGAAACTGCTCAACGATGGCCCGGACATAGGCCCGGTTGTCCTCGATGGCCAGCTCCCGATCGAGACTGGTCATCCACGACGCCACGATGGTGCCGGTGCGGTTCAGGTAGAACGGATGGAGAGCCTGCACGGCGACCGCGGTCCATCGCTCGATCCCGGGGATCTGCTGCAGTTGGGCCATGTGAACATCGGCGGTCTCGCCGTAGCCGTGAAAGCCGACGAGGAGGCGTTCGGGCGGACCCTGCCGGACGAGGTAACGGCCGTGGACGGTGGCGGGGATGGTGCGGATGTCGAAGTTGGTCATCCCGGCATCCTAGCGAGAACCTCCGTGAAAGACACAATGTTGAATTCAACATTGCTTCTCGTCAGCTCCGTCCCACCAGCCACGAAACGCCCCGCCCTCCCGCTACAATGCGCCCCCGTGCCTCGCCTGACCCTGGTCGTCCCCTGCTACAACGAAGAGCGCCGTCTCGACGTCGAGGCCTTCCGCGCCGTTTCCGTCGACGGCTACGACATCGATTTCCTCTTCGTCAACGACGGAAGCCACGACGGCACCCTCGGCGTTCTCGAATCGCTCCGCGACTCCGATCCGAAACGATTCGCCGTGCTGAACCTCGAGCACAACAGCGGCAAGGCGGAGGCGGTCCGCCGCGGCTTCGTGGCCGCCATGCAGCAGCCGGCCGACTACATCGGCTTCTGGGATGCCGACCTGGCCACTCCCTTTGCCGAGCTTCCCGGGTTTCTGCAGGTTCTCGCGGAGCGTCCGTCGATCCAGATCGTGATGGGTGCCCGCGTCCGTCTCCTCGGCCGGGAGATCAGCCGACGTCCGTCACGCCATTACGTCGGCCGCGTCGGGGCAACGCTCATCTCATCGAGCCTCGGTCTGGCCGTCTACGACACGCAGTGCGGCGCGAAACTCTTTCGTACGAACGAAACGCTGCGCGATGTCTTCGCGCAGCCGTTCCTGTCGCGCTGGATTTTCGACGTCGAGATCATCGCCCGCTACGTCCAGCGCCTCGGCCGCGACGCCGTGGCCGGCGCGATCTACGAGTTGCCGGTCCTGCGCTGGCACGACGTCACCGGCTCGAAGGTGAAGTCGCACGATTTCGTGCGCGCGCTGCATGACCTCTGGAAGATCCGGCGGGCATACAGGAAACGTGGATGAGTATCGACTGTTCTACAATCCCCTCCCGATGACCACCACCACCACCCTGCCCGTCTGCGACGACCGCAGCCTCTCGCAGCTCGCCCTTGGCTTGACCGGTTCCGAGATCCTGAAAATCTCCGGCGAGATCCGCACCCTCTCCGAAGCAGGCCGGGATGTCTGCAACCTCACCGTCGGCGACTTCTCGCCGAAAGAGTTTCGCATCCCGAAAGTGCTCGAAGACCTCATCACCGAGGCCTTCGCCGCCGGCGAGACCAACTATCCCCCCTCGGACGGAACGAAAGAGCTGCGCCAGGCGGTCATTCGCTATTACGGCGACGTCCTCGGCCTGAAGTATCCGATCGAGTCGACGCTCATCGCCGGCGGCGCGCGGCCGATCATCTTCGCGGCGTACGCGGCGGTGGTCGACCCGGGCGATAAAGTGGTCTACACGATCCCTTCCTGGAACAATGCCCACTACGTCTACCTAACGCGCGGTGTCCCCGTCGAGATCGCCGTCGGGCCGGACACGAACTTTCTCCCGACCGCCGATCTGCTGCGGCCACACATCCGCGACGCCCGCCTCATCTGCGTCTGCACGCCGCTCAACCCGACCGGCACCGTGATGGCGCGCGACGAAGTGGAGCGCATTGCCCGGCTCGTCGTCGAGGAGAACGAGCGCCGTACCGCGGCCGGCGAACGCGCCCTGCTGCTGCTGTGGGATCAGGTCTACTGGATGCTGACCTTCGGGGGCTTCCGTCACTACACGCCGCCGCAACTCGTCCCCGAGGTCACGCCGTACACGATCTTCGTCGACGGCATTTCGAAAGGGTTCGCCGCCACAGGCCTGCGTGTCGGCTGGGTAGTGGCACCGCCGACGATCACCGCGAAGATGCGCGACATCCTCGGCCACGTCGGCGCATGGGCGCCGCGGCCGGAGCAGATCGCGGTAGCGAAGTTCCTCGGCATGCGCGCGGAGATCGACGAATTCCACGAGACGATGATCCGCGAGCTGCAGCTCCGGCTCGACCTTCTCTACGACGGCATCGACGCCATGCGCCGCGAAGGGCTGCCGGTCCGCGCCATCGCGCCGCAGGGAGCGATCTACCTCTCCGTCCAGTTCGACCTCATCGGCCGAGGAAACATTGCCACGAACGAACAGATCCGCCGCCTTCTGCTCGATGACGCCGGATTCGCCGTCGTCCCCTTCCAGGCCTTCGGCCTTCCGCAGGAGACGGGGTGGTTCCGGCTCAGCGCCGGCGCGGTCTCGCCGAGCCAGATCGAAGCCGGCCTCGCGCGCGTGCGCGGCGTGCTGGCCCGCTTCGCATAAACTATCGAATTCATTAAGGAGGCTTCAATGTCCCCGTTCCGGCGGCTCCTGCCCCTCTTCCTTTTCGTTACGCTCCCGCTCGCTGCACAAACGACCGGCTCGATCGGTGGCCGCGTCAACGACTCCAGCGGCGCACCACTCCCGGGCGTCACTGTCGAAGCAACCAGTCCCGCACTTCAGGGGATGCGCGTCGGCGTCAGCGATGCCACAGGACTCTTTCGCCTGCCGTTGCTTCCGCCCGGCAGCTACACTGTGGCCTTCACGTTGAGCGGTTTCGCTCCAAAGAAGAACGCGTCCGTTCCGGTCTCGCTCGGAAAAGAGACGACGGTCGATACCGTGCTGTCGCCGTCGATGACCGAGAGCATTACGGTCGGCAGTTTCGCGCCGCCGATCGACACGACCTCGAACACGCTCGGCACCAACTTCAACGCCACCCAGATCGAGACCCTGCCGACGCAACGTGATTACGCCTCGGTCGCCCAGGTGACGCCCGGAGTCTCCACCGACGCCATTCAGTCGGACGACAAGCAGACGCCGACGATCTCGGTCTACGGCTCCTCGGGCGCGGAGAACGCGTTCTACATCGACGGCGTCAACACCACAAACATGGAGTACGGCGTTCAGGGCAAGCAACTGAACTTCGAGTTCATCGACGCCTTCGAAATGAAGACCGGCGGATACGAGGCCGAATACGGCCGCTCCACCGGCGGCATCATCAACGTCATCACGAAGTCGGGCAGCAACGACTTCCACGGCGACGTCTTCGGCTACGACACCAGCGACTCGTTCCAGACGAATTCGAAAACGGTCGTGGGCGGGACCTCGGCGGGATTCACCAGGAAGGACTACGGCGCGGACATCGGCGGCTTCATTCTCAAGGACAAGCTGTGGTTCTTCGGCGCCTACGATCAGGTCCGCAATACCCAGAGCAACATACTTTCCGACGGACCTGACGCCGGCAAGTCGGCGGCGTCGCCGAGCCACCGCAACCTCGGCTCGGCCAAGGTGACCTACAGCCTCACACCCAGCAGCACCTTCATCGGCACCTTCCTGCAGGATCCCCGCGTCGACACCGGCGCCATCAACGACGCGAACCATACGCTCGTGGGCGTTTCCTCCACCTACCTCGGGCGGCAGGATTTCGGCGGACGCGATTACGCACTCCGCTACGACGGAATCATCGGCACGAAGTGGATCTTCTCCGCGCAGGATGCGAGGCACAAGGAGAACAACTCCGTCGGACCGGCCACCGCCGCCGGTGACGCCATCGAGTACATCGACGCGCGCAACAACTTCTTCCAGACCGGCGGCTTCGGTCTCATTCAGCAGAAAGCATTCGACCGCAAGTTCTACGGCGGCTCGGCCACGCGATATGCGGGCAGCCACCAGATCAAGGGCGGTATCGAGATCGAGGACCAGACCGCGGACGTCATCAAGCGGATGTCCGGCGGCCAGCAGGTCGATATCTTCGACAACCCCAATAACCCGGCCAAACCGATCTACAGCCACGCCTACTGGACCACGCCCAACGCCACCGTAGCCAACGCTCCGATCTCCGCGTTGAACGCATCGCCGGAGCACAAGAACACGACCGCGTATCTTCAGGACCGCTGGACCATGAAGGACCTGACCATCAATGCCGGCGTCCGATGGGATCGCCAACGCATCATCGATGCCGCCGGCGTCACGCAGATCGACCTGAAAAAGGACTACGCCCCCCGCCTCGGGTTTGTTTGGGATCCGAGCGGCGCGAACCACAGCAAGGTCTTCGGCTCCTATGGCCGCTATTACGAAGAGATCCCGATGGATCTGGTCATCCGCTCGTTTTCCTATGAAAGGCAACCCCGCATCATCAATTACAGCCCGACCAGCACCGTGCCCGATCCGAATGCCGAAGCCGATGCCGGCACGAAGTCGGCCATCCTCGGCGGTTTCACCGAGCCGGCCGATCCCAACCTCAAGAACCAGTACCTGACCGAAACCATCGTCGGCGCCGAGCGCGAGGTCATGCCCAACATCTCGGTCGGCGTCAAGGGGATCTACCGCAGCTACGGGCGGGTCATCGAGGACTTCCTGTGCATTGACGACGGCACATACTGCATCGGCAACCCCGGCGAAGGGATCATGAAGAAGATCTTCTCGCTCGACTACACGCGCCAGTTTGATGCACCCAAGCCGAAGCGGACGTACAAAGGCATCCAGCTCGACGCCAACAAAGCCTTCAGCAACAACTGGCAGGCGATGGCGTCGTACGTCTACTCCCGGCTCGAGGGGAACTACGACGGCGAATACGCCCCCTTCACGAACGTCGGCGCCGATCCCAACATCTCCGCGGCGTACGACTATTACGAGTTCTTCACCAACGGCACCGACCTGACGAAGATCACGAACAACGGCCCTCTATCGAACGATCGCCGCCACCAGTTCAAGGCCTCCGGCATCTACAACACGCCGTGGAAGCTGTCGATCGGCGTCTCCGCCTACTGGCGCAGCGGCACCCCGGTCACCCGTTACGGCTACTCGTCCGCCTACCGCCGCTACGAATTCTTCCTCACCTCCCGCGGCGCTGAAGGACGCACGCCGAGCAACTACGACGCCGACGTCCACCTCGGCTACCCCATCGCCTTCGGAGGTTCCCACCTCAACATCCTGCTCGACGTCTTCAACCTCCTGAACACACAACGCGCTGTGCTCCTCGACCAGCGCTACGACTTCCAGGAGAGCGACAACACTTTGTCGAAGCCGGCCAACCCGAACTACCTCAAGCCTGTGGTACGTACCCCGGCAACCTCGGCACGGCTGGGGGTGCGGTGGACGTTTTAGTTTCACGCGGAGGCGCGGAGACGCGGAGAAGAGAATTCATATCCTTCGCGATCTTCGCGCCTTCGCGTGAGGAAAAGCCGAGCAATTGAGAGCTCACGCTGCCGCGCTGCGCGGCACCTTGAAGTACTTCGCCAGGAAGAGCGCGCCCCACACCAGATCGCCGACCGCGCCGCCGACCAGGCTGAGCGACGTCACACGCCCCGTGGCGTAGAGCACGAGCACCGGTGCGGCGAACGAGATCTTCTCCAGCGTGGCGAACGGCATGATCGGGCGACACTGCTGCAGATTGTTCGAGATGTACAGGTACAGCAGGTGCCAGACCAGCAGCGCGCCGGCGAAGGCGTAGTAGTACTCCGGATGCGTGATCTCCGGCGGCATCTTCGCGGTGATCTTCTTCTCGCCGAGGAAAAAGGCAATCGCGAGAAGAACGCCGTACAAGCCGCCCCACCAAAACGCGTTGTTCCTGAATCGCATCGTGCTCCCCCTTTGAGAAGGTAGTGCGCGTCCGCCCCAGATCGTTTCAAACGAAGATCCGAATCTCCTTCAACTCCCTCAACTTGTCCCGAATCTCCGTCGCCTTCTCGAATTCGAGGTTCTTCGCCGCCTCCTTCATTTCGCGAGTCAGGCGGGCGATGGCCTTGTCCAGGTCCTCCCCTTCCGTCAGATCGAGACGGGCCTTTGACGTCGGTCCGCCGGGGACTTCGAAATAGTCGAGGTTGGCCATCTTCATCAGATCGCTGTCGATCGCTTTGATGATCGAGGCCGGCTCGATGTTGTTCTCCTCGTTGTACGTCTGCTGGATGGCGCGGCGGCGGTTCGTCTCGGCGATAGCGAACTTGATCGAGTCGGTCATCTTGTCGGCGTAGAGGATAGCCTCGCCGTTCAGGTTGCGGGCCACGCGGCCGATGGTCTGGATCAGCGAGGTCTGCGAGCGGAGGAACCCTTCCTTGTCGGCATCGAGAATGGCCACACAGGAACACTCCGGGATGTCGAGCCCTTCACGCAGCAGGTTGATGCCGAC
>Ga0137393_10002543_pt1 | contig 11851 bp, 8 predicted proteins | sample 15con2h34BmetaG_FD_101396 | JGI IMG/M metagenome (GOLD analysis project Ga0137393, IMG submission 101396) | Vadose zone soil microbial communities from Angelo Coast Range Reserve, California, USA - 15con2h3.4B metaG | ecosystem: Environmental > Terrestrial > Soil > Vadose zone > Saprolite...
CATATCTGGGCCAAGCGACCGCTCGACATCCTGGTCAACAACGCTGCCGGCCAGATCCTGGCGCAGACCAACAAGATGTCGACGCGCGCCATCGACGCCGTGCTCGGCATCGTGCTGCACGGCTCGGCCTACTGCACCGTCGCCGCCGGCCGGCGCTGGATCGACGCGGGCCTGCGCGACCGGGTGGTGATGTCGATCCTGACCGTCTCCTCGCTGATGGGCGCCCCCTTCACCGTGCCCTCGGCCATGGCCAAGGCGGGCGTTTTGGCCATGACCAAGAGCCTCGCCGTCGAATGGGGTCCCAAGGGCATCCGCACCTGCGCCATCGTGCCCGGCCCCTTTCCCACCGAAGGCGCGTGGAGCCGCCTGATGCCTGTCGCGCGCGGCGGCAACGAGGAGCTGGTCAAGACCGTGCCGCTGCGCCGTGTCGGCAAGCACGAGGAGCTGGCGAACCTCGCGGCCTTTCTGGTCAGCGATGGTGCTGGGTATATCAACGGCGACGCGATCGTGATCGACGGCGGCAAGATGCTGCAGTCGGGCGGCGGCGGCGCCAGCACCGGCCAGATGCTCGATTGGACCGACGAGCAGTGGGAAGCGATCCGGCCGAAGAAGAAGCAGTAGGTCAGTTTCGCTGTCTTGATTGTCCACCGGCCGGTCTCTTAGCCTCGGCGAACACCGCAGCAGGAGGTAGGGAAAGCCTATGACTCCACCGGGCATAAAACGGTGACGCGGCACCGACAACTCCGCGACCCGCCCGTCCCCGGCAGCCGCAACGCCGGCCCGCCGACCTCCTGAAATCAGGGAGGGGACCATGTCCCTAACGAACCCCGCTCGCTGCCCGTGGGCGGGGTTCTGTTTGCCGCCGATATTCCCCCCTTCACGCGTGCCAGAGGTGCGCTAGGCTGGCAGGAAGGCACCAAGCCGTGACCGGGAGGACGCAAAGACCATGGCCGATTACGACTACATCATCGTCGGCGCGGGCTCGGCCGGCGGGGCGCTGGCGGCGCGGCTCAGTGAAAACCCCGGCAACAAGATCCTGCTGCTCGAGGCCGGCGCGAGAAGCCATCCCTACTGCCGCATGCCGCTTTCCTTCGGCCTGCTGATCGAGAATCCCGCCGCCAACTGGTGCTACCTGTCCGAGCCCGAGCCGGGCACGGCCAATCGCCAGATCCCAGTGCCGCGCGGAAAAGTGCTGGGCGGCTCGAGCTCGATCAACGGCCTGGTCTGGGTGCGCGGCCAACCGCTCGATTACGACACCTGGGCGCAGTTGGGCTGCCGCGGCTGGAGCTGGCGCGAGGTCGCGCCGCTGTTTACCCGGATCGAGAACTTCGTCGACGGCGACGGCAGCAACGGCCGCGGCACGTCGGGCCCGCTCAAGGTCTCGACCGTGCCCGACCAGAACCCGCTCTACGATGCGCTGTTCGCGGCGTCCAAGGCGGCCGGCTTCAAGCTCAATCCCGACTACAACAGCGAGGACCAGGAGGGCGTGGTCAAGACGCAGACCTCGATCTACAAGGGCCGGCGCATGAGCGTGGCCCATTGCTACATCGAGCCCGCCATGAAGCGGTCGAACCTGCAGGTGGTCACCAACGCCCACACCCTGCGCGTCCTGCTCGACGGCAAACGCTGCATCGGCGTCGAGTATGAGAAGGACGGCAAGGTCGTGCAGGCGCGCGCCCGCGAGACCGTCCTGTCGGCCGGCGGCGTCGCCAGTCCGCAGATCCTGGAACTCTCCGGCATCGGCCAGCCCGAACTCCTGAAGAAGCACGGCATCGAGGTCAAGCACGAGCTCAATTCCGTCGGCGAGAATTTCCGCGACCACATCAACGCCCGCATCATCTGGAAGGTGAAGGACCCGCGCGTCTCCTACAACCACATGGCGCGCGGCATGGGCGCCGTCACCCAGATGATGAAGTACCTCGCTACAGGCGGCGGCTTCATGAGCCTGCCGTCGGCGCCATTGCTCGCCTTCCTCAAGACACGGCCGGAGCTGGCGACGCCCGACGTGCAGATGCATCTGGTGCCCTATTCGATCAAGGACCCCAAGACCCGCAAGCTGCAGGATTTCCCGTCGATGACCATCGCCTGCTACCAGCTCCGCCCCGAGAGCCTGGGCTCGATCCATGTCCGCTCGGCCGATGCCAAGGCGCAGCCGGCGATCCGCTTCAATTTCCTGGCCGACCCGATCGACCAGCAGGCGATGGTGCGCGGCTTCCGCCTGATGAGGCAGATCGTCGATGCCGCACCGATGGATGCCTATCGCGGCGAGGAATTCTCGCCCGGCCCGTCGGTCGCCAGCGATGGCGAGATCCTGGCCTGGATCAGGAACAATTCGCAGACCGCCTACCATCCGGTCGGCACGTGCCGCATGGGGCCGGGGCCGAACGCGGTGGTCGACGACAAGCTCAAGGTGCACGGGCTCGAAGGGCTGCGCGTGGCCGACGCCTCGATCTTCCCGACCATGCCGTCGGGCAACACCAACGCACCCTCGATCATGGTCGGCGAGAAAGCGGCCGACATCCTGAAAGCGGCGGCGTAGTCCGCCGCATATCACCGCCTGATCACCGCGCAACGGCCCGCGGGCACACTATTTTGCTCTCTCGACATAACGCGAGGGCACCATGAGCGCGACCGCCAAGGCCGAAGGTCCGATTCCCGGTTTGCCGGGGGACGGCAGTTTTTACAAGGACGTCCGCCAGACCCTTCGATCGCTCTGCCCGCAGGCCCTGCTCAACTGGCGGGAAGCGCGCTTTTACGGGCGTTACGGCGAGGTCGAGCTGCACCTGCTCCAATTCCTGTGCCAACGCGATCGCGACGCCATCGATGTCGGCGCCAATGACGGCAGCTACGTGCATTATCTGAGGCGGCACGCGAAACGGGTCATCGCCTTCGAGCCGATGCCGGTCCTCGCCCGCGCGCTGCGCCGCAAGTTCCGACGCGGCGTCGTGGTCGAGTCGATGGCGCTGTCCGATGGCGCGGGCACGGTTTCGCTGCGCATGCCGGTCGTCGACGGCGTGGTGGTGACCGGCTGCTCGACGGTCTCATCGACGGCATCGGCCACCTACCCCGGCCATCGCGCCATCGAGGTGCCGATGGACCGCCTCGACAATGTCTATGGCGACGACGTGGGCTTCATCAAGATCGACGTCGAGGGCCACGAGCAGGCCGTGCTGGACGGCGCGGTGGAGACGGTCCGGCGCTGCCGGCCGCGCCTGCTGGTCGAGGTCGATGAACGCCTCTCGCCGGGCGGATTGGCCCGCGCCAAGGCCTATTTCAGGGATCTCGGCTATCGCGGCTACTACGTGCGCCAAGGACGGCTCGAGCCGATCGACCGCTTCTCGACCGAAGAGCTGCAGAAACCCGCCAACCTGCCCGACCTGACGGCGCCGCTGCAGCAGCGTGAGCGGTTCGGACGCTACATCTACAATTTCATTTTCCTGCCACCAGGCGAGCCGACCGAGACATTGCGTCGGCTATCCGATCGTCTGACCCAGCTCTGACCCGCCGGTCGGCGCCGCCGCCCATCTCCGCCACGAGGCGGCGGCCGATGTGGTCCCAGTCGAAACGATCGGCACAGGCGGCGTAAGCGCGTCCGTGGCGGGCATTGAGAGCGGGAAAATCGTCGATCAATTTGACGACGCCTTCGGACAGCGCGGTGTGGCTGTCGAACAGGCCGATGCTGTGGCCGTCCTCCAGCGGCATGCCCGGCAGGGCGACCCGCATGGCCAGGATGGGCAGGCGATGGAACACGTAGTCCAGGCCCTTGAGCTTGAAGCCACCCAAAAGGTCCGGGACCAGCGCCACCCGCGCATTTCGCAGGTACGGCCGGACGTCGGCGACCGGTCCTATGAAGTCGACCGACGGGAAGCGCCGGCGGAGATCGGCGAGATAGGCCGCCTCGACCTCGCCCACGATCTGCAGATCGATCCCGGCGCTCGGCAGCCGGGCGGCGGCCGTTTGCAGAAATAATTCCAGACTGACGCGCTTGGGCTGCCAATCGAGACTGCCGGCCAGGATGGCACGCCGGGGCACGCTGGCGTCGATCGTGCGCGCGGCGATTCGCGGCCCATCATAGCCTGGTGGCAGGAAGACGATCGCGCGTCCGCCCGAGTCCGTCGCAAAGCGCTGACAGTCTTCCGGGGTGTTCGACGTCACGACGTCCGCCGCCGAAACCATGCGCTGCTCCCAATCGATAACCTTCCACCGATCGATCGTCTTCACGAGGCGGCGCAACCCTCGCGCTGCTCCGGCGATGCGTCGCGCGACCGTGATTTCATGATTGTGCGCAATGTAGACGATGCTTGGCGGCCGGGCGCTGTGGGTGTGATGGTGCAGAACCCGGCGCAATGCCCATCCTGCACAGATGCTGTCGAACACCACCGCGTCCCACGACCGCTCGGCGAGGGCGCGCTCAACCAGTTCCTGCATGGCCGGCGAACTGCGCTGGGTCTGCAGCGGATCGCGCGACAGCAGCCGGCGCCATATGGCTTTCGGGCGCTCCTCCGCAAGGCGCCACTCGATGCCGCGCGAATCGGCCGACGGCCGCGGATGCTCGGGACGGGCCAGGCCGATCACCGTGAGCGACGCCCCGGCGCGGCATGCCGCCTCGATTAACCCCTTGGAGTAGATGAGCTGGCCGTTGGTCGCCGGGTCGGGGTCGGCAAGGGTCAGCCACAAGCACTGCATCGCAACCTCTCGTACCCCAAGACGATGTGCAGCAGGGGACCGCAGCGCTAGTGATCAAGTTGTGGCGCCGCAACCCATGACGGTCTCAAGGCCAGACGCCTCCACCTCCGATTGGCCACTGTTGCGGTGCCGCAACACCGTCCGGCGGCCACAACCTTAACACTGGCTCCTTGGCGGGTGACGCATTCACATTGGTGTTAGGCCCGCCATCTCTGGGCTGCGTGAGGGTGTCTCACGAAAGGGAGGCTAAATGTCTCTGGCCGCGCCGGAGGAAGCGTCACTTGCAGAAGCGTCACTTGCAGAAGCGTCACTTGCAACTGCGTTCGTTTGCAACAAGTCGGAGAGCATGCTCTCGGTCATCGAGAAATGTCTCGACAATGGGTTGGGCACTTGCCTGATCGTCGAGGACGACCAGCGGCTGGTCGGCCGGATTTCGCTCGACGACATACGGCGAGGCTTGATCGACGGTACGGCGATGGTCGACCCGACCCTGGAATGGCACTTGGCCGGTGCCAATGGCGGGGCCTCACCGAAGCGGTTGCGCAATGACATCGCTCACGACGGCGTTCTCCAGGCGGTGGTCGATCCCAGCGGCTATTTGACCGGCGTTGTGATCGATCGATCGATCCAGCCCGTGCAGGTCGCAATGCCCCACATGACCCGCCATGAGTTCCGCTCGCTGCTGGATGCCTTCATCTCCGGCTGGATCTCGAGCAGGGGCCCCTACGTCCAAAAATTTGAGAGAGAATTCAGCCGTTTCGTGGGGGCCCGGCACGGCGTCGCCGTGTCGAACGGCACCGTCGCCTTGCACCTGGCGCTTGTCGCCCTTGGGATCGGGCCGGGCGACGAAGTGATCGTGCCCGACCTTACCTTCGCGGCGACCATCAACGCGGTGCTCTATTGCGGCGCCACGCCGGTGATCGTCGATGTCGACCGCCTGACCTGGTGCATGTCGCTGGAAACGCTCAAGCACGCCTGCACGGCACAGACCAAGGCGATCATTCCTGTCCATCTCTACGGCCGGCCGGCCGAGATCGGGCCGATCGCCGAGTTCGCCAGGAGCCGCGGCATCGCTGTGGTCGAGGATTGCGCCGAAGCCCACGGGGCGCGCTACGGCGGCCGCGCGGTCGGGCAATTCGGCGACGTCTCCTGTTTCTCCTTCTACGCCAACAAGATCGTCACTACGGGCGAAGGCGGCATGTGCCTCACCGATTCGGAGGACCTCGCCAAGTCGCTGAGCGTGCTGCGCGACCACGGCATGTCGCCGGACCGCTCCTACTGGCACGAGAGGGTCGGCTACAACTACCGCATCACCAACCTGCAGGCGGCGATCGGCCAGTCGCAGCTGTGGCGCGTCAACGAGGTACTGCAGCGCAACGCCCGCATCGCCCAGCTCTACCGTGAGGCGCTCGAAGGCATCCCTGGCGTGCGCTTTCCGCCGGTCTTGCCCGACGAATACGAACCCGTGGTGTGGATGGCCTGCGTGCAGGTGCCGGCCGACAAGCGGCTGCCGCTGATGCGCGCGGCCCACGAGGCCAAGATCGAGACTCGGCCCTTCTTCCATCCGCTCTCGACCCTGCCGCCGTACGAAAAGTACGGCCGCGTCTGTCCGAACAGCGTCGAGCTCTCCGCGACCGGCATAAACCTGCCGACGTCGAGGGCCGTCGACGAGCAGATCGTCGAGCGCGTCGCGCGCGTGTTCCACGAGACGCTTAGCTGACCGAAGGGGCCACGCGCCATGTTGTCTTCCATCATCATCGGCGGTGGCCCCGGCGGCTTGGGACCACTGATCTGGGCCGCGCAGGAGGGCTTGCTGCCGGACTGGCTCGACCGCGGCATGGTGGTCGTCGAGCGGCAGGCCCTTCTCGGCGGCACGCTGGGACGGTTCGGCATCCACTCCGACTCGCTCGGCGGATCCTACCTTGAATGCCTTGAAGCATCCGGCCTGCCGCCGGCGCTGCAGCCCCTCCTCCACGATCCCGTGGCGCGCGAGATGGAAGCATATCGCGACAGCTTTCCACCGCTATCCCTGGTCGACCGCTTCATGCGCCGAATCGGGGTGGCGCTGGCGGGGGTGCTGGCCGAACGCTCGGCCCTGCGGCTTTGCACCGAGGCCCGTGCGGTGCGGCTCCGCCCCGACGGTTCGGTCGCGGTCGAGACCATCGGACCGGACGGAAGCGAAGCCACACTGTTGGCCCGTTCCGCCGTGGTCGCCCTGGGCGGCCGGCAGTTCTGGCAGCAAAGCACGCTAGGACCGGGCCTAGCACTCGCCGACTGTCGCAGCCGCCATCTGATGCCATCGGACCGGGCCTTGTCGGCAAAAGGGCTCGCCGAAGCCAACCGCATCCTGGCCGAAGCAGGCGCGCGGAAAATCGTTGTCCTGGGCGGTTCGCACAGCGCCTATTCGGTGGCCGGGGCGTTGCTCGGACTGCCGGCGGCCGAGCGGCTGGCGGCCGGGCAGATCGTCATCCTCCAGCGCCGCGAGCCGCGCATCTTCTATCCCAACCGCGAGGCGGCTCGCGACGACCTCTACGACGTCGAGCCGGGCGACATCTGCCCGCGCACCCAAAGGGTCAACCGCATGGGCGGCCTGCGCGGTTTCGGTCGCGAGATGTGGCGCCAGATCGCGCTTCGTCCCGGGACACAGCCCGAGCCGCGCGTCGTCACCGTGCCCCTGCAGCAGTTCACCGCCGCCCAGCTGCACGCGATGATCGCGGAAGCGGCGCTGGTCGTGCCCTCTTTCGGCTATCGCTCGACAATGCTGCCGATCTTCGATGAGGATGGCGCGCGGCTGGCGCTCAGCGCCGAGGAGGGCGGCACGGCCGTGGGCGAGGACTGCCGCCTGCTGCTCAGCGACGGAACGAGCCCGCCCAACCTGTTCGGCATCGGCCTCGGCACCGGCTACAGGCTGCCCGCCAGCATGGGCGGTGAGCCCAATTTCAACGGCCAGGCCAACAGCCTGTGGCTCTATCAGAACGATATCGGCGCAGTGATCTATCGTGCCATCCACGAGCTCCTGCGCCAGCCCGCGGCCGCCATCGCCGCCTAGCCATCTTTCCCTTCACGTCCGCGGCGACCGGCAAGACATGACTGCCGGTTGCAAGGGCTACGGCCGGGTCGAGCCTTGGTCACGAGCTGGCCACCGCTGATCCAGGCAAACGAGGCTATGGCTTGGTCCATCGCGATGTTTTGATGAAGCTCGCGATGTTTTGACGGAACGCGACCGCTTTATCCCGCCGGAGAGAAGACACGTGCCAACAGATCGAGCACGCCTTGCCGGCGTCGATGTGCTTCGGGGTTGTGCTGCCGCCGCAGTGATGTTGCACCATCATGGAGACTACTACGACGTGCTCTATCGAGGACGGACGCCGTTCACCTTCGACCTGTCGCCAGGTCATTTTGGCGTCGAGCTGTTTTTCATCATCAGCGGCTTCGTCATCCTGATGACGAGCGAGCGCAAGAACACGGTCCTCGAATTCGCCCTCTCGCGCGCCACCCGGCTGATGCCGGCGTTCCTCGCCGCGCTGGTCCTGGCGACCGCGCTTCTGATCCTGTGGCCGATGCCGCCGCTGGATACCCCGACGCTTCGGCAATTCCTCGCGAATCTCACCATGGCGCCCAGCTTGTTCGGCGAGGCCGAGATCGACCCGCCCTATTGGACGTTGACCTACGAACTGGTCTTCTACGCGTTCATGGCGCTGATCCTGCGCTTCGGTCTGCTACGCTCGATCGAATGGTTCGGCCTCCTGGGAGTCGCAGTCGGCTGCGTGTTCTTGACGACGATTGATGTGCCGCTCCATCGTCGCAGCGCGATCATGCTGATGGTCGGCTACAGCAACTTCTTCCTGATCGGGATCTGCCTCTATCGCATCCATGGGCGGGCGGCCCGGCCGGTTACCTACCTCGCGCTCGGTTGCGCCATTGCGGTAACCGCGCTCGGCGGCGGCGAGCGTGCATTCTACGCACCTGGCTACCTCTATTTGCCGCTGACTGCGGCGTTTGCCATCGTCGTCTGGTTTGCGGCAAGCAAGCATGGCAAGTGGCTCGCCTCGCCGCCGTTGGTCTTTCTCGGACGGATATCCTATCCGCTCTATCTCGTTCACGTCGTGTTGGGATACTCGATCATTCGCTTTGGCGTGGAGCAAGGCTGGAGCACGCTCGGCGGCGTCATCGCGGCCGCGATCGCCTCCGTAATCGTGGCGACCCTGCTGCACTATCTCGTGGAAGTTCCCGGTGAGCGGTGGTCACGGACCCTGTTCATGCGGAAGAAGCCGCTGACGCCCGCGATTTTGGCTCCGCTGCCGGAGCCCGTAGAGCAACGCAGGCCACCTTGTCCATGAGCGGCGCCCTGGCTTGCTCGCCTAGCCGCCCAGCCTGTGTTTCACGTCCTCGGGGATCGGCACCGACTTCAGCGAGCGCGCATCACCGTCTTTGCGTGCCCAAATGCGCGTCTCCGTGCCCTCCGCCGCGACCTCGCCCGAGGCGTCGCGGAAAACGTGGCTGATGGTGAAGGAGCTGCGGCCAAATCGCGAGACGTGGCTTTCGATCACCAGCTTCTCGCCGGTCTGCGAGGCACGGCGGAAGGAACATTCGGCGGCGACCAGCGGCGTGCCCTCCTTCCATTGGCCGCTGCCGATGTCGTCACGACGCATGCCGGCCTTCAGGAACAGCCGATAGGTCGCCTCGTCGCACCAGCGGAAATAGGACGGGTAGTAGACGATGCCGGCCGGATCGCAGTCGCCCCACTCGACGGTGATTTCGTGACGACTACTCAGCGGCATGACGCAGCGTGGCAGAGGACACCGCGATTGCCGCCAGCGTTTTGGACAGCGTATCGCCTTCCGGATCGGCAAGTGCGGCCACCCGCGCATTGGCGACCGCGTCGGCCGCCGCGCGCGGTGCCATTTTGCCGGCGAGCGCCGGCGCGATCACCTGGTCGGCGATGCGGCGATAGTTGGCGAGGCCACGCTTGTGGGTGTCGCCATAGCCCTTGATCAGGCGCGCGCACTCGGCGATCTCGCGGGCGAGATCGATGCTGAGCGGCGCGGCGGCGCGGATCTGCTGCAGCCAGCGCTCGATCTCGGCCTGCTCCTCGGCATAGCGCCAGGTGTGCGGCCGCCACCAGCGCAGGCCCGCCAGCAGGCGCAAGCGGGCAAAGCCCAGGATCGTGGTGGTGCGCACATGCATGGAGAAATAGACCCTGCCCAGGCGGGGCCTGCCGCGCCGATCCGGGCGCTCGGCCCAGGCGATGAGGCGCCGCGCCATCGCCGGCGGCAGGATGGCGGCAATTTCCTCGATGCCGGGCTTGAAATGTTCGGTGATCTCCAGCGGCTCGCCGGGCTTGGCGCGCACCTCGGCGCGCACGCGGGCGAAGCGCTCCGCCGAGACCTTGGCTTGGGCGACCCGGATCACGTCCTCGAACGACATGCGCACCGCGAGATGGCGCGCGGTGTCGCGCAACAGCTCGGGCGAGGCCAGCGCCTTCACGCGATCGAGCCGATGAAGATAGAGCGCGACGTAGCGGCGATCCTGGTAGCCGGCGAGGCGGCGAATGCCCTCCTCCACCATGTCGAGGCTGCTGGCGGGATACGACTGGCGCGCCTGCTCGATGAGATCCTCGACGTCGCGCGCCGCCGCCTGGCGCTTGCGATGCTCGCGCACGGTCTGGGCCAGCTCGCCGCGGGCATGGCCGCGGCCGAAAGCGAAGGCGGCGAGGTTGGTGTCGACCGATTTGCCGGCGTGGCGGATGGCGGTCTCGAAGGCGACATCGCCAATCGGCAGCCGGCCCGAACCGGCAAGCGCGCCCAGCAGCACGGCGTTGATGACGCCGCCCGATTCCTCGGCGGCCTGATCCATGTCGAACAGGATCTGTTGCCTGCTGCGCTCCTTGACCGCACGCAACAGCCGGCCGATGTCGAAGCTGCCGTCGCCCATCGCCGTGCGCTCGCCGATAGCCAGCACGCGGTGGGTCGAGGCGATCAGCGTCGTGCGATCGGGCGTGACGAAGCCGTTGAAGATCATGCGGCCGGCTTCCAAGAGCTCGGTCGCCAGCGCCACGTCGACTTCGCCGATGGCCGGATTGAGCGCCAGGACCGGAGCGCCCGCGCCCGGCGACGGCATGACCTCGAGATAGTAAGTCGTGGCCCCGGTGCGCTGGGCGACCCCCGGGATTTGCGTCGCCTGCACGCCCAGTCCCTGGCTTTGCGCGGCGGCGACGATCCAGTCGCACAGCACGCCGCCACCGTCGCCGCCCAGGGCACCGACCAGGATGGTGACGGGTTTCACTTTATGGCTCTCGGCGAAGGCCGGTTGTTCACGCACCCTGTCATATTGCTGATCACGCCATCGCCCCGATGACAGCCGACCGGGCACGCCATTTCAGCCGGTCCCACCACGTCGCGTTCTGCACAATATCGGCCTTGTAAAAGGACGGGCAGAGCACGGCGGCATCGGCGACCTCGCCGCACAGCCCGCAGCCGACGCAGCCGTTGTTGACATGCGCCACCGGATCGGAGCGCAGCGGATCGGGGTTGGGCTTCACCACCAGCGACGGGCAGCCCGACAGCCGGATGCAGGAATGATCGCCGGTGCAGACCTCGTCGTCGACGCCGAAACGGGTGCGCACGACCCGCTCGCCGCGCTTGAGCCGGGCGGCGATCTCGGGCCGGATGCGGCGCTGGCGGGCGAGCTGGCATTCGCCGTCGGCGACGATCACCTTGAGGCCCTTGTCGTCGGTGCTCATCGCCTCGCGCAGGGTTTTGAGCATGGTGCCGACGTTGTAGGTGCGGATGGTGCGCAGCCATTTCACGCCCATGGCTTTCAGCGTGGCGGCGATATCGGAGGTGGTCTCGCCGTCGCGCCGGTTGCCGGCGGTGTTGGGGATGAACTGCGCGCCGGTGGCCGAGGTGTAGCCGTTCTGCATGATCACCAGCACGCGGTCGCCGCGGTTGAACATCGAAGAGGCGACGCCGCTTAAAAGGCCGTTGTGCCAGAAGCCGCCGTCGCCCATCACCGAGAGGGTGCGCTTCTCCATCACCGGCGCCACCGCGCCGGCCGCGGCGAGCGACATGCCGAAGCCCAGGATCGAGTTGCCGAGATTGAACGGCGCCAGGGTGGCGAAGGAGTGGCAGCCGATGTCGCTCGAGATGTGAACCTTGCCGAATTC